>Ga0207678_10004482_pt1 | contig 12559 bp, 3 predicted proteins | sample KBSC63metaG_FD_184319 | JGI IMG/M metagenome (GOLD analysis project Ga0207678, IMG submission 184319) | Corn rhizosphere microbial communities from Kellogg Biological Station, Michigan, USA - KBS C6-3 metaG (SPAdes) (version 2) | ecosystem: Host-associated > Plants > Roots > Rhizosphere > Soil ... | reverse complement strand
AGACGACCATGGCGTCGACCGGACAGGTGCTCGATACCGAAGACATTGAGAACATGCCGGTCAACGGCCGCACGCCGATGATCCTGGCGCAACTTGCTTACGGCGCGATCTCCACCGGTAATCCGCAGTTCAACCATCCGTTCGACAACAGCGGCCCGTCGAGCATCTCGCTGGGCGGCGGCGCTTCGAAGAACAATGAGATTCTGATCGACGGTTCGCCAGACGGCACTGCAGACGGCACCCTGGCCTTCAGCCCGCCAATGGACGCCATGCAGGAAGTGAAGGTCGAGACCTTCCAGGCCGATGCAGCCTATGGCCACACCAGTGGCGGCACCATCAACCACGTCACCCGCTCGGGAACGAACGACTATCACGGCTCGGCCTACGAATTTCTGCAGGTCTCGGCGTTGAACGACACGCCGTACTTCAACAAACACGTGACTCCGCAGAAGCGGAAGTCGGTGACCCACTTCAACCAGTGGGGCGGCACCATCGGCGGCCCCATCTCAGTGCCGCATCTGTTCAACGGTAAAGACAAGCTCTTTTTCTTCTTCGCCTACGAGGGCATCTCGGACAATACGCCGAATCCCAGCGTGATTACGGTCCCGACTGAGGCCGAGCGCAAGGGCGATTTCTCCGCCCTGCTGCCGCAGGGAATCGTCATCTACGATCCCGCCACCGGCGTGAAGGACAGCAAGGGACGGGTAACTCGTCAGCCCTTTCCCAACAACATTATTCCGGCGTCGCGTTTGAGCAAGGTAGGGACCAACCTGGCCAGCTTCTTCGCCAACCCCAACACCCCAGCACAAAAGCCGGACGGCGAGCTGAACTACTTCTATCCCGGCAACAGCACCGACAAGTTCGACAGCGAGATGGGCCGCATCGACGTCAATCTCAGCAGCCGCAATAAGCTCTTCTACGCCTTCCGCCACAACTACCGCTACCACGAGGCGAATAACGCATTCAACAATATCGCAACCGGCAGCATACTGATCCAGCCGAACTGGGGTTCGACGCTGGACTTCATCCACACCTTCAGCGCGAATACGCTGTGGGACAATCGCCTCAACTGGACGCGTAACACCGAGTCGCGCCCTCTGGCGGCGAACGTCGATTTGAATCAGCTTGGTTTTCCTCCAGCATTGGCGGCTGCATCGACTGTGCCCGCATTTCCGGTCACCAGCGGCACGAAGTATGTCGATTTCGGCTACTCGAAGGGCGACTACATCCCCTACGACAGCTTCCAGATCTTCAGCGTGTTGAACCATGTCGCCGGCAAGCATAGCCTCTCGTTCGGCGCGGACCTGCGGCTGAACAAGGAGTACAGCTTCCGCTACGGCAACTCGACAGGTCTGTACAAGTTCGGCCTCAATGGCGGCCAGGGCTTTACGAATGGGCCTTTCGACAACTCCGGAGCGGCTCCGATCGGGCAGGAGTTTGCCTCGATGCTGCTTGGTTTGCCGACAGGCGGCCAGTTTGACATCAATGGCACCCAGATCTCGCAGGCCAAGTACTACGCCTTCTTCGTGCAGGACAACTACCGCATGCTCAAAAACCTGACGCTGAACCTGGGTCTGCGTTATGAGCGCGACCTGCCCACGACCGAGCGTCACAACGAAGCTGTCGTCGGCTTCGATGCCAGCGCAACCAACCCCATCAACGCTCAGGCGCAGGCCAACTTCGCCGCCAACCCGGTTTCGGGCGTCAACTTTCCTTCGACGCTCACCGGCGGACTGGTCTATGCCGGCCCCAATCACCGTTCGCTTTACGATACGACGGCGACCAACTTCAGCCCGCGCATCGGCTTTGCGTATACACCCACGCAGACGATGTCGATCCGCGGTGGCTTCGGCATCTTCAACAGCAGCGTCGGCCGCACCGACCCGATTGCGACCGGCTTCAGCCAGACCACCCAGCTTCAGGCATCGCTCGACGGTTATCTGACGCCGAACGGCACGCTCGACAATCCCTTTCCTACGGGGCTCGTGCAGCCTGCGGGAAGTTCGCTCGGGCTTGCCACCAACCTCGGCCAGTCGGTCAGCTTCTATCCCAAGAGACTGCTGAACGACTATGCCGAGCGTTGGGACATTGACCTTCAACAGCAGTTACCCGGCGGCGTTCTGTTCGAGATGGGCTACGTAGGCGAGCATGGCGTTCACGTCGGCGTCAACCGCGAAATGGACTATGTTCCTGCCCAGTATCTGAATGTCGGTCAATATCGTGATCCGGCGGTCTATAGCAACCTGACCGAGAACGTGCCCAATCCCTTCCGCGGCATCGCCGGCTCGGCGATGCATGGATCGGTCATACAGCGGCAGCAATTACTTTTGCCCTATCCAGAGTTCAAAAGAGTGACCATATCCGGCTTGCCGGCGGGCAGCTCACTCTTCGACGCTCTGCAAGCTCGACTTGAGAAGCGCATGTCCAACGGCCTCCGCTTCCTCGTGAACTACGAGTGGTCCAAGCGATTGGAGCGCAGCTCCTACCTCAACCCGCAGGACGCTGCTCCTGAGAAGCGCATCGCCTCCGATGACCGCCCGCAGCACCTGGTCGTCAGCGGCACCTGGGAACTTCCGTTCGGCAAAGGCCGCCGCTACACCATCGGCGTTCCCGTGGCCAGCTATCTGGCGAGCGGCTGGAACCTCACCAGCATCTTCACCTTCCAGCCTGAGGGCGCGCCGCTCTCATGGGGGGACATCATCTACAAGGGAGATAACCTGAACGATCTGAAGGTCAATCCCAAGAAAGTGGATGGGGCGTTCGACACCTCGCAGTTCGATCGCGTCAGCAATCACCAGCCCGTGGCTGGCACGCACATCCGTACTCTGCCTACCTACGTCACGAACGCGCGCCAGGACGGCATCGTCAGCCTGGATATGTCGATCATCAAAAACAACCGCATTACCGAGAGGCTCAACGCGCAGATTCGCGCCGACTTCTTCAATGCGCTCAATCACCCCCAGTTCTCCGGGCCCAACCTGTCGCCCACCAGCTCGGCCTTCGGACAGATCACGTCCCAGGCCAACCTGCCGCGGACGATCCAGCTTGGTGCGCGCCTGACGTTTTAACCGCTGAACCTCCTGATCCCGGCGGAGCCTGGTGCTCCGCCGGTTTTTTGTGCCTTGAGTCAAAGTTCCGGCGGACTCACCCGTTTTAAGTCAAAAGAGCGAATGCCCCATTCATCGCAGCTTCATCGCTATGGCTGAGGCTAACCCTGTCCTTTTGTATGCAAATCATTGCTTTGTGGGACAACCTGAATAGAACAATGGCATCTGAAAAGGCTGGAGTTGTTTTCGACTTACGGCGCACGATGCCGCTGCTGCCCGACTCTTCAAGGCGTGCAAAGCACTCCCATCGCTGGAGTGCATAAAAATAAGAACCATTTTTGAGTACTACGATGCTCGACCGTTTTCCGAACGAGCAGAAGTTCCCATTGCTGGGAGCAAACGCCTCACCGCCACGACGGTATTTCGGAAGACAACCATGCGGCATCTTTCGGAGGCGTTCATGAGCAGCAAAATCTCCCGTTCCTTCCTGCGGTTTTTCTTGCTGGCGGCGGCTCTATACCTGTCCGCGCCGGCATACGCTCAGTTCAATGCAAGCCTTTCGGGCACGGTCACGGACTCCACCGGCGCGATTGTCCCCGCAGCCACGGTGACGTTGACCAACCCGGCCACGCAACAGGTGCAGACCACGCAGTCTTCGGACTCGGGCGTTTACCACTTCAACCAGCTGCCCCCGGGCCACTACAAACTCTCGGTCACGGCGACCGGATTTCAGGCATCCACCTTTGCCGATGTCGCGCTTGCGGCAGAGACGCCGCGCAATCTGAATGTGACCCTCTCGACGGGCGAAGTCTCGCAGACCGTGACCGTAAACGCGAATGAGGTCTCTGCGCTGCAGAGCGCGGATGCAAGCATCGGCAGCACGATCTCCAACGAGGCCATCCAGCGGCTGCCGATCGTCGGCGGCAATCCGTATGAGCTTCTGCGCACCGCTCCCGGCATTACAGGAGACGGCGCGCGCGCCGGCAACGGCAACGCGGTATTTCTTCCCAATGGCGCGGGACCTGGAGGCTCGTCGCGCGGCATCTTCCAGACTGAAAACCAGACCCAGATCTCGGCCAACGGGCAGCCTGTCGCCTTCAATACCTACTCGGTCGACGGGGTGACGGTGGATTCGCTCACTCATGGCGGCTCCGCCGTGGTTACTCCCAATCAGGAAGCGATCGGAGCGATTACGACACTTTCCACCTCCTACGATGCAGCGGACGGCCGCAACTCGGGAGCGCAGATCAAAGTTGTGACCAAGAGCGGGACCAACGACCTGCACGGGTCGCTCTTCTTCCTCTACGACGAGCCCGGACTGAATGCCTATGCGAAGTACGGCGGCCCCGAGGGACAGAAGCCGCTGCGCGTCGAGACCAAACAACGGACCTACGACGCCTCCATCGGCGGCCCGATCATTAAGGACAAGCTGTTCGGGTTTGCGTCTTATGCCGGGTTCGGGCTGGGCGCGAATACGACCGTTTCGCAATATGTGGAGACATCCGACTACCGCTCGCTGGTCGCGGCACAGCGCGCCGGAGGCATCACCACCAAAATTCTTACCTCGCCTGGCGTCACTCCGCGCATTGTCAATGTTCTTCCCATCGACTGCTCTGCCTATGCAAACAACCCCGGACTGTACGCGCCGGTGAATGGCGTGTCGCAGACAGCCAGCGGCGGTCCCTACTGCAATCCGGTGAATGGCGGGGTGGATATCGGCTCTCCCACACCCGGCGGCCCATCCCAACTGGGCGTTTACACACCCTCGGCAAGCTCGAATGTGGCTACCTTTGTCGGCGGCGGCCTCGATGGCGTTCCCGATATCCAGTATGCGCAGCTCTTGGTTCCCAACCACTCTCGCGGAAACCAGTTCAACGGCCGCGTCGACTGGTATGCGAGCGCGAAGGACCAGTTTGCCGGCAGCTTCTACATCACCAAGCTGGACAACTACGGGACCAGTGGCGCGACCGATTCACGCCCGCAATCGGATGTTCCCTTCAAACCGCTGAACACCGCGGCAACCCTTATCTATATTCATACCTTCTCGCCAAGCTGGCTGAATGAGCTGCGCGGCAACTTCACCCGCTTCGCTGAAAATGCTCTTCGCGACGGCGCGGGAACGGTCGACTACGGGATTCCCTATATCAACGTGCAGGGCATGCCCTTCTCCAACACGATCAACTTCGGGGTCCAGCAGGGCAGCACCAATCCCGCCATCTTCGCCGAAAACACCTATGGAATTCGCGACCAGGTGACGCACACGTTTGGCTCGCACGTTCTCCGGTTCGGAGGCGAGATTCGGTTCGAGCAGGATAACGACAAGCTTTCCGGAACTACCCGGCCTGTCTATGCCATGCAGGGCCTTTGGAACTTCGCCAACGACGTGCCCATCTTCGAGAGCATCACGGCAAGCACGGTGACCGGGGGAGCGCCCAACACGCAGCTCTATCTTCGCTCCAAGGACATCGCGGCTTATATCCAGCACGACTGGAAGGTGACGCCGACCTTTACCCTGAATACCGGTTTTCGTTATGAGATCTATACGCCTCTCAGCAATAAGACCGGGAACATCAGCAAGCCTGTCCTCGGGCCTGCCGGGTCGGAGCTCTCGGGCATGACGCTGGTGCCAACGCACGATCTTTACAACACCGACTATGGCCATTACGCGCCGAAGATCGGCTTCGCCTGGACGCCGTCAATCTACGGCGGCAATGTTGTGCTCCGTGGCGGTTTTGCCGTCGCTTACAACCATCTGGACGCGGCGTTATTCAACACTCAGGCGATCGACAATGCTCCCGGCTCGGCGACGTTCAATGTCTGTTGCGGCCAGGATACCGATCCGTTTGCGGGAGGCCAGATCGCTTATGCGCTGGGCAGCAGCAACGCGGCCGACAGCTATCCTGCAAACCCGGCCTTCGCAGGCGGCGTCAACGCGAACGGCTTCCCGAAAAACGGCTCGCAGGTTGAGTTGTATGGCACCGGAAGGCGTATCAAAAATCCGGTCAGCTATCTTTATTCGCTGGAGACACAAACGCAATTGCCTTCTCAGATTGTCCTGACGGTGGGTTATGCAGGCAGTCTCGGGCGCCACTATCCACGACTGGTCAACCAGAACTTCCTCTACAGCAACACCGATTCGCCGACTTATGCGTCCTACTTCGCACAGACCGATTCCATTCAGGCCTACAACGCCCTCAATGTGCGGGTCGCCCGCAATCTCAGCCACGGCCTGCAGATCGAGGGCACCTACACCTTCTCGAAGAACATGGACCAGGTCTCAAACGGCGATGGCGCAAACTCCAATGCAAACCAGACCAATCCGGCAAATAACAAGTCGGAGTACGGGCCGGCCGATTACGACACACGCAACCGGGTCACCATCTCCGGAATCTATACGACGCCGAAGGTGCACTCGAACAATTTCCTGGTCAAAGCCGTGGCCAATGGCTGGCAGATCAACGGCATCTTTACCGCGCACTCCGGCTTTCCGTGGACGCCGGTTACGTACAATCTGCAATCGAACATCGTTCCCAACGCCGCTGCGGTGTCGCCCACTCGTCCGCTGGGAATTTTGTCCGGCCCCGGCCCCATCGGCCGAAGCTGCTCCAATGACGCCTTCATTTCCGGATCGAACTTTCCAAATCGAACACTGGCAGGTGGAACTCCGGGCACGGCGGGCGGTCAAAACTACTTCATTACCACTGCGCCAACTCTGCCTCCGGGGCAAAATTATGTCTACACTCCGGGGATCGGGCGTAACAGCTTTACCGGCCCGTGCTATCGCGATGTCGACCTGAGCCTTGCCAAGGAGGTTCAGTTCGAACGGCTGGGCCACACCGCGACCCTGCGCTTCCAGGCCAATATGTTCAACGCGTTCAACCTGCTCAATCTCGCGCCCATCAAGAACGGCAACGCAGATCCCGGTGCGAACATCCAGAACGCCGATTTCGGCAAAGCCATCACTGCCGATGCCGGACGCCAGATTGAATTCCTGATGCGACTAAACTTCTGACAGATCTAAATCGGAGGCGGCGCCATGGGCTTCGCCTCCAATCGAAAGGCTTCTGCTGATGATCTTGTCTTCACGCCGTTTTTTATCGGCAGGCATTGCTCTTCTGGTCTGCTCCTGGACTGGCATACAAGCTCAGGCACAACAATCGGCCTCCACTTCCGGCATGAAGATGACCATTACGATCGATGCCAAAGCCCCGACGACACCGTTTCCCCATTTCTGGGAGCAGACCTTCGGCTCCGGGCGCGCCATCCTCGCGCTGCGCCAGGACTACCGCGACGATCTGCGCACGGTAAAGCAGGCGACGCAGTTCAAATCCGTGCGGTTCCACGGCATCTTCATGGACGATGTCGGCCTCTACGATCCCGACCGCAAGCCCATCAAGTTCGCCCAGATGACCAATGCTGAAGCAGCCGCGCCTTCGGATACGGGAATCTACAACTTTTCCTACATCGACCAGATCTACGACGGCCTGCTGGCCGAAAGCGTGCGCCCCTTCGTCGAGCTCAGCTTCATGCCGAAGAAGATGGCCTCCGATCCTGCGGCATTGCACGCCTTCTGGTACAAGCAGAACGTCTCGCCGCCGAAGAGCTATGACGATTGGGACAAGATGATTACCGCCTTTGCCCAGCATCTTGTCGAGCGTTACGGCATCGACGAAGTCGCGCAGTGGGACTTCGAAGTATGGAACGAGCCGAACATCGACTTCTGGGCTGGCAACCCGAAGCAGCCTACCTACTTTGAGCTGTACGATCACACCGCCCGCGCCATCAAGAAGGTCAGCAGTCGCCTGCGTATCGGCGGACCAGCGACCGCACAGGCCGCATGGGTGGCGGATTTTCTGAAACACTGCAAACAGAACAACATTCCCGTCGACTTCGTCAGTACCCACGTCTACGGCAATGACACCGCAAAGAACGTCCTCGGAACAGACGAGGACATTCCACGCGACAAGATGGTCTGCCGCGCCGTCGCCAAGGTGCATAACGAGATCACGTCCTCGCCGTATCCAAAGATGCCGCTGATCATGAGCGAGTACAACGCCAGCTACGCCAACGAGCCCGACGTCACAGACAGCATCTACATGGGCCCCTGGCTCGCCACCACCATCAGCCAGTGCGACGGCCTTGTCCAGAACATGAGCTACTGGTCGTTCTCCGATGTCTTCGAAGAGCAGGGCGTCGTGCGCACACCGTTCTACGGCGGCTTCGGGCTCATCGCCGAAGACGACATCCCCAAGCCGTCGCTCAATGCCTTTGCCATGCTGCACCATCTCGGCGACCGCCGCATCAAGCTCGACTCCGACTCCGCCATTGCGACGCGCCGCGCAGACGGCTCGCTCGCCGTCGCTGTCTGGAACTACGTCGCCCCCTACGGCAACGGCGCCGCCTACACGCCGCCACCCGCGAACCCCGGCCCCGCAAAGACCTTCATGCTAAAGCTCGAAGGTATTGCTGCAAATTCCCCGATAGAAATCTGGCGCCTCGACGCCGACCACGGTAATGTCATCAAGACCTACGATGCCATGGGCCGCCCCGCCTTTCCCACGCGTGACCAGATCGCCAAACTGCGTGAGGCGGGCAAGCCGTCGCCACCGGAGCCGTCCTCGCTGAAGAACGGCACGTTGAGTATTACTATTCCGCCGCAGGGCCTGGTCTTGATCACAACCGGCGACAGGGGATCGCTTTAGGGAAATACCCCAAAACAGCAGATTCCTCCGCCTCGCTGCGGAATGGAAATGAAAAAGGCTTGGACGAGAAATATAAAGAAACAAGCAGCGGAAGCCTTGTTCCCGCCATCCCACCGACCGTTTTAAATCCGCGATCTCCGCGCCCATCCGCGGTCGCTTTTAGATCGGGGCCATCGGTGTTAAGTCTCTTCTGCAAAAATAGAGACCGGTGAACATATAGAGTTCTCCTAATTGATTTTTCTAAAGATCGTGCGAGGGGAATTGTCGATGGCCCAGTTTCACAGATCAGTCCTGCTTTGTGTCGTTGCCGGAGTCTTCGCTTTGTCCAACCCGCTCTCATCGATGGCAAGCTCGAAAGCGCCGGAGCCAGTTACGATTTCGTCAGGCTGGCAGTTGCAGGATGCGGCGAAGGTACCGGAGACCGGTGAGGCCATCTCGCAGGAGAGCTTCAACGCTCAGGGCTGGAACGCGGCAACGGTTCCCGGAACCGTGCTTACCAGCCTGGTGAACGACGGCATCTATCCGGAGCCGCTGTATGGCGAAAATAACCGGCCCGACAAAATTCCCGAGAGCCTGAACCGCACGTCGTGGTGGTATCGCGCGGTGGTTACGGTGCCGAAGAATTACAAGCATAAGCAGACGTGGCTGAACTTCGACGGCATCAACTACTCCGCTGAGGTGTGGGTGAACGGCAAACAGGTGGGCAACATTCGGGGCGCGTTCATTCGCGGCACCTTCGACATTACGTCAGCGGTGAAGCCTGGCAAGCAGGCGGTCATAGCGGTGCGGGTCACGCCGCAGCCGCATCCTGGAGTGCCGCACGAGCATACAATTCGTGACGGCATGGGCAAGAACGGCGGCATCACGGCTATCGATGGGCCGACGTTTCTTTCCACCATCGGCTGGGACTGGATTCCCGCGATTCGCGACCGCGATACGGGTATATGGCGGAAGGTGTATCTCTCGGCCAGCGGGCCGGTGATCATTAAAGATCCAGCTGTCACCACCGACCTGCCGCTGCCGCGGGTCGATTCAGCCGACGTTGCAATGACAACCACGCTGGAGAACGTAACCGACCAGCCGCAGAAGGGAGTGCTGAAGGGCAGCTTCGGCGACGCGTCGTTCGAGAAGGAGGTGGAGGTTGCGCCGCATGCATTTGCGCTGGTGTCGCTGGACCCAAAGACCACGCCGGCGCTGCATGTGAGCAATCCCCGGCTGTGGTGGCCGAACGGTTACGGCGCTCAGAACCTGTACAACCTGCACCTGAGCTTCGAGGTAAAGAAAAAAGTTTCTGACGCGAAGGACGTGAGCTTCGGCATACGCAAGATCACCTACTCGGTACCGGATTCGGAGAACCTGACCATCTCGGTCAATGGCGTGCGGGTGTTCATTCGCGGTGGCGACTGGGGGCTGGATGAGGCGATGAAGCGGATTCCGCGCGAGCGGCTGGAGGCGCAGATTCGCATGCATCAGATCGCCAACCTCAACCTGATCCGCAACTGGGTTGGGCAGAGCACGGGCGAGGACTTTTACGAGTTGTGCGACAAGTACGGCCTGCTGGTGTGGGACGAATTCTTTCAGCCCAATCCGAGCGACGGCCCTAATCCCACCGATCTCGGCACCTACATGGCCAATGTGCGCGATAAGATTCTGCGCTTCCGCAATCATCCGTCAATCGCAGTGTGGTGCGCGCGCAACGAGGGCTACCCGCCGAAGGAGATCGACGATGCGCTGCGTCCTTTGATGGCCGAACTCGACCCGGCACGGCTCTATCAACCGAGTTCCACCGCCGGACATGGCGTCCACTCCGGCGGCCCCTACCATTGGCGCACGCCGAGAGAGTTCTATACCTTTCAATCGGCCTTTAAGACCGAGATCGGCAGCGTCTCGGTGCCGACCATCGAGTCCATCCACGGCATGATGCCGCAGAAGGACTGGGAGATCATCAACGACGACTGGGCCGAGCACGACTTTGCCAAAGGCGCATCGGGCGGCGATACCTACCGCGACGTCATCGAGGCGCGCTACGGTAAGCTGGCCAATCTTGCCGACTTTGTGCGCAAAGCGCAGCTTGCCAATTACGAGGCCTTTCGCGCCATGTACGAAGGCCGCAATGCCAAACTGTTCAAGCCCAGCACGGCGGTCATCACCTGGATGAGCAATCCGGCGCAGCCCAGCTTCGTCTGGCAGCTCTATCATCACGATCTTGAGCCCAACTCCTCTCTGTTCGCGGTAAAAGAGGCCGGTGAACCGGTCCACATTCAACTGAACGAGAGCACCGGCGAGGTCGAGGTCATCAACAATCTTGCGGCTCCGCTGACTGGGGCAACGGCGCATCTTGCGCTCTATAATCTCGACGGCTCCATTCCGTATCAGCACGACTTCGATGTGACGGCGCCCGCAAGCGCGGAGACCAGCCTGGGCATGGTCGCGTGGCCCGCCGATCTTTCAGCGGTTCACTTCGTCAAGCTCGATCTGCACGACGCATCAGGAAAATTGCTCTCGACCAACTTCTACTGGCGCGCGCTGCCGGAGCATCAGGACGACCTGACAGCGCTCAACCGGTTGCAAACCATCATGCTCGATACAAAGATCGAGCGGCACGATGCCGACGGCAAGTGCCTGCTATCGATCACGCTGCACAATCCGGGGCCGCAGGTGGCGCTGATGGCTCACCTGCAACTGCGCAGGCAGCGTTCGGGAGAGCGCGTGCTTCCGGTGTATTACAGCGGGAATTATGTCTCGCTTGTGCCGAATGAAACGCGCACCGTCACGATTGAAGCGAGCGAGGCAGACCTGAAGGGCGATGTGCCGCTGGTGGTCGTTGATGGATGGAACGTGACGGTCGCTCCGTCGTCGTCATCGAGTGCGGCGATTGCGCTGAACGTGGATGCGCAGGTGGCGCACTGGCCGGTGACCGGGCTGCCGATGTATGTGCCGCCGCCGCTGGAGAAGGCGGAGCCAGTACAGTAGCGGATGCGGGCTGCGGAATTTGCGCAGCCTCTTCCCACTTCCATCCCACATTTGCATTCCGCAAAGTCATTGGAGATTTCTATGCGGGGCTGATTGAGGAGTCACTTTTACTTCCCGATACAAAATGTGCTGAAGATGAGGTGCAGAATATCGTCGCTGGTTGTTGCCCCGGTAAGGCTGTCGAGGGCCTGCAGCGACTCGTAGAGGTCGAGCAGAACCATCTCGTGCGGAATCGCATGGTCTACGGCTTTGCGTGCGCGGGCCAACGCCGCCAATGCTCCGGAGATGGCCTGCTGCTGGCGAAGATTTGTGAGCAGGGCAGTGTCCCCCGTGGGCGCTCCACTCGTAATCAGCGAAAGGAGCGCCTGCCGCAGCTCCGGTAGACCATCACCGGTGAGCGCCGAGGTTGCAACCGCCGCGTGCATATGCCCGTGCAACGATGCGCCGGGTGCGAGGTCGCTTTTATTCAGCGCAATCAACAGCGGACGGTCGCTGTGCGCCGCGATAGTGGCCTCGTCCTCCGGGTGCAGCGGCGCTGTCGCATCGACCACCAGCAGAACGATATCGGCCTCCGCCATGGCTTCGCGCGATTTGGCGATGCCGATGGTCTCGGCCTCGTCAGTCGCATCTCGAAGCCCGGCGGTGTCGATCAGCTCGACCGGAATGCCTTCGAGCGAGACCCGCTCCATCACCAGGTCGCGCGTGGTTCCCGGAGTGGCGGTCACGATGGCGCGGTCGCGCTCGATCAGCCGGTTGAAGAGTGACGACTTGCCCGCGTTCGGCCGGCCCACGATGGCGAGGGTAAAGCCTTCCCGCACAATGCGCCCATAACTGAAG
>Ga0207678_10004481_pt1 | contig 12560 bp, 13 predicted proteins | sample KBSC63metaG_FD_184319 | JGI IMG/M metagenome (GOLD analysis project Ga0207678, IMG submission 184319) | Corn rhizosphere microbial communities from Kellogg Biological Station, Michigan, USA - KBS C6-3 metaG (SPAdes) (version 2) | ecosystem: Host-associated > Plants > Roots > Rhizosphere > Soil ... | reverse complement strand
GGACGCCGTCATTCTCGAAGGCCGGCTAGGCACTGTACCCGGCAAGAAACTGGTGGCCTGTCCGATCCTGCCGCGTATCTCCAACTTCGACGATCTCGATCCGTTGAAGGCTGAGCCCGAGATCGAGCTGGCCATGATCCCGCCCGGAACGCCCATCCCTGGCGAGGCTGCGATGATCGTGCTGCCCGGGTCCAAGGCCACAATTCCCGACATGGGCTTTCTGCGCGCGCAGGGCTGGGACATCGACATCCTCGCCCATCACCGACGCGGCGGCACAGTGCTGGGTATTTGCGGCGGCTACCAGATGCTTGGGCGACGCATTGCGGACCCATTGGGCATTGAAGGCACCGCGCGTGAAATCGCGGGATTGGGTCTGATCGATGGAGAGACGCGCCTCACGCGTGAAAAAACGCTCCGTTACGTGACTGGAACGGCTCTTGGGGCCAGGTTCGACGGATATGAGATGCATATGGGCGAGACGCCAAGGGGCGGCGCTGCCACACCTTTCGCGCGCCTTGACGACGGTCGGCTCGACGGCGCGATCAGCCCTGATGGGCGCGTGTTGGGCACCTATTGCCACGGACTATTTGCGGCTCCCGGCCTTCGCGCGGCCCTGCTGGCCCGCATCGGGGCAAGATCGGACGGCTTGGATCATGCCGTGACCGTGGATGCCGCGCTCGATGAACTGGCGGCGGAGCTGGAACGCCATCTCGACATCGCAGGGCTGCTGGCCTTGGCGCAGGGGGTGCGTGCATGAACAGCCTGCTTGTCCTGGGTGGCGCGCGTTCAGGCAAGAGCCGCTACGCTCAACACCGGATCGAGGCCGTGGGGGAACGGCTCGTCTATATTGCCACCGCCCAGGCTCTCGACGCAGAAATGGAGGACCGCATCGCACGGCACCAAGCTGATCGCGGAGGGTGCTGGGACACAGCCGAAGCGCCTATCGATCTGCCCGGCGCCATCCGGCAAACAGGGGCTTGCTGCGACGCCATTCTTGTCGATTGTCTGAGCCTGTGGCTGTCGAACCTCATGCTGGCGCAACAGGATATTGCCGCCGCATCATCTGCGTTGCTGGACGCCCTCGCCCACTGCCCGGTGCCGATCGCGCTGGTGGCAAATGAGGTGGGTCTTGGTATTGTACCAGAAAACGCGCTGGCGCGTCTTTTCCGCGATGAAGCGGGACGATTGAACCAGGCACTTGCCGCCGCGTGCGGGGAAGTGACCTTCGTTGCAGCAGGCCTTCCAATGAGGCTTAAATGAACGAAGGACTGGTTTTGACCTTTGGGCCGGAGTTCGAACGACCGCTATGTCAGCTTCGCCGCGTCCCGTCCCACGCCGACAATTGCGAAATCCAAGTCGAACAGCTGCTTCGCGGTGGCCAGGCCAATACCGCTACCCGCCCCCGATAGCTACTTTCGTTTGCATATGCCCTCTCCGCTTTGCGGCCTCGCTCACTTTCCAAAATGGTAAGTGAGCGTGCCGCCTAGCATACAAGGTTCGCCGTATACGTTAGTCGTAAAGCCCAGGCTGTAGTAATAGTTGCCTTTACCGATGATATAGAGCTTGTTTGTCACGTTGCGTGCATAAAGCTCGACATCGAAGCGCGAGCCCATGACCTCCTTCCAGCCGGCGCTCAGATTGAGCAGGCCATAGCTCGGGATGCGCACATCTGGATCGAGGACGTCGAGATTACGGTAGCTGCTCTGATAGGTGTAGCTCACACCGAACTGCGCACTGCCTCGGTCATCGCCCAGCGGCACTTCATAATCGCCTGCGAGGCTGAACTTGTGCTTCGGGGTGTATGGCAGGGGAAAGCCTGTAAAATCGCCCTGGGTGGTGACGAAACTGCCATATTTCGAGTCCGTATAGGAATAGCTGCCGGTGAGCGAGAGGCCGGACGGCAGCTGCACACCCCACTGAGTCTCGACGCCCTTGATGGTAGCTTTGGTGGCATTGACGACATAGGTCGAAACGACACCGCCAAAATTCTGAAGCAACGGGCGCTGGATGTTCGTATATCTGTCGCGGAACGCGGCCAGACTGAAGCGCAGTGCCACGTCACCCAGTTTGAAACTGGATTTGATGCCCGCCTCAATGTCCTTGACCTTCTCCGCCTCGAACGCGGCGAAACCGGCGCTGGGCGGTGCGCCGAGGTTGAACCCGCCGCTCTTGAAGCCGCTCCGCGCGGTGGCATAGATCATCGTGGACGGCGAGATCTGATACTGCATGGCGGCCGTGTAGGTTCCCGCGGAAAAACGGCGTGCATAGTCTAGGCGGCAATTTGGGAAGGAACCGGTGGTCAGCGCACAGGCACCACCGGTGTCGAACGACGCACCCGTCATGACGTAGGAATCGACATAGTCACGGCGGCGATCACGGCTGTAGCGATAGCCCACTGTCAGTTGGAGCCCTTGCAGCGCCGTGGCGAGAGCGCCGGCGTCCAACGTTCCCTGGGCGAAGCCGGCCAGGCTGCGCAGGTTGTCGCCACGATCGGTGAGGACGGCGGGCCCGCCGAACGCGATAAGGCTCTGCAGCGTGTGAATTGGCGTGTTCTTCTGATAATAACCGCCAACATTCCAGCTCAATGCCTTGTTGGCGATCGATCCGGACAACTGAAGCTCCTCGGTGAATTGGTTGATCGCGGGCTGATTGTTGTTCTGCGGGCCGCCCCAGCCGGGAGTATAAGCGAAATAGAGGATAGGCAGCGGCGTTCCGCTGACGTCCGAGCGCACGTTGGACCGGAATTTCGTGAAGCTCACGATGTTTTTGACCGCGACGCCGGGAACCAGGGTGGCGGTGGTCGTGTTGATGAACTGCAGCATCAGCTGATGGTCCGACACACCAGGCGTTTGCGAGATTCGGCGCGGACCGCGCGCGGCCTGCTCCGCGGCGATCTGGGGCAGGGTTGGAAATAGCTGCCCGGCCAGCCCGGCAGGATTCACCAGCGATATGGCCGTGCCAGTGCCATGTTCCTGGTTCTCGCTATAGTTGAATATGAAGAGATTCTCGAAATCACCGCCCGGCTTGAACAGGAGCGAGATGCGTCCAGCGGTCGCATTGATGTTGTCATAGCGCCGGCCTGAGACGACGTCGCGGGTGAACCCGTCGCGCTGGCGATGCCAGATGCCGGCGCGCAAGAGCAGCGTATCCTCAACGAGCGGCACGTTGATCATCGCCTCCTGCTGGAAATTATTGTAGTTGCCGTAGCCGGCGCGAACCATGCCTTCGATACGATTGGTTGGCTTGGCCGGCGAGAACAGGATCGCGCCGCCCACCGAATTGCGGCCGAACAAAGTACCTTGTGGGCCGTTCAGGACCTGCACGCCGCCCAAGTCAAACAGGGCGCCGTTTCCATTGCCTCCGCCCGGAATGGGCACTTCGGAGAAATAGGCGACTACCGATGGATCGGTGCCGTACGTGGTACCCTGTCCGCGCAGGGTATAGTTGTTGGAGCTACGCGCAGTGTTGGTGCTGACATTGAGCGATGGCGTCAAATACTGGATGTCCTGCACGCTCGTCAGGTTCTGGCGCCGGATGGTATCGCCACTGACGACGCTGACCGAGATCGGCACCCTGTCCAGCCGCTCTTCGCGACGACGGGCCGTGACGATGATGTCGCTTGCCGTTTCCGAGGCGGAGAGCGGGGCGTCGCCCTGTTCAGCGGCCAGCGCGCCACTCGTCGCCAGCAAGGTTTCCGCTAACAGGATGCCCATGCCGATACAGGTGCGCGCCGACTTGCCGAAAAGGAAGGTTTCGGTCATGTCTTGACTCCCCATATTTATCGTTCCCGGCATCGATTGACCGAAGTTCAAACGTTTGCATCCTCCCAATGAACTAGGCCGAGATAATGATGACAGGATCGATATCGGCGGAGATGAGAGCCAGAGGCAGGCCCTGACCAAGCCGCCTGGAAGGGTTTGATCGAAGCTATGACACATGTTGCACGACGCTGATCGGTCAATCGCAGCCGACGAGGTACACCCGACGGCCGCGGAGCTGACGGCGACTGCGCGGGAGCTGGTGCCCCTGCTGCGAGAGCGCGCTGCCGAAGACGAGCGCGAGCGGCGTGTGTCCGGGGACACGATCGCCCGCATGGTCTCGGCGGGACTGTTCCGCGTCATCCAGCCCAGACGCTGGGGCGGCTATGAATTGGGTCAGCAGACCTTCGCCGACATCCAGATGACCTTGGCGCATGGCGACATGTCGGTCGCCTGGGTATACGGCGTGCTGGGGGTCCATGCCTATCATCTTGGCCTGTACGACGATCGCGCGGCGAGCGACGTCTGGGCGACGGACAGCTCGCTGCTTATTTCCTCCCCTTATATGCCGGGCGGTAACGCGCGCACCGTTCCCGGCGGATTTCTGCTGAGCGGGCGCTGGTCATATTCCAGTGGCTGCGACCATTGCCCCTGGACGTTCCTTGGCGGCTTCGTCGATGGTGATCCCTCCCGTTTTCACTCTTTCCTGCTGCCGCGTTCGGACGCCCGGATCGTCGACACATGGCATACTGGCGGCGGACTGGCTGCCACAGGGAGCCACGATATCGTGGTGACGGATGCCTTCGTGCCCGAGTATCGGACGCATAGCCATTTAGATGGATTTCACGGGAACAACCCCGGGGCATCCGTGAATGACGGTCCGCTCTTCCGAATGCCGTTCAACCTTGTTTTCATGCGTTGTATCACCAACGGACAGATCGGTTCGCTCGAATATCTGGTGGAAATACTAACCGAGGAGCGGGAAAACGCAGCCTTGCGCCGCGATCCTGATGTATTACTCTTGGTTGCCGCTGCACAGGCTGAAATCGCGGCGTTGAAGGCGGTTATGTCCGCCAATTTCGCCGCAATGGAACAGCACGCGTTGGCACGAGAGATGCCCCCAATCGCAAGTCGCCATCTTTTCCGCTTCCAAAGCGCGCAGGCGGCGGACAAATGCGTTCAGCTCGCCGAGCAGATCGGAACGCATGCGACCGCTCTCCCCCCTGCGGCACGCCAGAAAGTCGATCGGATATTGAACAATATGCGGACCGGCCGGCAGCATGCCGCTGCAAACCATCGTGCCTATGGCCGCATTTTCGGCGATCTCCTGTTGGGCGGCGAGCCCGGAGACATCCTGTTGTGACGCCGGACAGTGCCATCGTCTGGCGCGCGAAGCAGGGTCAGCGATGGAACGAGGCCGATCGCTCGTAGAGAATATCGGCAATTTCGCGCGATCCGAAAGATCGAGTGGACCGTCCGAGCGGGATGACGCTGTTCGAAAGCGCGTGGACCATGTCGACCTGGCGGCTCAAGCCCATTTTCAGAAAGATCGAACGCAGGTGGGCACGGACCGTGCTTTTCTTTATGCCGAGGCTCACGCAGATTTCGTCCAGATGCTTGCCGTTGGCGAGTCCGATTGCGACATTCGTTTCGGCCGGCGTGAGCGAGAATACCGTCTGGAGCAACTCGCTGTCTTCATCGTCCAAGACGAAGTCTTTTCGAATGAACATGAGGATGCATGTCTCGGGGCCACCCGTTAGCAACGATGTCGTGGGAGCACCGACGATCAGCAGATTATGTATTCGATCGCTATCCGGTTCGGCGATCGAGAGAATTTCCGGCGGTCTTTTCGCCTCGGCGCTGATCATGACCGCGATCGCGGCCTGAAGCTTGCGATCGGCGCGGGAATCCACGGCGTGCAGCTTGTCACCTTTCAGGACGAAACAGGTTTTGGCCTCGACCAGCATCTCCGCTGAGCTGTTAAGCGGGCGGACCTCCCCTATCGGAGACAGGATGAACGCGGCGGTCGACAATCGGTCGAGAGCCTCCGACTTGAACTCGTTCAGCACATGATAGCTCGCGAGTGTCCGGCGCAACCGCATCGCGCGACTGAAATGACCGCTCGCCATTCTGAAAAGGCTCACGTCCGTCGCGGTGAAATCGGGCTGCGCCGCCCCGCGATCGCAGTTGAGGAAGCAATCGATGTCACCGAACTTGTCGATACACATGGTCAACATATGCCGCGTGTCGTATCGGTCGAGCATCTCCGCGAGATCGGGATCATCGCGATGATCGGACCAGTCGACGATGCAATGTTCGCCCGGCGCGAGCGGAACTGGCCCGAGTTCGCCCATGTTTCGGCGCTGCCACTCGTGGATCGAGTCCGTGTTGACCATCGGGCCGGCAGCAAAGAGATATTCGCGCGGCCGATCGCCTTTTTTCGCAAGCCGCAGGCATACGCTGTTCGAGCGCATTACAATTCGAAGCTGTTCCAACGCTTCGGTCCATAGTCCAGATGTTTGAATGGCGTCGTACAGGGCGATTAGAATGCCATCCATGGCCGTGAGGGTATCTATATTCTCATGCATTTTTTCATCTGGGCTCGCGGCTCGTCACTCGCTACCCGCCTCATAATCTCCAAACGCGGAACGGTAACGGGTTACGGTCGTCAATCAAAGCCTTTCGGCCATGATGCAGCTCACCTGCGTCGGGCGACTTGCTCAACCGCAAGGGTCATATGGTGAGCTTGGGCTAACGTCATGTGCCAATCGCACAAGGAGACGAGAGGATAGAAAATGGGTAGCAACAGCTTGCGGATTGAGCGTCGTGGACGCGTGACCCTATTGACGACCGATCGACCCGACGTCGCGTTCGCCGGCAGGTCTAGCCTCTGCTCTCCTGTCTCGATCTTGGCGAAAAAGGAAGGCGCCGTACCCAACCGGCTCGCCAAATCACGTTGCGTCAGGCCAGCTTGCTGCGACCTCGAACGTTTTCATGAAGCTTTCGGCCATGGCATAGTCGTGCGAATTTGAACGCACCCGCGTGCGCAAAACACCTATTAGCGGGTGGGCTGTAATAAATTCTGGATTTTCCTTGTGAGCTCATCAGTCCGATAGGGTTTGACAATAAATGACAGGCCGGTTGCGTTCACTTTTTCGATCGCATCGTTGTAGCCGCTGGTAAGAAGCACGGGCACTGCTGGGAAATTGCGGCGGATCTCTTCGGCCATTTCTACACCATTTATCCCGCCCGGCATGATGATGTCGGAGAATACGAGATCGATCTGCTCGCCGTTGCGGAGCATGTCGAGCGCAGCCTCGGCGCGATAGGCGTGTTTTACTGAATATCCCAGGCTTTCCAGGAGTTCGGATGCCACGTTCGCCACATCGTGGTCGTCCTCCACTACCAGCACATTCCCGGTGCCAGTCGCCAATACCCTTTCTTTGGAAGGGGGCGACGCTTTGATCTGCTTGGTCGCCGGGAGGAAGAGCCTGACCACTGTTCCGGAACCAGGTCGACTGGTCAATTCCACACCGCCCCCGGACTGGTGCGTGAAGCCATGCACCTGGCTCAATCCGAGGCCGGTTCCTGGTCCCACGCCCTTGGTCGTGAAGAAGGGTTCAAAGATCTGCGCCTGGATTTCGGGCGCTATGCCCTGGCCGGTATCGGATACTGAAATCGCTACGAACTGACCGTCCAGCCCGAGGCGTCCATCACTGATCTGTTCATCGCGCACGGTGATCCGCAGCACGCCGCCATCTGGCATGGCATCGCGGGCGTTCACGGCCAGATTGAGGATGGCGAGATCGAGCTGAGATCGGTCTGCTGCCAGCGAGCTTGTCTGACCTTCGAGCGCCGTTTCGATGGCGATATCGCCGCGCAGCGAGCCGGAAAGCAGCCGTTCGATATCGTGGAGCCAGGCAGCCGTGTCGATTACCTGCGGCTGAAGCATTTGCTGTCTTGAGAAGGAAAGGAGATGCCGCGTGATCTCCGCGCCATGTTCGGCACCTTGCTCGGCTGCCCGGAGCATCCGCAGGACGCGCTCATCACTGACCCGGTTCAGCGCCAAATCAAGATTGCCAAGAACAACGGTCAGCAGATTGTTGAAATGATGCGCTACGCCGCCGGCAAGCAAACCCACGGCCTGCAGCTTCTTGGCATGCACCAGCGCTTCCTCGGCCTTCTTTCTCTCCTCGATCTCGGACCGAAGCTGCTCATGGGCGGCGATCAGCCGGCTGTTCGCCTCCTTGTAACCAAGCAGCGTCATCTCGAAGGGAGAGAGACATTCGGCAAGGAAGTCGGCTGCGAATTCCAGACGTGCGTCCTTCGGGTCGCCAGGGTGATCGCGCAGGATGTTCGCAAGGGCGCCATGATGAAACAGCGTGACGTCCAGCAGGCCCAGCCCTTCGGCAAGCGCCTGACGTCCCAGCTCATAGGCGTGGTGCAGCGCCTGTTCTCCTGAGCGAAGCAAATGGCCTTCGAGCGCTGCCCCGTAGGCATCGGCAAAATTATGCGAGGTACCGCTCATACTGTGCTGCCATGGTAGCGGGCAACCATCACCATTGAATCGTCGGTCTGCTTGCCATAGGCTCTGAGAAGATAATCGGCGTAGTCCGCGCAGGGCAGTCGCGTCGGTGGCTCCTGGCTGAAGCCTTGGCGGATACCGTCGGATGCGAGGAGCAGCACATCATCCCGATGGATCGGCAGGCTCGCTGCGCGCAGCGGTGGAAGTTGATAGCCTACGACACCACTGCGCAGCAGGACATGTTCGCGATGCGGCTCGTGCGCGGGATCGCCACGGGTGAGAACGGCTTCGACATTTCCGACGCCCGTCCAACATAATTGAGCATGGCTCGCATCGATCGATGCAAGGCTGAGTACGGCGCCCCGCGTCCCGCGCAGCGCCTCGTGGCAGGCTTTCACGATATCGAGCAGAGGTCTCGCGGGCTGGCGCGTAATCGCCTGAGCAGCGACGCGTGCCGCTACCGCCGCTTCGCGCCCATGCCCCAATCCATCGATCACGCCAAGGAGGACGCCGTCACCGTAATCCACCACGACGTGAAGATCGCCAGATTCGGTTTCACCAGGGATAGGGCGGCCTCGAACCGCCCATTCCACAACGCCCGATCCTTCCTGCGCCTGCATATCCATCACGCACGCCATTTCCGCATGGTGACGATCGTGCCTTTCCCCACCTCCGAAAGGATCTCGAATTCATCCATCAGGCGGCGTGCGCCGGGCAGACCAAGGCCCAGGCTCCTGCCTGTCGAAAAGCCGTCCTGCATCGCCTGCTCGATATCGGGAATACCGGGGCCATCATCCGCGGCGATCACCTCGATACCCCTGCGGCCATTCCGGGACGACAGGCTGAGGCGAATCTCGCCACGTTCGGCATAGACCACAATGTTGCGGGCTACTTCGGAAATGGCGGTGGCAATCAGTGTTAGATCGCTTCCGACGAAGCCGGCCTCTGCAGCCAGCTCCCGGCCGATCTGCCGCGCGGTGACGATGTCGACGTCACGATCGATCGCGACGCTTTTCTCAGCGCCCACGGTGATGCGCCTCGGTGAGGTTGGCGAGAACTTCGAGCCCCTCTTCGAGATCGAGCGCGGTTGCGACGCCATCGAGCGTGAGCCCCAATTCGACGAGCGCCATTGCCACGTCCGGCTGGATGCCGACGACCACGGTCTCTGCACCGCGCAGGCGCGTGGTGGCGGCGAGTCCCCGCAGCGTCCGGGTCGCAAAACTATCCATCACATCGAGCGCCGTCACATCGATGATCACGCCACGCGAACGAAAACGCCCCACCTTTTCCGCGAGCTCGTCCTTGAGTTGAAGCAGGTCATGATCGGTCAGCGCCGACTGGATCGAGGCGATCAGCACATCGCCCTGCTTGAGGACGGGAACAGCCATGGTTCAAACCACTGTGGAGGGCGAGCGATCGATGCGTACCGTGCTGAGGCCCAATATCTGCTCGGCTTCCTCGATGCCCCCTTGCAGGTCGCCAATCGTGCTGAGCTTGCTGAGATCGACCCCGAGCGTGACCAGCGACTGGGCAACATCCGCTGAAAGGCCCGTCACGATCGCCGTCGCGCCCATCAGGCGGGCGGCGGCCACCGTCTGTATGAGGTGATTGGCGACCTTGGAATCCACCGTGGCAACGCCGGTCAGGTCCATCACCACCACCTTGGCGCGATGCGCCCGGATCGCTTGCAGCAGGCCATCGGTGAGCTGCTTGGCCCGATAGGAATCGAGCAGCCCGATGATCGGCAGGATCAGCAGCCGGTCTCGCACTTGCAGCGCAGGCGTGGAAAGTTCGCGGATGGCCTCCTGCTGACGCAGAATGGTCTGCTCGCGATCGGTCATCATCGCATCGACGATGATACCGAGATCGAAGAAGGCAACTTTCTTGAATGAGGTGAAATGAAGGAATGCCTTGCCGGAATCCTTTGGAAAGCGCGCCATGATGCGTCGGCCGATCGAACTCATCTGGCTATGGAAAGCGCCCATGAACAGGGCGAAATCCAGCTGCGCCCGGTTATAGAGCTGACCGAGCCGAAAGCGCTGCTCGAAATAGTCATGGCCGTAGGCGCCGCCTACCATGGCGATGATATGCTCGCGCTCCAGTCGCTTGGCCTCATCCATCATGTCGGCGCGGCGGAGCAGGCCCTGGGCCTCCTCATATTGCGCCAAATGATCGAAGAAGGCCGCCAGATGCTCGTCGAGATGGTCGAGTACCGTGTCCTTGACGCCCTCGATGTGGGCGCGATCCTCGCCGGCGACATTACCGAAGCGCAGGCGTCGCTCCAGATCTACCGTACCGAACAGAATGGTGGAGGCCTCGGTTTGGAAACTAGTCTCCCGCATTAACCTGGCCCCATTGTTGAGTGTAAGACTGATTTGCTTTTGGCAGCGGCGTGCTATAACTAAAATTACAAGACGAAGAAAGAGGGGTTGCGATCTTGATTTAGGTTTAGCAATTGGCAGGGAGACGGGCAATGAACAAAGCAGCAGGCACTCCAAGCATTGCTTGGAAAGGTTCGGAGCAGTCTTCCGCACTTCAGGGGATCAAGACCCTTATAGTTGAAGATGAGCCGCTGGTGTCGATGCTCGTCGAAGACGTACTGACCGAATTCGGCTGTGTCATTGTCGGCACCGCGGCTTCAGTGTCAGAGGCCCTATCGCATGTCACGGGTCAATCCGAACTCGATGTCGCGATTCTCGATGTCAATCTTCGCGGCGAGAACAGCTTTCCAATCGCTGACGCACTCATCGCACGCGGTATTCCCTTCATATTCGCGACCGGATTTGGCCCGGCCGATATCGCGGAGCGCTATCCCCAGATACCGCTGCTCCATAAGCCTTATGGACCCGGGTTATTGGCGTCCGTGCTGAGCGGTCTGACCAAACACTGACACGTTCGCAAATGGCTGGGTTTGGCCGGATCAGACATACAAGCGTCAGCAAATCTATGGATCTGGCCAACGCGTTCTGTCCGGATACAGCCCGCTCCCGTCGCAGACGAGTGCCTGAACGTAGGCAGCTTTTGAGGAGCTAATCCTAGGCAGGGAATGACGGCTATTTCGGCGCTTGCAGGCCTCGCTGACTTGCATTGAGAATGTCGATTGTTCCCACGTCTTAACGAAGACCTACCTCTCTGGACCGCATATTTTTCCAGATGGGACGGTTTCCTGTGGAGGGCTTGCCGATCATCCAACAGCGAAGGGCTTTAATACAAGCTTACTCCGACAAAGATAGTACCATCCCTCAATCGCAAGGATGCGCCGCAATAAGCTTGGCTTCTACACGCGCCATGAATGGGGAACGATAAATCACAAATCGCTCGTGCAAGCCTTCTCCGATCGTGTCACGCTCATCCTTGCAACTGACGCGGAACATAAGCTTGCGGCCTTCTGCCGCGATCAGCTCGATCCGCGCGATCACTGTCATACCGATCGGTGTTGCGGCGACATGGCTCGTGTTAATCTGCGTACCAACCGTACCTTCGCCGGCTTCCATATAGGGAGCGAGCGCTTCGATACAGGTCGCTTCCACAAACGCGACCATATAGGCGGTGGCGAAAACCGGCGGCATGTCCGCCATCGCGGCAAGCGCCGCGGGCAGGCGCGGAACCACCAACGTTTCGTCGATACGGATCGTAGCTTCGTGAACAAGGCCGATCGGGGGAGTCTTCATGATTTTCCTCCTTCAGAGCGGTTCAATGGACAGCGCTGGCATCGACAGCGCGCCTGGGTCGCGGGGCGAACCAGATGATCGAGGCAGCGGCGGCGAAGATGAAGAAAGCCAGCACGAAGGTCTGGCCGGTGGCGAGCGCGACGCTCTCCTTGTCGACCATCTGGCTGATGATGAGCCGCGCCTGCTCGGTACTGAAGCCGCGCGCGACCAGTTGATCGACCGTGCTTTGCGCGCCGTTGAGGATACCCGAGAGCGCGGCTCGTTTCTCCTGTGCACCATCGTACCAGAGGGTGGTCGAGATCGCGACCGCGATCGCGCCGGCCATTGTGCGCAGGAAGTTCATGACGCCTGCCGCCGAGGCGGTTTCCTCCTCATCGACGGCACCCAGCGCGATGGTCGTCAGTGGTATGAAGAAAAACGGCATGCCGGCGCCCTGGATCAGCTGCGGCAATGCCAGCGTCCAGAAATCCGAGCCGCTGTCCCACCAGAAGACGCGCAGCAGCGACGTCATGCCGAGCCACAGCACCCCGACGAAGACGAGCCGGCGGGGGTCTACTGTCTCCATCCGCTTGGCCACGAACGGCGCCATCAGCACCGCCGCCACGC
>Ga0207678_10004479_pt1 | contig 12561 bp, 13 predicted proteins | sample KBSC63metaG_FD_184319 | JGI IMG/M metagenome (GOLD analysis project Ga0207678, IMG submission 184319) | Corn rhizosphere microbial communities from Kellogg Biological Station, Michigan, USA - KBS C6-3 metaG (SPAdes) (version 2) | ecosystem: Host-associated > Plants > Roots > Rhizosphere > Soil ... | reverse complement strand
CGCCAGGATTGCCGCCCGCCCGGCGAACGCTCCCTGCAGCGCGTCCTCGAGGTTGAGCAGGCACAGATAATTCTCGCGGCCCTTGCGGATGACGATCTTCCGCTTCCGCTCGTCGGCGTCGGCGAACAGTTTGTGCCCTTCCCCGTCGAGCTGGCGCTGCAGCGCCTTGGTGAAGGTCGAGACCCAGACCGTCCCGCCCGACGCCTCGGCCCAGAGCGCGGCCGGGGCGAGGTAGGCGAGGGTCTTGCCGATCCCGGTCCCGGCCTCGGCCAGCAGCAGGTTGGGCGAATCCTTGGCGCGCTTGGGCGCGAACACCTGGGTCACCGCCTCGGCCATCGCTTTCTGGCCCTCGCGCGGCTCGATCCGCCCGGTCAGCGTATCGAGCTTGGCCCGCGCCGCGGCGGGATCGACCAGCACGGTCAGCGGCGGCGGTTGCGGTGCCGCTTCGTCCCAGGATTTCAGGCGCGCGAACAGCATGCGCTCGCCGCGTTCGGGCCGCTCGAGCCGGGCGCCGATCAGCGGCGCCCAGCCCCAGCCGAGCCGGTGCAGAGTCGCGTTCGCCGTCCATGCCCCTTCGCGCTGGTCCCAGCCGGGATCGGCGAGGACGGCGAGCAGCCGCTCGGCGATCCGCCGCAGCGTCGTCGCCGAGTCCGCATCGCTCGTCGGCGGCTCAAGCCCGAGCGTTCGGCTCAAGCCGGCCGCCGTCGGCACCGCGAACCGCGCCGGATGGATGAAGGCAAACAATTCGAGCAGGTCGAGCCCGGAGAGGTCGGGATAGCCAAGCCGCTGCCCGACCAGCGGGGCATTGAGGATGATGTGCGGAGTTTCCGCCGCTCGCGCGATCGCTTCGCCCCGGCTCGCCTCCCGAACCTCACCGTCGCCGCCGGCCAGCCAGATGCCCGCATGGGTTGCGTGCAGCGCGGGAAGCGGCAAAGGAGCGGGCATCCCGCGACATTGGCCCGACGAGAACAGAAGAGCAACGCAATTGGACGCCGAAACGCTTCGCACCGCCGCTCTGGCGTCCAAGGCCTGGCCCTACGAGGAAGCGCGCAAGCTGTTGAAGCGCTGGCCCGAGGGCAAACCGGCGGGCGAGCCGGTGATCTTCGAGACCGGCTACGGCCCCTCGGGCCTGCCGCACATCGGCACCTGGAACGAGGTCGCGCGGACCAGCTTCGTCCGCCACGCTTATGAGGAGCTGACCGGCAATCCGACCCGGCTGATCGCCTTCAGCGACGACCTGGACGGGCTGCGCAAGGTCCCGGACAACGTCCCCGAGCAGGCGATGCTGACCGAGAACCTGGGGCGTCCGCTGACCCAAATCCCCGATCCGTTCGGGACCCACCCCAGCTTCGCCGCGCACAACAATGCGATGCTGCGGACATTCCTCGACCGCTTCGGCTTCGACTACGAATTCGTCTCGGCGACCGACTGCTACACGTCGGGCCGGTTCGACGAGGTGATCCGCGCGGTGCTGCGCGGCTGGGACGCGATCTTGGCGGTGATGCTTCCGACCCTGGGCGAGGACCGGCGCAAGACCTATTCGCCGGTGCTGCCGATCTCGCCGGCGACCGGCCGCGTGCTTCAGGTGCCGGTCGAGGTGGTCGACGCCGAGGCCGGGCTGATCGCCTTCGACGACGAGGACGGCGGCCGAGTCGAGCAATCGGCGTTCGGCGGTTCGGCCAAGCTGCAGTGGAAGGTCGACTGGGCGGCGCGCTGGGTCGCGCTCGGGGTCGATTATGAGATGTCGGGCAAGGACCTGATCGACAGCGTCACCCAGTCGGGCAAGATCGCGCGGATCCTGGGCGCCCGCCCGCCCGAGGGCTTCAACTATGAGATGTTCCTCGACGAGAAAGGCGAGAAGATCTCCAAGTCCAAGGGCAACGGCCTCAGCCTCGAGGAGTGGCTGCGCTACGGCTCGGAGCCGAGCCTTGCCTTCTACATCTACCGCGAGCCGAAGCGCGCCAAGAGCCTGCATCTCGGCGTGATCCCGCGCGCGGTTGACGAATATTGGCAGTTCCGCGGCAACTATCCGGGCCAGCCGGTCGAGCAGAAGCTCGGCAACCCGGTCCACCATATCCACGCCGGACAGGTGCCGGCGGAGACGCTGCCGCTGACCTACGGCCTGCTGCTCAACCTCGCCAGCCTGCCGGGGGTCGCCGACAAGGCCACGGCGTGGCGGTTCGTCCAGCGCTATGCGCCCGGCACGTCGCCCGAGGCGGACCCCGAGCTCGACGAGCTGATCGGGCTCGCGGTCAATTACGCCCGCGACTTCGTCGCGCCCGAGCTCAAGCGCCGACCGCCGACCGGGATGGAAGCCGACGCGTTGCGCGACCTCGACGGCGAACTCGCCAAGCTGCCCGCCGATGCGTCCGCCGAGGACATCCAGACGCAGGTGTTCGAGGTCGGCAAGCGCCACCCGTTCGACAGCCTGCGCGGCTGGTTCCAGGCGCTCTACGAGACGCTGCTCGGCTCCAGCCAGGGCCCGCGCATGGGCAGCTTCATCGCCCTCTACGGCATCGACAATTCGCGCCGCTTGATCGCGGAAGCGCTGGAAGCCGGCGGCTGACGTCCGCTTTCGACCCATTGCGGACGCGGGACGGCCGTTTCGGCATCGACCGACACGCGATCTCCTTATGAAAACCTCACGCCGGCGTCGTATCTTACTCCTCGAATCATAAGGCGGTCACATCTTATCTAGGGCGGGTCTTCGTAAGGATACCCATTGTGGAGAATGCCGTCTTTTCACTTGATCAGGCATGCGCCGACGCCGAGTTGGAGGCAGCCTGCCGCAGCACCGAACCAGAGGAAACCGAGCTGCATCTCAGGCTCGCGCTCTTCTATCTGGAGCGGCGACGCGCCAGTCGCTTCAAATCCATCCCGGCGCCTAAGATTCCGGTGGCCGGCCCTCCTATCTGCCACACCGACAAGGAGGGCTGAGTCCTCCGCGCCGCGCAGGCGACCTCAGAAGAGCGTGTGCTGATCGGACGCCGGCAGGTCCGCGCCCGACCGTTCGGAATCGAATTGAGACATGCGGGCGTATCTTTTGCCTCGATCCCCGCCTATGAGGGAGATGCTACCAGCCGGTATCGACGGTTCTCTGCGTATCGCCGCACGCTCCTTCCTTAACGCCAGCTAGCCACGAGCCGCCTATTTCGGGCGCCTCGGCGAACCCGCGTGATAGGCTTATGGCGAAAGAAGAACTGCTCACGATCGAAGGCGTCGTCGACGAGATCCTGCCCGACGGCAGGTTCGGGGTGCTGCTCGACAACCAATACCGGATCATCGCCTACACCGCCGGCAAGATGCGCCGTTACCGCATCCGGTCGATCGTCGGCGACCGGGTTCACGTCGAAATGACCCCCTACGACCTGTCCAAGGGGCGGATCGTCTATCGCGAGAAGATCGCCGGGCAGTCGTCGGGGCCCAGACGGCGCAGCTTCCGCCGGTGAGCGCGACGGCAAGGCGACGCGTGGCGGCGGAGCCGATCGGCCCGATGCCGACCTTCGCCAAGAAGTCGGCGTTCTGGCGCGAGGTGAAGGCCGCGGCCAACGACTATCTGGTCGACGAAGCGAGCCGCGGCCGGCCATCGGTCGGCGACCCGCGGCTCAAGCGCAAGACGGCGGTGATCCTGCTGTGGTTCGGCCTCTCATACGGCGCTTTGCTCTTCGCGCCGACACTGTGGCTGGCGCTGCTGGCCACGATTTCTCTCGCGCTCGCGGCCGCGGCGATCGGCTTTGGCGTCTTCCACGACGCCAACCACGGCACGCTCTTCCGCCGTCCGGCGGCGAACCTCGCTGCGGCCCGCCTGTGCTCGGTCCTGCTCGGCCCGTCGCGGCATTTCTGGGTCCATAAGCATCAGGGTCTCCACCACCGCCAGCCGAACGTCTTCGGCTGGGACGACGATCTCGAGACGCGCGGAATGCTCCGCTTTTCGCCCGAGTGCGACTGGCATCCCCGCTTCCGCCGCCAGCAGGTGAAGGCCGTGCTCTATTACGGCCTGAACACGCTGGAGTGGCTGTTCTGGAAGGACTTTCGCTGCTTGGCGAATGGTCGGCTGAATGAGTGGCACACACTGAACCTGGGGCGCCGGGAGCGCGCGGAACTGCTGCTAAGCAAGGGCCTCTACATCCTGCTGTTCGTCCTGCCGCCGTTCCTCGTCCTGCCGCTGGGGTGGGCGATCGCCGCGTTCTTCCTCTTTCATTTCCTGTTGAGCTGGCTGCTGGCGATCGTCTTCCAGGTCGCGCATCTCACGCCCGGAATGGAGTTCGGGGGCGTTCGCGCCGGGGACGACTGGGCGACCCATCAGCTGCGCACGACGGCCGACTTCGGCACTTCCTCGCGCCTGACGACCTGGTTCACCGGCGGTCTCAACCACCAGATCGAGCATCATTTGTTTCCGAATGTCGCCCACTCCCACTATCGGGGATTGCGGCCGATCGTCCGCGCCGCCGCCGAACGCCAGGGCCTCGAGTGCCACGATCTCGGCGGGATTTTCCCGGCGATCAGGCAGCACTTCGTCCTGCTGAAAGCGCTCGGCGCGCGCGGGCCCGCTTAGGGCAGAAACACCGAGGCCGGGCCGCGGTGTTCGAACACCGGGACGTCGGCTTCGATCACGATCGGGCCGGATTGCGCGGCTTGGGCCTCGGCCGCGGCGCGGGCATAGGGGCAGCCGGACGCTTCGTCGCTCCAGGTCGAATCGGTGCTCGCATCGGCGCTCGGCTCGGCGCCGAGCGGGGCAACCCAGCACATGGCGACAAGGACCAGCAGCAGACGGACTCGACGCAGCATGAGCGTGCTCCTCCGCGCACATGCTAACGCCGGCCGGCGCCGCGACGGGAGTCGGGATCGACGAACGCGCCTGAAATGTCGGCGAGCAGGGTCGGGCGTCAGGCGCGCTTGCGCTTCGGTTTCGCCGCCTCGGCCTTGGCCTTCAGCGCCGCGAGCCGTTCGTCGACCGCGTCGGCGCGCTTCAGCGCCGCGATGTCGGCCATCTTGATCGCGGTCTCGGCCGGGTCGGCGACCGGGGAGCGCTCGGCCAGCGCGCGGTCGAACATGCGGTCGGCGCGATCCATCGCCTTGGCGACCCGCGCCTGGACAGATTCGCCTGCGCCGGCGCGGGGCGCGGCCTCGCGCTGGGCGGCCGCAAGCTCTTTCGCCAGACGCTGGCGGCGCGCGGCAATGTCCGCGATCGCCTGATCGAGGCAGCGCGCCTCGACCTTGGCCTCGGCTTCGGCGCTGGCCCAGCCGTCGCGCTCGCTCTCGAGGTCGACCTGGCGCTCGACCGCGGCCCGGGCGAGGTCGTCGCGGCCCTTGCCCAGCGCGTAGCGGGCGTGGTCGTCGAGCTCGGCCAGCTTGGCCTTGATCTGGCGCTGGGCGTCGGCCGCCCGGTCGCGCCTCGCGTCGGCCGAGTCGCGGTCGACGCGGAGCTTGTCCTCGGTCCGCTCGAGCTCGCGCACCGCCTCGCGCATCAGCACCGGCCCGCTTGCCCGCTCGGCCAGCTCGACCGCTTTTTGGACGTTGGTTTCGATGACTCGCCGGATGCGCACCAAGACTGCTTCGGCCATGCCGCCACTCCCCCGTATCACGCGCACAAGCGGCGCCGCGGGAGCTATGCTGCCACGGTTATTGATTCGGCGTAAAGGCGAAACTCGTCAGCCGCGCTCGGGCTGTGCCGTGCCGGCCTTCTTCGCCGCGATCCAGCGATCGATCTTCTGCTCAAGGATGGTCATCGGCAGCGCGCCCGAGTCGAGCACCTGCGCATGGAACTCGCGGATGTCGAACTTCGGCCCGAGCGCGGTTTGCGCCTTCTTGCGCAGCCGCTGGATGGTCAGCGCGCCGATCTTGTAGGCGGTCGCCTGGCTCGGGATCGCGATGTAGCGCTCGACCTCCGCGGTCGCGTCGGTCTTCGAGATCCCCGAGTGCGCCAGCATGTAGGCAATCGACTGGTCGCGGGTCCAACCCTTGGCGTGGATGCCGGTGTCGACGACCAGGCGCATCGCGCGCAGCATCTCGTCGTTGAGCGTCCCGAAGCGCTGGTAGGGATCCTTGTAGAAGCCCATGTCGTAGCCCAGCGTCTCCGCATAGAGCGCCCAGCCCTCGGCATAAGCGGTGTTCCCGCCGAAGCGCATGAACGGCGGCAGCGCGCTGTTCTCCTGGGCCAGGCTGATCTGGAAATGGTGCCCCGGCTCGCCCTCGTGCAGGAACAGCGTGGTCTGCTCCCACGTGCTGCGCGACGGCAGGTCATAGGCGTTGAAGAAGAAGGTGCCCGGCCGGGTGGCGTCGGGCGTCCCGGGGATGTAGCTGCCGCCCGCCTCGAACTTCTCGCGGAACGGCTCGTACGGCTGGATCTTGAGCGGCGTCTTGGGCACCAGCGAGAAGAAGCGCGGGACCTGCGCGTCGACCTTCTTCTGCAGATTGTAATAATCCTGCGTCAGCTCCTCGCGGCTCTTCGGCTGGAACTTGGGGCTGGTCCGCATATATTCGAAGAACTGCGGCAGCGTGCCCTTGAAGGCGACCTCGCGACGCACCTTGTCGAATTCCCGGGTGATCCGCGCGACCTCGCTCAAGCCCAGATTGTGGATCTGGTCGGGCGTCATATCCGTCGTCGTCGTCGACTGGATCAGATAGGCGTAGAGCTTGTCCCCGCCCTTCATATATTTGAGCCCGACGCCGTCGCGCGCGTGGGCCAGATAATCGTTCTGGAAGAAATCGCGCAGGCGGGTCAGCGCCGGATAGATTTCATCGGTGACCGCGGCCCGATATTCGCTCGTCAGCCGCGCCTTGTCGGCGTCGCTGATCCCCGCCGGGAACTCCTTGACCGGTCCGAAATAGGGCGAATCCTCGGGCTTCATCTTGAGCTGGTTGTCGAGCTGCTCGATCATGTTGCGGACGGTGAGCTTGGTGTCGACGACGCCCGTCCGCTCGCCTTCCTTGAAGCGGCCGATCGCGCGGTCGAGGAAGGTCACGAAGTCCTTGTGGCGCTTCAGATTGTTCTCGTAGTCGGCGAGCGTCTTGAACGGCGCGGCGCCCTTGCCGCTGGCGAAGGTCGGATAGAAGGTGTGGATGCCGAAGAAGTGGTTGATCGGCCGGACCTTGGTCAGGTCGAGCAGCTCGGGCTCGTAGCCCTTGAGCGTGTCCTTGGTGGTGAATTCGAACACGTCGTAGGCGAGCTGGTCGGTCTCATTGAGCTGGTCGCGCGGATCGCGTGGAGCGCGGCGAGGTCCTGTTCCGACGCGGCTTTTTCCTTGGCGTAATACTCCTCGGTGATGAAGTCGCCGAGCCGGTCGGCATAGCGCATGTCGCCGCGGAACAGCGCGTTGATCGGGTTGCGCTTGAGGTTCGCCTCGTCGCTGTCCTGGAACAGCTGGAACAGCCGTTCGTGCGCGCTTTGCTGGGCCGGGGCGGCGGCCGGGGCGACCGCGACCGGTGCCTGGGCGGCGGCGGGCACGGCGAGCGCGAGCAGGGACGCGGACAGGATCAGGCGGGCAGCAGAAGTCATTTCGGAAATCCCCCGGTGGCGAGTCTATGGGTGTATTAGGCCACTAACGCACAAGGGGCGCTGCCGCAAGACGGCAACGCCCCTTCGACGAACGGTTGGACCCGCTCTACCAGAAGAAGTTGTAGATCACGTCCACGACCCGGCCGTCCCATGTGTCGACCAGGATGGCGTCGTCGTAGTAGCGGATCCAGCGATAGCCCGGCGGCGCGTAGGGCAGCCGGTACTGGTACGGGTCGTTGAGCCAGAATTTGCTGCTGTAATAGCTGGGCCACAGCCGCCAGCCGAGCTGGTACGGCCGGTAGCCCCAGCCGAACGGATCGTAATAGAAGCCGAGGTGGAACAGCGACCGGTGGTGTCGGCGATGGTCCTTCCAGTCGTACTTCTTGTCGTTGCGCCAGTGGCTGGTGCTCCAGCTCGCCCAGTTGGTGCGGCGCGTTTCGATCCGCTTTGGCGGCTGAGTGCCCTCGTGCGGCGTGTTGCTGACGATCGGCACGCGATTGCGGAACACGGCGGGGATCGCCCGGCGCTGCTCGCGCAAATCGGTTTGGGTGCGGTCCTGCGGGGCTTCGACGATCTTCGGGCCGCGATTCGGCGTCGAATCGTCGGAGCGCGTGTTGCCGATGGTGCTTCGCAGCGTGTCATGGCGGATCGGCTGGTCGGACGACCGGTCGCCGCTGCTGACGCGGCTGACGACGCCATGGTGGAAGCGCGGCTCGCTAGCCTGGCCGCCGTTGCCGCCGGCCGACTCGACCTGGGCCGCCGGCTGCGGGTCGCCGCCGCCGGACTGGCCGCGGAACTCGAAGTTCGAGTGGTGCTCGCCCGAATGCCCGCCGCCGCTCGAGATGACATGGGTGGCTTCGACATGGGTCGACGGTGGCGACTGGTCGTTGCCGCCGCGGTTGCCGCGGTCGACATGCCCGGTCGAGCGAGCGCCGCGATCTTCGGCGGCCGACTGAGTGCCGGCTTCGCGCTGGCGGCCCTGATGGTCGCCGGGATCGCCGGCGGCGAGCGCCGGCGCGGCGGTGCCGGCGAGGAGGATGAGGGCAAGGAGCTTACGCATGGGTCGAGTCCCGTCGTTACGTTGTTACGTCGCTTGGTGCTCCTCACCCGATGAAGTGTTCATGAATGACTGTTTCGGCTGCGGTACAGCTTTCGCGGCGGCGCGCGTGATCGCGGCGCGGATCCGCGGATAGGCGCCGCAGCGGCAGATGTTGGGCAAGGCGGCGATGTCGTCCGGGCCCGGGTTCGGGTTGGCCTGGAGCAGCGCCGCAATGGCGAGGATGAAGCCGGGCTCGCAATAGCCGCACATCGTCACCTGCTCGGCGAGCCAGGCTTGCTGGACCGGGTGCGACCGGTCGGCCGAGAGGCCCTCGATGGTGGTCACCGCAGCGCCTTCGAGGTCCTTGATCGCAACCGCGCAGCTGAGCACTGCGCGCCCGTCGACGAGCACCGTGCAGGCGCCGCAGTCGCGGCTGTCGCAGCCGTATTTGGTGCCGGTCAGATTGGACGCATCGCGCAGCGCCCACAGCAAAGGCGTCTCGGGGTCGAGCTTGTAATGCACCCCCTCGCCGTTGACCGTCATCCGCGTCATTGCGCCGTCACCCTGAACTTGTTTCAGGGTCCATTCTGATGAAGCACGCCGTGCGTCTCCGCAATGGATGCTGAAACAAGTTCAGCATGACGGAAGTGGGGGCAGTCCCAAACTCGGTGCCAGATCAACCCAGTGCGGGTTCTCGCTCTCGATCAGGTTGATCTTCCACTGCCGGTGCCACCGCTTCAGCTGCTTCTCGCGACTGATCGCGTCGTGCATCGTGCCGAACTGCTCGAAGCGAACCAGGCGGTACATGCGATATTTGGTCGTGAAACCCTTCGTTTCGCGGTTTCGGTGCTGCCACAATCGCGCGATCAGGTCGGAAGTCACGCCGATGTACAGCGTGCCGTACGGTTGGCTCGTCAGGATGTAGACGCACGGTCGTCTCACTCACGCCTCGTCATGCTGAACTTGTTTCAGCATCCATTTTGTTCGTAGGCTGCATTCGTCTCCACAATGGACCCTGAAACGAGTTCAGGGTGACGAGGAGAGGGGGCCCTATGCCGCGCGTGACCACCAGCTTCGGCTTCGATATCGGTTACGAAGAAGCCGGCGGCGGGGAGCATCGGCCGCTCGTCTTCCTTCACGGGGTCGGCTCGGACAAATCGGTGTGGCATCCACAGCTCGCCCATTTCGCGGCCGAGCGGCGGACGATCGCGTTCGACTACCCGGGCTACGGCGACAGCGATCCGGCGCCCGCCGGGACCAGCCGCGAGACCTACGCGGCGGCGATCCTCTCGGCGATGCGCGAGCTTGGCGTGGGCCAGGCCCACGTCTGCGGACTGTCGCTCGGCGGGGTGGTCGCGATCGCGATGAACGCCGCGGCGCCCGACGCCTGTGCCTCGCTGGCGCTCGCCGACACCTTCGCCCAGCATCCCGACGGCCATGCAATCCGTCAGCGCTCGCTCGCCGCGCTCGAGCACGGCACGCTGCGCGAGCTCGCCGAGGCGCGGGTCGACGTGCTCCTCGCTCAGCCGGCCGACCCCGCGGTCCGCGCCGAGGTGGTCGAGACGATGGGCCGGATCGACCCCGCCGCCTACCGCATCGGAGCCGAGGCGGTGTGGCTCGCCGACCAGACCGAGCGGGCCCACGAGATCCGGGTACCGACCCTGGTCCTGTGCGGCGCGCAGGACCACGTCACTCCGCCGACGCTGTCGCATGCACTCCGGGAGCTCATTCCCGGCGCGCGCTATGAGCAGATCGAGGGCGCCGGCCATCTCGGCAACCTCGAGCAGCCCGCCGCCTTCAACACGATCCTCGGCGCCTTCATCCGCGGCGTCGATTCGCGCGCCTAGCTGGACGTAACGCCGCGATAGGTCCGGATGACGTCGTCGAGCACGTCGCTCCACCGGTAAGCCCGCGCCGTTGCAACGGCATTGCGCCCGACGCGCCGGCGGGTCGCGGGGTGGTTCGCCAGTCTCACGATCGCGTCGGCGAAGGCAGGAGGGTCCGCGTCGATCAGATAGCCGTCCTTGCGGTCGGTGATGAGCGCCGACGCGCTGCCGACATTCGCGCTGACGACGCAGAGGCCCGCCGCCATCGCCTCCAGATTCACGTTGCCGAAGGCCTCGGTCAGGCTGGGGTTGAGCAGGATGTCGGAGCTGGCGACCGCGCGCCCCAGCTCCTCGCCGTCCAAATGCCCGAGGAACACGGCCTCGCCGAGCTGCCCCGCCAGCTCCGCCCGCGCCGGTCCCTCGCCGACGACCAGCGGCCGCACGGCGAGGCCCCGTTGCCGCAGCTCCCTGACCGTCTCCGCGAAACAGGCCGTGCCTTTTTCCCGGACGATGCGGCCGAAGAAGAGCAGGACGACGTCCTCGTCCGAATAGCCCAAGGCGCGTCGCCACGCCGGGTCGCGGCGCGCGGGATTGAACAAAGCGTGCTCGACGCCTCGGCTCCAGATGCCGATCCGGTCGGCCGGAACCCCCATGGCGACGAGGTGCCGCCCGCTCGCGTCATTGGGCGCCAGCACGCGATCGCTTGCGCCGTAGAAAGCGCGCTGCCGGCTCACCGCCCAGCCGCGGAGCCGGCGCAGCCCGTAATATTCGAAATAGGTCTCGAACCGGGTGTGCATGCTGGCGACGATCGGGACGCCCATCTCGCCGGCGAGCCGCTGGGCGGCTGTACCGAGCCAGTCGGGCGCCGAGACGTGCACCACGTTGGGCGTGAAGGCGCGGACGTCTTCGGCGATCGTCCTCGGCAGCCCGAGGGCGACTCGGAATTCGGACCGCCCGGGAATGGCCAGCGAGGGAACCGAGACGAGCTCGCCGGTCGGTTCGAAGGCCGGGCGGCGGCTCGTGGGTGAGTAAATGCGCACGGCGGCCCCGCGCTCGAGCAAATGCGCGACGAGCCGGTTCAGCGCCTTGTTCGCGCCGTCCCGGGTGTAATTGTAGTTCCCCGAGAAGAGCGCGACGCGGAGGCCGTCGGCGGCTTCGGGCGCTTCCCGCAGGAAGGGTCTGGGCCGGGCATTGTGCAGCACGTTGGGCGCTTACCGGCGCTGGAACGAACGCCCGCTGACATCTTCATTACATCGCGGCAATGTCCGCCGAGCGCGGAAAACCGACATTGGGCTGTTCTCCGGGCGCGCTGCTGTGCCATGCTGGCGCGATGAGGATCGCCTGCGTCGGGGCCGGGCCTGCGGGCCTCTATTTCGCCATCTCGATGAAGCTGCGCGACGCGGCGCACGACATCGAGGTGTTCGAGCGCAACGCGCCCGGAGTGACGTTCGGCTGGGGCGTGGTGTTCTCCGACCTCACGGTCGACAACATCACCGCCAACGATCCCGAGTCGGCGAGGACGATCACCGAGGAATTCGCGCACTGGGACGACATCGACGTCCACATCCGCGGCGAGTGCATCACCTCGGGCGGGCACGGGTTCATCGGCATCGGCCGCAAGCGGCTGCTCGAAATCCTCCAGGGCCGCGCGCGCGCGCTCGGCGTGACGCTGCACTTCGAGGCGGAGTGCGACCCGGCCGACCCGAAGTGGCGCGACTACGATCTCGTCATCGCCTCGGACGGCGCCAATTCGCGCTTCCGCGACGCCAACCCGGCGGCGTTCGGGGTCGACGTCGACGTCCGCCGCAACAAGTTCGTGTGGCTCGGCACCTCGAAAGTGTTCGACGCCTTCACCTTCGCGTTCGAGGAGACCGAGCACGGCTGGATCTGGGCGCACGCCTATCGCTTCGCGCCCGACTGCTCGACCTTCATCGTCGAATGCTCGGAAGAGACTTGGCGCAGCTTCGGTTTCGACCGGATGAGCCAGGACGAGAGCATCGCCGCCTGCGAGAAGCTCTTCGCCAAGTATCTCGACGGCCATTCGCTGGAATCCAACGCGTCCCACCTCGTCGGTTCGGCCGCGTGGCTGAACTTCCGCCGCATCAAGTGCGAGCGCTGGGCAAGCGGCAATGTCATCCTGCTGGGCGACGCCGCGCACACCGCGCACTTCTCGATCGGCAGCGGCACCAAGCTTGCGC
>Ga0207678_10004478_pt1 | contig 12563 bp, 10 predicted proteins | sample KBSC63metaG_FD_184319 | JGI IMG/M metagenome (GOLD analysis project Ga0207678, IMG submission 184319) | Corn rhizosphere microbial communities from Kellogg Biological Station, Michigan, USA - KBS C6-3 metaG (SPAdes) (version 2) | ecosystem: Host-associated > Plants > Roots > Rhizosphere > Soil ... | reverse complement strand
AATGGGTCGGCCTGTTCGAGCGTGAACGGCTGGAGCACCGTTCCGCTGCCCCAGTGGGTGCTCGCCGGGATGCCGCCGACCGCCGCCACCGGGCTAGCGGTGACGCTCGACGAGCCGGTTGCGACGGCCGCGCTCATCGAGGGCGAATTGGTGATCATGCCGCAGCCGAGGTTGACCGTGGTGCTGCCCGTCGCATCGATGCCGGTCGCCGCCTGATCTTCCAGGCTGATCACGCAATAATTGCCCGACGGGACCACGGTCGCGGTCGAAGTCGCGGTGATCGTCGGGGTGAAGCTCATGAACATGCCCGAGAAGTTGAGCTTCTTCTGGACCGAAATCGCCACTTGCACCGCGAACGGATCGGTCGCCCAGGTGCCCGAGGTCGGCGCGCCCACGACCTTGGTCGTCGTATAGGCGATATGGCTGTTGTAGGTCAGGTCCTTGTCGACCGAGGTCGAAACGTTGCCGCGGTCGCCATCGGCTTCGACGATCGAATAGACTCCGGCAAGCGCGGCCGAATCCGCGGCGCGCGCCAGCTGCCGCTTCCACAGCGCCCACTGGATGGTGTCGCTGGCAAGTCCCGCCGAGCCGAGCACCAGCGGCAGTGCCGCGGCGGCAATCACCAGCGCGTTGCCGCGCTTGTCGCGCCAAAGCTTGCGGAAGAACGTGATCATCGGGCAGCCCCCAGGCATTTCGTGCGCATTGGAGCCTGCTCTAGCGGGGTTACGGTGTGCGAACCGTTGAAGGCCATGGTTAACCCGTGTTGACGAACGCGCTCGCGGCCCGCTTGCCTTCGCCTGTCTTATTCCTATAATACACTCAAAAGGCCTCTTGCACGCGGCCGGGCAGCCGTTCACGGATTGGCCGCCGCTGACGCGAGGCGACGAAAGGACATGCATCATGGCGACCGAGCCCGGCCCCGAGACGACTGAGACCAAGACCAAGCTGAAGCTCGACCCGCCCGAAGCGCTGCAGAGCGTTCCGGTCGCCGAGGCGGCCGGGCTGGTCCCGCTCAAGACCGAGGAGACGAGCGAGCTCGACAAGCGCGTCGGCCAGTTCGTCGACGAGCTTGCGGCGCTCGATTCCAACAGCCCCGAGTTCGGCAAGAAGGTCGACCAACTGACCGCGATGGGCCGCAAGGAAATCGCCGAGGCGGCAGGCGCCTCCAACCGCTTCCTCGACCGCCCGGTCAAGGCGATCGACAAGGACAGCGGGATCGGCGCCGATTTGACCGAGCTCCGCCGTACCGTCGAGGCGCTCGACCCGAAGGAAGCGACCAAGACCCGCAAGATCCTCGGGATCATCCCGTTCGGCAATCGGATCGATCGCTATTTCGACAAGTATCGCAGCTCGCAGACCCACATCAGCAGCATTCTCGGCAGCCTCGCCAACGGCAAGGACGAGCTGCTGATGGACAATGCGGCGATCGACACCGAGCGCGCCGGGCTGTGGAAGACGATGCACAAGCTCGAGCAGATGATCCACATCTCGAAGACGCTCGACCAGCGGCTCGAGGACAAGGCCAACGAGCTCGACGCGACCGACCCCGCCAAGGCCAAGGCGATCCGCGAGACCGCCCTCTTCTACACCCGCCAGCGCACGACCGACCTGCTGACGCAGATGGCCGTCACGGTGCAGGGCTATCTCGCGCTCGACCTCGTCAAGAAGAACAATGTCGAGCTGGTGAAGGGCGTCGACCGAGCGTCGACCACCACCGTTTCAGCGCTGCGCACCGCGGTCACCGTCGCCCAGGCGATGACCAACCAGAAATTGGTGCTCGAGCAAATCACAGCGCTCAACACCACAACCGCGAACATGATCGATTCGACCGGCGAGATGCTGAAGACGCAGACCGGGGCGATCCACGAGCAGGCGGCGTCCTCGACCATCCCGCTGGAGACGCTGCAGCGCGCCTTCCAGAACATCTACGACACGATGGACCAGATCGATCAGTTCAAGCTCCAGGCGCTCGGCAACATGAAGCAGACCGTCGAAACGCTCGGCAAGGAGGTCGAGAAGTCGAAGGGCTATATCGCCCGCGCTGAAGGCGTGAACCAGGCGAAGCTGGAGAGCAGCGCCTCGCCGCTGACCCCGATCGAGAGCAAATGAACCCGAACGAGCTCGGCCGGATCTTCGACCGCGCGAACGAGAGTTTCGAGCGCGCTGGTCGGACGAGCGCCAAGGTCGATCGCTCGCTCGACCGTGCGACCGAAGTCATGCGCCGCGCCGACGAGCGCGGCGGCGCGGTCCGCGCGGCGGCCGTTCGTGAGCGGCAGCGCCTCAACTCCGACCTGAAGCGCCGGGCGGCGCGCATCGGAGTCGCAATCGGCCTCGTCAGCCTGGCGACGATCGTCATCGGGCTGATCGTGCCGATCGGCATGTTCGGCTTCCTCGCCGCGGTTGGCCTGGCGATCGGAATCGTGGCGCTGCTCGCCTTCACGCCCTCGGCCGAGCGGAGCGTCGCGGCGCCGGCCGCCGACCTGCCCAACGGCGCAATGGTCCAGCGCTTCGATTCCTATCTCTATCGCACCCGGGCGATGCTTCCCGCTCCCGCGCAAGCCGAGATCGATTCGCTGAGCGCGGTGCTGCCGTCGCTGAAGCAGACGCTGGAGCGGGTCGATGCGCTCGATCCCAACGCGCAGGACGCCCGCCGACTGATGTCGGTGCATCTGCCCGGCCTGATAGACCGCTACGCCCACGTGCCCGCAGCCTATCGCGGCGAGCCCGACGGCGAAGGCAAGACCGCCGACGAGCGGCTGGTCGAAGCGCTTGCCGCGAGCCGCACCGCGCTGGACGACATTTCCGAGAAGCTCGCCCGCGCCGACATGGCCGCGTTCGAAACGCAGGGCCGGTTCATCGAATCCCGCTACGGGCGGGAAGATCTCGACACCTCAGCCGATCACTCCTGACGAGCGCAGGCTCGCCAGTTCCGACTCGCTCAACAGGCCAGCCACGATCTCATCGGTATGCTCGCCGAGGGCCGGCGGAGGCAGCTCCGAGTCGGCGCGTTCGCCGTCGAGCCGCACTGGCGATCCGACCAGCGGCGTGCCGGCGATCGTCCGGACCATCTGCCGGTGCTGCGCCTGGACGTCGGTCAGCGCCTGGCCGATGCTGTTGATCGGTCCCGCGGGGATGCCCGCCGCCTCGAGCTGATCGAGCCATTCCGCAGCAGGCTTCTGACGAATGATATCGGCGACCAACCGGACCATGTCCTCGCGGTGAGCGACGCGCGCGGCGTTGGACGAAAAGCGAGCGTCCGACGTCCATTCGGGTTGGCCGCAGATCTGCGCCAGGCGCGCGAACTGGCGGTCGTTGCCGACGGCGATGATGATTGGCTGATCGGCCGCATCGAACGGTTGGTAAGGCACGATATTGGGATGGGTATTGCCCTGCCGCGGGGGGTCGCGGCCCGAAATCAGCGCGTTCGACGCCTGGTTGGCCATCACCGCGATCTGGGTGTCAAACAGCGCGCTGTCGATCGTCGCCCCCTCCCCGCTCTTCTCTCGCGCAATGAGGGCGGCGAGGATCGCGACGCAGGTGTACATGCCGGTGAACAGGTCAGCGATCGCCACTCCGGCGCGCATCGGTCCTCCGCCCGGTTCGCCGTCGGGCAATCCGGTCACGCTCATCATCCCGCCCATGCCCTGGATGATGAAATCGTAGCCGGCGCGCTCGGCATAGGGGCCGTCCTGGCCGAAGCCGGTGATCGACGCGTAGACGAGGCGCGGATTGGCCGAGCGCAGGCTGGCGGCGTCGAGCCCGAATTTCCCCAGCCCACCGACCTTGAAATTCTCGACCACCACGTCCGCGCCTGCGGCGAGGCGCCGGACCAGCGCAGCGCCTTCTGGCTGGGCGAAGTCGATCGCCGCGGACTTCTTGCCGCGATTGCAGCTGAGGAAATAAGCGGCGACTCGGCGATCCCCGTCGCCGTGCCACGGCGGACCCCAGTGGCGGGTATCGTCCCCTGCCCCTGGCCGCTCGATCTTGGTCACTTCGGCGCCGAGGTCGGCGAGCAATTGCGTGCACCACGGCCCGGCGAGCACGCGGCTCAGATCGAGGACCTTGATCCCGTCGAGCGGTTTCAATGCCCGCGTCTCCACGGCCGCCGGTCGGCAAGGATCGCCCGCGCCGCATTGTGGCCCGGCGCGCCGGTCACCCCCCCGCCGGGGTGGGCCCCGGAGCCGCACAAATAGAGGCCCTTCAGCGGCATGCGGTAATCGGCGGCGCCGATCATCGGCCGCGCGCTGAACAATTGGTCGAGGCCCATCTTGCCATGGAAGATGTCGCCGCCGATCAGGCCGAAGCGGCGCTCGAGATCGAGCGGCGAATGGATCTGCCGTCCGATCACCGACTTGGCGAAGCCCGGCGCGTGGCTGTCGACGGTCGCGATGATCTGGTCCGCCGCTTTCTCGCGCTCGTCGTCCCAGCTCCGGCCTTCGCCGAGGTCGTAGCGGAAATGCTGGCAGAACAGGCTTGCGACATGCTTGCCCTTGGGCGCGAGGCCGGGATCGAGCGTCGAGGGGATCAGCATCTCGATAATCGGCTGCTTCGCCCAGCCGTTGACCGCCGCATCGAGGTACGCGCGGTGCATGTAATCGAGGCTCGGCGCCATGATGATGCCGGCGGTCAGGTGATTGCCCTTCTTCGGCAGCACGGTGAATTTCGGAAGCTCCGACAGCGCGACGTTCATGCGGAAGGTCGCGCTTTCGCACTTCCAGCCGTGCATGCGGCTGGCAAAATCCGCATCGACTGCACCCGCCGGGACCAGCCGGTCGAACAGCAACTTCGGGTTCACGCCCGCGACGACGCTTTTTGCCGGCCACGCCTTGCCGCCGGCGACCACGCCCGCGGCTCGGCCGCCCGACACGATCACTTCCTCGACCGGCGTATTGAGCAGGATGTCGACCCCCGCCTCGCGGCAGGCGCGCGCCATCGCCTGGGTGATCGAGCCCATGCCGCCGATCGCGTGGCCCCAGGCACCGGGCACTCCGGCGGCTTCGCCGAACAGATGGTGGAGCAGGACATAGCCGGTGCCGGGCGATTGCGGCGAGGCGAAGTTGCCGACCACGCCGTCGAACCCGAACAGCGCCTTGGTGAGGTCGCCCTGGTAATGGCGATCGAGGATCTCGGCCGCGCTGCGCACCGCGAAGTCGTGGACGATCCGCGTCTCGGCGAGCGACAGGCCGGCCATGTCCTTGCCGAGGCTCAGCAGCTGCGGGATCGCGCTCACCGTCCGGCCGACGTTCGGCGGGGCGCGCAGCAGCCATTTCTTGAGCAGCCGGACAACCGTTTCCAGCTCGGCATGATAGCGGTCGTAGGCCTCGCCATCGGCCTTGTGATGGCGCGCGATTTCCTTGCGCGTCAGGCCGTTGCGGCCGCTAAGCAGGTAATCGCCGTCACCCGGCAGGAAGTTGTCGGTCTTGCGCAGCACGACCTTGAGGCCGTGCCGCTCCAGCTGCAGGTCGCGGATGACCTTGGGATTGAGCAGGCTGACCGTGTAGGCGGCCGCTGAATTGCGGAAGCCGGGCAGGAATTCATCGGTGACGGCGGCGCCGCCGACCGTGCCCGCAGCTTCGAGAACCGCGACCTTGAGGCCCTTCTTCGCCAGATAATAAGCGCAGGTCAGGCCGTTGTGACCGGCGCCGATGATGATCGCGTCGTGCAAAACCCCTCCCGAGCCGTCATTGCGAGGCGCCGTCAGGCGCCGCGGCAATCCAGTACCAAGGGCTGGATTGCTCCGCTACGCTCGCAATGACGATTCACCGCATCAGCACCAGCTCTTCGGCCATGGTCGGATGAAGCGCAACCGTGGCGTCGAAGTCGGCTTTCTTGAGCTTGGCCTTCACCGCGATCGCGGCAGCCTGCAGGATCTCGGGCGCGTCGGGGCCGATCATGTGGATGCCGACGATCTGCTCGGTGCCGCCGTCGACGACGAGCTTGTACAGCGAGCGCTCGTTGCGGCCGGCGAGGACGTTCTTCATCGCCCGGAAGTCGGACGTGTAAACCTTGACCGAGCCGAGCCGGTTGCGCGCCTGCCCCTCGGTCATTCCGACGCCGGCGAGCGGCGGGTGGCTGAACACCGCCGAGGGGATGCAATTATAGTCGACCTGGTGCGGCTTGTTGCCGAACACCGTATCGGCGAACGCCTGGCCTTCGCGGATCGCGACCGGGGTCAGCTGGACCCGATCGGTCACGTCGCCGACGGCGTAGATCGAGGGCACGTTGGTGCGGTTGTCCGCGCCGACCTTGATCTCGCCCTTGTCGCCGAGCTCGACGCCGACAACGTCGAGGCCGAGGCCTTCGGTATTGGGCTGGCGGCCGGTCGCGAACAGGATCTGGTCGGCCTCGATGTCGTCGCAGCCGGTCATCGCGATGTGCAGCCGGCCGTCCTCGCCTTTCTCGATCCGGTCGATGGTCGCGCGGAACTTGAAGTCGATGCCCTTGCGCAGCGAGATCTGGATCAGCCGGTCGACGATCTGCTGGTCGTAGCCGCGCAGCAAAGTATCGGTGCGATTGACCAGGCTCACCGAGCTTCCGAACTCGTGGAAGATGCCGGCGAATTCATTGGCGATATAGCCGCCGCCGGCGATCACGATCCGTTTGGGCAGGGCGTCGAGGTGGAACACCTCGTTCGAGCTGATCGCGTGCTCGATGCCTTCGATCTGAGGCATCGAAGGGCGGGCGCCGGTGGCGATGAGGATCGTTTTGGCGGTGACCTCGCGGCCGCTCGCGAGGCGGAGCGAGTTGGGCCCGGTCAGCACCGCCCGCTCGTGGAATATCTCGACCTGATGGTTGGTCAGGGTCTCGGTGTAGGCGCCCTCCAGCCGGGTGACCTCGGCGAGGACATTGTCGCGCAGCGTCGGCCAGTCGAAGCGCTTCTTGGGGATGTCCCAGCCGAACATCGCGGCATCGTCGATGTCCTCGGCAAAGTGCGCGCCATAAACCAGCAGCTTCTTGGGCACGCAGCCGCGGATCACGCAGGTGCCGCCAACCTTGTGCTCCTCGGCGACCGCAACGCGCGCGCCGTAGGATGCAGCGATGCGCGCAGCGCGGACTCCGCCCGAGCCGGCGCCGATCACGAACAGGTCGAAGTCGGCCATTAGACACCAGCCCTTTCGATCAACGCCCGGGTCGAGGCGTCGAGCGAGCCTTCGTCGGCGCCTTCCGACAGCTGGCGCGCGATCTGCTTGCCGAGCTCGACCCCGAACTGGTCGAACGGATTGATGCCGAGCAGGACCGCGTTGGCGAAGGTGCGGTGCTCGTAGAAAGCGATGAGGGCGCCGAGCGTTCGCGGGTCGAGGCGATCGAGCAAGATCGTCGTGCTCGGGCGGTTGCCGGGATAGGCGCGCTGCGGGTCGTCGCTCGTCCGGCCCTGCATCAGCGCGGCGCCTTGGGCGAAGGCGTTGAGCAGCAGCATGCGGTGATGCTCGGGATCCTGCCGGTCCTCGGACTCGCGCACTGCGACGAACTCGACCGGGACGAGCACCGTGCCCTGGTGGAGCAGCTGGAACACCGCGTGCTGCGCGTCGGTGCCGGTGCCGCCCCAGGTCACCGGAGCGGTCGGATGACCGACCGGCTTTCCGGCGGTGGTGACCGACTTGCCGTTCGACTCCATTTCGAGCTGCTGGAGGTAGAATGGCAGGAGGCGCAGCCGCTCGTCGTAAGCGAAGACGGCGCGGGTCTGACAGCCGCGGTCCTCGACATAGAGGCGGTCGGCGAAGGCTGCGAGCAGGGGCAGGTTGGCGGCGCCGTCGGTGAAGCGGAAATGGCGGTCCATCTCGGCGGCGCCCTCGAGCAGCTCCTCGAACGCATCCCAGCCGAGCGCGAGGGCGAATGAAACGCCGACGGCGCTCCACAGCGAGTAGCGCCCGCCGACGCCCTCGCCGAACTGGAGGATGCGGGTCTCGTCGATCCCAGCGTCGAGCGCGGCTTCGGGCGCTGCGGTGACCGCGATCAGGCGCCCTTCGGGATCGTCGACGCCGGCGTCGCGCAGCCAGGCGAGCGCGGCTTCCATGTTCGCCAGGGTCTCGGCGGTGGTGAAGGTCTTCGACACGACCACGACCAGCGTCGTCGCCGGATCGAGCGTCTTCACCGCGTCGTCGACCGCCTGCCCGTCGATGTTGGAGAGGAAGCGCACGTCGAGGGTCGATGCGCGGCGGCCGAGCGCATCGACCAGCAGATGCGGGCCGAGCACCGAGCCGCCGATGCCGATGTGGAGGATTCCGGTGACATCGCCGAATGCGCCCGCCTCGACCGCGTCGACCAGCGCGCGCATCCGCTGCCGCCGCGCAGTGGCGAGATCGACCTCGTCGGGCGCGCCACTGCCGCGCTCGGCGACGTGGGTCGCGGGCCGGTTCTCGCTCGGATTGACGACAGCGCCCGAGAACAAGGCGTCGCGCGCGGCTGCGAAACCCATCCTTTCGGCACGTTCGATGGCGGCGTCGATGAATGCTTGGTCGAGATGCGTCTTCGACCAGTCGAAATAGAGGCCGGCAATTTCGTGGCTGAGGCGGCTGAGGCGATCGGGCTCGGCCTTGAACAGCTCGTCGAGCGTCGCCTCCTGCTTGGTGTTGGCTGCCATGGCCGAGGCACATAGTGCCGCATTGGGCAAATGCCACCCCGGCTTGACCTATGCGCAACGCGCGGAAACAAGCGGCGCGCATGGATCAGCCCGCGACCAGCCCGACCGAGGTCGAGCAACCGTCCCCCGAAGCGAAGCGCAAGGAGCGCTGGAGCCTCGTCCGCTTCGTCCTCACGCTTGCGGTGCTGGCCTGGGCGCTGCGCTGCTTCCTGTTCGCGCCCTTCTACATCCCCTCGGGCTCGATGCTGCCGACGCTCTACGTCGGCGACTATCTCGCCGTTGCGAAATGGCCCTACGGTTATTCGCGCTACAGCTTCCTCGGCGAAATCCCGTCGTTCAAGGGCCGCATCTTCAACCATCTGCCAAAGCGCGGCGACGTCGTCGTCTTCCGCCACCCGGCGGAGGATTCGGACCTGATCAAGCGGGTGATCGGCCTTCCGGGCGATATCGTCGAGGTTCGCGGCGGCGAGCTCTATCTCAACGGTCAGGCGGTCAAGCGCGAGAAACTGCCGCCAGTCGCGGTCCGCATCAGCGACAACAGCCCGTGCCGCGGCGCGCCTGGCGCGGTGCCGGTCGTCGCGGCAGCGCACGGCTATCAGAACTGCCTGTACGCGGCCTACCGCGAGACGCTGCCCGGCGGCCCGAGCTACATCACCTTCGACCAGTTGAGCGACGGTCCCGCCGACGACTTCGCCGCGGTCGACGTCCCGGCCGGGCACGTCTTCCTGATGGGCGACAATCGCGACGACAGCCTCGACAGCCGCTTCGCCCCGGCCGAGGGCGGAATCGGCATGGTCCCGGTGGAAAATCTCGTCGGCCGGGCGATGGTCACCTTCTGGTCGACCGACGGCAGCGCTTCCTGGGTGAAGCCGTGGACCTGGTTCACGGCGCTTCGCGGCAGCCGCATCGGCAACGGCTACACGGACAAGTCCAGGTGAGTAGCGCCGTCGCCGCATTCGTCCGCGACAAGCTCGGCTACACGCCGAAGGACGCGTCCCTGTTCGAGCGCGCGCTGACCCATTCCAGCACCGGCCCCGACAGCTACGAGCGCCTCGAGTTCCTCGGCGACCGGGTCCTGGGCCTGGTCATCGCCCGCGCGTTGTACGAGCGCTATCCCGACGAGCCCGAGGGCCAGATGTCGCGCCGCTACAACGCTTTGGTCGCGCGCGAGACCTGCGCCGACGTCGGGCGCGACCTCGGCCTTCCGGCGCTGATCCGCGTCGGCAAGCAGGCCCGCGCCGACGGCGCCAACGACAGCGACAATGTCGTCGGCGACGTGGTCGAGGCGCTGATCGGAGCGCTGCTGATCGACGGCGGCCTGGAGCGCGCCGAGGCGTTCGTGCTCGACGGCTGGAAGTCCTATCTCGCCGGCCAGGGCCGCGCGCCGCAACATCCCAAGTCGGCGCTGCAGGAGCTCGCAGCCGCGCGGGGCCGCCGCGCGCCACGCTACGAAGTCGTGTCCCAGACCGGCGCGCACCACCATCCGAAATTCGTCATCAAGGTGTCGGTGCAGGGCCTTGGCGAAGCCGACGCCGAAGGCTCGTCCAAGCAGGAAGCGGAGACTGCCGCTGCCGCTGCTTTGCTCACACAGTTAAACCCCAACCGTCTGGCCTGAGCTTGTCGAAGGCCTGCCTTTCGCTTGTCACCGACAGATGAGTTTCTGGGCGTACATGGTCCATTGCAACGCCGGACGATTGTACGTCGGGCATACCGACGACCTGGAGCGCCGAATAGCGCAGCACGAAACCGGCGCCATTCCGGGTTTCACCCGAAACTACCTGCCGGTGAGACTGGTTTGGTGTCAGGAATTCGCGACACGTGATGAGGCGAAGGCAGCTGAGAAGCAGATTAAGGGGTGGAGCAGAGCGAAAAAACTCGCGCTCATCCGCGGCGATTGGGAGGAAATAAGCAGGTTGAGCAAGAGCAAGACAGGCCTTCGACAAGCTCAGTCTGGACGGATGGGAGAATGAGCAACCCTGAGCAGACCCGCGCCGGCTTCGTTGCGGTGATCGGCGCGCCGAACGCCGGCAAGTCGACGCTGGTGAACGCGCTCGTCGGGCAGAAGGTCGCGATCGTCAGTCCCAAGGCGCAGACCACCCGCGCTCGGCTGATGGGCATCGCCATCCACGATAATGCGCAAATCCTGCTGGTCGACACGCCCGGCATCTTCGCGCCCAAGCGCCGGCTCGACCGGGCGATGGTCGCCGCCGCCTGGACCGGCGCCCAGGATGCCGACCTCGTCCTTCTCGTCATCGATGCGTCCGAGCGGGTGAGGGAGGACGTCCTCGCCGGCCTCGAAAAGCGTCACCAGCCGCTGTTCCTCGTCCTCAACAAGGTCGACCTGGTCAAGAAGCCCGAGCTGCTCAATCTCGCGACCGACCTCACCGCGCGGCTCAACCCCGACCAGGTGTTCATGATCAGCGCCACGCAGGGGGACGGCGTGCCCGACCTCAAGCAGGCGCTGGCTGACGTCATGCCGCCAGGCCCGTGGCTCTATCCCGAGGATGAGCTGTCCGACGCGACCGACCGCATGATCGCCGCCGAGCTGACCCGCGAGCAGGTCGTCAACCAGCTTTACCAGGAGCTGCCCTACGCGACCGCGGTCGAGACCGAGACGTGGAGCGATCGCCCCGACGGCTCGACCGAAATCCGCCAGCAGATCCTCGTCGAGCGTGACAGCCAGAAGGCGATCGTTATCGGCAAGGGCGGCCAGCGGCTGAAAGCGATCGGCGCCGCAGCGCGCGAACAGATCGCGCAGCATCTCGGCCGGCCGGTGCACCTGTTCCTGCACGTGAAGGTGAATCCCAAGTGGGACGAGGATCGCGGGCTCTACCGCGAAATCGGGCTGGACTGGGCGGACTAACTATCCTCCCCTGCTTTTGCAGGGGAGGGGACTAAGTGAGCACCTCCGCCACCCACGCCGGCACAAGCTCCCCGGCCCTCCCGATGCGGCTCTCGTCGAAATAGACGCTGCCGAGGCTCGGCTCGAGGTTGATCTCAAGCGTCTGCGCGCCGCAGTAGCGCGCGGTCTGGACGAACCCCGCGGCCGGATAGACGGCGCCGGAGGTCCCGACCGACACGAACAGGTCGCAATCGCGCAGCGCCTGTTCGATCCGGTCCATTTCGTACGGCATCTCGCCGAACCACACGATGTCGGGCCTGACCTGACCTTCGACGCTGCAGCTTGGGCAGTGTGCCGCCTCGCCCATCGGTCCGGTCCACGGGAATCGCTCGTCGCACGCCAGGCACCAGCCTCGCGCGAGCTCGCCGTGCATGTGGAGCAACCGCTTCGATCCCGCCCGCTCGTGCAGGTCGTCGACATTCTGCGTCACCAGCAGCAGCTCGCCCGGCCATTCCACATCGAGCCGCGCAAGCGCTTCGTGCGCGGCGTTGGGCTGAACCGTGCCCAGCTTAGCCCGCCGCGCGTCGTAGAAGGCGTGCACCAGCGCCGGGTCGCGCGCGTAAGCTTCGGGCGTGCACACGTCCTCGACGCGATGGCCTTCCCACAGCCCGTCGGGCCCGCGAAACGTCGCGAGCCCGCTCTCGGCGGACACGCCCGCGCCGGTCAGGATCACGATGTTGCGGATGTCGGGCATCTGGTTTCATTACCGTTCGGGCTGACCTTCTCGAAGCCCTGCTTTTCTTTTCGCGCGAGAAGAGTGAAAGGCAGCCCTTCGACAAGCTCAGGGCGAACGGATGTCTCAGAACGGCAAAATCCGCATCGGCATCGGCGGCTGGACGTTCCCGCCGTGGCGCGGCGTTTTCTATCCCGAAAAGCACCCGCAGGGGAAAGAGCTCGAATATGCGTCGCGGGCGATCGGCGCGATCGAGATCAACGCGACCTTCTACGGGCGGCAGAAGCCGACAAGCTGGGAGGCGTGGGAGAAGGTCGTTCCCGAGGGGTTCCAGTTCGCGATCAAGGGTTCGCGCTATTGCGTGAGCCGGTCGAAGCTCGCCGAGGGCGGCGAGAGCATCGGCAACT
>Ga0207678_10004477_pt1 | contig 12564 bp, 10 predicted proteins | sample KBSC63metaG_FD_184319 | JGI IMG/M metagenome (GOLD analysis project Ga0207678, IMG submission 184319) | Corn rhizosphere microbial communities from Kellogg Biological Station, Michigan, USA - KBS C6-3 metaG (SPAdes) (version 2) | ecosystem: Host-associated > Plants > Roots > Rhizosphere > Soil ... | reverse complement strand
CCCGACGCGTGGCCATGAGGTACGCGATGCGGTGCGTCAGTACGCGGGTCTTGCCGGAACCGGCTCCCGCGACGATGAGCAGCGGGCCCCCGTGGTGAAGGACGGCCTCGCGCTGCTGCGGGTTCAACCCGTCGACCAGGGCGTCGGCCTTGGCCTGCTGACGGACCCTGCGCTCCTCCGCCTGGCCATGCTCAGCATCGAGCAAAGCGCTGGCCTTCACGATCGCGCTGATCGGGCTGAGCGGCTGCGCGTCTGTGCCGAAGGTCGGCCCGCACGCGGAAATGGCCAAGGTGGAAAGGCTGGCAACGGCCCGGACATTCGCGGGGTCTCAGGCAGACTGGCCATCGGATCGGTGGTGGCAGGATTTCGGCGATCCGCAGCTCGATCAGCTGATCGATGAAGCATTGGCGGGCTCCCCCACCGTCGCGCAGGCCGCGGCGCGGATCCAGCTCGCCGCCTCGCAAGCCGATCTCGCGCGTGCTGCCTTGCTGCCCAAAGCCGGATTGATGGCGACGGCGCGCTATTCCCGCATCACGCAAAGCATCGGTCTGCCTACCGATGGCAATTGGCACCTGCTCGGTGCGGGGCTGCTCAATGCCAGCTATAATATCGATCTCTGGGGCAGGAACCGGTCGGTACTGCGCGCGGCCGTATCCGAGCAAAGCGCCGCCGCGGCCGATGCCGCCGCTGCGCGCCTTGCGCTGACGACCTCGGTTGCGTCGGCCTATACGGATCTTTCGCAGCTATTCCTGCGCCGCTCGGTCGCGGCAGATGCGCTGAAGGTCCGCCAGGCGACACTCGATCTGGTAACGCGTCGGTTCAGTGCGGGCCTGGATCCCCGGACCGCACTCGACCAGGCGCAGGCTGGCGCGGACGCCGCAACGGGTGCGCTGGCTGCGGCCGACGAAGCGATCAGCCTCAACCGGAATGTCCTCGCCATATTGCTTGGCGCGGGTCCCGATCGGGGGTTGGATATCCAGCCACCCGAACTCGCGCATCGCCGACCGCCGGGTCTGCCGGTCGACGCCGCGATCGGGTTGATCGGACGCAAGCCGGAGATCGTCAGCGCGCGATGGCAGGTTGAAGCCGAAGGGCAGCGTATCGCGGTGGCCCGGGCGGGCTTTTATCCCAATGTCAGCCTGGCGGGGCTGATCGGTTTCGCCTCGTTCGGTCTATCGAATCTCGTCAAGGAAGCCTCGCTGATCGGGTCGGCGGGCCCTGCCGTCAGCTTGCCGATCTTCGATGGAGGCCGCCTGCGCGCCAATTACCGCGGCGCGAACGCCCGATATGACGTCGCTGTCGCGCAATATAACGAGGCCCTGCTGCGTGCGCTGCACGATGTAGCCAACGCCGTGACATCGTTGCGCGCGCTGGCGCCGCGCCAATCGGCGGCGGACAGCGCGGTTTCGTGGGAGGAGGCGGCCTATAGGTTGAGTCTGATGCGCTACCAGGGCGGCCTGGCCGACTATCAGTCGGTCCTGATCGTCGAAAACGCACTGCTCGATGCGCGCGATCAGGCAGCCGCGCTGCGGTTGCGCGGCTTCGTGCTCGACATCGCGCTCGTCGATGCTCTCGGCGGCGGTTTTCGCGGCGAACTTCCCTCAGGCAGGACCACTCCATCCGACGAGGTAGCGCGATGACCGACATCACCATGCAACATCCCCAGCAGGAAGAAGCGCCCGCGAGGGACCCCACGAAAGCGGCGCAGCGCACGAGACTGCTCTTGGGCGTCACGGCTGTGCTCGCCGCGATCGGACTGATGTGGTGGCTCTGGTCGACCTTCTTCGCGGCCGACACCGAGTCGACTGAGAATGCATACACCAATGTCGAACTCGCGCAGGTGACTCCCCTGGTCGGCGGCGCGGTCACACAGGTCGACGTGACCAATACGCAACCCGTTCGCGCGGGACAGGTGCTTCTGCGGATCGATGGTATCGACATGCAGCTGGCGGTCGAGCAGGCCGAGGCGGCGCTCGGCCGGGCGCGCCGGCAGGTCGAGCAAGTGCTTGCGAACGATGCCAACCTTGCCGGTCAGGTGGATGTCCGTGCGGCCGATGTCGACAGCGCGAGGGCAGACCTGGTGCGCGCCGAGGCCGACCTTGCGAAGGCGGAACTCGATGAGCGGCGGCGTGCCGCGCTTGCCGGCCCCGGCGCGATTTCCGCACAGGAGTTCAGCGACGCGCAGACGATCACCTTGCAGAAGCGCGCTGGGGTTTCGCAGGCGCGCGCGCGTCTCGTTGCAGCGCAAGCCGGTCGGCGGGCCGCCATCGGGGCCAGGCATGCCAACGAGGTCCTGTTCGCGCATGTCGATGTCGAAACCCATCCCGATGTCGTCGCGGCGAAGGCCAGGCTGGCACAGGCGCGGATCGACCTTGCACGTACGATTGTGCGCGCCCCCATCGATGGCGTGGTCGATCAGCGCAGAGTAGCTGTCGGACAACGTGTGCAGCCGGGCGTGCCGCTCATGGTCGTGGTGCCGATCCAGGCGATGTATGTGGACGCCAATTTCAAGGAGGGCCAGCTGCGCGACGTGCGGCCGGGCCAGCCGGTCAGGCTGACCTCCGACCTCTACGGCTCCCGGGTGGTCTATCATGGCCGCGTCCAGGGATTTGCGGGCGGTTCGGGCTCGGCCTTCGCGGCGATCCCGGCGCAGAATGCCACGGGCAACTGGATCAAGGTCGTGCAGCGGCTGCCGGTCCGGATCAGGCTGGATCCGGCCGAGTTGGGCCAGCACCCCCTGCGCGTCGGCCTCTCAATGCACGCGAGTATCGATCTGGCGGATGGCGCGCGCAATGACGGGTGAACCCGACGTCGATGACGGCTATCCGGCGCTGACCGGCGGCCCGCTGATCATGGCCGCGATCGCGCTGTCGCTCGGCAATTTCATGGTCGTGCTCGACACCACCATCGCGAATGTCGCCATGCCGACGATTTCGGGCGATCTCGGCGTTTCGACGAGCGAGGGAACGTGGATCATCACGGCCTATGCGGTCGCCGAGGCGATCACCGTCCCGCTGACCGGCTGGCTTGCGCGACGGTTCGGCGAGGTCCGTCTGTTCACCGCCTGCACTGTCGCGTTCGTGATTTGCTCGGTCTTGTGCGGTCTTTCGGGCTCGTTGGGCTTTCTCGTGCTTTTCCGAATTCTCCAAGGCTTTGCCGGCGGGCCGCTGATCCCGCTCTCCTCGACCCTGCTGATATCCGTATTCCCGAAGGCCAAGGCCAATATCGCGCTCTCCATCTGGGGCCTGATGACGGTCGTCGCGCCGATCTTCGGCCCTATCATCGGCGGCTACATTTCCGACAATTTCCATTGGGGCTGGATTTTCTACATCAACATCTTTTTCGGCGTTTTCGTCGGCACCACATCCTGGATCCTGTTGCGCAACCGCGAGACCAGGATCGAACGCAGCCGGATCGATGTCGTCGGCCTCGGGCTTCTGATCGCCTTCGTCAGCGCGTTTCAGGTCATGCTCGACAAAGGCCGCGAGCTCGACTGGTTTGAATCGCGCCTCATCGTCGGATCGGCAATCGTGGCGGGAACCGCGCTCATCTTCCTGATCGTCTGGGAGCTGACCGACGATGAGCCCGTGCTCGATCTCAGCCTGTTCCGATCGCGCAACTGGCTCGTATCAACGGTAACTCTCGCGCTGATGTTCGGCTTGTTCTTCGGCAACATCGTGCTGACCCCGCTGTGGCTACAGCAGATGATGGGCTACACCGCGACCTGGGCCGGTTTTGCGACCGCACCCATGGGCATTCTCGCGGTCATCACCGCGCCGATAGTGGGCCGGCTGCTCGCCAGAATCGATCCGCGCCTGATCGTCACCTACGGCATGGCCGTGCTTGGCATCTCTTTTTATATGAGGGCGCACCTGACGGCGCAGGCCGATTATTGGCACGTCGCCGCGGCGATGCTCGTACTTGGTGCGGGCGTGCCTGCCTGTCTCGTCACGCTGACTTCGCTCGGCGTGGCCGATCTGCCGGCCGAACGCGTCGCAGCGGGGTCGGGGCTTCAGAATTTCATCCGCATCATGGCGATGGCGATCGGCGCATCGCTCACGTCGACCTATTGGGAGCATATGGCCAAGGCGAGCCGGGCGGAATTGATATCGACCATCGATCCCTCCGTCGGGGCGGCCTTGCCTGCGGGCGTCCAGGCTGGTGCGAGCCTGCCGGTCTTCTCGAAGCTCGTCGATGCCCAGTCGGTGATGCTGGCCACGAACGACTTCTTCGCCATGGCGACAATCCTGATTCTGCTATTCGCAGGCGTGATCTGGCTCGCGAAGCGGCCTAAGGGACCGTTGAAGCAAGTGAGTCGCTAAAATCACGCATCGATCGATCGGGCCATGCCCACAGACCGCTGATGGAAGAGACGATGAGCCAGCCGATCCGTATTCTGCTCCAGACTACTATTCCGCCGATCCCCGATGATTGGAACATCGCACGCTTCACCATGCTGCGCGATTATCTGGCCGGACTTACTGACGATGAGGGCGCGCGCTTGTGCGACGTCACCGCGCGCGACCGGACCGCACCCGATGGCCCCGATCCGGTGCTTTCGAAAATCGACCGATCGAACTTCGATCAGCTCTGGCTGTTCGCGGTCGACACGGGGGACGGCCTCGACCCTGACGATTGCGCCGCGATCGGCCGGTTCCGGAAAAATGGCGGCGGGCTGCTGGTGACCCGCGACCATATGGATCTGGGGGTTTCGGTCTGCACGTTGGGCGGCGTCGGCGACGCCCACTTCTTTCACAGCAAGCATGTCGACCCGAACCCTGCGCGGCACGTGATCGACGACCGCGAGACCGCTGCAATCCTGTGGCCGAACTACCATTCGGGTGCGAATGGCGATTATCAGGAGATCGAAGTGGTCGGCCCGCCACATCCGCTGCTGCACAACCCTGCCGCGCGCGACGGGCTGGTCCATTATCTTCCTGCACACCCTCACGAGGGCGCGGTCGGAGCGCCGAAAGACGATCCCTCGGCCCGCGTGATCGCCACGGGGACAAGCAAGGTCACCGGCACGAAATTCAACATCGCGGTCGCGTTCGAGCCTTCGGCGGCGGGCGGCCCGGGCCTCGCCGAATCCACCTTTCATCATTTCGCCGATTACAATTGGGATATCTCTGCCGGCTGTCCGAGCTTCGTGACCGAAACACCGGGATCGGGTCTTGCTCGTTCACCGGAAGCGCAAGAGTCGGTTCGGCAATATGTGCGCAATATTGCCCTATGGCTTTCCAGCCGATTGGAAGCCAAGCCATAAGGCGTCAGCCGAACCGGTCCGCCGCTGCGCCATGCTCTGCGGTATCGCGTGACGCAGAATGTCTTTCCTTGACCAGTCGACCGGCCGCCTCATCGATCAGGTCGTGGATGCGCTGCAGATAGCTGCTGGCCAGTTTGAAATGCACCATCGCGACTTCCCGCTTGGCCGACTCCCGCATGTGCCCGAGCTCGGCCCTGATGCGTAGGGCATAGTAAGGGATATCGATGAACGCGCGCTCCGACACCGTGAGGGCATGGCGCGCAGCCGATCGGGCCGTGGAAGCAGGGCCGCCCCCATCCTGCAGGGCGCGGCCGAACGGCGAGCCGGCATGATCGTCCCGATGCATTCGTCGGATCGGATACGCCGCGCGCCGGTGCCGATTCACTTAGCGGGAATGACGGCAGGCTCGCCGCTGTTTTTAAGCAGCACGACCAGGAATTTCGCCGGTTTCGTTGCACTAGCATTACGCCCGATCGTGTGCACGTCGCCGGGGCCCTCGTAAAAGGTCTGGCCCGGCGTCAACGTTACGGTCCTGCCACCGCGTACGCCCATGACGATTGATCCCTCGAGTACGTAGACGAAGGCATGGGCATGATGACGGTGCACCTGATCGACGGAGCCCGGCGGATAGGTGACCTTGATTACAAGTGCCTCCTTACCGGGATAGTCCGGAAGGGCTTTGGTCATCAATTCCGCGACGCTCGCCTGAGGCGGGGCAGCATGCGCATTCATGGCGCCGCCGGCGAGCAGAAGGAGCAAGGCGGGGTATTTGAACATGGTTGCGGTCCATCCTTGTTGGTGGAGGCACGGTCGATGGCGCGCGCCTGCGTTTCAGGAGCAAAGCTGGATCGCGCAAAGAGCATGTTGCCGCCATCGTGCGGACGAATGTGGCGGGCTCGCCAAATGGACAGCCGAACCTGAGCTTTGGTGCAGGCGCGGGAGGGATGGTCCGACAAATCGGCCAGCCGTCAGCTCTCATCACGAGGGAGGTAGCTTCACCGGCTGCAAATCGGCCTTACCGCCTTATTGTTCCGCTGTGGTTCAGCCTTGCTGAAACGCGCTCTGAATCTGGGCGTATTGCTCGCGCTACCAGCGTACGCATCAACATTGTTGGCGAGATGGAATAGCGCGCACCACCGCCATATCCGAAAAGGGAATAAACTCCCCGCTGATCTGGCCGAGCGGACTGGGGCCGGAGTGAACATGGTGGGTGCGGGGGATCCGGACCGACGCGAACTTCCGAACGACAACAGCTGGTGCGCAGCATCTTGTACCAGGCACGAGGCCGAAATCTCCGCCCGGGGCAATTACGCCCCGGGCGGAGATTCATATCCGCTTGGCTGCTCCGCCCCGCATCGCGTCCACACTCCATTCGCCCGGCCCGGCGAAGACCAGATAGAGGAAGATGAAGCAAAATAGGATCGCTGCCTCTCCCTGGTTCAATGCGGGCCAGAAGCCATGCGACATATGACCCATGAAATAGGCCACTGCCATTTCGCCGGAGGCGAGGAAGGCTGCGATCCGCGTGAAAAGCCCCAGTGTGATCAACGCCCCGCACACCAGTTCGATGATTCCCGCCACGAGCAACAGTGGCGGCAAATGATCCATGCCCGGCATCGGCGCCGGAAATCCGACCAGCTTTATCATGCCATGTTCAAGGAAGAGGAGCCCCGCGATTATCCGGAGGACGGATAAAATTCGGGGACTCCATTCTGGGCTCACCATGTACAATCTCCTTCAGGCGGAAGTGTCGATCCGTCGTTGTGACCAGGAGGCTACGCAACACGAGCTTTGAGCAATACAGACCGGCAGGGCTATCATAGCCTGGGTCGGGTGCAGTCTCGATAGTTTGGAGACGGTATGCAATCCGCCTTTAACGCTGCAGCCGCCGCAATGTGAGCGAGAGCGCCGCGCCGCCCGCCAGCAAAGCCGCGCCGATCACGAACACGAACTGGCTCGCTTGCGGAAAGAAGGCCCGCGCGATCGAACCCATGCAGCTTGATACGACCAACTGCGGCACGACGATGAAGATGTTGAAGATGCCCATGTAGACACCGAGCTTGCGCACCGGGAGCGCTCCCGCGAGCAGCGCATAGGGAATGGTCAGGATCGAGGCCCAGGCAAGCCCCACACCGAGCATCGCCACCAGCAGAAGCTGCGCGTCACGGATCAGTGGAATGGCAAGATAGGCAGCGGCGGCCGCCAGCAGGTTGATGCCGTGCGTCGCCGCCTCGCCGATGCGCCTGACGATCTGCGGCATAAGGAAGGCGTAGAGCGCGGCAATGCCGTTATAGACGGCGAACAGCAGACCCACCCAGTCGGCGCCGTCCTGATAGGCCTTGCTGGCAGGATCGAGCGCACCGAACTGCAGGTGCACCACTACCGGCGTCGCATAGATCCACAAAATGAAGAGCGCGGACCAGGACAGGAACTGGATTTGCGCGAGCCGCTTCATCAGCGGCGGCATAGTGCGCAGATCGCTCAGCAAATGATTGAGCATCGTGTCCCGCCGCCCTGCCCGCACCGAAGCGCGGTTTGCGAGACGGGCGAGGCCGAAACCCGCGAGGCCCGCGCCCAGCACGTAGAGGGGTTTGTCGAGGCCGAGCGCGGGGATTGCGACCAGAGTGATCGCGCCCGACGCCAGCCAGAGCAGGTCGATCGCAAACGGGCCCGGAGGCGCGACATCAATCGAGGCGGGAGCGGCGGCGAACCGCGCGAGATCTTCGGGCGGATATTCCTTCGTCGTCACCACGGTCCATAAGATGGTGAGCAGCAAAACCGCCGCGCCGATATAGAAGGCCCACGCAACGGAAGGGGGGACGTGGCCGGGTGGCGCAGTGTTGGCCACGCCCAGACGGGCGAGCAAGGCGGGCGCGGCCGAGGCTGCCACCGCGCCGGCACCGATGAATACGGTCTGGAACGCATAACCCGCAGTGCGTTGCGGGGCATCGACCATGTCGCCGACGAAGGCGCGGAATGGCTCCATCGAAATGTTGATCGACGCATCGAGCATCCACATCAACGACGCCGCCACCCACAAAGCGGGCGCATTGGGGAAGCAAATCAAGGCAAGCGTGCAGAGGCAGGCGCCGAGCAGGAAATAAGGTCGCCTGCGTCCGAGCCAGCCCCAGGTGCGGTCGCTCAAATGTCCGATGATCGGTTGGACGATCAGCCCGGTCGCAGGCCCGGCGATCCACAATATCGGCAGATCGTCGATCGACGCGCCCAACGTCTGGAAGATGCGGCTGACATTGGCATTCTGCAGCGCGAAGCCGACCTGAATGCCGAAAAAGCCGAAGGAGAGGTTCCACAAGCCCCAGAAACCGAGCCGAGCACGCTGTGCCGGAGCCACGTGGTTCACGCCTTTCTCTCGGCGATATAGCCGGCATAGCCGCCGAGGCGGTCCCCTTCGACCGTGCCGACCTGCTCGATCATTTCGAGTTCCCTCGGCGCAGCCCAGTCGGCGGGTTCAGGCGAGAGATTGAAGCAGCAAAGTAACGTCCGTCCCTCGTGTCGACGCTCGAACGCCAGCACGCGTTCGTCGGCATGTAGTATCCGGAGACCGCCGAGCCGCAGAACATGGCTTTGATTCCTGAGCGCGAGCAGGCGGCGCGTCAATGCCAGCGGCGAGGCGGGATCGGCGTCCTGCCGGTCGACCGCCAGCGGCGCGTGCGTCAGGCCGGCCGGAAGCCATGGCCGGGTATCCGAAAAGCCGAGCGCGGGCGCGTCGGCGCGCCAGGGCATCGGGGTGCGCGCGCCATCGCGCGACAGGGTCATCGGCCAATTGGTGATCGCCTCCGGGTCCTGCAGCTCGGCGAAGGCCAGTTCGACCTGGGGCAGGCCAAGTTCCTCACCTTGGTACAGGAAGATATTGCCGCGTAGAGAGACGAGCAGCAGCATCTTGATCGCGGCGAAGGCCTGTTCGTGGCCGGGCGCGCTCCAGCGCGAAATAGCGCGAGGCGCATCGTGATTTTCGAACGCCCAGCTCGGCCAGCCCAGCCCCTCCCGATCCGGCCAGCACGCGAGCGAATTGCTGACCAATGTCGGCGTCAATTCCTGCGCGTAGAGGAAGTCGAAGCTGTACGCGCTACTCAGGCGCCCGTCGCCCCCGGTGAAAAGCTTCATCTCGCGATCGCTGTCGTCGCCGCCGACCTCGGCCACGGTGAAGCGCCCGCCATAGCTATCGAGCAATGTACGAATGCGTTCGAGGAAACCGACAATGTCGGGATGGCTCTGATTGTAGAGATGCTGTTGGTAGTCGAACGAGCGCGTGCGCAACGCATTGTCGGTCTTGGGCGGGTTATCCTTGAGTGACGGATCGTGCATCGAGAAATTGATCGCATCGAGCCGGAATCCGTCGACGCCACGTTCCAGCCAAAAGCGCGCGACATCCAGCAATGCCTCCTGCACCGCCGGCACATGGCAATTGAGCTGCGGCTGGGCCGACAGGAAATTGTGGAGATAATATTGGCGGCGGCGCGCATCCCATGTCCAGGCGGGGCCGCCGAACACCGACTGCCAATTGCTGGGCGGGCTGCCGTCGGGCTTGGGATCCGCCCACACGTACCAGTCGGCCTTGGCATTGTTCCAGCTCGAGCGGCTCTCGGTGAACCAGGGATGTTCGTCGGACGTATGCGAATAGACCTGATCGATGATCACGCGCAGGCCGAGGCTGTGCGCGCGCGTGATCAGCGCGTCGAAATCGGCGAGCGTGCCGAAGATCGGATCGACGTCGCGATAGTCGGACACGTCGTAGCCGAAATCGGCCATCGGCGAGGTGAAGAAAGGCGAGAGCCAGATCCCGTCGACGCCGAGCCCGGCGACATAGTCGAGGTGCGCGGTGATACCCGGCAGGTCGCCGATGCCGTCGCTGTTCGAATCCGCGAAGCTGCGCGGATAGATCTGATAGATCGACGCGCCGCGCCACCAATCCCGATCATTGCGGGCAAAGGGGCGGGCGCTGGGCTGGATGACGTTCATCGGGACGCGACAGCCTCACAGAAAATGTAGCTCAAGGGCGGGATCGACACGGCCAGGCTGCCTGGCGCCGTGGCGGCGGACGGACAGGTGCCGGCGAACGAACGGAAATGCGCGGAACGGGCGTCGACCTCGACATTGGCCGCGAGCGGTTCGGCCGATGTGTTAAACGCGAGCAGGATTTCGTGGCCATCGACGGGATCGAAGCGCGAGACCGCGAACAGGCCGGGCTTGTCGCTCGCCGCGCGGACGATCTGGCGCCCGCGCCGAAGTGCCGCATGGCTGCGGCGCAAGGCCGCCAGCGTGGTGATCTCGCGGTAGAGAGGATGCCTTGGATCGAAGGAGGATTGCGCGGTAGTGCGGTCGGTGTCGACCAATCTCGTCGCATTGTAGGACGCGACCTGGCTTGCAAACATGTCCTCGCGCGCAGCGCGGTCGCCGCCATTGCCGGCAAAGCCCTGTTCGTCGCCCGAATAGATGGTCGGTACGCCGCGCAATCCAAACAGCATCGCGTGGGCAAGCGTGACGCGCTTCAGCACCTCGTCATCAGAGGCCTGCGGCAGGCCGAGGCGCACGAAATGCGCGAAGCGGCCGAGATCGTGATTGCTGACGAAGGTCGGCATGGCGAGCGTGGCCGGCGCGCCGCCCTGATAGAGCGGATCGCCCTTGAATAGCAGGTCGAGCCCGTCACTGCCGCCCTGCCCCGCCAGCGCCTGCAGCACCGCCGCGCGGAAGGAGAAATCGAGCACGAGCGGCATTCCATCGATACGCGTATGCCCCGCTTGCTGGGCGACATCGATCACCGGCGAGGAGACCTCGCCGAAGATGGTGAAATTGGGGATGCCGCGCGCTTTGGCCCGCCGCAGCATCGCGGGAACGAACGCGCGCCAGAATTCGGGATTCACATGGCGTTCGGTGTCGATGCGGAAGCCGTCGATGCCGAACCGGTCGATCCAGCCGCCGAATATCTCGATGAAGCCCTGCACCACGCGCGGATGCTCGGTCATGAGGTCGTCGAGCCCCATGAAGTCGCCCATGGTCGAGCTTTCGCCAGTGAAGGTCGAGTTGCCGCGATTGTGATAATAGATCGGGTTGTTGAGCCAGTCGGGCACCTTCAGGTGGCGCTCCGCCTCTGGCACATAGACCCGATAGGCGTAAATGGGACTGGCCAGCTTCGCGAAGTTGGCCGTGGTTTGGACCTGATCACCCAGGAAGCCGGGGTTGATGGGCTCGCCATCGGGGCCGCCTTCGCGGGTGTAAGGGTAATCGGCGCGCGAGCGGTAGGCACAACCGGACGTCGGACAATCGCGATACCGGATCACGTCCGCGGTGTGGTTCACCACGATATCCATGTAGACCTTGAGCCCGCGCGCGTGGGCGGCCTCGACCAGAGCCTTGAAATCTCCGTCGGTGCCAAGGTGCGGATCGACGTGCGTGAAGTCGGTGATCCAATAGCCGTGATAGCCCGCGCTCTCGTTGCCGGGCGGACCCTGAACGGGCTTGTTGCGGAAGATCGGGCCGACCCAGATCGCGGTCGCCCCTAGCCTCTGGATGTAATCCAGCCGGGCGCGCAGCCCCTTGAGATCGCCACCATGGTAGAAGCCGGCGTCGGTGGGATCGAATCCGGTAATGAGGCGGCCGCCGGTCAGGCCGCCGCGATCGTTGGAGCGGTCTCCATTCTCGAAACGGTCGGGCAGCAGGAAGTAGATTATCTCGTCCTGCGCCAGCCGGTCGCGATAGCTGGCCGCCTGCGCGGCGGGTCCGAGCAACAGGCCCGCCAGGAGGGGGAATCGCAAAAATTTCCAGAAACGAATTGAGGAATCGCGAGTCATGGCGGGATTTGAAAGCGGCCGAAACATCACGCCGCCGCCTTGCAATGGCGCGCCACGAAATCCGCATGCGCCGGCATCGCGTCCGCCTCGCGCGCGTAGAGCAGCTCGATCATCCGCATATATTCCGCGAGCTCGTCCGGCTCGATCGTGTCGGCGATCGGGTGGTAGCCCTTCGGCGCGGCGCCCTGCCCGATCAGCACCTGCAGCCAGCCGACCTCGGTGAACAATTCCTCATGCTCGCGCGTGATGCGGCCGTTGGCGGCGAACAGTTCGAGTTTGTGCGCAAGCGTGTCGGGCAACGCCATATTGCGGCATGCGACCCAGAAGGGTTCGGGCCGGTTATTGAGCTTGTAGTGCAGGATCAGAAAATCACGGATCCGCTCCATCTCGAAATCGGTCTGGCGATTATATTCGCGGCGGTCGGCCTCGCTGACATCGCGGCCCGGCAGCATTTGGAGCAGCCGCGATATGGCCGACTGAATAAGGTGG
>Ga0207678_10004476_pt1 | contig 12564 bp, 11 predicted proteins | sample KBSC63metaG_FD_184319 | JGI IMG/M metagenome (GOLD analysis project Ga0207678, IMG submission 184319) | Corn rhizosphere microbial communities from Kellogg Biological Station, Michigan, USA - KBS C6-3 metaG (SPAdes) (version 2) | ecosystem: Host-associated > Plants > Roots > Rhizosphere > Soil ... | reverse complement strand
CCGGTCGCTGCGGGTAGCTGCGAGAGTTGGGGAGGTCACCGGTGTCAGCTGACTACGAGAAGATCCGCGACGAGAACATCGCCCGCTACGGCTGGGACACAGCTGTGCTGGATCTGCTCGGGCAGCTCTACAGCGAGCGCACCCACTTCATCTTCGAGCTGATCCAGAACGCCGAGGATGCCGGCGCGACCGAGCTGACCTTCGAACTCTTTGAAGATCGCCTGGAGGTGAGGCATGATGGCCGGCTCTTCACCGAAGCCGACGTTCGTGGCATCTGCGGAGTCGGCAAGAGCGGAAAATCCGGAGATCTCACGAAGATCGGCCAGTTCGGCATCGGTTTCAAGTCGGTGTACGCGTACACCAAGACTCCGCGCGTCTACTGTTCGGGCGAGCATTTCCGGATCGAGAACTACGTCCGGCCGTTTTCTGCAGATCCGCCGGATGAGCCGGTGCCCGGGACTCTGTTCGTCTTCCCTTTCGACCATGACACCGTCTCCGCGGCGATGGCCGTTGCGGAGATCTCCTCCGCCCTGACCGAGATCGAACCCGCTACCCTGCTGTTCCTCAGGAACATCGAACGTTTGCATGTCCGCGGCGCTGCCGTCGCTGGCTCGGTCCTTGAGCGCGCAACGGTAAACCGCACGAGTTCCAGCCGCCGCGTCACGCTGGCGAAGAGGCCTGGCCGCCAGGACGAAGAATGGTTCATCTGGCACCGTCAGCTCGAGGATCTCGGTCATCCGGCGCTGCAGGTCGAGATCGCCTTCCTGGCCGGCGCCGCAAACGGCGAACGCCGGCTCGTTAAGCGTGATGACTCCCCGCTGGTGGTGTCCTTCCCGACGCAGAAGGAGACCTTCCTCGGCTTCCTGAGCCAGGGGCCGTACCGGACCACGCCTGCCCGCGACAACGTCCCCGGGCACGACCCGTCCAACCAGCTGCTGGTGCGCGAGACCGGCACGCTGCTGGGCGACGTGCTGCGAGAACTGCGTGACGACGGGTTGCTCACGGTGGAGGCCCTGCAGGCGCTGCCGCTCGAGGAGGCGCGCTTCCCGGCCGGGTCCATGTTCCGGCCGCTGTTCGACGCGGTCGGCGAGATCCTGACCGCCGAGGCCATGATCCCGGTGGCTGGCGGCGGTTACGGCGTGGCCGTCGACCTGGAGCTGGCGGGCGGCACCGGCGTAGCCGAGCTGCTCGACCCGGAACAGCTGGGCGTCCTGTGCGGCGCGGACCGCCCGGTCCGGTTCGCCGATGCGTCCATCACCGAGCACCTCGCCCCGGTGTTGTGGCGCTACCTGCGGGACGAGATCGGCATCGACGAGGTGACGCCGGCCGAGGTGGTAGCGCGGGTGACCCGGGAGTTCCTCGAGGCCCAGCCGGACGAGTGGATCACGCGCTTCTACGCCTTCCTCTACCACAACTCGCCGCAGTGGGAAGCGGCACGGTCCGCGCCGATCATCCGGCTCGAAGACGGCAGCCAGGTCGTGCCGTCCGACGGCCAGGGCCGGCTGGTCGTGTACCTGCCGGGACCGGTGGCCAGCAGCCTGCCCACGGTCCGGCGCGCGATCGCGGACGCTCCTGCGGCCCGCCAGTTCCTCGAGGCACTGCACCTGGCCGAACCGGACGTGGTGGCCGAGGTCCTCCAGATCGTGCTCCCCCGATACGACGGGCTCGAGGTGGCGAAGCTGGACCCGGCCCGGCACGCGGCCGACGTCGAGTGCGTCGTGCGGGCGCTGGACGAGGCGACGTCCCGGCGGCGGGAGGAGCTGCTGGAGCGGGTGCGGCAGGCTGCCTTCCTGATCGGGGAGAACGCCGCCGACGGGACCGTGCGGCTGATGCCGCCGCCCGATCTCTACCAGCGGAGCAAGGAGCTCGAGGCCTACTTCGACGGCAACCCGGACATCTGGTTCGCGGCCGACCGCTACGGGCCATGGCTGGCCCAGCTCCGCCCGATGGGGGTGCGGCAGGCGGTCGAGGTCCGTGCGAGGACGCCGAACGAGCTCGGTTACGTGCTGGTCACGATCGAGTTCGGCCGGAACGAGCGCGGTCTCGACGGCTTCGACCCGGCCGCGGAGATCGACGGTCTTGACTTCGCACTGAGGCACCCGACCCACGCCCGTTCGGAATATGCCTGGAACGTCCTGCTTGTCCCGAACCGCCGTCTGGTCGCCGGCGTCGTGGAGCGGTCGGTACTCCCGTCGTTCTCGGACGTCAGCCAGGAGCGGGTCACGTCGGCGATCGCGGCCATCGCCGGGCGCGAAGCGTGGCTGCCGGGGCGGGACGGGGTGTTCCGGCGGCCGGGCGAGCTGTCCCTCGACGACCTGCCGCCGACGTACGCGCGGGACGAGGGGCTGGCCCAGGCGCTGGGCATGCTCCAGCCCGTGGTGGGCCTCGCGGCCCGGCGGCTCGGCGTCCCGGCCGAGGTGCTGTGGGCGCTGAGCGCCCACCCCGACCTGGTCGAGATGGTCGAGCGTGAGCTAGCGGCCAGGAGCGACGATCAGGGCCGCCGCTTACGGGTCTTGCCGTCGCGGGACGTCCAGCGGTCGGTGCACGCCTTGGCGTCCTTGCAGTACCAGCGAAGGTCGGCGCACGCGAGGCCGCCGTCCGGCACCATCAGGCCGAGCGGAAGCTCGATGCTGCACAGCGCGCACCTCGCTACCTGCAAGGAACCGCGACCGTCGTCGCGCTCCCGCGTCGACGCAGCCGATGACAGCTCTGCGGCCATAAATCCCTCCCCGCGGACACCCCCCAGAGATGCCCTTGCGTCCAGGCAGCACTGGGAATGGTGGTGCTTCCCGGCTGCAGACTGGTCAAACGCAACACGCCGCGAAAGTGTGAATTGTGATCAAAGCGAATCATAACCCGACAGGAGGCCGCGTCAGAGGCGTACGAGCATCTTGCCGGTGTTGGCTCCGCGGAGCAGGTCGATGAAGGCGCCGGGAGCACGCTCGAGCCCGTCGACGATGGTCTCGGCGTGGGTGAGCTTGCCGTCGCGCAACCAGGCGCTGACGTCGGCGATCATGTCGGGCTGGCGATCGGCGTGGTCGATGATGATGAAGCCGCGCAGGGTCAGCCGCTTGCTGACGACCAGGCCGAGGTTGCCGGGGCCGGCCGGCGGTTCGGTGGCGTTGTAGTGGGCGATCGCGCCGCACATGGCGACCCGGCCGTGGTTGTTCAGCATGACCAGGGCGGCGTCCAGGTGGTCGGCTCCGACGTTGTCGAAGTAGACGTCGATGCCGTCCGGTGCGGCCTCGCGCAGCTGCGCCAGGACCGGGGCGGTCCGGTAGTTGAAGGCGGCGTCGAAGCCGATCTCGCGCAGCCAGCGGACCTTCTCCTCGGTGCCCGCGCTGCCGATCACCCGCGCCGCGCCCTTGAGCTTGGCGATCTGGCCGGCCATGCTGCCTACCGCCCCGGCCGCGCCGGACACGAAGACCACATCGCCGGGCTTGAGCGCGGCAATGTCGAGCACGCCCACGTAGGCGGTCAGCGTCGGCATGCCGAGTACGCCCAGGTAGACCGACGGGGACAGGCCTCCCGCCGGGGTCACCTTCCGCGCTTGCCGGGCCGGCAGGACCGCCTCATCCCGCCAGCCCAGCATGTGCAGCACCAGGTCGCCCTGGGCCAGGTCCGGTGAGCGGGATTCGGTGACCTCGCCGATCGCGCCGCCCTCCAGCGGCTCGCCCACGCGGAACGGCGGCACGTAGGACTTCACGTCGTTCATCCGGCCGCGCATGTAGGGGTCCACCGACATGAACAGGTTACGCACCCGGACCTGCCCGTCGGCCAGGTCGGGCCGGTCCGCCTCGGTCAGCGCGAAGTTGTCGTCGGTTGGCCAGCCGGACGGCCGGGAGGCGAGGACGATCTGGCGTGGCATGGGCTGCTCCCGGCGCGGTGACAATAGGGGTATGCCGTAAATTCGGTCCTACCGTACCGCCCAGTAAATACGGCTGCCAGCGAGGATGAGGACCGGCGATGATTCGCAGCACGATGCAGGACTACCAGCTCACGATCGGCGCGATCATGCGGCACGGCGCCCGGGTGTACCCGGGCAGCGAGTGCGTGACGTGGACCGGGGCCGGCCCCCGCCGGGCCGGCTACGCCGAGGTGGCGCAGAACGCGGCGCGGCTGGCCGGGGCGCTGACCCGGCTCGGGATCGGGCCGAACGACCCGGTCGGGACGTTTTGCTGGAACAACCAGGAGCACCTCGAGGCCTACTTCGGGGTGCCCAGCATGGGTGCGGTACTGCACACCCTCAACATCAGGCTGCCCGGCGCCCAGGTGGCCCAGATCGTCAACCACGCCGGGGACCGGATCATCATCGTGGACGACACGCTGGTCCCGCTGCTGGCCAGGATCGCCGGCGAGCTGACCACGGTCGAGGCGTTCATCGTCAACGGCACCGCCTCCTCAGGCGACACGAGTGCGTCCGCGCTCGGTGCCCTTAACGAGGCAGCAGGTGTCCCGGTGCTGCGCTATCACGAGTTGCTGGCCGCGGAGCAGCCGGACTACGCCTGGCCCGAGCTAGACGAGCGGGACGCGGCGATGATGTGCTACACCAGCGGGACCACCGGGGACCCGAAGGGCGTGGTGTACTCGCACCGGTCCACCTACCTGCACGCGATGGCGACCATGGCGGCCGCCGTGACCGGCATCACCGAGGCCGACCGGGCGCTGGCCATCGTGCCGATGTTCCACGCCGCCGCGTGGGGCATGCCGTACGCCGCGTTCCTGTGCGGCGCCACGCTGCAGATGCCGGGCCCGTTCCTGCAGCCGGAGCACCTGACCCGGTTCATCGCCACCGAGCGGACCACGGTCACCTCCGGGGTGCCGACGATCTGGAGCGCCATCCTGAACTACGGCCAGGACCACGAGATCGACCTGTCCTCGCTGCGGATGGGCACGTCGGGCGGCTCGGCCGCGCCCCGGATCATGCTCGAGCGGTTCGGTGAGCGGTACGGGCTGCGGATCATCCAGGGCTGGGGCATGACCGAGATGAGCCCGGTCGGTGGTCTGGCGGTGCCGCCCGCCGGGGTGGCCGAAGGCACGGCCGAGGACCTGGACTGGCGGATGCGGGCCGGGCGGGTCATCCACGGGGTCGAGATGCGGATCGTCGGCAAGGAAGGCGAGGAGCTGCCCAGGGACGGCGTGAGCGAGGGCGAGATCGAGGTCCGCGGGCCATGGGTCACCGGCTCGTACCACAACGATCCCGCGCCGGAGAAGTTCCGCGACGGCTGGCTGCGCACCGGCGACGTCGGCACGCTAGACGAGCGGGGCTTCTTCACCATCACCGACCGGATCAAGGACGTGATCAAGTCCGGCGGTGAGTGGATCTCCTCGGTGGACCTGGAGAACGAGCTCATGGCGCACCCGGCCGTACAGGAAGCCGCGGTGATCGGCATCCCCGACAAGCGCTGGGGCGAGCGGCCGCTGGCCTGCGTGGTGCTGCGCTCCGGGGCCAAGGCCGACGCCGCCGAGCTGGCGACGTTCCTGGGCGAGAAGGTGGCGCGCTGGCAGGTGCCGGAGAACTGGGCGTTCGTGCCGGAGATCCCGAAGACCGCGGTGGGCAAGTTCGACAAGAAGGTGCTCCGCGCCCAGGACGCCGCGGGCGAGCTGGCGATCGAGCGCTGGGAAGCGGAGCGCTAGAGTCTGCGCTATGCGATTCGCCACCATCCGGACTGATCAGGGAACGACCGCGGCGCGGCTGGACGGGGACGTGCTGACGCCGCTGCAGGCCGGCGACGTCGGGGCGATGCTGGCCGCGGGCGGCGCCGCGCGCGAGCGGGACGGCGCCCCGGCGGTGCCGGCCGGGCAGGCGGACTTCGCGCCGGTCGTGACGCAGCCGGGCAAGGTGATCTGCGTCGGGCTGAACTACCGGTCGCACATCCTGGAGACCGGGCGGGAGCTGCCCGAGTACCCGACCCTGTTCGCCAAGTTCGCCGAGACGCTGATGGGCTCGCGCGACGACCTGGTCCTGCCGTCGGTGAGCGAGCGGGTCGACTGGGAGGTTGAGCTCGGCGTCGTCATCGGCCGTCCGGTGTACCGGGCCACGCCGGAGGAGGCTTCGGCGGCCATCGCGGGGTACACGGTGATCAACGACGTGTCGATGCGGGACTGGCAGCGGCGCACGCTGCAGTGGCTAGCCGGCAAGATGTTCCAGCACTCCACCCCGGCCGGCCCTTATCTGGTCACGCCGGACGAGGTCGGGAACGCGGCCGACCTGGAGGTACGGTGCGAGGTCGACGGCGCCGTGATGCAGCAGTCGCGGACGTCGGACCTGCTGTTCTCGCCCGCCCAGATCGTCTCTTACGCCAGCCAGGCGATCACCCTTAGGCCCGGCGACCTGATCGCCACGGGTACCTGCGGCGGGGTGGGCGACGCCCGCAAGCCGCCGGTATACCTACAGCCGGGCAACCTGCTGCGCACCTGGATCGAGGGCCTGGGTGAGTGCCTGAACCAGTGCGTGCCCGAGAAGGCCGACTAGCACCGGCGCGGCGGCTCATGGCCCGGGGCCGGGCCAGCTGGAACGCCATGAAACCCCGGATCCAGCGCGTTCTAACGCCGTGAATGTCCGGTTTCATGACGGGGCCGGGCGGGCGTCCGGCAGGCACGGGCCGGAGCTTCAGGTCGGGGCCGGGGGCACGCGCCCGGCTCGTTCGGTGCCTTACTCTCCCGCCGCGCCGGTGGCGAGCTCGGTGACGATGTCCAGGTGGCCGACGTGCCTGGCGTACTCCTGGAGCAGGTGGAACAGGATCCGCTCGAGGGTGGGCGGGTCGGCGCCGTCCCACCGCTCGCCGGGCTGGCCCACCTCATCGAGCCGGTGCGCCTCGATGACGGCCCGGCTCCGCACACCCTGGGCGCGCAGGTCGGCCAGCAGCGAGGCGACGGTCTCCTGCGGCCCGACCGACCAGCGGTCGCCCTCGCGGTCACCCCAGGGGTCGCCCACGTCGCGCCCCTCGAAACCCCATTCCAGCCAGCGCAGCTCGACGTAGCGCAGGTGCTTGACCAGCTCCAGCGGCGTCCAGCCCGACGGCAGCCTGCTGCTGCGCAGCTCGGCGTCGGGCATGGCCTGGATCTTGGCCGTCACCCGCGACCGGAAGAAATCCAGGTAGCGGAGGAAAACCTCGGTGCGGGAATCCGCCGGGATGGTGGGTGAGGGGAACGGCTCGGACACGCGGCTCATCCTAGGCCGTGCCCGGAACGGAAACGGTCAGCCGCTGCCGACCGGCACGTCGAGCCAGAGCCCGCCGTTCAGGTTGATGTTGTTCCCGGCGGCCGTGCCGGGGCCGTGGTCACCGATGTAGGTGTACAGCGGGCGCCCGTTGTAGGTGGCCTGCGTGGTGCCGTCGGTCCGGGTGATCGTGCCGATCTTCCCGGTGACCCCGGGCCCGGCCGTCATGTTCCCTGGCACCGGCGGCCAGTAGCTGGCGCAGTCCCCGTAGCAGACGGACTTGTTCACCTTGTCCGGGGCGAACGTGTAGAGGGTGAGGCCCTTGGCGTCGGTGAGCAGGGCCTTGCCGCCGATGGTCCTGGCGTCCAGAGTCTGACCGCCGCTGCCACCGCCGGTCGCGACCGGCGCCGGCGTCGCCGGCGAGGCCACGAAGGCGATCGTCAGCGCGAGCGCGATCGCCGACACGGCGCCGACGGCGGGCAGTAGCCGACGGCCCAGGCCCAGGCCCGAAATCATGCCGGCGGCGAGCACGGCGAAGATGGCTATGTCGATGATCGCGGCGATGATGCCCGCGGTCGTCCGCACCTCGGTGAAGCCGAACAATCCGACCTTGAGCGACAGCAGGTACCCGCCGAGGGTCGCGAGCCCGAACCCCGCACCGGCTAGGTACGCCAGCCGGTGGCCGGTCAGCGGGATCGCGACGGCCAGCACGAAGGCCGCGATGATCTGGAGCAGGAACAGCGGACCGATGGTCGGGATCGAGTTGTACCCGGTCACGTACAAGTCGAGATGGATGGCTCCCGAGGCGATCAGAAGTGCCGCCCCGGCGATCCCGTACCAGGACCGCCGGGGCAGTGACGCCCCCCTCATGCTCCCCACAAACGAATTCACGTGACAGCCGCCCTCCGGGTTCAACGGTCTGTGTAACAAAATGGTAAGCGCGGCCTGACACCCGCGGCCGTGATAGGACGGGCTGGTGGCAGCGGTGGCGGATTCCAGGCAGATCCTCAAGGCGATGGCGGTCGTCAGGCGGCCGCGGGACGGGGCGCTGCTGGTGTCGGAGCACGTCGATTCGCGTGACCCGCCATTCCAGCGCCCGCTCGGCGGGCACGTGGAGTTCGGCGAGTACGCGCTTGATACCGTACGCCGGGAGTTCGCCGAGGAGATAGGCCAGGAACTGACCGGCGTCCAGTTGCTCGGCGTGCTGGAGAACATCTTCGGCTGGCGGGGCAGGACCGAGCACGAGGTGGTGTTCATCTTCACCGCCGCGTTCGCCGCCGCGTCGGCCTACGAGATCGAGGAGCAGCCCATCCTCGACAACCCGGACCGCCAGGTGCTGTGGCGGCCCGCGGACGCGGTCAGCCCGCCGCTGTACCCGGCCGGGCTGACCGAGCTGATCGCGTCCCGGCTCACTTAGCGAGAACCCGGGCGGCGGGCGCCGGGGGTGCATCAGGGGCAGGGCGGCGGTCGATCCTGGTGAGGGCGGGCAGAGCCAGGACACCGCAGGCCAGGGTGGCCACGCCGCCGATGACCAGGGCCCAGCGCGCGCCGATCGCCTGGCCGGTCCAGCCGACGATCGGGCCCCCGATCGGCGTCGAGCCCATCCAGGCCAGCGCCCACAACGCCATCACCCGGCCGCGCATCTCCGGCTTGGCCGCCAGTTGCAGGGTTGTCTTGGCCAGGGAGTTGAACGTGATGCTGCCGTAGCCGACGAAGACCAGGGCGGCCAGTTCAAGGGCGAAGCTAGGCGCCACGGCGGCGGCCAGGATGGCGATGCCCCAGCCGATGGCGGCCAGGCACAGGGCGCGGGCGCGCGGCCGGGCCCGGGCCGCCGAGATCAGGCCGCCGACCACCGCGCCGCCACCCATGACCGAGGCCATCACCCCGTACGAGCCGGCCCCGCCGTGGAACACCTCGCTCGCCATCAGCGGGAGCGACACCTGGAACTCCCAGGCCAGCGTGCCGACCACGGCGATCATCAGGCGCGGGATGAGCAGCTCCGGCGTGTTCCGCACGTAGCGCAGGCCCTGCCGGACCTGTTTCTTCTGCCTGCTGACCCGTTCGGCCGGGAACAGCTCGGAGGTGCGCATCGCGGCCAGCGAGACCAGCACCGCGCCGAACGAGAGCGCGTTGAAGGTGAAGCACAGGGCGAGCCCGATGGCCGCGGCGATCACCCCGCCGAGCGCGGCGCCGAACACGCGGGCCATGTTCGCGGCCACCGAGTTGAGGGTGACCGCGTTCGGCAGGTCCCCGGTCGAGACCATCTCGGAGATGAAGCTCTGCCGGGCCGGGTTGTCGAAGACGTTGACGAAGCCGAGCGCGAGGGCCAGCAGGTAGACGATCCAGAGCCGGATGCTGTGCGTGCCGACGGTGACGGCGAAGACCCCCGCGAGCAGCCCGGATAGCGCCTGGGTGACGTACAGTACCCGCCGCCGGTCCATCCGGTCCGCGAACACGCCGCCGAGCGGGCCGAACACGAACATCGGCAGGAACCTGGCCGCGGTGGTGAGGCCGAGCTGGGTCCCGCTGTGGGTCAGGTCGAGCACGACGAAGGACTGCGCGACGGTCTGCATCCAGGTCCCGGCGATCGAGACCAGCTGGCCGAAGAAGAACAGCCGGTAGTTGCGCTGCCGCAGGGACGAGACCATCTGCCCTGGGCTGAGTCCTAGGCGCCGCACCGGCTCCCCTTGCTCCCTCCCGCCTAGTCGTTAGTTGCGCTAATCAACTTTAGCATCGGGTTTCGCCCTGGCGGGCCGGATCCTTGCCCAGGGTCCGGACCAGGGACCCCACGGGTGCGAGCCGGGCGGCAAGGCGGGATGCTGGTGCCGACAGCGAATCAATGGAGGCCACCATGACGAGCACCGACGTAAGCGGCACCACCTCGGCCGAGATGCCCGCACCGGCGACCGCCGACCTGAACCTCGAGGTCGTGACGTTGAATGTCACCGACATCGACCGGGCCAAGGGCTTCTACCAGAACCTCGGCTGGCGGCTGGACGCCGACTTTGCCATCGGCGACGACTTCCGGATCGTGCAGTTCACGCCGCCCCACTCGCAGTGCTCGATTCACTTCGGCAAGGGCCTCACCACGACCGGGCCCGGGGGCCCGATCCGGCTGATTCTCGCGGTCGCGGACATCGACGCCGCCCGGGCCGATCTCATCAGCCACGGCGCCGACGTCAGCGACGTGTACCACTACGAGCGGCAGCCGGGCCGCAGCGGCGAACTCGAGTCTCGCGTCGCCGGCCCCGACCCGGACACGGCGCGCTCATACTCTAATTACGCGTCGTTCAGCGATCCTGACGGCAACGTCTGGCTGCTCCAGGAGATCACCAAGCGGCTCCCCGGCCGGACCTGGGAGGCCGACCCGGCGGACGTCACGGCCCGGGCCGCGCTGCTGAAGGACACGGCCATCCACCATGGCTCGTTCGAGGCGGTCGCCCCGCCGCACGACTGGTGGGACTGGTACGCGGCGTACATGCTCGCGCGCCAGGCCGGGAACGGCGAAGACGAGGCCGCCGCGACGGCCAACCGCTACATGGCCGAGGTCAAGCACGTCGTCGTGTCATCCGCCTGACGCCGGGCCTGACCCGGCGAGGGCGGGTGGCCGGCGCGAGGGCACGCGCCCGGCCCGTTAGGTCATAAATGAGTTGATGACCCGGTTGAACTCCTCCGGCTGCTCGGCGAAGCAGAGGTGGGAGGCGTCCTCGATGATCACGAGCTGCGAGCCGGCGATCCGGCGGTGCATCTCCTCCAGGTGGCCGGGCGTGCATTCGTCGTAACGGCCGCCGACGAGCAGCGTGCGGACGCCGATCTCCGGCAGCCGGTCCATGATGTCCCAGGTCTTCAGGGTGCCGGTGACGGTGAACTCGCTCGGGCCGTTCATCGTGTTGTAGACGTCGTAGCCTGCTTCGGCGAAGGAGCGCTCCAGGCCGGCCGGCCACGGGTCGAGGCGGCATACGTGCTTGCGGTAGAAGCCCAGGATGGCGGCCTGGTACTCGGGACAGCCGGTGAAGCCGGCCGCCTCGTGCTCGCGGATGACGCGCCTGGTTTCCTCGGTCTCCTCGGCCAGCAGTTCGGTGCAGTCGCTGACCCAGCGGATCATGCTGGCCGGGCTGCCGCACAGGATCAGGCTGTCCAGCTCGGGCTGGTCCCTTTGGCGGTCGAGGACGTACTGCATGGCTAGCATGCCGCCCCAGGAGCTGCCGAACAGGTGCAGGCGGTCAAGATTGAGGGCCGAACGGACCTGGGCGAGTTCGGTTACGAACCGGTCCACGTTCCACAAGGAGAGGTCGCCCGGGCGATCCGAGCGCCCGCAGCCGAGCTGGTCGTAGAAGATGACCCGGCGCCGGTCCGCCAGGGCTTCGAGCGGCTCGAGGTAGTAGTGGGTGAAGCCGGGGCCGCCGTGCAGGCACAGCAGCGGGGTCGTATCGGCGTTGCCACCCATGGCGCGGTACCAGACCTTGCCGCCGGGCACGTCGATGTAGCCCTCTTCGCTCTTCATGAAGCTCCTCCGCTGCTCACGGGCTCGTCTGGGGTGGCCTTGTCTCACTAGTTACGGTGATAGACCGGCCTTGTGAGATTGACAAGGTCCCGCGTGGCGGAAGTTGCGGTCTGTTTCACCGCTGCGTTGCGCGTGACGGGGCTCTTGCGATTCAGCCGGTCTAGATCGTTCTCGAGATATTCGCGAGGCACATCGTCCTCGAGGACCTGCCTGGTGCGAACTTCTCCCTGACTGGCATCGGCCTCTTCGATGCCGGCCACCGCACCCGCCTCGAAGTCCTGGCCTTCCTCCACAAGCTCTTCCACGCTCTCTGAATCTGTCTCCTCCACATTCGACAATCCTTGGGTATCGCCAGACTGCCCAGCTGAATGCGCGCCGAGACCTCTTCGCGTCGAGGGGATGACAACGTCGAGAGATGTGACGAGCGGCGATCGCCGCGAGGACCGGACCGGGGACACCTTCTTCCTTCGTGGGGCCGTCCGGCGACGCGTCGCTGATTTCTTGCCCGCTGATTTCTTCCTGCGAGTTGCTTTCTTCTTCTTGGCCATGCGGCGGAGTCTATCACCGGGGTCGGGGAATCTATCGAAAGCCGTTCGCCCCTAGCGCAAAAGCGTCACGGGCAACGAGGCGTGAACGACGACGTGCTGGGCCACCGAGCCCAGCAGTAGTGTTCCGACGATTCCGTGGCCGCGCGTCCCCATGACGATGTGCTCGCACTGCAGCCGTTCCGCGAACGCGAGAATGGACTCGCCGGGATCGCCGACGCAGACATGCGAGTGCGGCTTGAGTCCCGCCGCCTCGATCTGGCGAATCGATTCGCCGAGCGCCCGCATCCCTTCGTCACGATGGTAGTCCTCGAGCTCGCGTGCCGGGACGAGCGACGCCGCGCTGCCACGAA
>Ga0207678_10004474_pt1 | contig 12565 bp, 11 predicted proteins | sample KBSC63metaG_FD_184319 | JGI IMG/M metagenome (GOLD analysis project Ga0207678, IMG submission 184319) | Corn rhizosphere microbial communities from Kellogg Biological Station, Michigan, USA - KBS C6-3 metaG (SPAdes) (version 2) | ecosystem: Host-associated > Plants > Roots > Rhizosphere > Soil ... | reverse complement strand
AGCGGGCTTGGCGCCCTTGAGGATTTTGCCGACGTATCGGGCGGCAATTGGGTAGTGGTCGTTGAACTTCGTTGCATAGGCGAGCAGGCCGCCTGCCCTGGCGAATTCTCGCGCCTGGATTGCGCAGCCTGCACGAGACGCCAGATCCGATCGGGCGAGAGCGGAAGTTCGAGCGGCTGAACGCCGTAGGTCTGAAGCGCCGCCGCGACGGCATTGGCGAGGATTCCGCCCACCGGAATGGTGCCGCCCTCACCGGCGCCCTTGGCGCCGAGCGGGTGATTCGGCGAGGGGCGCAGCTCGATCGATGAAGAGCGGATGTTGGGAAAGTCGGTTGCCAGCGGCACCAGGTAGTCCGCGAGCGAACCGGACAGCATCTGCCCGTCCTCGTCGTAGACGAAATGCTCGAGCAGCGTGCCGCCGAGGCCCTGCACGATCGAGCCGATCGCCTGGCCATGCAGCGTCAGCGGATTGATGATGCGCCCGGCGTCCTCGATCGCGACGTAGTCGACCACATCGATGTGCCCGGTCTCGGCATCGACCGTCACGTGCGCGACGTGCGTGCCGTAAGTGTAGGTATGCTTGTTGTTGTGAAACGTCGCCTCGAATGCGATGCCCTTGCCGGCAAGCTCCCGAAGACCGACGGATCCGCCATGCTCGGCGACGACGCGGCCGTTTTCATAGCGGACGTCCTTGTCGGAGCATTGCAGCAGGCTGGCGCCCGCCTGCTTCATCTGCGCCTTCACCTCGGCGGCCGCCAGCAATACGGCATTGCCGCCCATCACGGTCGAGCGCGAGTGGTAGGAGCCCCACCCCTCTTTCACATACGTCGTCGAACCGTGGAACACCTTGAACGCCTCGAACGGCAATTCCATTGCGTCGGCCGCGATCTGCGTCAGGATCGTCTCGACGCCTTGTCCGACGGCGGAAGAGCCGACATACAGCGAGACTTTGCCGTCTTCTTCCAGCACCATGCGCGCGCTTTCGCGCGGGCCCGCGGCGCCTCCTTCGACGAAACATGCGACGGCGAGACCATGGTAGCGGCCGTCGACAAGCTGCCCCTGCAAATGCTGCTTTTCGGCCCATTTCGCCTTGGCAAGACAGAGATCGAGGACGTGTTCGTAAGCGCCGCTGTCCAACTCGCTGACGACCGGATTGGGCGTGACCGACGGAAAGGCCCGTGGCAGTTCGTCTTCCGTCAGGAGATTGCGGCGGCGAAATTCGACACGGTCGATCCCGAGATCGTCCGCCGCCAGTTCGAACATGCGCTCGCGGAAGAAGTCGGCCTCGAACCTGCCGGGACCGCGATAGGTGCCGGACGGCGACTTGTTGGAGGCTACGACCGCGACATCGGCGCGATAGACCGGAATGCGATACGGCCCCGGCGCGAAAAGTCCGACATTGCGCGGCGCGATCGTCGTCGAGGTGCGGAAATACGCGCCGACGTTCATCTGCATCTCGGCCCGCAACGCAATGATCCGGCCGTCTTTTTCGCAGGCCAGCGTCAGGTCGCAAGCGACGTCGCGGGCGTGCGTGACCGCCAGCAGATGCTCGCGGCGGTCCTCGATCCACTTGACCGGACGGCCCAGCTTCCGGGCCGCGAACGGAACCAGGAAGTCTTCCGGGAAGAACTCGCCGCGCACGCCGAAGCTGCCGCCGGCGTTGCCTTCGATCATCTCGACCTGCTCTTCCGGCAGTTCGAGCATTCCGGCCAAAATCTTCCGGTTCGCGAACGGCACCTTGGTAGCGCCCCACGACCGCATGCGCGCTTCGGCGGCATCCCATTCGGACACGACGCCGCGCGTTTCCATCGTGATGCCGGTGTGCCGGTGCACATAGAGCCGCTCCCGGCGCACATAGGGCGCATTGTCGAACGCGCCGTCGATCTCGCCACGTTCCATGACGTAGTCGAATATTTGGTTCGAACCGTGCATCTCGAAAAGCAATTTGTCGCCGGCCAGCGCGGCCTCGATGCTTGCCGCGGCCGGCAGCATGTCGATGTCGACGTCGATCAGTTCGAGCGCGTCTTCCGCGATCGCCGGCGTATCCGCGATGACGATCGCAATCGGTTCGCCGACGAAACGTACCTTGCCGTCTGCGATCACTGGCTGACGGAAGGGGTCCATCCCCTCGTGCGGAAAAAGGCGAACCGGAATCCGCGGCACGGTCTCGCCGAGGTCCGCGGCCGTATAGGCGGCGTGGACGCCTGGCAGCGCCAGGGCGGCGCTCACATCGACGTTGTTGATGCGGCCATGCGCGACCGAGCTGCGCAGGATCGCGGCATGCAGCATGCCGTCGCGATGGACGTCATCGACATAGCTGCCTTCGCCGCGGAGCAGCTTGAAATCTTCGACGCGTTCGATCGGCTTTCCGACGAGGGCGGCGCGCGCGTTCACGATTGCACCGCCTTGTCTTGATAGGCGGATCGCGCTTCCATCACCGATTTCACGATCGAAATATAGCCGGTGCAGCGGCAGAGATTCCCGGACAGGACGTCGCGGATGCGCTCCTCATCCGCCTCCGGCTCCTTCGTCAGCAAGGCGTGCGCCGTCATCAGGATCCCGGGGGTGCAGAAGCCGCATTGCAGGCCGTGGTGCTTCCGAAACGACTTCTGCAGCGGGGTCAGGTCTTCATCGCTCGACAGGCCCTCGACCGTCATGACGGCCTTGCCGGCCACCTGCACCGCAAGCGTCAGGCAGGAGCGAACCGCCTCGCCGTCGACGATGACGGTACAGGCGCCGCATACGCCATGCTCGCAACCGATATGGGTTCCGGTTTGCCGCAGCTCGTGACGGATGCAATCACCGAGCGTCAGTCGCGGCTCGACGTTGACCGACACCGGCTCCCCGTTGAGTTCGAATTCAACCGGCAACTCCACGCGAACCTCCCTCAATCCTTCCGGCGTCCTGCAATGCGCGCGCCGTCAGCGTTCCCACCAATGCCTTGCGGTAGTCGCCCGCCGCATGGATGTCCGTGTTGGGATCGACGGACTCCGAGGCCGCGATCCGGGCCCGGGCGATCAGTTCGTCATCGAGGCGCTTGCCGTTCAACAACTGCTCCACCGCGGTGAGGCGCATCGGCGTTTCCGCCGCGCCGATCACGCCGACATGAGCGTCGCTGATCTTTCCGTCGTCGAGATCGAAGAACACGGCGACCCCGGCGATCGCGAAATCGCCGCGCCGCCGCGCGAATTCATGGAACGACCAGCGGCGTCCTTGCGGCCATTTCGGAAATCGCACCTCGGTGATGATCTCGTCGGGCTGCAGCGCCGTCTCCAGCGCCGCCTCGAAGAAGTCTTCGGCCCGGATGACACGTTCACCGGATTTGCCGGTCGCAATGATCTTGCAATCGCAGACCATGGCGACGCCGGGCATTTCGGCGGAAGGGTCGGCATGGGCAAGGCTGCCGCCGACGGTGCCGCGGTTGCGGATCTGGTAATGCGCCACGTGGTCGATCATGTATTGGAACAGCGGGTGCGCGACCGCCAGGCGCTCGTCCTGCTCGATCTGGCACCAACGCACGCGCGAGCCGACCCGCAGGCCGTTGGGTGTCAGCCTGATCTCGTCGAGGCCTTTCAGCTTCTGGATGTCCACTAGCAGCGACGGATAGGCCATCCGGAAAGCCAGCAACGGAAACAGGCTCTGCCCCCCGGACAGGACCTTGGCCCCTTCGTTGGCATTCAGGAGTTCGATCGCCTCCTCCAGCGAGGTCGGACACGCATAGTCGAAATTCGGCATTTTCATCGGGAAGATCCAGTCGTCGCCGGAATACGCGGTAACAGCAAATAGGATTCGTGGTCCGGACCGCTCAGGACGGTGGTGCGGCCATCGAACTCGCCGCGGGGCCGATCCTGCTCGCTGTTGTGCAGGATCCTTCCCGACACGCCCGGCGCCTCGTAATCCCGTCCCTGAATGGTCAGCGCCAGCCGATGACCGGGCGGGCAGACGATGCTGGTGGGCCATATCTCGACGTCGAGCCGATACGGCTGCCCCGGCTCCAACTTCTGTATCTCATCGTGCGCGTGATAGGGGCGATATGCGGTCGTCATGGCCTCGTCCAGCTTGCGATGCGAAGCCCGCAGCCAACCGCGCGTCACCGGCTCGGTGTCGCTGGCGCCCGCAAAGACGATCTCGCGACCGTCGGGCGCGAACAGGCGCAGCGTCGCGAAGATGTCGGCGTCCGTCGTCGTCGATGCGATCCAGATCCTGGCCATCAGCGGACCGGTGAACTCGGTCGGCGTCTGGAACGGCTCGGTGAAGAAGGTGACGCCGTCGCCCATCGCCAGGAATGTCGTGCTGGCCGCGGTCGCCGGCGCAGCCGGGTTGAGCGAGCGCTGTCCGGCATTGAGATGATAACGGGTCCAGTCCGTCCGCGCGAGCGGCCACTCGTATTCGTCGCGGGCAACGGCGCCATCCGCGCCCCTGATCTCCAACCGGATCGGCGGCTCCGATAGCCAGCCATTCTCCTGCCCCTTCAGAAAATGAGCGAAGAAGCGCTTCTGCCGTTCGATATAGCGCGGCAGGTAGAAGCTTTCGAAGTGCGTGCCGATATGCATGTCGAGCCACTTCTGCTGCGAGGCGGCGCGCAGATATCCCTCGACATTGCCTCTCAGATGCAGGCCGGCGCCGCCCCAATTCCCGGCCGAGAACAGCGGCACCTTGATGTTATCCAGAAACGGCGACCGCTGCCGATACCATGCGTCGTCGAGCGGATGCCGCAGCAGATCGTCCGCATGGGTGGCCCGGTTGGCGGAAAGCAGATCCTCGCTCAGCGCCGGACCGGTCGTCGGCCGTCCGGTGTCGCGATCGAGATGATGGGTCGCGCCATTGCCGTGCTGGTTAGGCAGCACCTGTCGCGGCCACCACGCGGTCGGGAACAGGTTGCTGAAGATGCCGCCGTGATGGCTCCAGTCGCGATAGAGATCGCAGCCGCCTTCCCATGGACAGATGGCCGCGAGGTGCGGCGGCTGAAGGGCCGCGACCTGCCATTGCTTGATCGACAGATAGGAGATTCCGATCAGGCCGACCTTGCCGGTCGACCATGGCTGCGCCGCCGCCCATTCGATGGCGTCGTAATAGTCCTGGGTTTCTCTCGGCGAGAACGGATCGAGGTAGCCCGGCGACTGGCCGCTGCCGCGGCCGTCCACGGAGACGACGACATATCCATCCGGCACCCAGCGCTCCGGATCGATCTTCTCCCAGCGAAGGTGCTTGCCGCTCGAGCCGTCGTCGCAAAGGGACGGGTTCAGCTTCAGCAGCCGCTCCCACTGCGGCTTGTAGCCGTCGGCGAAATGGACGTCCTTGCCGTAGATGCCAAGCGACATCAGGACCGGAAAACTTCCGTCCTGCTCCGGCCGATAGACATTGGCTCGCAGGCCATGCCCGTCGCTGACAGGGATCAGGACGTTCTTCTCGACCCGCATCGTCAAACTTCTTTCATGCGGTCACAGCTTGAGCAAACGCCTGGCGTTGCCCGAGGCCAGTTTTTCGCGGTCGGTCTCCGGGATGTCGAGCTTTCTGAGCCACTCGACGCCCTTGACGTTCGATGCGAATGGCCAGTCGACGGAGAACATGATGTGGTCGAGCCCCAATTCCCGGATGCAGCATTCGAGCGCGGGATCGGAGAAGAATCCGCTGGTCGTGACGTAGAAGTGTGATGAAAACACCTCTCGGAAATTCTTCATCGGGGTGTCGCGCGACAGCGCCTCGTCGATCCGGGCGAGCGTGTAAGGAATGGTTTCGCCGAGATGGCCGAGGATCAGTTTGAGGCCGGGAACGGCGTCGAACAGACCGCTCAGCACCAGCCGCATCGCCTGCGTACCCGCCTCGAAGGTGAAGCCCCACGCCGCGCGAATGAACATCGGATGCGTCTTGGCGTAGTCGCCGTAGTAGGCCTTGATGACGGCGGGATGCGGATCGGCCGGATGGATGTAGAGGGGAACGTCGAGCTGGGCGGCACGGGCGAAAATCGGCCAGTAGCGCTTATCGTCCAGGTACGGGCCGTCCGTCAGGCTGTGCAGCATGCCGCCCCTGAATCCGAGCACCTCCACCGCGCGCGCCAATTCGTCGGCGGCTGCTTCCGGATGATCGGTCGGCAACGACGCAAAGCCGGCGAAACGGGTCGGATGCGCTCTGATCGCGGCATGCAGGCGGTCGTTCGCGGCCGCGGTCCAAGCCGTCGCCGCGTCCGGCCGCAGGCCTTGCGCCCCGGGCGGGCCGTGCGAGATGACCTGCAAGTCGATCCCGGCCTCGTCCATCTCCTTGATGCGTGCGGCGCCGAGGTCTTCCATGCGCTGCATGAATGCATTGCGAGGCCGCGCCGCGTGATGCCCCGGATCGAAGACGTTGTTCCAGTCCGGATCGAAATAGTGTTCTTCGAGTGCAATGATCATGATTTTCCCTGTGCCGCCGCGCTAGGAAGCCTGGGCCAACGCGCCGTTCGCGGGGCGCGCCGCCGGTTGCGACCAGTTCGGCGCGAGCTTACGGTTGATGTCGCGCGCCACGCTCCAGCCCTGGTAGACGAAGGCGGAATAGAGATCCACGCAGGTGGCCCCTGCCCGGCGCATGGCGAGGACGTCGGCCGCGCTGCTGATGCCGCCGTTGCCCTTGATCGGAATCCGGCCTCGCGCGAATCCGGCGGCACGCTCCACGTTCGCCAGCGCCGCTTCGAGGATGTCCCTGCCATGCAGGGTGCCGAGCCCGGTTCCCAGCTGCGGCTCGGGAATACGCCGGCCGCCGCCGACCTTCAGGCCGGCCACGCCGGCCGAGACGCAAAGCTCGATCAGTTCGGCAAACCGTTCCGGCATCTGCGTGGTATCGTTCGGGACGCGCACGACGACTTGCGCGACCCGCGCTTCGATCCGGTCGAGGATGCCGCGAAGCATCCCGATCTCGTCGAACACTTCGCCCGCCTTCAGCACGTTCGGACACATCAGGCTGACTTCGACCAGATCGACGTAGGGCTGGACCTGGATGACGCCGGCGGCGATGTCTTCGGACGAGAAGCCGCCGACATTGGCGAAGATCGGCACCCGTCGTGCGCCCGCCTGGCGCAGCCGATCGACCGCGTAGTTGCGGCCCTTGCTCGGTACGCCCATGGAATCGGCAATCGATTCCCGGTCGCGATAACGGACCAGGCGCGGAAAGGGATTGCCGTATCGCGGCTCCGGCATGATGGATCCGACGCAGATGAAACCGAAGCCGAGGCACGACAGCGAGTCGAGCAGTTCGCCGTTCTTGTCGAAGCCGGCGGCAAGACCGATCGGATTTGCGAGTTCGAGACCGGCAAACCGCGTCTTCAGCCTCGGATCGGACGTCTCCAATCCTGATGCCGCCGAGAGCGCCCGCCACGGCAGCGGCCAACGAAGAGCGGCATGGGCCAGTGCGTGACTGCGGTCCGCCGAGACACTGAACAAGGCGGGTGCGAGCAAATTGCGATAGAGACTCATGATGCCACCATGTTAGCCGGGCTTGCGTCGGCGGTTTGACGCCGCTCGCGCCACGCCGCCATCACGGCGTCCGACGTGACGATCGGCCCGTAGTCCCGGTGAAAACGCTTGAGCGCCGACCGATGGTCGTCCTCGCTCGCAGCGCCGCAGCAATCCTCGACCAGCGTCACGTAATAGTCCCTGAAATAGGCATCGCGCCCGGCGGACTCCACACAGGTATCGGTGGCGACACCGGACAACAGCAGGCTGCGGATGCCCCGCTCCTTCAGCAACGCCAGCAGGTCAGTGCCGACCATCGCGCTGTAGCGATGCTTCACGATCACGGGTTCGCCGGGCAACGGCTCGACTCGATAGAATTCGGCGCCCCACGATCCGGAAAGACAGCGCGGCAGTTCGCTGTTGAGCCGCAAGTTGCGCTCGCGCATGGCGTCGGAAAGATCGCCGGGATCGTAGATCGCCTGCACGAAGATGACGAGGACGCCGGCCTGCCGCGCCGCGTCGATCAGACGCAGCAGGTTCGGCACGCGCTGCTGCTGGATCGTGCGCACGTCGCCGCCGACCTTGTCGAAGAAGCCGCCATCGGCGACGAAGTCGTTCTGGACGTCGATGACGAGCAGCGCGCTGTGCGCGGGATCCGCCTTCTGGGCGAGCGTTCGAAGCAACGAGGACACGTCGGGCACCGGCATCTGCACTCCTCCTACTCCCCCCAACGCGATCCACAATTCACTGAACTGACCAGTTAGTCAACGATCCGGACGCCGGAGGACTGGCACCACCCGTGATCCTATTTCGAGTTCGGCGCGCCGTATCGCAGATAGCCGAGAACGACGTCCTCGATATGAGCGATCCGCGCGTCCACGTCCTGTTCGGTCGACAGCTTTCGGTCGAGCAGATAGGCAAGCGTGTATCGGTTCGAAAGGAAATGGTAGGCCAGCGCCGAAATGGAGACGTAAAGCTCGACCGGATCGACGTCGTCCCGAAAATCGCCCGAGCGCGCGCCCTCCTTCAGGAGATTGGCGACGTTGCCGAGCAGGCCCGAATAGCCGGCCTTGGTCAGCTTGGTCTTGCGGAGATGCCGCCCCTTGTGGAAGTTCTCGGAATTCAGCAGGCCGATGAAGTCTGGCGAATTGCGCCAGTAGTTGAACGTCGACTGAACGAGCTTGCGAATTCCGTCCACCGGCGAGGACATGTCGATCGGCCAGGCCGTCTGATGCGCGTGCATGCCTTCATAGGCCGTCTCGAGCACCTCGATGAACAGCTGCTCCTTGCTGCCGAAATAGTGATAGATGAGGTTCTTGCTGACGTTGGAGTCGCGCATGATGTCGTCGACGCGCGCCCCGTCGTAGCCCTTGGCCGCGAATTCCTTGGTCGCGACGTGAAGGATGCGCTGCCTGGTCTCGCCCGAACCGTTTGCCGCGCGGCCGCCACGCGCGCTTTTCGGCGCCGCTTTGCCTGAAGCGGCCTTGCCCGAAGCGGCCTTGACGGGCGCTACGCTTCCCCGCGGGGTGCGACTGCCGCTCGCCTTGCGGCCCCTGCTCGACTGCGTCGAAGATGATCTCGCATTTCTCATCGGATCTCGTTCCAGTGTCCTGGAGCATCTCGCGGCGGTCAGGATGCACGGTCGGCAGGTACCGACCGTGCATCTCAAAGGCAAGTCATGCGCGCCTGCGCAATCATTTCACCGGCTTCAGATGCTCGTCCCGGCGCTTGTACAGCGAGTCGTCGGCATAACCCATGGTTTCCGGCTTGCCGCGGCCGATCATCACCTGAAAATAGACCGGCTCGAGGCTGGCATTTTCATAGCCGTGAATGACGCCGGCGGGGGTGGAAATGCACTCCCACGGGCCGAGCCGCGTCGTGATCCGTTTGCCGTTCTCGTCCTCGACGAACACGTCGAGGAAGCCCTTCAACACGAAAAAGACCTCCTCCACTTCATGCGTATGCGCCGCGTTTCCCTGCCCGGGCTCGACATACATGATCGAGAGCGTGAAGTTTCCGGCCGGAATAACGCTGGGATCGCCGTGCTTTCCCGAACCGCCGGCGCCGATGAAGCGATGTTGCGCCCGCTTGAAGCCCTCGATCTTGGCATCCTCGAACGCCGCCCAATCCGATTTCCGGTCGCGGAATCTTGCGACGTATCTGTCGAGGATAGCTTCAAGCGAAGCTCCCTCCAGTTCCTTCGAACGGGGATGTCTTGCAACGCTCATATGGTTCTCCTTTCAAAATTGATGACGCGGCGGACCGTTTGACGGCCGATTCTTGTTCTTTGCTGGCTCAGGCCGAGCCGACGGACCCGGAAGCCTTCTCCTGATGCGGCATGCTCAATCGCTCGACCACTTCCACCATCCAGAAGAACAGCACGCCGAGCACGGTCAGCATGGCGATGCCCGCGAAAAGCAGCGGCGTATCCATGCTTCCGTTCGAAACCATGAGCTGATAGCCGAGGCCGCCGTCACCACCGACGAACTCGCCGACCACGGCGCCGACGACCGCCAGGGTGATCGAGATCTTCAGCCCGGCGAAGATCGAGGGCAGCGCATGCGGCAGCCGGATCAGGCGGAACGTATCGAACGAGGACAGCCCCATCGACTGCGCGAGATAGACCTTCTCGCGCTCGATCGCCGCCAGCCCCATCACCGTGTTGATCACGATGGGAAAGAACGCGATCAGAAACGCGATCAGCACCTTCGGCATCAGACCGAATCCGAACCACACCACGAACAGCGGCGCGATGGCGACCTTGGGCATCGCCTGCGAGGATATCAGCAGCGGGTAGACCGACTTGGAGAACACCGGCCAGCGGAAAATCGCCAGCGCGAGCGGGATGCCGACGAGAATGCTGACGGCATACCCGGCCAGGATTTCCACCGACGTGATCCAGCTTTCCCGCAGCAGCAATTGCCAGTTGGCGGCCGCAGAGGCGATGACGCTGGACGGCGGCGGGAACAGGTAGATCGGAATCTGGAACGCGCGCGCGCCGAACTCCCACGCCCCGAGCAGGCCGATGCCCACGAGGATCGGATAGATCAGCTCGGCACGGCGATCCCGCGCGCGCTGGACACGAGCCTGCTCCTGGACGCGCCGCTCCACCTGCTCAATGGACAGCGATGTGGGATCTTCGCTCGCCATATCGACCATGCCGGATCCTGACCTATTCCTTCAGAATGCCGCGCGAGAGAAACACGTCAAGTATTTCGCGGCTGTAGCGTGCGAATTCGGGCGAGTCCCGCATCGCAAGGGTTCGCGGCCGGGGCAGATCGATGTCGATCACTCGGTCGATCTTGCCCGGCCGCGGCGTCATGACGATCACGCGGTCGGAAAGAAACACAGCCTCGGCGATGCTGTGCGTAATGAACAGGACCGCCGTGCTCCGCTCGCTGCAGATCCGCTGAAGATCCAGCACCAACTGATCGCGGGTCAGCGAGTCCAGCGCGCCGAACGGCTCGTCCATCAGCAAATGCGGGGGATCGTGAATCAGCGCCCGGCAGATCGAGACGCGCTGTTTCATCCCGCCCGACAGCGACCGCGGATATTTGTTCTCGAAACCCTTCAGGCCGACCGCTTCCAAAAGATCCCGGGCGCGCCGCTCGGCCACCTTCAGGTCCATCTTGCGCGCGACCGCCTGGAGCATGACGTTCTCCAACGCCGTTCGCCATTCGAGCAGAACATGGTTCTGGAACACGATGCCGAGGTCGGTGCGGGCGCCGTCCACCCGCTTGCTCTCGACCAGAACACGCCCATGAGACGACGACGCCAGACCGGCGGCGATCATCATCAGCGTGCTTTTGCCGCAGCCGCTCGGACCGACGATCGAGACGAACTCGCCGCGCTCCTGACGCAGCGAGACCCGGTCGAGCGCCCTGATCGGCCCGTCCTCGGTCGCATAGACCTTGCTGAGGTTCTCGACCTCGAGATACGCGGGGGCGTTCTGGGCCGTCTCGGCAACCGCCAGGCTCATGTCAGGCCCTCTTCCGCGTCCACTGGCTCAAGCCTTCCGGCACCACCCGCTCCAAAAAATGCTTGCAAAGTGTCGGCGAGGGACAAATGAATGTCAAGGCTAACTAACTAGTCCGTCTGTACAGAAATCGGGATAACTCCGCGCCGTCGGGAACACGCCGTCGGAACGACTTCGCTCCGGAAAACCATGTCGAGGAGACGTTCATGCAAGAAAACCCGCGGCTGGTCTTCATCGGCTGGGGCGCGATCAATTCGCGTGTCGGCGAACTGCTCCGCAAACGCCGGACGCGGCTCGATATCGTCGCCATCGCGACCGCTAACACGCCCGAGGCGCGAGCCCAGTTGCCCGCGGGCATCCCTTTCCTAGAATCCCCCGAACAGCTTGCGGGGTTCAAGCCGGACCTGGTCGTCGAGGCTGCCGGACGGGCGGCGATCGCGCAATGGGCGCCGGCTGCGCTCGCGGCCGCCCCTTCCATGATCATCGCGTCGACCAGCGCGTTCAGCGACGACGGCCTGCTCGCCTGGCTGGTCGACCTCGCGGAAAAGAATGGCAGCCGCATCGAAGTGCCGTCGGGCGCGATCGGCGGCATCGACGCACTCGGCGGTGCGGGCGTTCTCGGACTGGACGACGTCCTGCATCAGATCATCAAGCCGCCTCGCGCGTGGATGAATACGGCTGCCGAGAAATTGCTCGATCTGGAGAACCTGACGCGTCGCAAGACCTTCTTCGAAGGCACGGCGCGTGAAGCCTCGGCCTCCTATCCGCAGAATGCGAATGCGACGGTCGTGACCTCGTTGGCCGGTCTTGGGCTCGATCGAACGCGGGTGGAACTGATCGCCGATCCCGAGTTCACGATGAACGCGCATCGCATCGTCGCCGCCGGGGAGTTCGGCCGGATGGAAATCAAACTGGAGAACCGGCCGCTAGCGACCAATCCGAAATCGTCCGAACTGACCGCGCTGAGCCTGGTGCGATTGATCGAGCACCGCGTCAAGAGCTTGATCGTCTAGGAAAGCGGACGGCTCGCGGGGCGCGCCGCCCGATCCACGATCGTGCGCGCCCGACCATCGCGAATACGAGGCTGCCAGAGCCGCGCTTGACAAAATTATCCCCCCCCCCATCAGTATGAAGAAAGAGCTTACAAAACCGACGCTGGAAGCGAA
>Ga0207678_10004470_pt1 | contig 12570 bp, 13 predicted proteins | sample KBSC63metaG_FD_184319 | JGI IMG/M metagenome (GOLD analysis project Ga0207678, IMG submission 184319) | Corn rhizosphere microbial communities from Kellogg Biological Station, Michigan, USA - KBS C6-3 metaG (SPAdes) (version 2) | ecosystem: Host-associated > Plants > Roots > Rhizosphere > Soil ... | reverse complement strand
CCTCTGCGGCGGTGAGGTCGAGGTCCACCGATCAGCTCGCCATGTAGAGGCCACCGTCGACGCTCAGCACCTGGCCGGTGATGTAGGCCGCGTTCGGTTGCGCGAGGTAGGTGAAGGCACTCGCGACCTCGTCGAGCTCGCCGAAACGGCGCAGCGGGATCTGGTCGAGGAACTTCGCGCTGAGCTTCTCGTCGGTGCGCAGCTTCTCCGTCATCGGAGTGGCGGCGACGGGTGCCACCGCGTTGACTCTGATGTCGTACCGGGCGAGCTCCTTGGCGGCCGACTTCGTCATCGCGATGATCGCGCCCTTGGCGGCGGCGTAGTTGATCTGCCCGATCGTGCCTTGCAGCCCGGCCGACGAGGTCACGTTGATGAGCGACCCACCGAGCCCGGCCCCGATCATCGCCCGGGCTGCCGCACCGATGCCGAGGAAGGTGCCCCGAGCGTGGACGCGCACGACCAGGTCGAAGTCGTCGACCGTCATCTTGTGCAGCATCGCCGGGCGGCTCACGCCCGCGTTGTTGACCCAGACCGTGGGAACGCCGGCGGCCCGGGTCGCCCGCTCGAGCAGCGCGGCCACGGAAGGCTCGTCGGCAACGTCGCACGGCACGGCGGTCGCAGTGCCGCCGTTCGACACGATGGACGCAGCCACCTCCTCGGCGGTCCGCTGCTGGAGATCCGACACCACGACCGCGTCGCCCTGGGCGGCGAAGGCTTCGGCCACCGCGCGCCCCAGGCCCTGCCCGGCACCCGTCACCACAACGCATCGCTGCTCAGGCACGCGCTGCCTCCAGGATCGTCACCGCGGAGACCGCCGTCGGGCCGCCGACGTTGTGAGCCAGCGCCCAGCGCGGCGAGTCGAGCTGGTTGCACGCCTCGCCGCGCAGCTGCTCGAACAGCTCGACGCACTGAGCAACGCCCGTGGCACCCGGCGGGTGTCCCTTCGCCTTGAGGCCGCCGCTGGGATTCACGGGCAGGCTTCCCGTCAGGGCGGTGCCGCCGGACTCGATCAGCTTCTTGGCGTCTCCCCGCTCGCAGAAGCCGAGATCCTCGTAGTTCATCAGTTCGACGCCCGAGAAGCAGTCGTGGACCTCAGCGACGTCGATGTCGCCGGGGCCGATGCCTGCCATCGCGTACGCCGCGCGCGCCGCCTTCGTCGTGGCGGGGAACGTCGTCATGTCCGCCTTGTGGGCGTGCATGACTCGGTCCAGGCCGAGTCCGACCCCTCGCACCCAGACCGGGCGATCGGTGTAGCGGTCGACCACCTCGGCACCCGCGAGCAGCAGGGCCGCTGCGCCGTCGCTCTGCGGTGTGCAGTCGAGCACGCCGAAGGGACCGACGACGCGTGGAGCTGCGAGCACCTGCTCGACGGTGACCTCCATCCTCAGGTGCGCGATGGGGTTGGTCACGGCGTTGTGGTGGTTCTTGACCGCGACCATCGCGAGGTGCTCGGGCTGCACGTCGTACTCGTGCATGTAGCGGGCGACGTGCAGGGCGAAGTTGGCCGGCGCGATCAGCCCCAGCGGGTAGTCCCACCCGCGGTCGCGAGCCAGCCCCATCCAGTCCCAGAAGGTCGAGACCGAGGGAGTCTCACGGGTCTTGTCGGCCCCGATGACCAAGGCGATGTCCACCGCTCCGCTGGCGATGGCGAGGGTCGCGTTCCGGACCGCGTCGTTCCCGGTGGCGCACTGGTTCTCGATCCGCGTCACGGGGATGTCGAGCAGCCCGCACGAGTCGGCGAGGACTCCCGCTGGGTGACCGTCGGAGGTCTGCAGCTGGCCGAACCACGCGGCCTGGATGTCCGACTTGTCCATGCCCTTGTCGACCGAGGCGAGCGTGTTCACCAGCGTGGCCGGGAGCAGCTCCTTCATGCCTTGGTCGAACCGTTCACCGAAGGGCACCATCCCGGCACCCACGACGGCGACCTCTCTCATGCCGTCCTCCTCTCGTCGAGCGCGGTGACCTGGCTCTGGAACGCGTACCCGTAGTCGGGTACGCCCTCGCGCACGGCGACCCGCCTGAGCACCAGCCGACCCCGTTCCCCGATCGCGGGCTCCCTGGCCCCGACGTCGGCGACCTGCGCCAGGACCCGCACGGGCGAGTCGTCGAGGGCGACGATCGCCAGAGAGTAGGGACCAGCGATCCCAGGGATCGGCACGTGGACCTTCACACTCGTGTAGATCTCGCCGGTCCGCGGGAGCGGGATCGGCGTGGTCTCGCCGGATCGACCACACTCGAGACACAGCTGACGCGGCGGGAAGCTCACCGTCCCGCAGCTGCACCTCGCGGCCTCCAGACCGATCTTGGCCTCGAACGCGCGCGCGTACGCCGGCATGGAGAACGGAACGTCCACGGCCTGCGTGATGGACGGCCGTTGGGAGGCGGGCACGGCAGGAACCTCGTCGTCCAGCAGCTCCACAACCGACGACCGTACGTCGGCGGCGCAGGCGCTGGCGGCGTCGAGAGCCACGAGCCGGACGTCCTCGTCGACCGCGCTGAGGGCCGCCAAGGCGTGGATGACGCCCGCAGGACCCTGCGTGGGCGCGACGGACCGAGCTCCGAGACGCTTCGCTTCAGAAGGGGTGGTGCCGACGATGCTGATCGGCCCGGTTCCGCGCAGCCGCTCGACCAGCGGTGCGGTAGCCAGGTCGCGCTCGACCCGCGCGTCGCCGTACACGACGGGCTCGGGGGAGCCCGTGTGCCGCACCCGCATGGGAAGCGAGCCGTGCACACTTCCCGCGCGGTTGAGGGAGAGGCCGGGTCCGTCCCCGATCCAGGCGGCGCCGGCTGCGGCCGCGCGCGAGGACAGGTCGACCCCCACGACCAGCGAGCCCTTACCGGCCTCGAGGAGGGCGGCGAGCGCGGCGGCGGCGCCCGCCACCCGGAGCTCCACGGGCGTGTCGTCGCCCAGCCCGAGGGCGCGCGCCAGCACGCCGGTGCCGAAGCCCTCGAGCACGTCCGGGTTGGGCGTCAGCACGACCACCCGCCGGACCTCGTGCCGCTGCGCGAGAGGTCGGGCCGCGGCGACCGCGAGGGTGAGCACGTCCTCGTCCGGCCCGGCGACCCGCTGACCGCTCTCTTCCCACGCGGGACGGTAGAGAGACACCGCGTGAACGTTCACGAGCGTGCTCCGCTCGGCTTGACCTGGGTGAGCTCGCGGGCGATGACCATGCGGTGGATCTCGTTGGTGCCCTCGACGATCTGGAAGACCTTGGAGTCACGGTAGGCGCGCGCGACCGGGAACTCCTCGGAGACGCCGTAGGCTCCGTGGATCTGGACCGCTTCGGTCGCGACGCGCTGGAAGACGTCGGACGCATACATCTTGGCCATGCTCGTCTCTACCCGGCCGCGTTGCCCGGTGTCCAGAGTGCGTGCGCAGTGCTCGTTGAGCAGCCGCGCGGCCTGGATCTCGGTGGCCATGTCGGCGAGCTTCTTCTGGATCTGCTGGTAGCTGCCGATGGGCGAGCCGCCGACCACCCGTTGGGTCGCATAGGTGACGCACGCATCCAGGCACATCTGGGCAGCGCCGACCGCACGCGAGGCGACGGCCAGTCGGCCTTTCTCGACCGCGGTCATCGCGACCTCGAACCCGTTCCCCTCCTCCCCCAGCAGACAGTCCAGCCCGACCCTGACGTCGTCCAGGACCAGCTCGCCGGTGTTGATGGGTCGGAACCCGAGCTTGTTCTTGAACGGATGCACCGACAGGCCGGGCGTGTCGCGGGGGATCACAAACGCCGTGATGCCGGCGTGCCGCTGGGAACGGTCCCGAGTAGCGAAGGTGACGAAGAAGGCGGCGACGTCGAGGTTGGAGATCCACGTCTTGGCACCGTTGATGACGAACTCGTCACCGTCTCGGACGTAGGTGGTCTCCATGCCCGCGACATCGCTGCCGGACTGGGGCTCGGTCACCCCGGCCCCGCCGAAGATCTCGCCCCGCGCCAGCGGGGCCAGCCACTGCTTGCGCTGCTCGTCGGTGCCGTAGGTGAGCAACCCGGCGCCCACCAGCGCCGAGGGCATGCTCATCAGCACCCCCAGGCAGTGGTCGACCTTCGAGATCTCCTCGATACACGCACTGAAGGTGACGTGGTCCATGCCGGCGCCGCCCCAGGCCTCGGGGACCATCCCTCCGAACAGGTCGAGCCGCGCCATGCCGTCGAGGATGTCCCGCGGGAGCCGCTCCTCCAGGTCGTACTCGCGCACCCGCGGCGCCACCTCGCGCTGCGCGAAGTTCCTCACGAGCGTCCGCATCGCATCGAGCTCAGACTCGCTCACCCGGTCACCTCCTGATTCGGCATAGTCAACATCGGCCGACGGCACGGAACAGCGTTGCCGTCGCACTGATCACTCAGTACGATACATAACTATTATGACCATGGATAGTCGAGGTCACCCACTATGAGCAACCGTTTCGTGGAAGTCGCACCCGGCGCGGTCTCGATACGCACCGAAACTCGCCGTCAGCGCCGGGTGTCCAACGGCGAGGCGCGGGTCGAGGTGCTCGCCTGTGGCATCTGTGGCACTGATCTCCACCTCTGGCACGGAATGCGCCTGCCGCCTGGGGCGGAGTACCCCGTGCGACCGGGTCATGAGGTGTGCGGCCGCATCGTCGAGCTCGGCGAGCCGACGGCGGACGAGGTCGGCGTGGAGGAGGCGCCCGCACTGGGCGACCTCGTCGTCCTGCACCCGATCAGGCCGTGTGGCACCTGCTCGAGTTGCGCCGCAGGATTCGACCAGCTGTGCCCGCACGGCGAGATCCTCGGCATCCACCAACCCGGTGGCCTGGCGGATGAGGTCATCTGGCCGACCGACCGCATGGTGAGGATCGAAGGAGTCACCCCCACGCGCGCGGCCATCCTCGCCGACGCCGTGGCCACCGCGTACCGCGCCGTGCGCGTCGCGGCCTTGTCGGGCTCTCCAGCGGCCTGCGTCATCGGCGCCGGTGGCGTCGGAACGCACGTGCTCGAGCTGCTGGGCGCGCTGCACCCCACTGCCATCGTCGTGGGCGTCACGGGCACCGAGGGCAGCGCCGCACGCCTGCGAGCGGCCGGGCACACGGCGGAGGTGACCGGCCCGGACCTCGTCAAGCGACTGCGTCGAGACTTTGGGGCCTTCGACCACGTCTTCGACTTCTCCGGCGCACCCGGGTCCCCTGCCCAAGGCATCAGGCTCCTCAAGACCGGCGGGACCCTGGTCTTCGGCTCCGTGCTCGAGGGCACGCTGGATCTCGGTCCGGCTGTGGCCCTGCAGACGCGCGAGCTGACGGTGAGAGGCGTCTACAACTCGAGCATGAGCGACCTGCGGGAGGTCGTCGCTCTCGCGACGTCCGGGCGGCTCGACCTCGCGCACAGCGTCTCGCACACCGCTGACCTGGGAGACGCGATGGAGGCGTTCACCGCTCTCGCCAACCGACCGAAGGGCCTGGTGCGGATGGTGCTGACGACCGGCGGATCCGCCGATGGATGAGAGCGCCGAGGCCCTCTTCGCAACCGTGCTGCAGCCCGGGATGCGCGTGGTCGTCGGGGACGGCGCGGGCGCGCCCACGGGCCTGCTCGGACCACTGTCGAGAGCGGCTGCCACGGTCGGAGACGTCTCGCTCGTCCTCGGGTGGTGCCTCTCCTTGCCCGACGACTTCGAGCCGAGCGCCTTCCGGGACGTCCGAACGGTGATGGGTGGCTTCGCGCTCCGCAGTCTCGTCGGCCAGGGCTCGGTGCGCTACGTGCCTGAGCGGTACGCCGCGGTCCCCGCACTGCTCCAGGGACCCCTGCGGCCGGACGTCGCGCTCGTCGCGATGCGACCTGGCCTCGACGAGTGGCACTGGGGCAGCGAGGTGTCCTGGATGGGCGCCCTCCTCGACCTGCCCGATCTTCGGGTGCTGGTGGAGGAGAACGAGGCGCTGCCTGCGGCGTCCGCCGAGCCTGCGGTGCCGCACGGCCGTGGCACCGTCGTCGCGCGCTCGCACCGCCCGCCCGTGCCGGCCGAAGCCCACCCGCCGAGCGACGTGCACCGGCTCATCGCGACGCACGTCGCACCCTTCGTGCCGGCGGGGGCGCGGATCCAGTACGGGCCAGGCCCCGTGGCCGATGCGCTCGCCGAAGTCCTCGAGGTGCCGGTCACCGTGCGCTCGGGCATGCTCACCGACACGGTGCGGCACTTGGAGCAGCGGGGCCTGCTGCTCGGCAACCCGCTTGGCGCCTACCTGTGGGGATCACCCGACCTGTACACCTGGGCCGACGGTCGTGAGGTCGTCGGCCGCGTCGAGCGCACGCACAGCAGCGGCGCCGGCCCAGCCCCCGTCGTGACCCTGAACGCGGCACTGGAGATCGACCACGTCGGAGCCGTCAACGTCGAGGCGCTGGGTGAGCACCCGGTCTCGGGCCTGGGAGGGCATCCCGACTTCGCACTGGCCGGTCACCTCTCACCCGGCGGTGTGAGCATCATCGCCACGCCCACCCGACGCAACGGGACCCTCACCCTCGTCGAGGAGCTCGCAGCGCCCGCGTCGACCGCTCGCAGCGACGTCGACGTCGTCGTGACCGAGCTCGGCGCCGCCGACCTGCGCGGTCTCAGTGACTCCGAGCGGCGCGACGCCCTGACCGCCATCTGGACCCCCTAGGACGTCGGGAGAGCCATGCAACTACAGGACACCACAGCCATCGTCACGGGCGGGGCGTCCGGTCTGGGTGCGGCAACGGCCGATGCCCTGAGCGCCGCGGGTGCGAAGGTGCACGTCTTCGATCTCTCCTCCGGCCCGGAGCGGCACGACAGGTCGGACGGCGTCAGCTACCACGACGTGGACGTGGCCGACCCGTCCGCCGTGCGCGACGCGGTCGCCGAGGTCGCGGCCGGCTCCTCGCCCCTGCGCGTCGTGGTCAACTGCGCCGGGATCGGGCCGTCCGCCCGGCTCCTCGGCAACGCAGGCCCCCATGACTTCGACCTCCTGTCCAAGGTGGTGGCCGTCAACCTTCTCGGGACCTTCCACGTGCTCACCCTTGCTGCCGAGCAGATCTCGCGGACGAGCCCCGACCAGCAGGGGCAGCGTGGCGTGGTCATCAACACCGCCTCGGCCGCCGCCTTCGACGGGCAGGTCGGCCAGGCCGCGTATTCCGCCTCCAAGGGTGCGGTCGCGGCGCTGACCCTCCCCGCGGCTCGTGACCTGGCCCAGTACGGGATCCGAGTCATGACGATCGCCCCGGGGATCCTGCTCACACCCATGCTGATGACGGTCTCGGAGGAGTTCCGGGACAGGCTCGCCGAGGGCGTCCCGTTCCCCCCACGCCTCGGTGACCCCGCCGAGTTCGCGGCACTTGCCCTCGCCATCATCGAGAACGACTACCTGAACGGCGATGTGATCCGACTCGACGGCGGCCTGCGGATGCCGCCGCGATGAGTCCAGGAGAGGAAGCTGATGACTGACCACGAGAAGGTCGTGTTGCTGGACGGAGCGCGCACGCCCATCGGGAGCTTCGGGGGGGTCCTCAAGGACATACCGGCCCACGAGCTCGGCGCCACGGCGGCCGCGGCCGCGCTCGAGCGTTCCGGCATCGCGGCCAATGAGGTCGACGAGGTGGTGTTCGGCTGCATCGGCCAGGTCGGGTCGGACGCCTACGTCGCCCGGCGGGTCGCGCTCGCCTCGGGACTGCCTACCAGCGTGCCCGCGCACACCGTCAACCGGCTGTGCGGCTCAGGGCTGCAGTCGGTGTGGACGGCGGCGATGCAGCTCAGGTGGAGCGACCCCGGCGTCTGTGACGTCGTGCTGGCCGGCGGCAACGAGTCGATGAGCCGGATGCCCTTCTACGACTTCGGCGCGAGGGACGGCTACCGGCTGGGCGACCGCACCCTCGTCGACGGCACCATGATGATGCTCACCGACCCCTTCCACGGGGTCCACATGGGGGTCACCGCGGAGAACGTCGCCCGGGCTTATGACGTCTCCCGGCAGGCGCAGGACGAGTTCGCGCTCGTCTCCCAGCAACGGGCGGCCTCGCCCGAGGCGCGTGCCGCCTTCGCCGAGGAGATCACGCCGGTGACCACGGGTGGCCGGAAGCCGCGCGAGATCACCGTCGACGAGCACCCGAAGCCTGACACCACGGCCGAGGGCCTGGCCGCGCTGCGACCCGTCTTCGAGAGCGGTGGCACGGTCACCGCCGGCAACGCCTCCGGGATCAACGACGGCGGCGCAGCCGTCCTGGTCGCGAGGGAGTCCGTCGTCGACCGCCAGGGGCTCACCGGTCTGGTGACTCTCGAGGCGGTCGAGACCGCGGCGAACGAGCCGGGGCTGATGGGGTACGCCCCGGTCTTCGCGCTGCGCCGCCTCTTCGAGCGGACGGGCCTCTCCCCCCGCGACATCGACATCGTGGAGCTCAACGAGGCCTTCGCCGCGCAAGCCGTCGCCGTGATCCGCGACGCCGGGCTGGACCCGGAGCGCACCAACCCGTACGGCGGAGCGATCGCCCTGGGGCACCCGGTGGGTGCCACCGGCGCCATCCTCACCCTCCGGGTCGCGCAGCACCTTCGCCGCACCGACGGCGAGTGGGGCGTGGTCACCATGTGTATCGGCGGCGGACAGGCGCTCGCGGCACTGTTCCGGAGGTACTCCTGATGGAGCCACTGGTGCGCTTCGATCTTCGCCACGGGGTGGCCCACGTGACGGTCAGCCACCCGATGGCCAGCACCCTCGGCCTGCCTGCCATGCGGGAGCTCAGGCGGGCTCGAGCGAGCCGCGGCACTCGGCCTGACCCGCCGGCTGCTGCGTGCGAGCCTGGGGGCAGACCGGGACGCGCACGCCCGTCGCGAGGTGGAGACAATCTCGTCGGCCGTGGGCACACCCGCGGCCCAGGAGCTCATCTCGGCGTTCCTCGCCCGGTCGGGCCGCCGTTGACCCAGCCCAGATCAGGAGTCGAGGAACAGGACCACGGACTCCGCCACGCACGCGGGCTTGTCCTGACCCTCGATCTCGATGGTGTAGCGCGTGACGAGCTGGCGTCCGGCAGCGACGGGCGGTAGACCGAGGAACGCCACCCGACCCCGGATCCGGGAGCCGGTCGGGACCGGCTGTGGGAACCGGACCTTGTTCAGGCCGTAGTTCAGGCGGACCGCCTCGAGGTCGAGGCTGAAGAGCTGGTGGCCGAACGACGGGATCAGCGACAACGTGAAGTAGCCGTGCGCGATGGTTCGGCCGAACGGCCCCTCAGCCGCCCGGGCTGGGTCGACGTGGATCCAGTTGTGGTCTCCGGTGACCTCTGCGAACGCGTCGACCACCGGCTGGTCGAGGGTCCGCCACGGCGTCGGACCGAGCTCACGGCCGACCGCGCTCTCGAGCTGGCCCATCGAGGTGAACGACTCCGGCACGAGCATCTCGGCGCTTCTCTCCATCACACGGCTCCCGCGGGGGCCGCTTCCAGCAGCATCGCGCGCACGGCCGTGCGCTTGGGCTTGCCCAGGTCGGTCCTGGGCAGCTCGGTCAGAGGACGGATGTCGTCAGGCAGCAGGTGGCTTCCCCAACCCCGTGCCCGCAGGTGGACCTGGAGCTCCTCCCGCGAGGGCAGCTCTCCGGTGACCGCGAGGCACACCCGCTCGCCGAGACGAGGATCGGGCAAGCCCACCACGACGACGTCGCCCACCCGCGGTACCTCGGCGAAGACCCGCTCGATGTCCTCCGGCGACAACGTCATGCCGCCGCGCAGGATCACCTCCTTGCGGCGACCCACGATCTGCAGGGACCCGTCGTGCCACCGTCCGAGATCGCCGGTGCTGAGCCAGCCGTCGCGGGTCAAGGTCGAGCCGGTCGCTGCCTCGTCCTCGAAGTAGCCCACGAAGTTCAGCGGACCCGCCGCAACAACCTCGCCCACGACGCCCTCCTGACGCACCACCTGTCCCGTGTCCGGGTCGACCAGCTCGAGGGTCACGCCCGGGCAGGCCCGACCCACGGTGCGAGCCATGATGTCGACGCTGTCACCGGCGCGGGTGAAGGTGAGCCCTTGGCACTCGATCATCCCGTACATGCTCACCACGGTGACTCCCCAGTCGCTCACGGCGGCCCGCACGATCTCGTCCTGACTCGGCGCCGCACCCGTGATGATCAAGCGCAGACTGAGGTCCCAGCGCCCCGGGTGCTGTCGATACGTCGTCACGAGGTCGTGCATGTGGGTGGGCACCATGAAGGCGGCCGTCACGCGGTGGCGCTCCATCCGGTCGAGCATCTGCACCGGGTCGCCTCGACCGACAGCGACCAGCGTCGCACCAGCCGCGACCGCCGGGACCGCCGTGTAGAGCCAGCCCGCGTTGTGCGACATCGGCGGCAGCACACCCACCACGTCGGCATCGGTCAGGGGGTGTTCGGCGAGGAACCCTCGGACACCGGCCAGCTTGGTGTTCGCGGTGTTCATGACCCCCTTGGGGCGACCCGTCGTCCCCGAGGTGAACATGATGTCCGAGACGTCGTCGGCCGACACCTCGAACCCGGCCGGGGGGAACTCTGCGGCGCCAGGCTCCCACGTGCTCACCGGGCCGAGCAGCACCGCGTCGGCGGAGACCGAGTCATCCAGGGGGCGGTCCGTCAGGACGACGCCTGCGCCGGTGCGCGAGACGACCGTGGCGATCTCCTCGGGGCCTGCCGAGTGGGAGAGCGGCGCAGCCACGGCGCCGATGCCCTGGACAGCGGCCGTCGCCGCCACGATCTCCGGGCCGTCCCGCAGGACGATCACCACCACCTCCGACGGTCGCACGCCGCGGTCCTGGAGATCTCGCCCCAGACCCGACGCGGCGCCGAGCAGTGCCGACCAGGTGGTCCGGCTCCCCTCCTGGACGTAGGCGACCCGATCGCCTAGCCGCCCCGCCGTGGCTCGCAGGAGACCCGGAAAGGTGTCGGATTGCCAGTCCCCCCGTCGGTAGAACTCGGCAGCCCGACGCCACGGCTGGTGGACGAGCATCACCATGGGACGGATCCGTCAGGCGCTCAGGACGTGGCGCGCCACGACGAGCTGCTGGATCTCCGCGGTCCCCTCCTCGAACCAGAAGCCTCGCGCGTCCCGGTAGATCCGCTCGATGGGCGCGTCGGTCGTGTAGCCGTACCCGCCGTGGACCCGCAGCGAGAGATCCGTCACGCGCCCGACCATGTTGAGGCAGAAGAGCTTCGCGGTCGCGGCGGCGGCCGTGTAGTCCTCGCCTGCATCACACAGCTCGGCGGCGTGCCGGACCAGCCCGCGGCCGGCGCTCACGTCCGCGTGCATGTCGGCGAGGTGCGCCTGGATCGCCTGACGGTCCGCGATGGGCTGGCCGAAGGTGGTCCGCTTCTTGGAGAAGGCCGCCGCCTCGTCGAGCGCCCGCTGGGCCAGCCCGACCATGCAGTTGGACAGGGAGACCCTGCTGTAGTCCAGGAAGCTCAGTGCGACCTCGAGCCCCTGCCCGACCTCGCCGAGACGGTCGTCATCGGAGACGAGGATGTCCTGGTAGCGGAGCCAGGCGTGGCCGGTCCCGTGCAGACCCATGGTCCGCTGGGTCGCGTCGATCTCGAACCCCTCGGTGTGCCGGGGGACGAGGAACGCCGTCAGGCTGTCCTTCGCCGCCCGGTCGTCGGTGGCGACCACGAGGATGAAGTGGTCAGCGCGGTCGGCGAACGTGATCAGGTGCTTCTCGCCCGAGATTCGCCAACCGTCGCCGTCTCGGCGGGCGACCGACTTCAGGTCGCGGCCGGTCCCACCGGTCTTCTCGGTGAGGCAGAACGCCACGACGACGTCTCCGGTCATCATCCGGGACACCAGTTCGCGCTGGGCCGGGGAGCCGAACATGGACAGCGGCCGCCACACGCCGTTGGTGAGGTGGACCAGCATGCGTCCGGAGCCGTGGCCACGCGCCGCGCCCTCCAGGTACGGCAGGTACTCCGACACGGTCAGCCCCCAGCCGCCGAACTCCTCTGGCGCGGTCAACCGGTAGCTGCCGGCGTCGGCTGCCCGCTTGAGGAGGTCGGTCGGGATGACGTCGGTCTCCTCGATCGGACCGGATGCGGGCTCGTACTCGTCGAGGTAGAACCGCGTGAACTCCTCGACCGAGGGCTGCTGGGTCATTCGTGTCCTCCGTGATGTTGACGTCGATCTATCTATACTAAACATGATTAGGATTTCGTCTAGCCGCTACATTGTGACGCGGGACACGGCGGAGGTGACGGACCGGCCCGCCGGAGCGACGGCCCGCGTCATCGCCATGGCGTTCTGCGGCATGGCCGTGACCATCGCCGCACCGTGATGAGTGGACTCTCCGCGCTGCTCCCCGCGATGCTCGCCACCGCGGTCGGCCCCACGCAGGTGGGGGACGCCTTCGCCGGCCCGACGGTGGTACTGGCCTTCGCGCAGGTCGTCGCGCCACCCATCGGCGGCGTGGTGGTTTACCACTCCGCCCATGGGTCCACGCTGCTGTTCACAGCCGCGGCGGTGGGCGTCCTCGCTTCCAGCCTGGCCTTCCTCGGGGACCGATCGCGACAGACCGGCGAGCCCTCCTGAGCGGCTGGCCTCAGCCGCTCGCCGCGGCCGAGCCCTGCGCCATGGCCGCTCGGAGCTCGACCTTGCTGATCTTCCC
>Ga0207678_10004467_pt1 | contig 12573 bp, 9 predicted proteins | sample KBSC63metaG_FD_184319 | JGI IMG/M metagenome (GOLD analysis project Ga0207678, IMG submission 184319) | Corn rhizosphere microbial communities from Kellogg Biological Station, Michigan, USA - KBS C6-3 metaG (SPAdes) (version 2) | ecosystem: Host-associated > Plants > Roots > Rhizosphere > Soil ... | reverse complement strand
GTGGTGGGCTCCCTCATAGCGTCACCACCACCGCGGCCAGGGCCAGCAGCACCGGCAGCCCGGCGGGCAGGAACGGCGTGGTGGCCAGCGCGATGGCCGCGCCCACCAGCGCGGCGCGCCGTGTCCTGGCGTCTCGCAGGTCCTTGACGATCAGCGCCAGGATCACCGCGGGGAACATCGCGTCCAGGCCGAACGCGTTGGTGTCGTGCACCACGGATCCGATCAGCGCGCCGAGCACCGCGCCGCCGGGCCAGCAGGCCAGCACGCCGAGGCCGCACGCCCAGTAGGCAGCGCGCTTGGCCGGAAGATCCGGCTGGGCCAGGGCGAAGACCACGCTCTCGTCGTTCATCACGTGGGTCCCAAGCAGCCGTCCCCAGCGCCGGCCGGTCACGCCCGGAGGCAGCGCCAGGCCGTAGGGCAGGTGGCGGGAGTTCACCAGCAGGCCGGCCAGGGCCGCGGCGATCGGGCTGCCGCCCGCCGCGACGATCCCGATGAACAGGAACTCCGACGCGCCGGCCAGCACCAGCACGCTCAGCACGGCCGGCACCCAGAGCGGGAACCCGGAGGCGACCGCGATGGCGCCGTAGGACAGGCCGATGAAGAATACGGCCAGGCAGGTCAGCCCGATGTCAGCTAGCCCGCGGCGGTCGAGGGTTCGCCATATCGAACGCATGAAGTATATTCTGAACACTTATACCGCTGTTCGTCAAACCGAACGGATCGACTTATATGGCGAACCCCCCATCGGCCAACACTGCGTCAGAGAAGGCGCCGCTGGAGGTCATCGCGGCCTCGCTGCGCCGGGAGCGGCGCCGGACCGGGCTGTCGCTCACCGAGGTGGCCCGCCGGGCCGGGATCGCCAAGTCCACGCTGTCCCAGCTGGAATCGGGAACCGGCAATCCCAGCGTGGAGACGCTGTGGGCGATCTGCGTCGCGCTGGACGTGCCGTTCTCCCGGCTGCTCGACCCGCCCCGGCCGCATACCCAGGTGATCCGGGCCCACGAGGGTCCCACGATCGCCGCGGCCGAAGCGGACTACCTGGCCACCCTGCTGGCCGCGTGCCCGCCGGGTGCGCGCCGCGATATCTACCGGATCCAGGCCGACCCCGGACACCCGCGGGTGTCCGAGCCGCACAACGCCGGCGTGGTCGAGCACGTGGTGCTCAGCACCGGCCGGGCCCTGGTCGGGGTGACCGGCGAGCCGGTCGAGCTCACACCGGGCGACTACATCAGGTACCCGGGCGACGTGACGCACGTGTTCGAGGCACTGGAACCGGGGACGCTGGCCGTCCTGCTCTCAGAACACGTCTAGGCCTCGGTCGGGATCTGCTCGATCAGCGCGGCCAGGCCGGCCTCGTCGAGCAGGTCGGCCGGGCGGACGGTCTGGTCGTGGGCCACGTAGTAGAACGCGGCCCTCACGTCGGCGACCGTCACCCCGGCGAGCGCCGCCCAGGCCAGGCGGTAGGCCGCTAGCTGGACGGATACCGCGTGCCGTTCGGCCTCGGAGCCTGGCGGACGGCCGGTCTTCCAGTCGACCACGTCGTAGCCGCCCCCGGGGGCGTCGGCGAACACCGCGTCGATCCGGCCGCGGACCAGCCGGCCACCGACCAGGGTCTCGAACGGCACCTCGACCGCCTGCGGCCAGCGCTCGGCCCACTCGCCCTGCTCGAACCTGGACCGGAGCGCGGCCAGGTCGCCCTCTGCCGTGTCGTCGTCCTCCGGACCGAACAGCGCGTTGTCGTCGATGAGCAGCTGCTGGCCGTACCGCTGCTCCAGCCACTGGTGGAAGGCCGTGCCGCGGCGTGCCTGGCGGGCCGGCGGGCGCGGCATCGGCCGGCGCACCTGCCGGGCCAGCTCGGCCGGGTCCCGGGCCAGCGTCACCAGCGACGACACCGACAGCCGGGCGGGCAGCGGCACCTGGGTCGCGCCGTCGCCGCGGCGCTGCGCGCGCTCGGCCAGCAGCAGGCCGGCGTCCCGGCCCCAAGCCTCGGTCAGTTCCAGGTCGCGGGCACCGAGGTCCTCCGACTGCGGCGTGGCGGCGGGCTGGGCCAGGGCCTGTTCCACTAGGGCGGCGGCCTCGCGGACCGCCTCGTAGCGCTGACCCGCCGGGGTGACCGGCCAGTCGGCCGCGTCCACGCCGGCGAGCAGCGGGTTCTCCGCGTCGGGCTCCGGCGCGTCGGCCCACGCCGAGACCTCGGCCACGCCGGACTTGCGCACCTCCTCCAGGAACGGCGAGGGTCCCAGCCGGCTGCTGCCGCCCTCGCCCCACCAGTAGCCCGAGCAGCCCAGCCAGAACGCGGCCCGGGTGGCGGCCACGTACATCAGCCGGCGCTCCTCGGCCAGGTCCCTGGCCGCGCACGCTTCACCGAAGGCCTCGAGCGAGGCGGCGTCGAGGCCGAGGAGCTCCGGCAGGTCCCCGGCGTCCCCGCGCAAGCCGAACGGGATCAGCCGCGGGTTGTCGGTCCACCGGGTGGACACCCGCGGCCGGGCCGGGAACACCTGCGACCGCTCCCCCATGGCCAGGCCGGGCACGAACACGGCCGGCCACTGCAGCCCCTTGGCCGCGTGCACGGTGAGCAGCTTGACCGAGTCCGAGTCGCCGACCCGCCCGGTCTCCAGGCCGAACTCCTCCTGCTGGGCCGCTGTCAGGTAGGCCAGGAACGCGCCCAGGGTCGGCTCGGCGCCCTCGCCGGTGAACGCGTCCGCGACGTCGGTGAAGGCGTCCAGGTCGGCGCGCGCCGCCACCGGGTCCACCCCGGGCCGCGCGGCCACCTCGATGTCCAGGCCGAGCACGCGCTCCGCCTCGGCGGTCAGGTCGGCGAGCGGGCGGCCGATGTGCGCGCGGAGCCGCCGCAGCTCGCCGGCCAGCGCGTGCATCCTGGTGTACCCGGCCCGCGAATAGGCGGCGGGCTCGCCCAGGTCGTCCAGCGCCTCGACCAGGCTGCCGGTCTCCGCGGTCAGGTCGGTGACGGCCTCGGCCAGGGCGTCCTGGGCGTCCTGCTCCACGGCGGCGGCCCGGGTGACGGCCCGGCCGTCGCCCTCGCCGCTGGCCAGGGCGCGGGCGCGGCGGCCGAGCGCGACCAGGTCGCGCGGCCCGATCCGCAGGCGCGGCCCGGTGAGCAGCCGGGCCAGCGCGTCGGAGGCGCCCGCGTCGTGCAGCACCCGCAGCGTGCACACCACGTCCTGCACCTCGGGCACGGCGAGCAGCCCGCCCAGGCCCACCACCTCGACCGGGATGCCGCGGGCCTCCAGCGCGTGCCGCAGCGGCACGAACTGCGAGCGCTTGCGGCACAGCACCGCGATGTCCGACGGCCGCACCCCGGCGGCCAGGCCCTCGGGCCACGGCTGCCCGTCGGGGGCGATGCCACGCCCGCCGGCCAGCAGCGCGGCGGCCCGGTCCGCCACCCACTCGGCCTCGTCGAGGATCGTGTCGAGCAGGGCGCAGGTCACCGCGCCCCGCTCGGCCCGGTCCGGCGCGGAGGTCAGCCGGGGGACGTCGGGCGCCTCGTACCGCAGTTCGGTCTGGATGGCCGCGGCCGCGTCGAGCACCCGCGCGGAGTTGCGGAAGCTGGTGGACAGCTGCAGCACCGGCGCCGGGCCCGAAGACGCCGAGGCGCCGAACGGCCGGACCCGGGCCACTACCGGGAAGTCGGCGGTGAACCGGCGCAGGTTGCCGGCGCTCGCGCCGCGCCAGCCGTAGATGGACTGGCACGGGTCGCCGACCGCGGTCACCGGGTGCCCGCCGCCGAACAGCGAGCGCAGCAGCACCAGCTGGGCGTGGCTGGTGTCCTGGTACTCGTCGAGCAGGACCACCTGGTAGCGGGCGCGCTCGGCCGCGCCGACCTCGGGGTGCCTGCTGGCGATCCTGGCCGCCAGCGCCACCTGATCCCCGTGGTCCAGCACCTCGCGGGCGGCCTTGGCGGCCGCGTACCGGCTGACCAGCGGCAGAAGCTGCTCCCGGGCGCGCTGGGTGGTGATTATCTTCCGAACGGCCGCATTGATACGCCCCGGCAACGCGTCGTGCTCGGCCGTGAGCCAGAGGCCGACGGCGGTGACGTCGCTCGTGTCGCGCAGGTGCTCGGCCAGGTCGCCGGCCAGCTCGAGCACGGCTGCGGTGACCGTCTGCGGCGTCCAGATGATCTCGTCCATCGGCCCGTCGTAGGCCGCCACGATCTGCGCCGCGAGCTGCCAGGACAGGGCGGGGGTGATCAGCCGCATGGACGGCTCGAGGCCCTCGCGCAGGGCGTTGTCGCTGACCAGCCGGCCCGCGTAGGCGTGATAGGTACCGATCACCGGATCCCCGCCGAACGGGTCCTCGGTGTCCGCGGTGCCCGGCTTGTTCGTGCCGGGCAGCTCGGTGTTCAAGGGACCCGCGCGGCGCAGCCGCTCCAGGCGCGAGCGCACCCGGTCGGCGAACTCGGCCGCGGCCTTCCTGGTGAAGGTCAGGCCGAGCACCCGGTCCGGGCGGACCATCCCGTTGGCGACCAGCCAGACCATCCGGGCCGCCATCGTCTCGCTCTTGCCCGACCCCGCGCCGGCGATGACCGCCAGCGGGCTGAGCGGCGCGGAGATCACCGCCGCCTGCTCCGGCGTCGGCTCGGGCAGCCGGAGCAACCGCGCCAGCTGTGCCGGGCCGAGCCGTGCTGTTCCGAGCGGGGTGCTCACCCCTTCATTTCAGCAGAGACCACTGACATTCCGCGGCGGAAACCTCACGCCCCCGCGCCCTCATGCCCTGAGCCGCAGCCCGGCCAGGAGCAGGAGCCCGCAGGCTCCGATGAGCACCGGCTCGACGGTGAACGCGGCGCGCAGCCCGAGCTGGTCGGCCAGGCTGCCGAGGAGGTAGGGGGCGACGATGACGAGTACGCCGCCGAGGAGCTGGACGCGGGCGTTGGCGGTGTCGCCGTGGCCGGGTCCGGCGTCCAGGGTGAGGGCCAGCGAGAGGGGGTACAGGTTGGCGATGCCGAGCCCGCACAGGAACAGCCCGGCGATGGCCGGGGCGGGCGAGGCAGCCAACCAGAAAAATACGAACCCGGCGGCGGTAGCCGCCAGCGAGGCCCACAGCAGCGGGACGGTCCGCCCGGCGCGGCGGGTGAGCCGCACGCCGCCGACCCGGCCCGTCAGGATGCCGAGGTAGAAGATGCTCATCGCGGTCGCGGCCTGGGCGGCCCGCAGCCCGGTATCGGTGAGCAGTTCGGCGCCGAAGTAGATCGGGCAGAACTCGACCGCGATGCCGATGGCGGTCATCGTGGCCAGCAGCCAGCAGGACAGCGGCAGCCGGCCGCGGGCGGCCCGCCCGGCCGGCCCGGCGGGCAGCGGCTCGCGCCGGTAGCGTAGGTACAGGCCGACCAGGGCGAGGGCGGGCAGGGCCAGCACCGGCCGCCAGCCCGCCGGGGTGCCCTGGAGCAGGCCGAGCAGCAGCGGGGCGAGCACCGCGCAGCCGGCCGCGCCGACGTTGGCTTCGGTCAGCGCGCGGTCGCGGCGCGGGCCGTGCCCGTCGGACAAGACGGCCTGGGCGCACGTGAGCAGGACCGTGCCGGCGAAGCCGAGCATCGCGCCGCCGAGCATGGTCAGCGCGACGGTGCGGGCCGCGGCGAACAGGGCAGCGCCGACGACGGCGCCGGCCGCCGAGTACCACAGCAGCGCCGCGCGGGGCAGGCGGCGGGCGAGCCGGGCGAAGCTGGCCCCGGTGACGACCGCGCCGACCGACCACAGCGCCGAGTACACGCCGAGCACGGTGTAGGAGAAGTGCAGTTCGGTCCGCAGGAGGGTTAGGGCCGGCCCGTACGCGTACAGCCAGAACGCGTAGACGGATATCGCGCCGTAGCAGAGCAGGGTGGGGGCGTCCCGGCGGAAGTCCTGGCCACGGGGAGAAACCTGGCCTCCAGGACGAGCCTCCGCGGTCCGCGGCCGGCTCGCCAGGGCCAGGTCTCGATTTGTGTATCGATACACAACTACAGTGTAGGACATGGACCGACGACGGAGCCGGCCGACCCTGCGCCAGGTCGCCGAGGCGGCCGGGGTGTCGGTGATGACGGCGTCCTACGTCTACTCGCGGCCCGAGCGGGTCGCGGCGGGTACCGCGGCGAAGGTGCGCGCGGCGGCCGACCGGCTCGGCTATCCCGGCCCGCATCCCGGCGCCCGGTCGCTACGGCGGGGCCGGGCGGGCAGCCTCGGGGTGATCCTCGGCGAGCGGCTGACCTATGCCTTCGACGACCCGCAGGCGGCCCGGATGCTGGCCGGCGTGGCGGACGTCTGCGCGGCCGAGGGCGTCGGTCTCACGCTGGTCCCGATCACCGGGGCCGCCAGCGACGTGCAGCGGGTCGCCGACGCCGTGGTGGACGGGTTCATCGTGTGGACCACCAGCGACGACGACCCGGTCCTGGAGGCGGTCGCGGCCAGCGGGCTCCCGGCCGTCGTGCACGCAGGCCCGCGGCGGCCCGGGCTGCCCGTGGTCGGGATCGACGACCGGACCGCCGCCGCCGCGATCGGCCGGCTGGCCTTCGCCGGCGCGGCCCGACCCGTCGTATTGGGCTTCCCGGTCAACCGCGAGCGCGACCGGGCGCTGCTCACCGGGGCGCCCGGTCCGTCCGTGACCTACCCGGTGACCCGGCACCGGTGGAACGGCTACCTCGACGCGTGGCGGGAGGCCGGAGGTGACCCGGCCGGCCTGCGGGTCGCCGTGTGCCAGGCCAACGCCACCGGGCTCGGGGAGGCCTTCGCCGACGAGCTGCTCCGCGGTGACGACCCGCCCGACGCGATCACCGCGATGAGCGACGAGCTTGCCCTCGGCGCGCTCCGTGCCGCGGCCAGGACCGGCCGCGCCGTGCCCGGCGCCGTGGCCATCACCGGCTGGGACGACACCGACGCCGCCGCGCCCGCGGGACTGACCACCGTCTGGCAGTCGCTGCGTGACCAGGGTGAGCGCTGCGCCCGCATCGCCCTCGGCCTGCCCCCGCCCGCCGGGTCCGAGGACCCGCCGGGCTGGCACGTGATCGAGCGCGCGAGCACCCGTCCGGCCGGCCGGAACCGTCCCGCGGGCCGCGGCGTTTGACGAGGTGACCGGGGAGCCGACGGGCGGAGGCGCCATGGAACGGGCCGAGCAGGCCATGGTGGAACGAGTCATCAACCACGAGATGCAGGAGCGCTTCAGCGCCGGGGCGGTGCAGCGGGCCGTGCTGCTGCAGCACGGCGACGACCCGGCGATCGAGCCGGGCCAGCTCCTGGTGCGGGTGTTCGTCGAGGCGTCAGACGAGCCGGGTCTGACCGCGTGGCAAAGCGCCCACCAGGAAGGGATCGACGCGATCCGGCGCGAGCTTTCGCTGCGGCTGCCCGCGGCCCGGCTGCTCGAGTTCACCATCGATTCTCCTGGCGACCAGCCCGGCGCGCCGCGGATCAGCGTGCCCGACGACGGGTCGCTGGCCGCCGAGCAGCTGTCCGGACGCGAGATCGTGACCAAGGCCCTGGAGCTGCTGCGGGCCAACTACGTGTTCCCCGAGCAGGCCGGGCAGGCCGCCACCGCGATCGAGGCGCGGCTGGAGGCCGGCGAGTACGACGACCTGGACGAGATCACCTTGACCGAGCGGCTGACCAGGGACCTGCAGGAGATCACCGGGGACCGGCACCTGCGCGTGGTGTTCGGCGGCGGTCCAGGTCCCCGTCGCCAGCGGATCGGAGAACCCGAGGAGCCGAAGGACCACGAGGCCAGGCGGCTGGCCATGCGGCGGATGGGGCGGCTGGACAACTTCGGCATCCGGCAGGTCGAGCGATTGGACGGCAACGTCGGCTACCTGGACGTGCGCCGGGTGGCCGTCCCGGCCAACGCGGGCCCGGCCATCGGCGCGGCCATGGAACTCGTGGCCGGGACCTACGCGCTCATCATCGACCTGCGGCACAACGGCGGCGGCGCGCCCGAGGGCGTGGTCTTCTGGTGCAGCTACCTGCTCGACGAGCGGCCCACCCACCTCAACGACATCTTCCACGCCGACACCGGCGAGACCAGGCAGTTCTGGGCGCTGCCCTATGTGCCGGGGACCCGCTACCTGGACCGCCCGGTCTTCGTGCTGACCAGCGGCCGCACGTTCTCCGGGGGCGAGGATTTCGCCTACACGCTGCAGGCTCTGGGCCGGGCCACGGTGGTCGGCGAGACGACCGGAGGCGGCGCGCACCCGACCCGGGGCTTCCCGATCAGCGCCGCGGTGCACATCGGCATTCCGTTCGCGCGCTCGGTCAACCCGGTGACCGGCACGAACTGGCAGGGCACCGGGGTAGTGCCGGACGTGCCCGCGGACGCGGAGCGGGCCTACGACGTGGCGTACGCCCGGGCCCTGGAGAAGGTGCTGACCATGGACGACGTGCCGCCGCCGATCGCGGACGACGCGCGCGAGGCACTCGCCGGGCTGCAGGCTGCGGGGTGACCCGCTCACCTTCGCGGCTGACCGGGCCGGGGTAACCGCGGTTCGGTGACGCCACGGGCTTCACGAGCCGTGGCGACGTCGGGCATGGACGCCGCGGCGAGGCGCCGGTACGGCCGGGCCATCGGCCATTGCCGGTCCTCGAGCACGGTATCGGCGTCGAACTGACCCATGCTCTGGATCAGCCGGGCCACGAGGCCGGTCCAGCCGGTCTGGTGGGAGGCACCCAGCCCGGCTCCGTTGTCGCCGTGGAAGTACTCGTAGAACAAGATGAGGTCACGCCAGTGCGGGTCGTCCTGGAAGAGCCGGGTCCCGCCGTAGACGGGGCGCTGCCCGTCACCGTCCCGCAGGAAGGTGCCGACCAGGCGGCGGGTCAGCTCCTCGGCCACCTCGAACAGCGTCATCATCGTCCCGGAGCCGGTCGGGCATTCGACCCTCAGGTCGTCGCCGTAGTACCGGTAGTGCTGGAGCAGGGCCCGGATCAGCAGCAGGTTGACCGGGAACCAGACCGGCCCGCGCCAGTTGGAGTTGCCGCCGAACATGCCGGTGGTCGACTCGGCCGGCTCGTACTGGACCGAGTACTCGCCTCCGGCCACGTTGACCGTATAGGGATGTTCGAGGTGCCAGCGCGAGACGGAGCGGATGCCGTGCGGCCCCAGGAACCGCTCCTCATCCAGCATCCGGGCCAGGATGCGCCGCAGCTTGTCCTCGTTCACCAGGGACAGCAGCCGCCGCCCCTGGACGCCGGGCACGAACGGGTCGGCGATGTTGGTCAGCAGGTCCTGGTTGCGCCGGAGGAAGGTAGCCACGTGCTCGGCGATGTGAGGATAGCGGTCGATCACGTCGGCCTCGATCACCGTGGTGGCGCACAGCGGCAGCAACCCCACCAGGGACCGGACCTTCATGCGCGCGCCCGTGCCGTCGGGCAGGCGGAGCACGTCGTAGAAAAAGCCGTCCTCCTCGTCCCACATCTCGTCGGGGTTTTCACCGAGCGGGTCCACGGCGGCTGCGATCCAGAAGAAATGCTCGACGAACTTCAGCACGAACCCCTGGTAGGTCTCGTCGTGGTCCAGCAGCATCAGGGCCAGCTCGAGCATGTTCTGGCTGAACATCGCCATCCAGGCCGTGCCGTCGGCCTGCTCCAGCCGCCCGCCGCCGGGCAGCACCGCACTGCGGTCGAACACGCCGATGTTGTCCAGGCCGAGGAAGCCGCCCTCGAACACGTTACGGCCGGAAGGATCCTTGCGATTCACCCACCAGGTGAAGTTCAGGAGCAGCTTCGCGAAGCTCTCCTGCAGGAACGGGAGGTCCACCTTGCCCAGGTCGGCCTCCAGGTTCGCCAGGAACAGCGTGGCGAAGGCGTGGACCGGGGGGTTCACGTCCCCGAAGTTCCACTCGTACGCGGGCATCTGGCCGCTTGAGTGGAGGTAGCCCTCGGACAGCATCAGGTCGAGCTGGCTCTTGGCGAATTCAGGGTCGACCATGGCCAGCGGAAGGCAGTGGAACGCCAGGTCCCAGGCGGCATACCACGGGTACTCCCATTTGTCGGGCATGGACACGACGTCATGGTTGACCATGTGGAACCACGACTCGTTGCGGCTCCCCCGCCGGGTCGGCGCCCGCAGCGGGTGCACGTGGCGTTCACGCAGCCAGCGGTCCACGTCGAAGTAATAGCACTGCTTGGACCACAACATCCCGGCCAGCGCCTGGCGCATCACCGCCTTCGCATCGTCGGTCACCGCCGGCGGCGTGATGGCGTCGTAGAACTCGTCCGCCTCGGCCCGCCGCCGCGCGATCAGCGCATCCGCGCCGGCCAGCGGCGCCGTGAGCGCCTCCGGCCCCTCACGAGTGAGCCGCACCAGCACCGCCGCCTGGCCGCCGGCCGGCACGGCCAGCCGGACCTGCGCCGCCACCTTGGTTCCCTCAGCATCGGGATTGACGGTGCCGGCGCCATGCAGGAGATGGTCGCCGATGCCGTCCTTGGGAAAGCGCGTGGTCGGCTCGCCGCAGGGGACCCGCGCCGCGTTCGTCTCGTTCTCGCAGAACAGCAGCGTCGCTTCCGGTTGGGCGTAGAAGTAGAAAACACCGAGCTGATGGTGTTCGGCCCGGACGACCGGATCCGCCGGCCCGGACCCTGGGACGCGGGCGATCCGGGGCTTGGGGTCACGATCTCCCCATGACCACGTGTTGCGGAACCACAGCGTCGGCAGCACGTACAGCGCGGCGTCCTGCGGCGAGCGGTTGTGCACGGTGATGCGGCAGAGGATGTCTTCGGGGCCGGCCTTGGCGTGCTCCACCTCGACGTCGAAATAACGGCTGTCATCGAAGACACCCGTATCGACGAGCTCGTACTCGAATTCATGCCGGGACCGGGACCGGTTCTCCGCCACCAGCTCGTTGTAGGGGAACTCGGCCTGCGGGTACTTGTAGAGGTAGCGCTGGTAGCTGTGCGTCGGCAGGTTATCGACGTAGAAGTAGTACTCCTTGACGTCCTCACCGTGATTGCCTTCGGCGTTGGTCAGGCCGAACAGGCGCTCCTTCAAGATCGGGTCCCGCTCGTTCCACAGCGCCAGAGCCAGGCACAGCCGCTGCTTGTCGTCGCTGATCCCGGCGATGCCATCCTCCCCCCAGCGGTACGCGCGGGACCGTGCCTGATCATGACTGAAATACGACCAGGCATCCTCGCTGTCGCTGTAGTCTTCCCGGACCGTCCCCCACTGGCGCTCGCTGAGATAAGGTCCCCAGGCCCGCCACGGAACGCCGGCCCGGGCCTCCTGCAGCCGCTGCTCTTCAGCCGTCAGCGAGGCCGGATCGGCCAGCGCCGGCGAGTCAGGCTCATCAGGCATGTTTCTCTGTCCCTTCGTCGCCGATCGACGGGACCGGAACGGCGCATCACCCGGCCACAGTGAGATACCTGCCGCATGAGCCGTCAGCTGCCCTTCGGACTGGACACGTCCTGAAGCTCTTCACCGAGCCCACCACGCTGGCCGCTTCTTTGGTGCGCCACCTTGGCAGGCTCGTCATCTCCGCGACCGTGGATTCATTCTCATCGTGTATCGAGTGTTACCAGCGATACAAGGACACGTCATCGCCCATCACGGGTGATTGACAATCAGGAAACAAGCCGCGCCGGCCGGGATTTCGGCCCTTCGATGAACTTACCAGCAATTAAAGGTAAACGATGAGTGGCGATAACACGACATGAACCTAAATTCAAGTGCCGGGAATCGCGGTGTGGTCGACCTGCTTCGGCTGCGGCGGCCGCCAGGTCAGCCGTTCAGGATGCGGGCTTTCTGCTGCTCGAACTCGGCCTGGGTCAGGATGCCCGCCGACAGCAGCTCGCCGAGCTGCTTCAGCTGGGCAAGCCGGTCATTCATGTCGGCGGGCGGCGCCGGGGCGGCTGGTGCCTGCGGCGGGACGGGCTCGGTGTAGGCCTGCTGGGCCGGGGCCGCGTAATGTGCTGGCGGCGGCGGGGTAGGCACGTCCGCCGGGGCCTGATCCTGCGCAGCCCACCGGGCTTGCTGCCGACGCTGAACCCGGCCGTGGACGGAACTGGCGACCGCGACCTTAGCGGCGGTCTTCAAGAGGCCCATAGGTGATCTCCTCGTCGCTAGGGTCAGGAGGACTCGGCCGCATCAAGGGCAGCGATAATGTCGTCCGCGGACAATCCGCCGTCGGCAATCAGCCGCGCGCCGTCACGCCGCCAGGCGTCCACCAAGCCGAGAACCCACCGATTCTCGTAGATCACGACAACGGCGACACTGCCAGGCTGCATCGCCGCGGAGATCTCGGCGACGTCTGAGTCATCGAGCAAGCCCGACGACGCCCCGGCCCAGACCGCCAGGTCGACACCGGCGGGAACGGCGAACTCCCAGACGTCAACCTTCTTGCTTGTGCCCCCGGCGTCCTTGGCGATGAACTCCATGTCGAGGATGTCGACGATGCCCTGGTCGGCCAGGCCAAGCAGTTTCTCAAAGCCCGGAGCCGTGAGCCGACCGCCCGGAAACTCGATCGCGAGGAAATCGACCGGGCCCAGCTCGTCGCCGTCCGATTCTGGCTGGGTCGCCGCCATGCCAAACTCCCTCTCGGATCTCGGCCGAGCCCGCAGGCCGCTGCAGAACCAATCTAACAGTCCAGCCAGTGACAAGGAACCCGCGCTGATC
>Ga0207678_10004465_pt1 | contig 12576 bp, 9 predicted proteins | sample KBSC63metaG_FD_184319 | JGI IMG/M metagenome (GOLD analysis project Ga0207678, IMG submission 184319) | Corn rhizosphere microbial communities from Kellogg Biological Station, Michigan, USA - KBS C6-3 metaG (SPAdes) (version 2) | ecosystem: Host-associated > Plants > Roots > Rhizosphere > Soil ... | reverse complement strand
TCGAGAGCGGCGCCTCGCGGTAGGCCGCGGCCGCGACCTCGATCGACTTTCTGAGCTGATCCCGGTTCTGCGCGTCGCTGAGCGCCGGGTTCTTGTCGAACCACTTGGCGGCGAGCATCTCGGCGGCGTAGCCGAAGCCTTCGCGACCGTCGTCGAGGCGGACGTGGACGCGAACGAACGCCTGCACGCCCTCGGTGACGGTGATGACGCCGAAGCGAAACGGCAGGCGCAGGCGAAACGGCTGCTCGAACGCCTCGACGCCGAGCACCTGGAGCTTCGGGGCGAACGGCGGTGCAGTGGTCATCGGCAATCTTCGGTGAGCCTGCGCTCAGTCGAGCCAGCGCGGCAGGTGCTCGGCGACGAAGGCGTCGTCGGCCAGGTCGGCGTGCTGAAGGCAGACGCGCTCGATCGCTTCGCGCTGCCCCGGGCTCAGCCCCTCGCCCGGATCGAGGCACCACGTGCCCTCGAGCAGACCCTGCCGGCGCAGCACCTCGTGGCAGCCGGCGATGCAGCCGTGAAAGTCGTGGGCGACGTCGAAGAAGGCGCTGTTGCAGTCGGTGACGCGGCTGTCGAGCGCGAGCAGCTCGCGATCGACAGCGCCCGCCGCCCCGGCGTCCTGCGCGGCCGCGCTCGCCTTGCAGCGCTCGAGCAGATCGACCGCGCCTTTTGTCCACACCGACCAGTGGCCGAGCAGGCCGCCGCGAAAGCGCACCGTCACCGGCGCGCCGTCGCGCTCGGCCTGAAACGGCGTGACCAGGTCGAGGACGATGTGGTCGTCGTTGCCGGTGTAGAGCGCGACGCGCTCCTCGGCGCGCGCGGCGATCACGCCGTGAACGACGGCGAGCGTTCGATAGCGGTTGAACGGCGCGACCTTGATCGCGACGACGTTGTCGAGCGCCGCGAAGCGGGCCCAGAACGACGCCGGCAGATCGAGGCCGCCGACCGCCGGCTGCAGATAGAAGCCGATCAGCGGCAGCTCGTCGGCAACCGCGGCGCAATGGTCGATGAGCTCCTCCTCGCTCGCGCCTTTCCAGGCGGCGAGGCTGAGCAGGGCGGCGTCGTAGCCGATGGCGCGCGCCAGGCGCGCTTCCGCGCGCGCCTGCTGGGTCCGGCCGCAGGCGCCGGCGACGAGGAGCGGCCGCGACGCCTCGCGCAGCGGGCCGAGACGCGGCCAGTCGCGCGCGGTCTCGGCGGCGATCGTCAGCACCTCCTCGAACAGCCCGGCCTCGCGGATCGCGAACTGGGTCGTGTGGACACCGACGGCCAACCCGCCGGCACCGGCGTCGAGGTAGTAGCGCGCCAGGGCACGCTGGCGGCGCCGGTCGAGCCGGCGTGACGAATCGAGCGCGAGCGGGTGGGCCGGGATCGCGAGCCCGTCGAACAGGCGTTCACGCAAGACGGCGATTCCGAGCGGTGCGGGCGACGTTGCCATGATCAGCCGAACTCCGGGCCGGCAAGCGCGAAGACACGCTCGCGCGCCGCCGCGGCGCGCGCGTCGCCGAGCGCCATGCGAACGAACGAGCGCTGGCGCACGAAGCCGCGTCGCGTCAGCGCGTCGGCGATGGAAGTGCGATGCACCGGGACGTCGATGAAGACGCGGCCGGCGCTGCCGTCGAGCGCGAGCCCCAGCAGCTCGAGCGCGGCGGCCTCGTCCGCGGCCGCGATCGGTCCCACCTGCGCGGCGCGGCGCCCGGCGCGGCGCAGCGCGAAGCCGTCGCCGCGCGGCGCGAGCCAGGCGCGCGTCGTCGGTCGGCCGAGGAACGATCGAAGCAGCAGCGCGCGGTCGACACCGCAGGCGTTGCCGTCGAGGGCGATCAGCGTCTCGCCCTGCGACGGCTCCGCCATGACGCAGCTCTGCGCATCGGTCGCCGCCATCGTTGCCGCGCCGTCGCCCTGCCAGCGCTCGAACGCGAATCCGGCGACGAAGCCCGCCTTCGCATACACGGCGGCACCCGCCGGCGTCGCGTCGAGCACCGGCGTGCACCCGCCTTCGCGCAACGCCGCGACGCAGGCATCGACGAGCTGGCTGGCGATGCCGCGATGCCGGTGCGCGGCATCGACGAGCACCATCGAAATCCAGCCGGTGGCGGCGTCGTAGGGCAGCGCCGCGGCGGTCGCGATGAGCGCTCCGGCCTCGTCGCGGACGCCGAAGGCGGCGCCGGCGGCGATGAAGAACGACCAGTCGTCGCCGCTCTGGTTCCAGCCCGCGGCATCGGACAGCGCCAAGCCGCCGGCGACATCGTTCGCGTCGAGCCGCTCGATCGCGATCACGTCAGAACTCGCCATCGCGAACCTCGAACTTGGTCGGCTTCCCGAAGCTCGCGCCGCCTCCCTTCACCCAGTCGGCGACCCAGTCGAGCATGCGAGCGAGCGGAACGACCGGCGCGCCGAACAGCGCCGTCGCCTCGGCCGTGTCGGAGAGCAACGCCGTCGGCGCCTCCTGGCCGACGACCTTCGCCGACGTGCCCAGGCGCGCGGCCAGCTGGTGCGCGAGCCAGCGGATCGAGATCGTCTCCGGGCCGGTGACGTTGATCGGCGTCGCCGGCGCCGTGCAATGGGCGAGGCAACGCAGCACCTGCGCGTTGGCGTCGCCCTGCCAGACGACGTTGACGTGGCCCATCGTCACGTCGACCGGTTCGCCGCGAAAGACCTTCGAGGCGACGTCGAAGACGACGCCGTAGCGCATGTCGATCGCGTAGTTGAGGCGGACGATGCGGCCGGGCGTGCCGTGCTTGGCCGAGAAGTACTCGAACATGCGCTCGCGGCCGAGGCACGACTGCGCGTACTCGCCGACCGGCGCGGGCGTCGTCGCTTCGCTGGCACCCGCGCCACCCACCGGCACCAGGCCGTAGACGTTGCCGGTCGAGAAGGCGACGATGCGCGCGCCGCGATAGCGCTCGGCGACGAGCGCCGGCACGTGGGTGTTCATCGCCCAGGTCAGCGCCGGCGCGCCGCTGGCGCCGAACTTGTGGCCGGCGGCGAAGACGATGTTCGGCGCGTCGGGCAGCGTGGCGACCTGGGCGCGGTCGAGCAGGTCGCAGGCGATCGTCTCGACACCGTGCTCGCCGAGCTGGTCGCGCACCGCGCGGTCGCTGAAGCGGGCGACGCCGACGACGCGGCGCGAGGGCGACGCGCGCTTGGCCAGCCGCGCCAGCGTCGGCCCCATCTTGCCGGCGACGCCGAGGATGAGGAGATCGCCGTCGACCGTCGCCAGGTCGTCGACGAGGGCGCGCGTCGGCCGGGTGAGGAAGTCGTCGAGCGCCTCGACCGACGCGAAGCGATCGGGCAGGGACGAAGGGTCGAGGAGGTCCACGGGTCGTTCGCGTTCGCAGGGCCGCCTCAGTTTAGCGGCGCCTCGCCGCGCCGAGACGCGAGGGTTGCTAACTTCGCACTCGGACCGAGGTGCCGCGCTCGATCGCACGCGAGGCGCGCGGCGGAAGGTGAGGTCGATTCATAGCCGCTCGGCCCGCGATCGTCGACACACCGCCGTGCCGGTCGGTGATACGGTTCGACGATGATCGCGACAACCCTTGTGCTCGCCATGACGCTCGATATGACGTCGCTCCATAGGGAGGTGATCGCCGACGCGGGACGACGAAGCGGGGTCGACTCCGGCCGGATTCACGTCGTACAGAGCCAAGCAGTGACCTGGCGCGACGGCTCGCTCGGCTGCCCGGAGCCGGGACGGATGTACACGCAGGCCCTGATCCGGGGTTATCTGATCCGGGTCCAAGCCGACGCGACCGTGCTCGAGTACCACGCCAGCATGGGCGGCCAGTGGCTGTTCTGCCCCGCGGAGCGCGCGATCGCACCGCTGCCCGACGCAGCGACGTGAAAACGCCCCGCGGCTCGCGCCGCGGGGCGTTCGAAGTCACCGTTCAGGTCTTCAGGTGATCAAGGCGTGTCGACCCTCACGATCGTCGGGTCGGGCAGGCCCGCGGTGCCGCCGTAGACCACCGAGCCGAGGTACTTCGTGCTCGGAGTGAGGCCGCTGAACGTGAGGTTGATCGTCGCCGTGGTGCCCACGGTGGCCGTGGTCGGCGCAACCACCGTCATGTTGCCCGCGGCCGCGCTGCCGAGCAGCCAGGTGTGCAGCTTGAACGGGCTCGAGCCGACGACGCCCCAGCCCTGAACGACGACCGTGTAGGTCGCCGCGGTCGGGTTCACCAGATTGACGGTCTCGGCCGACGTGCCGCTGCCGCTGGCGCCGACCTGGGTGGCGCCCCGGAAGACGCACATGTCGATGTCCGAGCCGGGGTTGACGTCGGCGTCGAACAGCGCGAAGCGGGCGTACGTCGTCCCTGCCGGAACGAGGACGTCGATCTTCTGTGCGTTCGGCGACGACAACGAGCAGGTGCTGTCGGTCGGATCGTCGGGCACGGTCCCTGCCGTGACCACCGCCGCGATCAAGCCGCGACCGGTCGCGGAGAACGCGCCGGTGTAGCCGAACGTCACGTTGTAGTTGATCGGACCCCCCGTGCCGTTCACCTGTGCCGGTGCCGCCAGGGCCACCGGTCGAACGACCATCGGCACGCGCACGTTGTGCGTTCCGTCGGACCACGTGAGTTGCCCGCCTACATAGCTGTTGGCGGCTGCATCGCCTCGCGTGAAGGTCACCGTGAAGCTCTTCGTCTGGCCGGGTGCCAACGCGAGAGAGGCAGGCGTGACGACGGCGGCAAATCCCGTCATGCCGGCGACCGACGCCGTGTAGGTGGCCGCCGCGCTGCCGACGTTGGTGACCTTGCGGGTCACGGTCTGCACTCCCGCCACGTCGCCGATCGCGATCGACGCGACGTTCAGGTCGCTCGGGTCGATGCGGATCGCCGGGCAGTACGACGCGGTCAGCTGGCCGGTGCCGCACAGGAAGCCGAGCCAGTCGTTGAAGCCGTGGTCGAAGACCAGGCCCGGATCGGCGGCTTTCAGCGGGCGCACGTGGCCGGCGCCCTGGCGGAAGATCACCAACGGATTGGTGGCCGGTCCGTCCAGCACGTCGTAGCCCGTCGTCATCAACGCCGACTTGATCGCCATCGGCGACCAGTCGGGATGGAGCTGCTTCATCAGCGCGCCGAGGCCGGCGACGTGCGGGCTCGACATCGAGGTGCCGCTGTAGAGGTCGAACGAGCGACCATGGTTGCCCGGCGGCGCGACCGCCGCGAGGATGTCCTGCCCCGGGGCGATGAGGTCGGGCTTGAGCAGGTCGCCGCCACCGGCGCTGAGCGGGCCGCGCGACGAGAAGCTCGCCGTGAACGGCGCCGGCGCGTTGTAGACGATGGTCGCCTGGGCGATGCTCGCCGTCGCTCCGGCGAGCGCCGCGTATGCCTTCACGGCCGCGCGATCGGTGTCCGCCAGATGGACCGTGGGCACGGAATGGAAGTCCGCGTTAAGCGAGTTCGGGCTCGTGTTGATGAGGACCATGCCGACGCCGCCGGCCTCCTGGACAGCCAGGCTCTTGTTCGTCCGCCCGGTGACGCCGCGGTCGCAGACGACGATCTTGCCCGCGACCTTGGCCGGGTCGAGGACGACGGCACCGTCCGCAGCGCCGTAGCAGAGCGCCAACTGGGTCGGATCGGCGCCAGCCACGCCAGCAGCGGTTGAATTGATCAACGGCTTGCTCGTTACGGCGGTGGCGACCGACGCACCGGAATACGTGACGCCATTGCCCAGCGTGACCGAGCCCTGGCCGTCGCGGTTGTGCGTTCCCGCCGCCACCGTCGTCAGCCACGGTCCCGGGTGGGCGACGGTCGCCGTGGTCGGCCCGCTGTTGCCGGCCGATGCCGCGACGAAGATTCCCGCGTCGGCCGCGAACAGGAAGGCCACCTCGACGGGATCGAGGAAGTTGGTCGTGCTGCCGCTGACCGAGAAGTTGATGACATCGACGCCGTCGGCCACGGCCTGGTCGATCGCGGCGACGCTGTCGCTCGAGAAGCACGAGCCGCCTGTGCCGGTCTCCCAGCACACCTTGTAGGCCGCGATGCGAGCACGCGGCGCGATCCCATTGATCGCGCCGAAGACCGCGGCGGGGCCGTCGGTCGGGACGCCGGCATTGCCGCCCGCCGTCGATGCGGTGTGCGTGCCATGCCCGCCGTAGTCGCGCGGCGACACGAATTCCCAGGGGAGCTGCGCCCGGATGCCGGCGTCGCCGCCCCAGCCGGCGTTGTACCAGCGGGCACCGATCAGCTTCTGGTTGCAGTCGGACCCGTTGAACTGGTCGCCCGGTGTGCACCGACCGTGCCATCCAGGCAGCTGGCGATAGTCGAGCTTGCCGTCCTTGGAAGCGTTGCCGTTGGTGCCGGTGCGATCGGAGAAGCTGAGCGACTCGGGCCAGATGCCGCCGTCGACGATGCCGATCACGATGCCTTCACCGGTCGCACCGGTCATCTTCCAGAAGCCGGCATCTCCGCTCAGGCCGAGGAACGCCGGCGTCGACGACGTGTCGAGCGCGCGCGCCTCGTCCTTGCTGATGGCGAGCACGCCAGTCGTCGCGGCCAGTTGGGCCGCCTGCACATCGGTGAGTTCGGCGGCGAAGCCGTTGAAGGCGTAGCCGTAGCTGTAGACCTTGCGGTTGCTCGCGCCGACGCGGGCGAGCATCGTGTCGTGACGACCCGTCAGATAGCCGACGTAGCGCGCGACAGTCGGATTGTTGGGATCGATCTTCTGCCCCTTGCCGGGCTTCGTCGCAGGAATCCCCGCCACACCGCCCTTGTAGGCGATCGCCGGATCCTCGATCAGCTGCACGATGTAGAGCTTGCCGTGGTCGACCGTCGCCTTCTGGTCGCTCTTGGCTTCACCGGCCGAAGGAGAGGGCGTGTGCGATGAGGCGACACGCTGCTCTTCGACGGCGCGCGCGGGAACGGGCAGCGAATCAGGGAGCACCTGGCTCTTCGCCGCCAGGGGCGTCATCTTGGCCGAGTCAACGGACTCCCCTTCACCGCCGCCGCCGCCGCCGCACGAAGCGAGCAGCGCGGCAGCCGCCAGCGCGAGAACCGTCGACGCTGGCCTGCGTCTGTCGAAGAGCGTTGCCATCGGGAACTCCTTGTGGTCGCCGGCGATCGATCTGACCAGGGCGAGATTGATGATGTGAGAAAACGGAGCGCCCGGATCACGGGCGCCGTCTCGATTGCCGCACGCGGCCTACTGCAAGTCAATCGGTTCTTCACCCGCGAGAACACGGTCCTCAGCCGTGCTTGCCGAGATCTTTGACCGTCGCTGGATGGACAATGGCTCCGGTCCTACGCTTCTCCCCCGCGTTCAAGGGATGCTGCGGAACTCGCACAATGAGGCTCAATGGAGACGCGCTGGCGCCGACACTTCCCCCACGACCGAAGCATGCTGACAAGATGAACACGCTCTCGTCCTTCAGGTTGGCGATCTCCTCGGCGCTTTTTTGCGCCGCTCTGGTCGGCTGCGCCAGCAGCGACGACGCGGCGACGACCACCGTCGTCAGGACGCCTCCACCGCGGAATTACGAAAAGACGGTCACCGACTATCTGGCGATCAAGATCAGGAATCAGCCGAAGAACGCCGAGGTCAGCTTCGGTGCGCCCGAGCCGGGTGCCTGCACCTTGGATGCGTACACGACCTCGAGCCGAGGCTGGGTCGTTCCGGTGGCCTACTCCACCCGCACCGGCGAAGCGACGGGCAAGGACACCATCCGCATCAACACGAAGCAGTACTACTTCTGGTTCCTCGGCAACACCATCGCTGGCATCACGCCTCGCATCGAGCTGTGTCCGGGCCTCGGGACCGGCTTCGAAGCGCCGCCGGCTCCGGTGGCGGCGACCCCTTCGCCCGGGTCGGCAAGCGGCGAGGCGCAGCGGCGCGAGGAAGCCGACATCGCCGGACCCTCGAACGCCGCGAGCGGCCAGAAGCCGAAGACGACGTCGTCGGGCAAAGCCAAGAAGAAGTCCGCCAAGGCGGCCCCGAAGCCGGTCTGACGCGCAGGCGCGGCAGCACGCCGCGTCGCCGAAGCTGCGCGACGCAGTGGCGATGCGCAAAGCAACGCGAACGGACGTGAAGATTTGCGTCCGTCAGCAATCGGTGTGCGCGAAGCGCTAACGACATGCACTGATGGAAATGCGGAGCGCAGCTTTTTAAGCTGAACCGCGCGTTGGTCCGTTCCGGCCGCGCTAATCCTTCACGCACGACTCGTCGCACTGAACGGCGGGCACCAGGAGACAAATATGAATCTGCAGCGCCTGCTGCCGGCCGCATTCGCGGCCGGCCTCGTTTCGATCGTGCTGTCCGCCTGCGGCGGCGGCGACGACGACGCCCCGGCGATACCGCCCACCAGCGGGACGACCCTCACCACCTTATCGAACCGGGCCGACCTGATCAGCGGCGGCTCGGCGCTCGTCGAAGTGAAGGTGCCCGGGTTCGTGCGGCCGACCAGCCTGCGGATCGACCGCGACGGCACCGACATCACGTCCTCGTTCACCGCCCTGCCGAGCGGCCGCATCGTCGGCCATGTGACGGGCCTGGTGAACGGCACCAACACCATCAACGCGACGTACACCGATGCCTCGTTCGCCGGTGCCCGGCTCGTCATCACGAACCATCCCATCGGCGGGCCGGTGCTGCTCGGCTTGCAGACCGGACCGTGGGTGTGCGCGACCCCAGTTCCGGTCGCTGCCGTCGGCAACACGCCGGCGTCGAACGCCAGCGGCCTGTCGACCGCGGCGACGGACGCGCAGTGCAACATCGCGACCGAGTTCAAGCTCTGGTATCGGACCAAGACGCCGGTGCTCGTGACCGCCGGCGATGGCGGCTGCTCGTTCGTGCTGCCGGACCCGAGCCCCACGATCGCGAACCCGACGCCCGCGACGCCGGCGAACTCCTGCTTCCAGCCCTATGTGGCGGGCACCACCCCCGCAGCCTCGGTCGCCTCGACGACGACGACGACCGGCCGCGCGGTTCCCTACATCGTCCGCGTCGAGCGCGGCACGATCAACCGCGGCATCTACGACATCGCCGTCCTGTTCGACCCGGCTGCGCCGGCCTGGACCGCGACGACACCGCAGGCGCAATGGAACGGCAAGGTGGTGTTCAGCTACGGCGCCTCGACCGGCCAGCCGCGCCAGCAGTTCCGCACCGAGCAGAACTGGGCCGACGACACCGCCTTGTCGCGCGGCTTCATGGTCGTCGACCACAGCCTCACCGACTCGCTCTACAACTCGAACCGCACGCTCGCCGCCGAGACGACGCTGATGATGAAGGAACACATCGTCGACAACTACGGCGAGATCGCCTTCACGATGGCCAACGGCTGCTCGGGCGGCTCGATCGGCCAGAACACGGTGTCGTCGATCTACCCGGGCCTGCTCGACGGCATCCAGCCGAGCTGCAACTTCCCCGACTCGATCACCACCGGCATCGAGGTGACCGACTGCGTGCTGCTGGTGAATTTCTACGTGAAGCCGGAATGGCAGGCGCTCATGACCGGGTTGACGCAGGCCCAGATCAACGCCAAGAAGACCGCGATCAACGGTCATCGCGACCAGCTCGGTTGCCACGGCTGGAACAATTCCTTCGGCTTCAACAACAAGCCCGGCAACTACGTTCGCACACTCGTCGCCGACGCGACCGGAACGATCGTCACCGACCCGTCGGGGCCGCGCAACAACTGCCTGCTGCCGGCAGCCCTCGTCTACAACCCGACCACCAATCCGACCGGCACGCGCTGCGGCGATCCGGACCTGGCGAGCGCGGTCTGGGGAACGACGGCCAACACCGCCGCTGGCGTTGCGGCCGGCAACGTGCGGGCGCAGTCGACCAACGACAACGTCGGCGTCCAGTACGGGCTGAAGGCCCTCCTCTCGGGCGCGATCACGCCTGAGGAGTTCGTCGTCCTGAACGAGAAGATCGGCGGCGTGGACACCGATTCCAACGCGTCCGCGGCGCGCTCGGTCGCCGACGCGGGAGCGCTCGACATCGCCTATCGCAGCGGCATCGTCTCGAGCGGCATCAACCTCGGCAAGGTCGCGATCATCGATTCGCGCGGATACGACGAGGGCCCGGGATCGACCGACATCCACTACAACTGGCGCAGCTTCGAGGAGCGCGCGCGCCTGGACACGCAGGCCGGCGATCACAACAACCAGGTGATCTGGCGCTACGGCACCGCCTTGATCCCGATCACCGCGGCGCAGATCGCGGCCGTCACGACCAAGTCGTTCCTGACGATGGACACCTGGCTGTCGACGCTGAACATGCAGGCCCCGAAGGCCGAGCTCAACGCCGAGCGCACGCACGAGCAGGTCGTCGCCGCCAAGCCCGCGGCCGCGGTCGACTTCTGCTTCCTGACCGGTGACGCCAACTTCGCGACGCCGGTCACCGACCCGGCCGCCTGCGATGCCGACGCGCGCATCAAGTTCTTCGCCTCGCCCCATCAGGTCGCCGGCGGTCCGCTCGCGGAGAACATCCTGAAGTGCCAGCTGAAGCCGCTCGCCTTCGCCGACTACCCCGGGATCACCTTCACGGCGGACCAGCAGGCTCGGCTCGGCGCGACGTTCCCCACCGGCGTCTGCGACTGGACCAAGCCCGGGGTCGGCCAGCAGAATCCGGTCGGTCCGCTGACGTACACGGCAGGGCCCGGCGGCGTTCCGTTGCCGGCGGCGCCCACCTCGACGGCGATCTGATCGACACTCGCCGGCCCTCGCCGGCTTGTCCCACGACATGGAGGCCGCGGCGCTTGCGCCGCGGCCTTGTTCGATCGCAGCGCTTGCAAGTAGGTGCACGGCCTCTGCATGCCCGTCAAGGAAGCACGCCAGAATGGCCCGGACTTCGGAAGAGCCATGTTCGTTTCAAGAATAGGGGCGGCGCTGAAAGCGCGTCCCTTGTCCGAAATCTTCGGCTACGGCGTGATCCTGGTGCGCAACGCGCTCGGCTTGCCGAACCGCATGCCCACCCCGGATCGCGACACGCTGGAGAAGGTGATCCTGCCGTCCTATGCGGCGCGCCCCGACATCAAGACGGTCCTGTTCGTCGGTTGCGCCTGGTACACGCACCACTACGAACAGATGCTGCCGGGCCGCGTCTACTGGACGATCGACCCGGACCCGTGGAAGAAGCGCTTCGGTTCCCGCCGGCACATCGTCGCCGGCCTCGAGAGCCTCGACGCCCACATCGCGCCGGGGAGCCTCGACCTGATCATCTGCAACGGCGTCTTCGGCTGGGGCCTCGACGATCGCGCCGATTGCGAGCGGGCGTTCCAGGGCTGCTTCGACGCCCTGCGGCCCGCGGGCGAACTTATCATCGGATGGAACGACGTTCCAGAACGCCGGCCGCTGGAGCTGGCCAGCCTGCAATCCCTGGCGCGCTTTCGTCCGTTGACATTCGACCCCCTGGGCTCCAACCAGTACCTGGCCAACCCGGAAAACGGGCACGTGTTCAACTTCTATGCAAAGCCCTGACGAGGATCAGCGAACCCTTCCCAACGAACGACCAGCGCCGCCGGTCGGGGCGCGAGTGCGGACCGTCTGATTCGACCTCACGTGCAGACGCTCTCCAACCGGGTCCGCTCGGCCTTCGCGCGCCGATTCCTGCTCAGTCTGCGGCGCGCGACGCACCGGCTTCCGGTGCAGCTCGAGACCTTGCAGCGGCAGCGCGTCATGGTGATCGCGCCCCACATGGACGACGAGGTCATCGGTTGCGGCGGCGCGCTGCTGCTGCACCGGACCCTGCAGAGCGAGGTGCGCGTCGTCTTCGTCTCGGACAGCTCGGGCGCGGTCAGCGACCCGGAGCTCGCCAAGAGGCTGCACGACATCCGGCGCGCCGAGATGACGAAGGTCCGCGACGTGCTGGCACTCGGCTCGGTCGTCGAGCTGGACTTCGCCGACGGCGCGCTGATGCGTCACGAGGAGGCGATCGCCTCCCGCCTGGCGGAAGAGCTGCGCACCTTCCGGCCAGCCCAGGTGCTGTGCCCGTTCCCTGTCGACGGTCACGCCGACCACCAGGCCAGTGCCGTGGCGCTGGCCCGTGCCACGCAGCTCGCCGGCTGGGACGGCGAGGTGCTGGCCTATGAAGTCTGGTCGACGCTCTGGCCGAACATGGCGATCGACATCGGGGCGGTCGCCGACGAGAAGGCCCGCCTGATCCGCATGTACGCCTCGCAGATGGGCGACCGCGACTACGCCGCGGCCGTCCTCGGCCTGAACCGCTATCGGGGCATGCAGCACCGCATCGAGCTCGCGGAAGCGTTCCACCGCTGCGACGCCGCGCAGTTCCGGGCGCTGACGGCCTGCCTCGACCGCTTCGACTCGTGAGTGGCGCGCCCGGCAGGTATCGAACCTGCAACCCCTGCCTTCGGAGGGCAGTACTCTATCCATTGAGCTACGGGCGCGGTGACGTTCCAGTCTACCAGCGACGCCCCGCGGCGACGGGTCGGCCCGGGTGCCGACCCTATAATTTCGGGTTCGACGCGAATCGAGTTCTTGCGGGCGGCGCCTGCCGTCTTCTTCGCGTCACTCCACGCCCGAGGACCGGATGACCGCAGCGCACGAAACCAACGAGATGGACGGCCCGCACGAAGGACCGATCAAGACGCCCAAGCAGCTCATCCTCGCCGTTCTGTACGCGTTC
>Ga0207678_10004464_pt1 | contig 12576 bp, 16 predicted proteins | sample KBSC63metaG_FD_184319 | JGI IMG/M metagenome (GOLD analysis project Ga0207678, IMG submission 184319) | Corn rhizosphere microbial communities from Kellogg Biological Station, Michigan, USA - KBS C6-3 metaG (SPAdes) (version 2) | ecosystem: Host-associated > Plants > Roots > Rhizosphere > Soil ... | reverse complement strand
GAATTCGATCTCGCGTGGAAGGTGATCGTCGGCGACAGGAACTTCGGCGAGACGCATCCGCGGAGTCAGGAAGTCGTCGATCATTACATCGAGTTGTATGCGGCGTGGCAGAAGCCCGAGAAAGAAGCGGCCTGGCGCGCGAAGAAAACGGTTGCTGCGGAGAGCAGCCACTCCTGATCTTTTTCAGCGTCACCACCCTCGTCATCCCGGCGAAGGCCGGGATCCATTTTGCTTTGACGTTTTCGCCGAAGAGCGAAAATCAAAATGGGTCCCGGCCTTCGCCGGGACGACGGTAGATCCGCTCAGCGCACGTGGATTCAGTGCACGTGCACGAGATCAAGCCGGCTGCCATCGGCAAGCCGCACATCGAGCTGGTCCTCAGTGCGCTCGAGCGCCTTGAGACGCGGGCACAGCGCATCGATGCGGCCTTCGAGCGCCGCGGCCTCTTTCGCGACCGCACGATCGACGCTCTTCTCGATTCCGTTGGCACGCGCTTCGAGCTCGGCCGCGGCGGCTTCGTCGCCCGTGAACGCGACCTTGAGCGCTTCGGCGGTCACGTTGCCGACAATCTCGGGCACGACGGCTTCGACGGTCGTATCGACGAGGCGGTCGATGTCGGCGTCCTGCCAGTGGTCGAACGAATCGGTCTCGGCGATCTTGCGGTCGATTTCCTTGCCGAGCTTCGCGATGCGCTCGGCGCTCGCGCGGGCGCGGTCGCCGTCGCGCGCGAATGCCGCGGCGACCTGGCCGACCGCATCGAACGCGATCGCTACCGCTTCGCGCGCGATGTCCTTGATCTCGGGCACGAGCGCGCGGACTTCATGTTCGGCGTCGCGCAGGCGCTTCGCGTCGGCATCGCTGACCGCGACGGACTTGCCGTCGACCGTAAGCGTGCCGTTTGCGATCTCGACGTCGGCCGGCGCGCCGCTCTTCTTCGTGAAGACGAGTCGGTCGGGCTTGATCGAAAGCGAGTAGTCGCTGTGCACGCCGCAGTCGCCGACGTGCAGATGCGAGTGCGCGAACGCGGTGGCGGGTACGGTCGCGGCGAGCGCGAGGGCGAGAAGCGTCGCTTTCATGGGCATCCTCCGAACGAGTCGCTGCGTTCGATGCGGAAGATGCCGCGCGGGTTTAAGGGCTGCGCGTGCCGTGCGTCGGGGTGACGCACGGCACGGTGCCGGAAGTCATGCGCTAGCGCTTGCTGCCGACGATCTGCGGCTCGTCTTCGCCCCAGAGCACCTTGAACACGAAGCCGCCGAGTGCGCCGCCGATGATCGGCGCGACCCAGAACAGCCAGAGCTGTCCGAGCGCCCAGCTGCCCTGGAACACCGCCACGCCGGTCGAGCGCGCGGGATTCACCGACGTGTTCGTGACCGGGATGCTGATCAGGTGAATCAGCGTCAGCGCGAAGCCGATCGCGAGCGGGGCGAACCCGGCCGGCGCGCGCCCGTGCGTCGCGCCCATGATGATCATCACGAAGAAGAACGTCATGACGATCTCGCAGATGAGCGCCGCCTGCAGCGAATAGCCGCCCGGCGAGTGCTCGCCGTAGCCGTTCGACGCGAACCCGGCCGATGCGTCGAAGCCGGCCTTGCCGCTCGCGATGAGGTAGAGCACGCCGCCCGCGGCGATCGCGCCGATCACCTGCGCGATCACGTACGGAATGAATTCGGCGATCGGGAACCGGCCGCCCGCGACGAGGCCGGCCGAGACCGCGGGATTGAAGTGCCCGCCCGAAATCGCGCCGACCGCGTACGCCATCGTCAGCACGGTGAGGCCGAACGCCAGCGAGACGCCCGCGAAATGAATGCCGAGCTCGGGCACCGTGGCCGCGAGCACCGCGCTGCCGCAGCCGCCCATCACGAGCCAGAACGTGCCGAAGAATTCGGCGGCGAGACGTTTGCCGAGGGTCATCGTACTTTCCTCCGTCGAGTGGATGCGGGCGTTGCGCGCCGCGCGATGATTGCGCGGCGCAGGATTCGGTACTTCCGTACTTTTACGGTTGCGCGAGCGCCGGCGCGGTGCTCGATCCCGGCGCGGGCGGATGTTCCTTGAGCCAGATCATCGAGCCGTGCACGCGGTCGTAGCCGCTCGGATGGTCGTAGAAGATGATTTCCTCGAGCGGACCCGGCCTTAGCTTCCGGTAGGTCGAAAGCCGCATCGCAGCCATCGCAAACCCGTTCGGCTCCGCAGCGGCGTCGAGGCCGAACGCGTCGGCCTCGGCCTCGGCCTGGCGCGTGATCGAGTTCGTCAGCGGCGTCGCGAGCAGGAAAAAGAACGAGAAGATCACGACCGCGAGCGGCAGCGCCGCGGGATCGGTGCGCCCTTCGAGCCCGAGCCGTGCGCCCCATCGCGCGAGCGCCCAGTTCATCGTGCGGTGCACGAACCAGAACGCAAAGGCGATCACGAGCGAGAGGTACACCGTGAGCCGGAACGCGTGATTGAGCACGTAATGCCCCATCTCGTGACCCATGACGGCCTTGATCTCGGGCAGCGAAGTTTTTTCGAGCAGGTTGTCGTTGAGCGCGACGCGCGTCGTGCCGAGGAATCCCGAAACGTTCGCGCTGATGCGCGTGGTCTGGCGCGATGCGTCGAACTCGACGACGTTGTCGGTCGGAATCTGGTTCGCGCGTGCGAGCGAAAGCACGGCCTCGCGCGCCGCGCCTTCACGCAGCGGCTTGTAGTCGTTGAACAGCGGGTCGATGAAGACCGGCGCCAGCAGCAGCACGAACAGGATCAGCACGAACGCGCCGCCGCTCGCCCAGACCCACCAGCGATCGCCCGCACGGCGCACGGCGGCATAGAGCATCGCGATCACGGGCGGAAGCAGGATCACGCTGACGAGCAATTCCTTGAGCTGATCGCCGAACCAGCCGCCGAATGCCTGCGTCGCGAGGCCGTACTGATGCTCGCGCACGAAACCGACGTAGATGTCGATCGGCAGATACAGCACGAATCCGATCAGCACCCAGAGCAGCGCGTAGATCAGCGTCTGCACCCACGGCCGACGCGAGAATCGTCGTCCGATGTCGCGCATGCCGCGCGAAAGCCGCGTGTGCAGCAGGATCGCCGCGACGACCACGCCGTAGAGAAAACCCCAGAGCTGCAGCCAGTAGCCGCCTTCGAAGTACGCGTCGGAAAGCTCGCGCTGCTCGGGCGTCAGCAGCGCGAGGTAGGCCTCGGTCGCCTTGTCGACGTCGAAGTCCGCGCCGGATTTCGCGGCATCGGGGACGACGAGGCCGGGCGGGAAATCGCGAGCGACCGTATCGGCCGCGAGCGCGTGCCCCGAAAGCACCAATGCAAGGACGACCCCGAACACCACGCGAACGATCGCGAGCATGCGTTTCCCCTTCCCGGCTTCCCGCGAGCTTCGCCGTTCGACGGCGCCACCGTCAATCCTCCGAGCCGCCCTTTGCAATCGACCGGCTTCGGCTAAGATCGAAACCTCTCCCGCGGAGCCCCGACCATGTGGTTTCTGACGCTGATCCTGCTCGTCCTGCTCGGACTTCTCGGCATCATGGACTGGCTCAAGGCAAGGAACCCGGACGCCGCGCGTCATCTGCAGCCGCTCGAGCAGTTCGAGAGCGTGATCGGTACCGCGGGCCTCGTCTGGGGCATCCTGCTCGTGCTGCGCTGGCTCTCGCGCCTCGGCGTGAATTTTCTTTCGGGCGGGATGCTCGTCGCGCTCGTGACCGCGGCCGCCGTCGTCGCGCTGTCGCTGATCCTCGCGCTGCCGATGCTGCGCTCGATGTTCGGCGAGAGCGACTTCATGGCGAAGGTGGCGCGCACGGTCGACAGGCTTTTGCCCTACAAGCTCGGGCTCGGCATCGCGTGCCTCGTGCTCGCGCTCTTCATGCTCGTCAATCGCGCGATCTGATCGGCATGAAAAAAGGCCGCGGGTGACCGCGGCCTTCGTTCGCGACGCAATAATCCGCGACGCTTACTTCTTCTTGTGATGCGGCTCGGCGCGCTCGATCGAGAAGCCGCCGAAGCTGACGCCGATGTCGACGCCTTCGCCCGCGCCCGCGAGCGCGAGCGAGACCGTGCCCTTCGTCAGCACCTGCGCCGTGCCGGACTTGACCGCGCCGATGCTCGCATCGCCCTGCGCGTACGTGCCGAGCACATCTTCGATCTTGTGCACCTCGGTGAACTTGCCGGTGCCGTTGTCGATGTGCGACTTGCCGACGGTCAGACCGCCGCCATGCGCCGAAATCTTGACCGGTATCGACGTGCCGTCCGCGCACGTGACGACACCACTGCCTTCGGCGCGCTTGTAGATCAATGACCAGCCCGTCAGCGAGAACTTCATCTTGCAGCCGAGATCCGCTTCCGCCTGCGCGGTGCGCGGCAAACCGGCGGCCATCATCAGAACCAGAGCCGACCCTGCGAGAAACACGCGTTTCATATCAGCACTCCCTTTCAATGAGCCGCGAAAGTGTCGATCCGTTGAGCTGAACGTGGACTTTCAGCCGTTCGATGATACGCGGTTGCGCCTCCGCGCGGGCAAGCCCTGCGAAGGTGTCGCCCAGCGCAGGAGCTCGCTCCAGCGTTCGAGTTTTTCGGCTCCGGGTATCGATGCGTTCGCCGGGCTCGTCGATGGCAGTGCAAGGAGCGCGATGCGGTCGAGCCGTTCGGGAGGGATCGCGGGAGCGATGCGCCGCGCGAAAACCTGCTGCGCCTTCGCGCCGTTGAGCGCGATCGCCTCGATCGTCGGATACGTTTCGAGCAATGCCGGAATGTCGTTCGGCACTTCGCTCGCGACGAGGATGCTGCTGTCGAGACTTCCGGGCCGCTCGCAGTGCTTCAGCACGTCCCAGATGCCGACGCCCGCCACATGAAGACGCGCGATGCGCTCGGCGTACGGAAGCTCGGGTCCGGCGTCGAAAAGCACGCCCATGAAGGGCCAGAAGAGGTTCTGCGGATGCGCGTACGACTGCCGCATCTCGAGCGATTTGAGGCTCGGCACGGTGCCGAGCACGAGCACGCGACAGCCGGCGCCGACCTGCGGCGGGAAGCTCGCGACGCGGGCCGGCGTATCGTCGAGGGGAGCGCTCCGCGCCGGCCGCTTCGTCGCGGCGCGGCGCGCGGGCTGACTCATCCGTTCGCCTTCTTCAACGCGGCGAGATCGGCGAGCACTTCCTTCGAGTTCTTCTCGGGATCGACGTCGGTGTAGTGCTTGGCGATCTTGCCGTCCGGCGCGATCAGGAACGTCTCGCGCTTCGCGTAGGTCATGCCCATTTTCGAAGTGAGCACGCCGTAGGCCTTCGCGGTCTCCTGCTTCGAATCCGAAAGCAGCGGGAACGGCACGTGATACTTCTCGGCGAACTCGGCATGCGACTTCACGTCGTCGAGGCTGACGCCGAGCACCTGCGCGCCGGCCTTTTTGAGCGCGATCACGTCGTCGCGGAACGTGCAGACTTCCTTCGTGCAACCCGGCGTGAAGTCCTTCGGATAGAAATAGAGCACGACCCACTGGTCCTTGTGGTCGGCGAGCGTGTGCCATTTGCCGTGCTGATCCTCGAGCTTGAACTCGGGAGCGGCCTGGCCGTCGGTCGGACCCGCCGCGGGCGCGGCTTCGGCGGCGGCGAGCGGCGCGGCGGCGAACGCCGCGAGAACGAGCGCGAACAGCGACGGGATCAAGCGTTTCATGGATGCCTCTTCAATGCGCGGGAGATGGGATTCGACGGCGGCGCCGAACGAGGCGCCGGCCAACAGGATCAGGACCGGGCCAGCGCCCCAGATCCTTCATGATTCTGCGCCGATCGGAACGCGGCGGACAGTCGCAGCCGCCACACGAGACCCGGGCAGGATTCAGGCCCGCATCCGCATACTTTCCGCCGCCCGGAAGGAGTTCGAGGCCATGCTGGTGCTGAAACACGTCTATCCCGCGCATGGCAGCGACGGCAGGACGTACGAAATCCACGTTTACGCCGAATCGGCCGACGCCGAGCACGATCATGCGCCGATCGAAAAGCTGAAGTCGGTCATGCTCGCCGACGGGCGCGATCTGCGCGTCGTCGGCAAGGGTCACTACGAGTTGCCCGACGGCAGCCTCACGCTCGAATCCCACGATCACGACGCGATCTGACACGACGCGTGCCTCGCGCGATCGTCATTTCTTGAGCGGCGTGCCGAACTTCTCGGTCTGGTAGCCGCCGACTTCGTACGTGAGCGACTGCGCGCCTTTGCCCTTGAGATTCACGTCGAGCACGATCTTCTCGGCCTTGTCCATGCGCGTGATGAAATCGCGATCGTCGGAGACGAAAATCGCGGGCTCGCCGGTTTCCGGCAGATGCGCCTTGAGCTTCACGGCCGGCGCGCTGTCGAAGTGCGCGGTGATCGTGCAGGGACTCCGACACTCGAAACCCTTCGAGCCGTCGGCGAAGAGATACACGCTCTGGCCCCACGCCGAATGACGGCGCAGCACGAGACGGATGCGATCGTTGATCGACGGGCCCGTGTCGTAGATCGACGCGGTCGTCTGATCGCCGCCCGATTCCTTGCCGGTCTGATAGATCCAGAGCCGCTCGAGACGGCGCCGCGTCGTCATCGCGTTCGCCTTCGCGACCGTGTCCGCGAGCGTGACCTGCACCTCCTTCGCCTCGGCGGTGCCGGGGTACTTGTCGACGATCTCCTGCCCGATCGGGCCCGCGAGCTCGTACGACTTCGACTGCAGCAGATCGCGGTACATCGCGACCGCCTTCGCGGCCTGCGCGTTCGCCTGCTGCTGCGCCGCCGTCGGGCCTGCGGGCGCGGCGGCGGGTGCGGACGATTTGTCGGAGCAGGCCGCGATCAGGAGCGCGGCGGCGACGACGGGAAGAGCCTTGCGAGCGAGCATGTTGCGATCCCTGTGCGACGGCACGATGCGTATCGTACACCGTCGAGACGACGTCGCCGTCCGTCGCACGGCCCACACAAATTTCACAAACGACGGCACGGATCGCGGCCGAGGTTGCGCTCGTACGACGAGATCGATTCGTCGTGCGCGTGGCCCGCGCGCCCGATCGAGCCGCCGCGCGAGAGCTCGCGGCAGACGTCCGCGCGGGGCATCGCTTCGGCGGTCACGCCGACGGTTTTTTTCTCGCCTTTTCCGGGCTTGCCGTAACCGCCCGAATCCGCGACGGCGATCTGCTTCGGGCAGCTCCCGTGCCGATAGAACGTCTCGCCGTTCGCGGCGTGGCACGCGAACGAAACGGCCTCGCGCGTTGCGCGCACGTTCGAATGCGCGTGAGACACACGCGCCTCGCGTGCGCTCGCGACGCCATAGTCCGGCGACGGCTGCACCGGCGGCGCCGGCGCGATCTCGACGATCGACTGTGCGCTCGCGTTCGCACACGCATGGTCCTGAAAAGCGACCGCGCCATCGGCGCCGCGGCAGCGAAACACCGATTCCGCGTGTGCCGCCTTCGCAACCGCGCAGAAGCCGATCGCCGCGAGTGCGATGCCGAAAAAGACCTGATGCCTGGTGCCGACTGCGTTCATTTCGATGCCTCCGTGAAAGGTGGAGGCATGATTCCGGATGAGGCGCGCCGCGACGATCCGCGACGCACGCGACGATGCGTGCGAAATCGCCGATCGCGCCGGCGCGACAACGGGTCATGCGGGCGACAATGCGCAATCGCCGTTCCGGCAAACGCCACCCTCCCGTCATTCCGGCGAAGGCCGGAATCCATTTTGACTTTCGATGCGCCGCCAAAAGCAAAATGGATCCCGGCCTTCGCCGGGATGACGGAATCGGGCGCGCGCAGAGTTGTAGCATCGCGTTACAGGAATTCAGCGAAACGCATGCGCAAAATCGTTCACATCGACATGGATGCGTTCTACGCATCGGTCGAACAACGCGACGACCCATCGCTGCGCGGACGGCCCGTCGTCGTCGCGTGGCGCGGGCAGCGCTCGGTCGTGTGCGCGGCGTCGTACGAAGCGCGCACGTTCGGCATCCGCTCGGCAATGCCCGCCGCGCGCGCGGAGCGACTGTGCCCCGACGCGGTATTCGTGCCGCCGGATTTCACGCGCTATCGAACGGTCTCGCGCCAGGTGCGCGAGATCCTCTTGCGCCACACGGATCTCGTCGAGCCGCTTTCGCTCGACGAGGCCTATCTCGACGTGACCGAGACGAAGACGTCGATGCCGACCGCGACCGCGGTTGCGAAGTCGATCCGCGCGTCGATCCGCGAGGAGCTTTCGCTGACCGCGTCGGCCGGCGTCGCACCCGCGAAATTTCTCGCGAAGATCGCCTCGGACTGGCGTAAACCTGATGGCCTTTTCGTGATCCGCCCCGACGAAGTCGAAGCGTTCCTGCAGCCGCTACCCGTGAGTCGCATTCATGGCGTCGGCAAGGTCATGGACGGGCGGCTCGCGACGCTCGGCATTCGCACGGTCGGCGAGCTCGCGACGTTCGACGTTGCCGATCTCGAGCGCCATTTCGGACGCTACGGACGAAGGCTCTCGGAGCTCGCGCACGGCATCGACCGCGGCGAAGTGAAGCCCGACCGGCCGACGATGTCGATCTCGGCCGAAGACACATTCCCGCACGATGTGCCGCTCGAAGCGATCGAGACGCGCATTCGCGAGCTCGCCGCGAAAGTCTGGGCGGCCGCGTGCAAGAACGAACGCGTCGGCCGAACGGTCGTACTCAAACTCAAGACGCGCGAGTTCCGCATCCTCACGCGCAGCCACACGCCGCCTGTTCCGCCGAAGTCGGAGCGCGAGCTCGCCGACATCGCGACATCGCTGCGCGCGCAGGTGAACCTGCCCGCTACGACGCTCTACCGGCTCGTCGGAGTCGGGCTCGGCAATTTCCGCAATCCGGACGAGATGCCGCAGCCCGAGCTGTTCGAATAGTCGCGAACGCCGCGACTAGACCGAAGCGTGCACGCGCCGGTCGTATTCCGCGGGCAGCCCTGCCGACTGGATTTCAGGCTCGATGTAGCGCGCCTTGAGCCGCACGTACTGCCGGGCCGCGTAATAGATGTGCTGAATTTCGTCCGGACTCAGGAGACGCACGCAGCGCGCGGGATTGCCGACCCAGAGCTCGCCTTCGCCGACGACGCGACCCTGGGTCACGACCGCGCCCGCGCCGACGAACGCGTGCCGCTTGACGAGCGTGCCGTCGAGAATCGTCGCGCACATGCCGATGAGGCTCGCGCTCTGCACGGTGCAGCCGTGCAGCACAGCGCCGTGGCCGATCGTGACGTCCTCGCCGATCACGAGGCCGAAGCCGCCGAGCGTGTACTGCTCGTCGTGCGTCACGTGCAGGCAGGCGCCGTCCTGAATGTTGCTGCGTGCGCCGATGCGGATCGGGTGCATGTCGGCGCGAACGATCGCGCCGGGCCAGATCGAGGCGTCGTGCCCGAGCGTCACGTGACCGATCACGTGCGCCGCGGGATCGACGTAAGCGTCGTGCGGAACTTCGGGCGAAAAGCCGTGAAACGAACGGAGGTTCGTCATGTGCATGCGTCCATTGCAATGCGGCGGCCCGAAAGCACGGTAGCCGCGGCCGGGCGCGGTTGAAACCTGTATTTTTTTACAGGTTTCCGGCGCGTGCGGGCGTGACATCCGTTTCACGCGCGCACGCGCCAGAATTCGGTTCCCGCGGAGCGGACGAGCTCGCTCAGCTCTGCGTGCAGCAGTCTCGCGGCAGCGGGCGCCCGAGGATCGGGGCCGCAACCGGCGCGGCCGCCTTGCGCGTCGCGCCGACCGTCAGCACGACGCCGCCGACCGCGAGCAGACCGCCGATCGCGGTCACGACGGTCGGCACCTGACCGAGGCAGAGCCAGGCGATCAGCGATGCGATCAGCGGCTGCACGTACATGAAGCTCGACACCTTCGCCGCCGGCGCGCGCGAGAGCGCGAAGTTCCAGCAGAGATAACCCACGATCGTCGGCACGATCCCGAGATACGCGGCCGACCAGAGCTGCGCAGTCGGCACCGACGCGAGCTTCGCGGGCAGATCGAGACCGAACGGAACCAGCCCGATCGTGCCCGCGAAAATGCTCGCGACCGTGAAGCCGAGCGACGACGTGCGCGCGAGCAGCGGCTTCTGGAACACGAAGTAGGCGCTCGCCGCGAACACGGCGACGAGCGCGCAAAGCGCCATCGGCTCGAAATGCACGTCCTTGCCCGAGCCGAGCGTGATGACGACGACGCCACCGAACGCGATCGCAAGACCCGTCATCGTGCGCGCCGTGATGCGCTCGCCGAGGCGCAGCGCCGCGAGCGCAGCCGTGACGCCGGGTGCGAGCGCGATGATCACGGCCGTCGCGCCGACCGACATGCGCGTCATCGCGTAGCCGAGCGTCAGCTGATAGAGCGTGATGCCCGAAAAACCGAGCGCGAGAATCGCGGGCCAGTCGCGCTTCGGCGGCAGTTTCACGAGGCCCATCGCGACGGGCACCACGAGCACGGCCGAGGCGATCAGAAAACGCAGCAGCGAAAGCTCCGCCGGCGTGAATGCGCGAAGCCCGTACGCGATCGCCGCGAACGACGACGACCACACGACGATCGCAAAAGCCGCAGCTGCGAGCGTGGTCGTGTCGAGGCGGCCGGAAGCCGCAGTCGTCGTGTTCATGTCATCAACCTCAGCGAATCTGGCCGGAGACGAAACGCGTCGGCGTCACGATGCCGCACGCGACGCACGCGGCCGCGAGACGCAACGCGCGAGCGCGCTGTTTCGAGAGCGGACGAACCCGCTTCGCGCGCGGTTCCGAGGCGTTCTCCGCCCAGTCCGCGGGGCGCACGAGATGGCCGTGCAGGAACAGCATCTGGCGAGCGATGTGACTCAATTCCTTCAACATGGCGGTGTCCTCCTCTGCTTGCACCGAATCTCCCGGAGGCACAAGATACGCAGCGAAAGCGTGATCCGGTAGCGACATGTTTGATAGTCTGACTTGAGGTTATTTCAAGATGGAACGCCCTCCCCTCAACGCACTGCAGGTCTTCGTGACGGCCGCGCGCGCGAAGAACATGACGCGCGCCGCCGAGCGTCTGCACCTGACCGTAAGCGCGCTGAGCCATCAGGTGCGAACGCTCGAACAGCGCCTCGGCTACACGCTGTTCCGGCGCGGTCCGCGCGGGCTCACGATGACGCCGGAAGGCTCGCTGCTGCTCGATCGCGTCGGCCCGCATCTCGATGCGATCGACGGCGCGCTGCGTCCGCTGCGCGTGCGCCGCGACAACGTGCTGAGTCTTTCGGCGATGCCGTCGCTCGCGTCGAGCTGGCTCATGCCGCGGCTGCCGCGCTTCGTCGCGCAGCATCCGGACGTCGAGATCAATCTCGACTCGTCGATCGATCTCGTCGACTTCGCCGACTGCCGGTTCGATGCCGCGATGCGCTACGGCCCGGGTCAGTGGGAAGGCGTCGTCTCGGAGCTTCTGTTCGAGGAATGGCTGACGCCGGTCGCGAGCCCGGCGCTGCTCGCGGGTCGCAAGCGGCCGAAGCTCGACGAGCTCGCGGAGTGGCCGCTGCTTTGTCCCGAGGACCCGTGGCCGCTCTGGTTCGAGAAATTCGGCGGCAAGCCGCCGACGCGTTACGCCGCGAGCTTCAGCGATTCGGAAACGCGGCAACGCGCGGCCGTCGAAGGCGTCGGCATCGCGCTCGGTCGCATGGCGATGGTGCGGCCGCTCATCGAGAGCGGCATGCTGGTGGCGTTGTTTCCCGAACGTCTGCGTGCGCGCTACGCGCACTATCTCGTCTATCCGCAGCGCTCGCGCGAGCACGCGGCGTTCCGCGTGTTCCGCGACTGGCTCATCGACGAAGCAACGACGTTCCGCGCGACGACCGACGCGGCCGATCTCGCCAGAGCCTCGCGCGAGAGGCCGCGCGTCGCACCGAAGCGCGCACCCGCGAAAGGCGCGCGCCGCGCGCGCACTGCGAGTCGTCGCGCGTGATTTTTTCTTCTGTTGTCGCGCGCACCGTGCTGTCCGCGATCCTGACTCTCGCCTGCGTCGCACCGCTGTACGCGGTCGAATCCGAGGGGCCTGCGATCGAGGACACGATCCAGTACCACGACGTCGAAGGCGACACCGCGGCCGAGCTCCTCGCATCGCTGAAGCGCGTCTCGTACGCGAAACCGAACGGCGACACGTTCGCCGCCGCGAACACGAAGTGGCGCTTGCGCTGGAACATCAGCGTGCAACCGACGAAGGCGGGTTGCGCGCTCGAATCCGCAACGACTGCGATCGACATCGAGATGAACCTGCCGCGCTGGACGCCGCCCGCGGGCGCGCGGCCCGGCCTCGTCAAAAGCTGGGAAACGTTCACCGATGCGGTCCGCAAGCACGAGGACGGACATCGCGACATCGCGATCGACGCCGTGCGCGAAGTCGATCGCCGCCTCCAGGGCACGCGCACGGCGCGTAGTTGCGATGCGTTGCGGAAGAATCTGAGCCGGATCGCGGAGTCGGTCGTCAGGGAATATCGCGCGAAGGACGATAGTTATGATGTGACGACGATGCATGGGAGGACGCAGGGGGTGGTGTTTCCCTGAGCGTGCTCCGAGCGCGATGTCCGGAATCGTTGAGAACCTCGTATTGCAGTTCCGATCCCGTTGATCGGAGACTGCCATGCAAATCAGATTT
>Ga0207678_10004461_pt1 | contig 12588 bp, 10 predicted proteins | sample KBSC63metaG_FD_184319 | JGI IMG/M metagenome (GOLD analysis project Ga0207678, IMG submission 184319) | Corn rhizosphere microbial communities from Kellogg Biological Station, Michigan, USA - KBS C6-3 metaG (SPAdes) (version 2) | ecosystem: Host-associated > Plants > Roots > Rhizosphere > Soil ... | reverse complement strand
CACGTTGCGATTGACCGACCCGCGCAGATTCGGTGCGGTGGTGTGGTCGGATAGCCGGGAAAAGGGCATGGCCGCCAAGCTGCTGGCAGGGCTGGGCATGGAACCGTTCGACCCTGCATTCACGGGCGAACACCTGCACCAGGCGCTCAAGAAGCGACGTGTCGCCGTCAAGCTGGCACTGTTGTCGGGCGAAATCGTCGTAGGTGCCGGCAACATCTATGCTTGCGAGGCGCTGTACGCCGCCGGCATTGACCCGCGAACACGCAGTGACAAAGTCAGCCGCCCGCGTGCTGACAAATTGGCGATTGCTGTGCGCGACACGCTGGCCCGAGCCCTCGCTCTCGGCGGCTCGACCTTACGTGACTTCCGCGACGCGCACGGTATGGAAGGCCAATTCCAGGCTCAGGCCGGCGTGTACGGTCGTGAAAAAGAACCCTGCCGCGGGTGCGGCACAGAAATCAGGCGGATCGTGCAGGGGCAGCGATCGACGTTTTTTTGCCCGGGCTGCCAAAAGCGCTGAAACCTGTTAACTCGTCACGCCATCTGCCTCGTGTGCAGATGTATCGCAGGCTTCGCTCCCTGGGTCATGAGCTACCATGCTTTTACCTCTGACTGCCGCCTCTTTGGCGGTCATTTCTATAAGCGGTCCCAATCCAAGATGACGCCAACGTTCGCCAGCAATTTTGATGCGCTCAGTGGTTGGCGCAGCGCGCTTAGCCGGCGACTCGGCGATTTGGCGCACTACCTGACGGAGCACGACCTCGCAGACGGGCCGATCAATGAAACCCTTGTTTCACTCGGGCAGCGTCTGGCCGGCGAAAAGCTGGTCGTTGCTTTCGTGGCAGAGTTCTCGCGCGGCAAGTCGGAGCTGATCAACGCAATGTTCTTCGCTGACGCAGGGCGGCGCGTGCTTCCTGCCTCGCCGGGTCGCACCACCATGTGTCCGGTGGAACTGGCCTACGATCCCGAAGAGCCTCCGCTCCTGTCGCTGCTGCCGATCACCACGCGTCTTGAGGGGCTATCGTTGGGCGAACTGCGCGCACAGCCGCGGGCCTGGACGAACATTGAATTGAACGTGAAGTCCTCCGAGGAGTTGTCGAACGCTCTCAAGGAAGTGATGCGTACCCGCTGGGTGACGCAAGACGAAGCGAGAACGTTGGGCTTCTGGGACGACGCGCGACCTTCGGAGAACCCGCCGCTGGACGGCCAAGGCCGCGTCGAGGTGCCCGAGTGGCGCCACGCGCTCATCAACTACCCGCATCCGCTCTTGAAGCAAGGCCTGGTCGTGCTCGATACGCCTGGCTTGAACGCGATAGGCGCTGAACCCGAACTGACGCTGAGTTTGCTGCCGAGTGCGCACGCTACGGTGTTCATCCTGGGCGCCGACACGGGAGTGACCAAGTCGGACATGGCGATCTGGCGCGATCACCTCGACACGCACAATCTCGCTCGCTTTGTCGTGCTCAACAAGATCGACGCCCTGATCGATCCGCTCTCCACGGCGGAACAGATTTCCCAGCAGATCGAATCCCAGCGACAGGCCACGGCCCGCACACTGGAGATCGCGCCCGAGCGTGTTTTTCCGGTGTCGGCGCGGCAGGCCTTGACCGCCCGCATGGCGCGCGATCCGGAAGGCTTGGCCGCCAGCCGTCTTACCGAGCTTGAAGAGGCGCTGTCCTCGCAACTGCTGCCCCGACGCAGGCAGGTCATCCAGCAGGTGCTGGAGGACGCGGTTGACGAGGTCGAAACTCACGTTACGCGCCGCATCGGCGACTCCCGCCGGCAGCTGGCCGAGCAGATGCTCGAGTTGCGCGGCATTCGCGGCAAGAGCGGCGCAAAAGTGCGCCTGATGCTCAGTCGCGTCGAGGACGAAACGGCGGAATTCGAGCTGTGCACCACCCGACTGCAAGCCTTGCGGATGGTGCACACGCGCATGTTGAAAGACGCCCTCGTCGGATTGTCCGGCGACCGCCTGCGCGAAGAAGTGGGGCAGATGCAGGAAGCGATGGCCGCGTCCATCCTCAACCTTGGCGCAAAGAAGGCCTTCATCGCACTGTGTAATCGGCTGCGTGCACTGCTCGACACGGCTCAAAAAAACGGCAACGAGATCCGCGACATGATCTCTGCGTCGTTCACCAGGCTTAACGCCGAATTCGGCTTTGGGCTCTCACTGCCCAAGGGGCCGGAGCTCGAGCGCTACGGACGCGAACTCGTCTTGATCGAGCGCAACTACGTGCAGTACCTCGGCCTCACACAGGCCTTGCGACTGTCGCAGCCCAAGTTCATGGAGCAGTTCCGGCGCATGCTGGTTTCAAAGCTGCGGGTGGTGTTCGAGAACGCGTGCGCTGAGCTAGAACTGTGGAGCAAGGGTGCATCGGCGCAGGTCGATTCGCAATTGCGCGAGCGTCGACGCGGATTTCGCAAAAGGCGCGAGGCGCTGGAGCGCATTCAGAGCGCAGCGGGTGAGCTGGAGCAACGCATCGCCGAGATCGAGACGCAGGACCAGCGGCTTCATCAATACCTGACTCGTGTCAACGAGCTGGCGGGTGCGTTGCGCAAGCCCATCGATCTGTCGAGTCTGGACTCCTTCGACGGTCCACAGGAGACGGAAGACGGCTTGCTTCGCCTGAGCCTGCCGCCGAGCGACGAGCCGGTGCCTATGCTGCTGCGCCACGCTCAAGGGTGAAATCGCGAGCTGAAAGTTTCTCTGCGCGGGTCGTCGAGTGGCAGCGCATCCATGGCCGCCATAGCTTGCCATGGCAGCAGACACGCGACCCGTATCGCGTGTGGCTCTCCGAAATCATGTTGCAGCAGACGCAGGTCTCGACCGTGCTCGGGTACTACAACCGGTTCCTGCATCGCTTTCCCGACGTGGCGTCATTGGCAGCGGCGAGCATCGACGACGTGTTTGCGATGTGGAGTGGCCTCGGCTACTACAGCCGCGCACGCAACCTTCACAAGTGCGCGCAGGCGGTTGTGTCGAAGCATGGTGGCAGCTTTCCGTCCAGCAGCTCGCAGTTGGCCGAGCTGCCAGGCATCGGGCGATCGACGGCGGCTGCGGTGGCAGCGTTCTGCTTCGGCGAGCGCGTCGCCATTCTTGATGGCAATGTGAAGCGGGTGCTATCTCGCGTATTGGCTTTCGGTGGCGACTTGGCCTCGGCTGCGAACGAACGCGAGTTGTGGGCCCATGCCACGCGTTTGCTTCCCGACGAGGGCATCGAGGCGTACACGCAAGGCCTGATGGATCTGGGCGCGACTCTGTGCGTGACTCGTTCGCCACATTGCCTGTTGTGCCCGGTGCGCTTTGATTGCGAAGCGTTGAAGACCTCCGATGTCGAGAGCTACCCGGTCAAGACCCGCAAGCTCAAGCGAGGGCGGCGCGAACACGTATGGCTGTGGCTTCAGTGGCGGGATCGCTTGTGGCTGAGCCAACGACCGGACACGGGCGTATGGTCGGGCCTGTGGAGCCTGCCGGAGTTTGATTCAGGCGAGGCTTTTGATGCCCTCGCCGTGCAATGGCCGGGCGAGGGGGAAACGCTGGGCAGCTTCACCCATGTGCTCACGCATCTCGACTGGCGACTGCATCCGATTCGCTGGACGCTGCCTGAAAAGACCGCGGCATCCAAAGTGGAAGTAGTGATTGCCGCCTTGCCTGGCGGGCGGTGGTTCACGCTTGCCGAAGCACTCGCGGCGGGTGTTCCCGCTCCGTTGCGCAAGTTGCTGTCCACGTAGCTGACTTGCAGGCCCAATTGCGGGTGGCTTCGGCAAACATCTATTGGCTAATGCTGATGCTAATAGCGGCACGCACAACGCCATTGCCATATATACGGCAACACCAAAGCTCAGTCGCCCAGTACCCCTTGGGCCACCTTTCTGCCACCTCTTTTTAGGTCTTATATTGGCCCCTCTCCTCTGGGGAGAGGTTGGGTGAGGGGGGCGGTTGATGGCAACCCATGGCTTTATCACTACCCAGGGTCCTCACCCCAGCCCTCTCCCCAGATGGGCGAAGGGTACGAGCCAAAGCATCTACTTGACGACGCCTTTGCTGCGCAAAAAGTCATTGACCAATTGCAGCCGCACCTGCGCGTCCGGCAACTCCATCAACTTCTGCTTCGCGGCGATGGAGATCGGAAGAATCTCGCACCAGCGGTTCGCAACCCAACCGGCGTTGTCGAACAAGTAGGGTTGCAGAAACGGTTCCGACCCCTGGGTCCTCAAGGTGGCGATTGCATTCGCCAAGCCACGCACCGTTTCATGCATGGCCTCGGCGGGCGCTACCGCTTCGTCATCAGGAACCAGCGTCGCTTTCGCGACCCACAGTCCGTCGGATTCCTGCTGGCTGCGTTTCACCTCGAAGCGTTGCGTGCCGCGGCAGCGAACCATCAGGATGCCCGACTGCGCGCTGTCAACGTCGATCAATTCGGCCACGGTACCCGTGGTCTCGAACACCGTCGGATCATTGTTCTTGCGGACTTCGACCCCTTGCTTGAGCGACACCACGCCGAAGATCTTTTGCTCACGAACGCATTGGGCCACGAGGTCGAGGTAGCGCGCCTCAAACACCTTCAGCGACAGCAGCCCGCCGGGGAACAGCACCGTCTGCAAGGGGAACAAAGGCAAGTCGAAAAGCTGCGGTGAAGGCATCGATTGGAACGGATGGGCCGCCTCTCAGTTCAGTCTCGGGCGTCGAGTTCGCGGTGGCGTACCAGCGTCACCGCGCGTGACTCGAACCACCGAGCCAGCATTTCGACGAAATAGACCGAGCGGTGCTGTCCGCCGGTACAACCGATCGCCACCGTGAGGTAGCTGCGTTGGTCGCCCTCGAAGGCCGGTAGCCAGCGCGAGAGAAAAGATTCAATTTGCGAGAGCATCTCGCCGACCTCGGGTTGTGCTTGAAGATAGCTCGCCACTGGCATGTCGCACCCAGTCAGCGGCCGGAGCTCCCGGATGTAGTACGGATTGGGCAGCACGCGCACGTCGAACACATAGTCCGCATCAAGCGGCACACCGTGCTTGAACGCAAACGACTCGAACACCAGCGTAAACCGGTTGCCCGGCGCATTCACGAGGCTGTGTATCCAGGTGCGCAACTGCGCGGGGCGAAGTTGGCTGGTGTCGATGATGGTCGAGACCTCACGCAGCTCAGCGAGCAGCTCGCGCTCCAGTTCGATCGCATCGACCAGTGCTCGGTGCCTGTCGGTCGCATCGCCTGAATCATGTGACAGTGGATGAAGCCGGCGCGTTTCCGAGAAGCGCCGAACCAGCGTGTCGCTGCTCGAGTCGAGAAACACCGATCGGATCAGCACGCCTTCGGCTTTGAGCTGTTCAAGCAGCGGCAGCAGCTGTGGCAGCGATCTGGCGCTACGCGAATCGACGGCGATGGCGACCCGGCGCTCGGAGCGCTGGTTCTCGATGCGCAGGAATTCCCTCAGCAGTTCAGGCGGCAAGTTGTCCACGCAGAAGAAGCCTGCGTCTTCGAGTGCATGCAGGGCGATCGACTTGCCGGAACCCGAGATGCCGGTGACGAGCACCACTTCGTACGGCGTCGGGCCGTCGAGTGCGTTGGGCCGCGTGATCGGGCCGTCGCTCGTCATGTCATTCGAGTCGTTCATGACCGCTTGCGTCCGCGGACCGTGGCCGACACCTCCGCACCTACGGCCAGCATCTCCTGCGCATGTGCGAGACTTGTGCCGGACAGTCGTTCACCGCCCAGCATGCGTGCGATCTCGCCGACGCGGGCTTCGCCATTGACGCTTGAGATATCACTGCGGGTCGTGCCTTCGCGCGACATCTTGGAGACGACGAAATGGTGGTCGGCACAGGCGGCGACTTGCGGCAAGTGAGTCACGGCCATGACCTGCCGGTCGCGGCCGAGCAGTTTCATCAAGCGGCCCACGGTCTCGGCGACAGCGCCGCCGACGCCGGCATCGATCTCGTCGAAGATCAGCGTGCCCGCTTCACCGAGCTGACTTGTGGTGACGGCGATGGCCAATGCGATGCGAGAAAGTTCGCCGCCGGAGGCGACCTTGGCGAGGGCGCGGGGCGTGCTGCCTTCATGTCCCGCCACGAGGAATTCCGCAGATTCGAGTCCGAAGGATTGAGGCGCGTCTTGCGCGAGCAACGCAACCTCGAAGCGGCCACCGGCCATGCCCAATTGCTGCATGGCTTGAGTGACGGCGGCGGCAAGCTTGGGCGCGGCTTGGCGGCGAGCAGCGGACACCTTTTTCGCTTGCGCGTCGAAGGCGGTCTTGGCCTCGCGCAATTCGGCTTCCAGCGCATCGAGATCTGCTGCCGCATCCAGCGCTGCCAACTCCCTTTTCCACTCGGCGAGCAAGGCCGCCAGATCAGAAGGCGGACGCCGATAGCGACGCGCCAAACCCATCCATGCAGACATTCGGTCGTCGACTTCCTGCAGGCGTTCGGGCTCGACTTCAGTGTGATTCAAATAGCTGGACAGCGTGTGCGCCGCATCCTGCAACTGCGCCTGTGCACCCTGCAGTACCTCGACCACGCCCGCCAATTGCGGATCGATGCCCGACACCTCCTGCAATGCATCGATGGCCCGGCCGGTCATGGACTCGGCGCTGTCGTCGGCTTCGTTCACGGCATCCAGGGCACCGCGAGCCGAATCGATCAGCGACTGCGCATTCGACAGCTTCCGGTGCTCGGTGTTGAGTTCGTCCCACTCGTCCTCGCCCGGTGCCAGCTTGTCGACTTCGCCGATCTGCCAAGCAAGGCGCTCGCGCTCGCGGGAGAGATCGGCTTGCTTGGTCTGCGCGTTCTGCAGCAGATCGCAAGCCGACTTCCAGCGCGACCATGCCAGCGTCAGCGGCGCGATATCAAGGCCGGCATAGGCATCCAGCAAGCCGCGAACCGACGGCCCCCGCGTCAGGCTCTGCCATGCGTGCTGACCATGAATGTCCACCAGGTGATCGGCCGCCTCGCGCAGTTGCGCAATGGTTGCCGCGCTGCCATTGACCCACGCCCGGCTCTTGCCCTGCGCATCGATCGTGCGGCGTAGCAGCAAGGTGTCGCCGTTGTCGAACCCGGCTTCGTTCAGCCATGAAGACAAGGCCGGCGGCGAGTCGAATTCCGCTGTGATCTCAGCTCTTGCCGCGCCTTCGCGCACGACGCCGGCGTCGCCGCGGCTGCCCAGGGCCAATTGCACCGCGTCGATCAGGATTGATTTTCCTGCCCCGGTCTCGCCGGTGAGCACCGAAAACCCGCCGTCGAGTTCCACCTCGAGCTCGGTGACGATCACGAAATCGCGCAAGATGAGTCGGCGCAGCATCAGGTCACCACCCCTGCGTGCCAACGGAGCTTGCGACGCAGCGTCGCGTAGTAGCTCCAGCCAAGGGGGTGCAAGAAACGCACCTGATGGGCGGACCGGCGGACGCTGACGCGGTCGCCGTGAAGAAGTCTAGCCAACGCTTGCATGTCGAAGTTGACGCTGGCGTCACGCCCGGCGACGACTTCGATGCTGATTTCGCGCGAGTCAGGCAGGACGATGGGGCGATTGGACAGGTCGTGCGGTGCGATCGGCACCAGCACCCAGCCGGCAATGCCCGGGTGGAGAATCGGCCCGCCCGCAGACAGCGCATAAGCGGTGGAGCCGGTGGGAGAACCGATGATCAGGCCGTCGGCACGCAGGTTGGCGACGAATTCGTCGCCAATGTCGATCTTGAGCTCCACCATGCTGGCCGTGCCCCCGCGGCTCACGACCACGTCGTTCATCGCGAAACCTTCGAAAATCACCTCGCCGTCGCGCCACACGCCGCCTTCGAGCATGGTGCGGCGTTCTTCCTCGAAATCGCCAGCGACCATTGGGGCGAGGGCTTCCGCGAAGTGGCCGACGGGGACGTCGGTGATGAAACCCAGCCGCCCTTGGTTGATTCCGACGAGCGGAATGCCGAATCGGGCGAGCTGACGGGCAATGCCCAGCATGGTGCCGTCACCACCGACGACGACCGCGAGGTCGCAGCTTTGTCCCAGTTCGGCTGGTGTTTTCGACCCGTAATCGACGAGCCCCGTGTTGAGTGCTGTTTCGCGCTCGAGCGAGACCTCGAGGCCCTGACGGATCAGGAAGCGGGCGATCTCGTCGAGGACCCCGCGGATGCCTTGCGCGTGGTACTTGCCCACCAATGCGGCGTGACGGAATCGACGGCTCATGCGCGGGATTACACCACAGCGTTTGGCTGTTCACGCCTACGAAAATGGGTCGCAGCCTACAATGAAAACCATGCTGGACGAGCGTGCTAAAACACTATTGAAGGCGCTGGTCGAACGCTACATCGCGGATGGCCAGCCGGTCGGATCGCGAACTCTTTCGCGTGCTTCCGGACTCGATCTGTCGCCGGCGACCATCCGCAACGTCATGGCCGACCTGGAAGAACTGGGCTTGATCGCCAGCCCTCACACCAGCGCGGGTCGCATCCCCACGGCGCGTGGCTACCGCCTTTTCGTCGACACCATGCTCACCGCAAAGCCGGGCCAATGGGGCGAGGGGTCGCGCATCGAGCCCCATCTGCAGGCCGACCAGCCGCAGCGCGTCATTGCGAACGCGGCCCAGATTCTGTCGAGCCTGTCGAACTTCGTCGGCGTGGTGACCACGCCGAAGAAGCCGAGTGTCTTTTGCCACATCGAGTTTCTGCGGCTGGGCGACAAGCGGATGCTGGTCATTCTGGTGTCGCCCGACGGCGATGTGCAGAACCGCGTCATCTTCACAGCGCAGGACTACAGCCAGGCGCAACTCGTCGAGGTCAGCAATTTCCTCACACAGCACTACGCTGGTCTTACCATGGAAGAGGTGCGCGAACGGCTCAAGACTGAGGTTGAGCAACTGCGGGGCGAGATCGCCTGCCTCATGCAAGCTGCGGTCGACGTGGGGACCGAGGCCATCGCCGACAGCCAGGAGCAGGTGGTGATCTCCGGCGAGCGGAACCTGCTGGCCGTGCAGGATTTTTCAAGCGACATGGGCAGCCTGCGAAAGCTCTTCGACCTTTTCGAGCACAAGACCCAGTTGATGCGCTTGTTGGAAGTGAGCAGCCGGGCCGAAGGCGTGCGTATCTACATTGGTGGTGAGAGCATGGTCGTGCCCTTCGAAGAACTGTCGGTGGTGTCGGCTCCCTATGAAGTCGATGGGCAGGTCGTGGGCACGCTCGGCGTGATCGGGCCCACCCGAATGGCGTATGACCGAATGATCCAGATCGTGGACATCACCTCGCGGTTGGTGTCGAACGCGTTGTCGCAAAAGTAAGCGGCGAGACTGCCGCCTACAATCACCACGCGGGCCGTTAGCTCAGTTGGTTAGAGCAGAGGACTCATAATCCTTTGGTCGCAGGTTCGAGCCCTGCACGGCCTACCAATAAAATCAAGGACGCGATTAGGGGCGTCCACGGTCGCCTCTGTCAACGAAGTGTCAACGCGAGTTCGTTCGCACGATCTGCTTTGCGTGCGTGAGCGAGAACTTCATCGGGAGGTTCTTCCAGGTCTTCACGGGCGAGTTCGGTGCCTTCGGCTTCGTGTTTGGGGACACCTTTGGCGGGCGTGTTTGCCATTCGCCGAAGATGATCACTTCGTCGCCGAACTGTAGATCCTCAATCAGTGCAGCCTTGCCAGTGGTCGCGAAAGCATCCACCTTGGTGACCACACCATGCTCGTCCGGTGCTGCCTTGGGGACAGTGAGCTGTACGACCCAATAGGATCGTGCTGCGTCGTCTTGATTCGTTCTCTTGTTGATGCTTTGGATCGTGCCGGCCACGGCCAACGGGTAGTCGATGCGCCCTGAACTGAGTTGTTTATAGGCTGTCGCGTACTCGTCCTGCTCGATGTAGAAGTCCGACCAACGCACCTTGCGGCCGTCGAACGAAAGCACTAGGTGCTGTTCGATGTCTTGATTGTCCTCGCAGTAGTTGCGTACCTTGAGGATGCGCGCAGCGGTGTTGAGGTACGCGTTCAGCTTTCCGATGGACACGTACTTTCTGCCGCCGCCGTTTGGTGCGCGGGAATCGCCGAACCTGTCAGGCGATTCTTTGGACGGCCGCGCGGTCTTGTAGCTCTCGGGGAACATGAGCCGCAGCTCGTAGACGCCCTTTCCGAGCTGATGCACAGCGTCCGGTTCAGCATCGCGCACTGCAGTCTTGATCTGGGCTTCGATGTTGTAGGGGCAGTCCTCGGCGTGGCTGTGCTTTTGCCGGAGCTTGAAGTAGTGCTCGACAATGATCGAGACACCCTTCCGGACCATCTCATACCCGGCGTTGTAGCGAACTTCGGATGGGCAGTGCTCGCAGAGATACGAGGTACCACCTTGAGCTGATTCAAGGCCGAGCCGCGATTTCGTGTCGAACGAGCGAGCCCACTTCATTTTCGCGGCCATCTGCTCCCCTCTCCACCTGTCTGGTCAGTTATGTAGATTGACTAGTTTTACCAGAGGATTCGAGGCGCGAGCTTCTTGCAAGTGCTCGGGAGTCAAGCGGGCATAGCGCATGGTCATCGTCAGATTGGCATCCCCCAAAATTTTCTGCTGCGTCAGGATGTTGCCGCCGTTGATCATGAAGTGGCTTGCGAACGTGTGTCGCAGCACGGAGGAGAGTTGCCCCTTCGGCAACGACAAGCTGATTCGGTCCACAGCATCCCGGAACGCTGAATAGGCGTTCTCGAATACCCGGGGCCAGGTTCAGCAGGGGAGTGATGCCGCTTCAGCTCATCTTCTAGTTCATCGCGGATTGTGGACACTGCCGGACTTTGTGCCAGCGAACTGGATCAGGCCATTGGGCCGAGTGGCTATGCCCGTATCGGCGCTCGCTGCATTGAAGGCTGTCAGAAGTCATCACGCAACTATCCGTGATGCAGCGGTAGTCCATCCCTACCCGTTCCTTGGCAGAACACTACCAAAGGCCGTTGTAGTACCCGACCGACGAACCCTTAAGGCCCTGTCGGCAGGTACAAGTGCCCAGGTTTGGGCGCCTCCGAGTGATGTCGCCAGCATCGGCGGTGGACGCGTTGGCAACTTCCAGCTTTGCCCGAATTGCGATTGATGGAGCTCACTGCGGTGTTGTCAAAGCCAACCAGCTACCACTGTTGATTGGAGCAATGCAAGGATCTCCTGGCATCGCTCGCGGCTGGACGCAGCCGACAGGCAGAGTTGATTGCGAAGGTCTGCTTCTTGGCAACGGGCGCGCGATGGTCCGAGGCAGAGACACTGCCAATTCAACGCGTCCGCAATTGCTATATCAGGCACGACCGATGTGTGCTGCTATTGGTCAATTCATTCGCGGTGAAATCGAATCCTGTGCAGGGCGTCACCCTGTGCCAATGCACCGCGCGGCAATCATCGGTTCCTCAAGGTTCCGTCAATCTTCCTGAGATTGCGAGCCACACAATTGCGACGGAAATCAAGAGGGCAGCACGTCGAAAGACAGGAGCGCGACCCAACTCAACAGGATCTTCAGAATGAACATGCCAAGCCAACGCCCCATACGCGCCACAGCGGCGAGCGCACTGCTATGCACGCTGGTGCTGTCTGCCTGCGGGGGCGGGCATGAAACGGTCACCGCAGCGGCAGTGGTCGCCGCCGCACCAGCAGCGAAGCCACCGGCACCGAAACCAGCAGCACCAGCACCAGCGCCTGCACCAGCACCAGCGCCTGCACCTGCACCTGCACCTGCACCTGCACCTGCACCTGCACCTGCGCCTGCACCTGCACCTGCACCTGCACCTGCACCAGCACCTGCACCAGCACCAGCACCTGCACCTGCACCTGCACCAGCACCAGCACCAAATACATCCGACTGTTCGACAGGATCGTTCCTGTTCTGCGAAGACTTCGAGTCGTCGGGAGCAGGGACGGCATCGAGTTCGAAGTGGACTACCGAGCTCAGGGGAGGCACAGCCACGATTGACTCGACCCACGCACGCGGCAAGAACGCATTGCACTTGAACACCACGGCCAATGGCATGGCGTTCCTGGTTCCTACCAACTTCGCGCCGCCGGGCAATAGCTTCTTTGGCCGTATGTGGCTTTGGGTTTCCGCCTTCCCGACGAAGCCGGACTATGCGCACTTCACGTTGGTGGAGGCATCCGGCACTGGCACCAGCACGCTGGTGCGCCCGGTCGGCGGCCAGTACATCCCCGGCAAGGCCAACGGAACTCCGCTGTGGGGCGTCGGCAGCGATCTTGGCCCGACTGGCGACTGGCTCAACTGGAGAGAATCCACGCCGACCGCCAGTGGTCAATGGAGCTGCATCGAATGGCAGATGCAGTCGGCAGACAACAGTGTGAATGTCTGGATCGATGGCGTTGCAAAGCCTGAGCTGAGCGTGTCCACCAAGAACCATGGGGGCAACAACGTTGACTTCGTCTTTCCGACGTTCAACAAGCTGAGGCTCGGCTGGCAGCTCTATCAAGGTGGTTCCACACCGAGCAGTTTCGACTTGTGGCTCGATGACATCGTGTTGTCAAGCAGCCGCGCAGGCTGCGGGTCGAGCGCCATGCCACCAGCACCAGCACCAGCACCAGCACCAGCACCAGCACCAGCACCAGCACCAGCACCAGCACCAGCACCAGCACCAGCACCAGCACCAGCACCA
>Ga0207678_10004460_pt1 | contig 12589 bp, 12 predicted proteins | sample KBSC63metaG_FD_184319 | JGI IMG/M metagenome (GOLD analysis project Ga0207678, IMG submission 184319) | Corn rhizosphere microbial communities from Kellogg Biological Station, Michigan, USA - KBS C6-3 metaG (SPAdes) (version 2) | ecosystem: Host-associated > Plants > Roots > Rhizosphere > Soil ... | reverse complement strand
CCTGCGGTCGGCACGCCGGGCGGGAAAGGTGCTTCCGCAGCCGCGCCCCGTCGTAGATGAGCACGTTCTGCTCGACCGTACTGGCGTGCGGGTAATCGGCCGGATCCGTCTTCCGGTTCACCAGGTCGATGAGGTCAGCCAGACGGCAGTCATCGGCCGACAGGTAGCCTGGCGCGGCATCGAATGTCATCCGCTTGCTCCTCGAGCGTGGTCATGCGTAATCCCCTCAGGCAGGGAATGGGTACGCCAGGCGGGATCGGCCACGGCCTGTGGCTCGCGGCCGCAGAGCACGTCGAGGACGCCGCGGGCGGCGGTAGTGAAGGTCGCCGCGGTGGCCCGCCGGCTCAGCCCCATCAGGTGCGGGGTGAGGACGACATCGGGATGGCCGTACAGCGGGTGGCGTCCGGGCGGTTCTGGGTCGAACACGTCCAGGCCGACACCTGACAGCCGTCCGTCCGTCAGCGCCCGCCACACGGCGTCGGTGTCGACGAGCCCGCCGCGGCCGCAGTTGACCAGGACCGTGCCCGGCCTGACCCGGGCCAGGAAAGCGTCGTCGACCAGGTGCCTGGTCTGCTCGTTCAGGGGAAGATGCAGGGTGATGACGTCGCTGCGCGCCGCGAGGTCGCCGAGGCTGGCGCAGTGCTCCACGCTGGGCAGGCCGGCGGGCGGCTCGCTAACCGGATCGTAGGCCAGGACCCGCATCCCGAAGGCCGAGGCCAGCGCCGCGGTCCGGCGGCCGATCCGGCCAAAGCCGATCACGCCCAGGGTGGCGCCGTCGAGATCGCCGACGCTGACGTCGGCGCGCTCAGCCCAGCGCCCCTCACGGACCAGCGCGGTGAGCGGGCCGAACCGCTTGACCAGGTGCAGGGCCATGCCGATCGCGCCTTCGGCGACCGCGGCGGCGCCGGCCCCCGGGGTGACCACCACGGCAACCCCCCGGGCCGTCGCGGCCGGCACGTCGATCAGATCGGTGCCGACTCCGGTCCTGGCGATGACCCGGAGCGCGGGCGCCCGGCCGAGCAGCGCCCGGTCGACCCGGGCATCGGCGCGGGCGATCGCGCCCTCGGCGACGGCGAGTTCGGCCTCGCCGGGCGCGGCGACGAACCGGCAGTGCCCGTCGAGCACGCCGGCGACCAGGCCCGGGTCGACGGAACCCAGCGCCACCACCACCGGCAGGTCACCGACCTGCTCACCGCTGGGCATCAGGCGTGCCCGAACGTGGCGCCGGGCACCGGCGCTACCTTGCGCCAGGCGCCGTCCCCGGCCGAGGCCGCCGTCGCGGCGATGACCTCGGCGTCCGCGAGCGCCTCGGCGATGGTCGAGTTACACTGCTCGCCGCCGCCGAGCGCGACCAGGAACTTCCTGGCCTCGATGACCTTGAGGTCGTCGTAGCTCATGCTGTGTCCCGGCCCGGGCTGGAACTGTCCGTAATCGCCCAGCGACGCGTTGCCGAGGATGGTGGTGTAGCCGTGGTCGGTATTGGCGGGACCGCCCCGGCCCAGGCAGAGGCGTAGCTCGTTCATCTGCTCGAAGTTCCAGATGGCGGAGCCCTCGGTGCCGTAGATCTCGAAGCCGAGCGAGCACTGCGGGCCGACGCTGACCCGGGACGCCTCCAGGGTACCGACCGCGCCGACCGCGTGGGTGCCGGAACCGCCCGCGAACCGGACCAGCGCCGCGACGTAGTCGTCGTTCTCGACCTCGCCCATCTCGCCGTTCTCGATCACCGCGAAGTGCGTGCCCGAACCCATCGGCAGGATGGGCCGCTGCGCGTACACGGTGGACAGCAGCGAGCTGACCTCGGTGATCGGCGACACGACGTACTGCATCAGGTCCACGACGTGGCTGAGCAGGTCGCCGAGCGCGCCGGTGCCGGCCTCCTCGCGGCGGAACCGCCAGGACAGGGCGCCGTTGGGTTCGGACGCGTAGCTGTTGAAGAACACCGCGCGCACGTTGGTGATGCGGCCCAGCCGGCCGGCCGCGATCAGCTCGCGGACCCGTTCCACCGCGGGGACGTGCCGGTAGTTGTAGCCGATCGAGGTGGTGACGCCGACTGCCCGCGCGGCGGCCGCGACCTCGGCGGTCTCGCCGGCGTCCCGGCCGACCGGCTTCTCGATCCAGAACGGCTTGCCCGCCCGGGCGGCCGCGACGCCGATCTCGCGGTGCAGCATGTTCGGCGCGCAGATGGACACCACGTCGACGTCGGGATCGGCGAGCACGTCACGGTAGTCGGTGCTGGTCCTGGTGTACCCGAGGATCTCGCGGGCGTAGTCCGCCCGGTCGGCGGCGGTGTCGGCCGCGTGGATCAGCCTGGGCCGGATCTTCAGTTCCGGGTAGACCTGCGGGACCGCCTGGTAGGCGCGGGTGTGCAGTTTGCCCATCCAGCCCACGCTGATCAGGCCGACACCGGGCCTTGTGTATCCGTCGTCGGTGGTGTTCATGGCGGGGTACCTATCTACTCGGGCTCGGGTTTGATGGCGGTGCGGGCCTGGCCGAACGCGGCCGTTACGGCGGCGGCCAGCAGGGTGGAATCCGAGCCGATGCCAACGAACGACCAGCCTTGCTCCAGTCGCCGGGCGGCGGCCGCGCCGTCGGCCACGAGCAGGCCGCAGGCCTTGCCGTGGCGCCGGCCGGCCGCCAGCACGTGCTCGATGGCCTCGATAAAGGCCGGCGCGGTGAGATCGCCGGGAACGCCGAGGTCGTGGCTGAGGTCGCGGGGGCCGACGAATAGCACGTCGACGCCGTCCAGCGCGGCGATCGCCTCGGCGTTGCCGACCGCGGCCGCCGACTCGATCTGGATCACGCCGAGGACCTCGGAGTTGGCCCGGTCGAGGGCGCCCGGGTCGAGGCCGAACCGGCAGGCCCGGTTGTAGGTGGCCACGCCCCGGTCCCCGGCGGGCGGGTAGCGCAGGTGCCGGACCGCTTCGGACACCTCGTCCGCGGTGTTCATCCGGGGCAGCATGATGCCCGCGGCCCCGCTGTCCAGCACCCGTCCCATCCGGATGCGGGCCGCGGACTCCACCCGGACCACGGTCGGGACGCCGTAGCTCCCGGCGGCGGGCACGACGTCGCGAACCTGCTCCTCCCCGCCGGCCCCGTGCTCCAGGTCGAGCAGGACCCAGTCCACGCCGGCCGCCGCGCAGACCTCGGCCGCGATCGGCGATGCGGAGCCGATGAAGGTGCCAAGGGTAGGCGTTCCGGCCCGGACCGCCGCGACCAGCGCACCATGATTGAGCGGACTCAGCGGGACGCTCAACCGAACCACCTCTGTTCCTTGATGTCGCTGTCGTACTCGGCCCGCAGGCCGGCCGTGACGCTAAGAGTGGACACCTCGGCCGGGGCCACGTCCCACCAGACCCCGGCGCCCGGCAGGTCGGCGTGCGGGATGACGGGCACCACGATCACGACCGGGCCGGGGTGGTCGCGGGTAGCGGACAGGGCGTCCCGCAGCTCGGTCGCGGTGGTGGCGCGGCAGGCGCGGGCGCCGAGCCCGGCCGCGACCTGCACCAGGTCGAGGTCGAGGTAGTCCCCCTCCAGCCGAGGCGCCTTTGACGCGTCTCCTGCGGCCAGCTCCAGCGGGGCGGCCCGGTAGCGGAACTCGTTGCCGAACTCGCGCCCGCTGCGCAGCATCTGCAGCCGGTGGATGACCTGGTAGCCGCGGTTATCCGGGACGACGAGCGTGACCGCCAGGCCCTCCTGAGCGGCGGTGACCAGTTCGGTCGGCGCGAGCAGGAAGGTCCCGTCGCCGAGAAACGAGACGACCCGCGCGCCCGGCTCGGCGTCGGCCAGCCGCACCCCGAGCGCGGCCGGGATCTCGTAGCCCATGCAGGAGAAGCCGAACTCCAGGTGGCAGTGGCGGCCGCCGGTCGCGTCCCAGACCTTGAGCAGGTCGCCGGGCGGGCCTCCGGCGGCGGCGATCACCACGTCGCCGGGCCGCGCCTGCTCCTGCAGGACCCCGATGAGCTGGCCCTGGGTGAGGACGGCATCGGTGCTCGTGACCACATCCCCGCCAGCCTGCGCCGGGTCGAATGGCTGGTCCGGGTCCAATGCGGCGGCCCGGACCACGGCCCACTCCCCGGTCAGCTGCTCCGCGCGGGCGCGCCAGGCCTCGGGTGCGCGGATGCCCGCGCTGGCCGCGCCGTCGGCCAGGGCGGCCAGCGCCTGCCTGGCGTCGGCGACGATGCCGGTGGCGCCGAGCCGGTCGGCGTCGCGCGGGTTGACGTTGACGCTCGCGAACCGCACCGCCGGGTTGGCGAACAGCGAGTGCGAGGCGGTGGCGAAGTCGGTCAGCCTGGCCCCGACCGTCAGCACCAGGTCGGCCTCGCGGGCCAGGGCATTGGCCGCGGGGGTGCCCTCCAGGCCGATGCCGCCGATCTGCCACCAGGCCCGCTGCTGCACTGCGCCTTTGCCGGCGAAGGTCTCCAGCACCGGAAGGCCGGCCGTCCCGGCCAGACGCTCGAGCTCGGCGGTGGCGTCGGAGTAGATGACCCCGCCGCCCGCGATGACGAGCGGCCGTTCCGCGGCGGCCAGCATCGCGAGCACGGCGTCGACCTCGCCAGCGTCGGGCTGCGGGCGGCGGATAACCCAGGCCCGTTCGGTAAAAAATCCGGCCGGATAGTCGTAGGCGTGCGCCTGGATGTCCTGCGGCAGCGAGAGCACCACGGCGCCGGCGTCCACCGGGTCGGTGAGCACCCGCATGGCCGCGGGCAGCGCGGTGAGCAGCTGCTCCGGCCGGGTGATGCGGTCGAAGAAGCGGCACACCGGCCGGAACGCGTCGTTGACGGTCACGTCCGCCTCGAGCGGGTGCTGCAACTGCTGCAGCACGGGGCCCTGGTGCCTGGTCGCATACGTGTCACCGGGCAGCAGCAGCACCGGCAGCCGGTTGACGGTGGCCAGCGCCGCCCCGGTGACCATGTTCAGCGCGCCCGGGCCGATCGAGGAGGTCACGGCTAGGGTGGCGCGCCGCCGGCTGTGCTTGGCGAACGCCGTGGCCGCGTGCACCAGGGCCTGCTCGTTGCGGCCCTGGATGAACGGCATGGCGTCGCTGAGCTGGTCCAGGGCCTGGCCGAGCCCGGCCACGTTGCCATGGCCGAAGATGCCCAGGGTGGCGGGGACCAGCCGGCGGCGCTGGCCGTCGGCGACCGAGTACTGCCGGGACAGGTACGTCACGACGGCTTGGGCTACCGTCAGCCGAACGGTCTGGGAGGTCATCGTCGGTCCTTCCTTCTTCACCAGGGCCTGCCGTGCAGGATCACGGTCTTGACGTCGGTCATCTCGGCCACCGCCGAGCGGGGGCCTTCCTTGCCGATGCCGCTCGCCTTCAGCCCGCCGTAGGGCATGAGGTCGGCCCGCCACAGCGGGGTCCAGTTGACGTGCACGTTGCCGGCGTCGATCTCCCTGATGGCCCGGACCGCGCCTGACACATCGGAGGTGAAAATGCCCGCGCCGAGCCCGTAGGGCGTGCCGTTGGCCTGCGCGATCGCGCTCTGGAAGTCCTCCGCCGAGCTGACCGCCACGGCCGGGCCGAACAGCTCGTCCTGGCTGAAGGACGACCGGGGATCTACCCCCGCGACCACGGCCGGGGCGACGATGGCGCCGTCACGCCCGCCGCCCGTCAGCAGCTTGGCTCCCTCGTCTACGGCGCGGCGGATGGTTTCCTCGACCCGTTCGGCTTCATCCGTGGTGATCAGCGTGCCCATGGTCGTGTCCGGGGATCCGGGGTCACCGGTCCTGATCGCCTCCACCTTGGGCACCAGCGCGTCGAGGAAATCCGCGGCGACGGCCGGGTGGGTGATGACGCGCTGCACCGAGATGCAGACCTGGCCCGCGTTGATGTAGCCGCCGGCCGCGACCGCGCTGGCGGCCAGTTCGACGTCGGCGTCGGGCAGCACCACGACCGGGCACGACGAGCCCAGCTCCAGGGACAGCTTCTTGATCCCGGCGATCCGGGTGATGTGCTCACCGGTGGCGGTCGACCCGGTGAACGAGACCTTGCCCACCCGCGGGTCGGTGACCAGGGCGTCGCCGATGATCCGGCCGGGTCCGGTGAGCACGGACAGCACCCCGTCCGGCAGCCCGGCGTCGGTGAGGCAGCGGGCCAGGGCCAGGGCGGTCAGCGGGGTGGTCCTGGCCGGCTTGAGTACGACCGCGTTGCCCGCCGCCAGGGCCGGCGCTAGCTTGTGCATGACCAGCAGGGCCGGGTAGTTGAACGGGGTGATCGCCACCACGATGCCCACGGGCTGGTGGATGGTGAAGCCGATCTTGTCCAGGCCCGTGCCGCGGTTGGCGTCCAGCGGCAGCGCGTCGCCGTAAAGCTGGGTGCCCTCGAACGCGGCCAGCCGGATCAGGTCACCTGAGCGCGCCGCCTCGCCCCTGGCCTCGGTGATCGTCTTGCCGGCCTCGGAGCTGATGATCTGCGCGATCTGCTCGGCGCGCTCGTCGGCCAGTTCGGCCGCGCGGAGCAGGATCCGCATCCGCTCGTGGGCCGGCGTGCGCCGCCAGGTGACCGCGCCGCTCTCGGCCCGGTCCACCGCGGCGCGGACGTCGTCCGGCCCGGCGACCGGGACCGTCCCGGTGACCGTCCCGTCGAACGGCGAGGTCACGTCCTCGGTGCGGCCGTTCGCGGCTGCCTGCCACGTGCCGCCGATCAGCATTGTCATCTCTGCGTATTCACCTGTCAGCGGGTCGGGGTTCGATGAACTCGACACTGCATGACCCGATCCATCAAGTCAACAGCTTCATGACCATCAAAAACCCATCATTTCGACGGGCCGTCCATCGCAGCGGAGGCCGGAGTCAAGGCTGGTGTACGTACGTGCTGATGAGGTAGGTTAGGCCGAACGGACCCGGTTCATGCCGCAGCGAAGACCAGGGGTCGACCGACGCTAACCGCCATCAGCAACCCATCAGGATAGCCGTATGCCCCACCCTTACCCGATCCGCGACATCGCCCGGCAGGCCGGCGTGAGCGAGGCCACCGTGGACCGCGTCCTCAACGACCGCGGCGGCGTCCGCCCGAGCACCGTCAACGACATCAGGCAGGCCATCGCCGACATGGACCAGCAGCGCAGCCAGCTGCGCCTGGCCGGCCGGGTATTCATGATCGACATCGTGATGCAGACCCCGGACCGGTTCTCCTCCGCGGTCAAGACCGCGCTGGAGCAGGAGCTCCCGTCGCTGCGGCCCGCGGTCGTGCGGTCGCGCTTCGATTTCCGCGAGACGGGTCACGCGGGCGACATCGTCGCGACCCTGGACGCGATCGCCCGCCGGGGCTCCCGCGGGGTGATCCTCAAGGCGCCGGAGGCGCCCGAGGTCAACGCGGCGGTCCTGCGCCTGAGCGAGGCGGGCATCCCGGTGGTCACGCTGGTGAGCGACCTGCCGTTCAGCAAGCGGGTCGCCTACGTGGGGATGGACAACCGCTCGGCCGGAGCGACGGCGGCGTACCTGGTCAACGAGTGGCTGGGCGAGGTCCCGGCGTCTTCGGGTTCTGCGGGTTCTCCGGGTTCTCTTGGGCGGGGCAGCCGGATCCTGGTCGCGCTGAGCCGCAGCGTCTTCCGCGGCGAGGAGGAACGCGAGATCGGCTTCCGGTCGGCGATCCGCGAGCGGTGGCCGCACCGGGGGCTCACCGAGATCACCGACAGCGATGGGCTCGACACGTCGGTTTACCGGCTCGCGCTCGACGCCCTGGACCGGCACGCCGACATCGAGGCGGTGTACTCCATCGGCGGCGGCAACCGGGCCATCCTCGACGCCTTCGACGCGCGGCGCCGCCCCTGCCGGGCGTTCATCGCGCACGACCTGGACCGGGACAACCGCGAGCTGCTCGAGGCGGGCCGGCTATCCGCCGTGCTCTACCACGACCTGCGCCGGGACATGCACCGCGCCTGCCAGATCATCATGCAGGCGCACGGCGCCCTGGACGGCCCGATCGTCACCGCGCCTGCGCCGATCCAGGTCATCACCCCCTTCAACATCCCGCCGGAGACCGCTGCCTAGCCGAGCCCATGCCCGCGGACAGCCCGGGAGCGCAACCACGGCGGTGTGACATTGCTGTGGTCAGGACCACGGCGATGTGGCATCACCGTGGTTCCCCGCACGCCATCCAGACCGACACGATGGTGCTTGTGCGCGCCGTGATGCCGGTGCGCGGCGTGGTGCACGTGCAGACTGCTAACCGGTTCGGCTGGAGGGCGCGCAACCCGAGCCCAACCGGCCCGATGCGGCACCGCGCCGGTTATGAGCGGCTCACTGTGACATCGGGCCGGTTGCTTACCCTCACCTGAAGTGACGGAAGCGCGGCGCGGGCGAGGCTGGGCGGGGCGCGGGGCATGTTGATCTTGCTGCCTGGGCGTTCGGGGGCACGGGATAATCGGCGAGTGCCCGATGCCGAGATACCTGATGCCGAGATGCCTGGTGACGAGATGGAGGCCGAGTCGCGCGCGACGGACCGGCTGACCTTGTTCTCCGACGCGGTGGTCGCCATCGCGATCACGCTGCTCGCGATCGACCTTCCGGTGCCCGAGGGCGGCACGGTGCCGCTGTTCTGGGAATCGGTCCGGCACAACGGCGGCCACTATGCGGCCTTCCTGATCAGCTTCTTCGCGATCGCCGCGGCGTGGCGTGACCATCACGACATCTTCAAGTACGTCAGGCGGGTCGACTCCCGGTTGCGGACGCTCAACACCTTCTGGCTGCTGATGATCGTGCTGAACCCGTTCGCGACGAAGCTGCTCACCGCGCCGGGACACCCGGACCTCCAGACCCACGCCCTGCGGTTCGGCTTCTACGCGCTGCTGCAGGTGCTGGAGTCCGCGACGGTGTTCGTCATGCTGGCGCACATCCTCTCGCACGGGCTGGCGCCTCGCACCCCGCGCACGATGGCGATCGATATCGCCCGGCAGTCCTTTAACCTGATCCTCGGCTTCGGGCTGTCGATCCCGCTCTTCTTCGTCACCACCAACGCCTGGATCTTGTGGATCGTCGTCCCGCTGGTGGTGTCACGGTGGCGTCATATCCACCGCCGCAGGCGGAACCGCGAGGCCGCCCCAGGGCCGGGTGACACAGGCCACGGGGACATAGGTCAGCGGGACACGGGCCACGGGGTCACCGGGCCGGGAGGCTCAGCGCCCGGGTGATTCAGCCGCCGGTCGCCACCGGGCGGGCGGGATCGGTGACCCAGTTGGACCAGGAGCCGACGTAGAGCGCGGCGGGGATGCCGGCCAGCGCGAGCGCGAGGACCTCGTGGGCCGCGGTGACGCCTGAGCCGCAGTAGGAGCCGACCGGCATACCCGGGCCGGGGTTAGCGCCGAGGGCGGCGAACCTGGCGGCGAGTCCGGCGGGGTCCTTGAAGGTGCCGTCCGGGTTCACGTTGCCCGCCGTGGGCGCGCTCACCGCACCGGGGATATGCCCGGCGACCGGGTCGACCGGTTCGGTCTCGCCGCGGTAGCGCTCCCCCGCCCGCGCGTCGAGGAGCAGGCCGGTCTGCGCCGTCTCCTGCGCGCCCGCGGCATCCAGCACCGGCATCTGGCCGGGCTCCGCGCTGAAGTCACCGGGCGCCGGGGCGGGCTCGTCCGTGCTGACCGGCAGGCCGGCCCCGATCCAGGCCCGGTAGCCGCCGTCGAGCACCCGGACGTCCCGGTGGCCGAAGTAGCGCAGCGTCCACCAGGCGCGGGCCGCGCTCGCCGCGTCGCTGTCGTCGTACACCACGACCGGCCGGTCCCGGCTCACCCCGGCGGCGCGCATCGCCGCCTGGAAGGCGGCCGCGCCGGGCAGCGGGTGCCGGCCCGCGGGACCGGGCGGGCCGGCCAGGTCCCGGTCCAGGTCGACGAAGACCGCGCCGGGAAGATGACCCTGCCGGTAGCTGTCGATGCCGGGCGGCCCGGCGAGCCGCCAGCGCACGTCGAGCAGCACCGGCGGCTCTCCGGGGCCTCCGGGCTCTCCGGGCTCTCCGGGGCGGTCCTGCGCCAGTTCCGCAGCGAGCTCCCCCGCCGTGACCAGCAGGCCGTCCCGGCCGGCGCGCTGGCTCACGCCGCGGTGTACATCAGCGCGGGTACCAGCTGCTCCGACGGGGTGAGCGAGCCGTGCATGCCGGTCAGCGCGGACTCCCGAGGCTCGGCCTTGGTGGCGACGATGGCGAGGGACCCGGCCGGGGCGGCCACCACGTCGCCGATCCGGCTGGTCATCGCCGCGTCCACCGGGCCGAACCAGCCTTCCTTGATCGCCTCGTCCCTGGACAGCACCCAGGCCCGGTCGCCGAGCGTCTCCCGCCAGGCGGCCAGCAGGTCCGCCGCAGCGCCCCGGCGCGCGTACAGATGCCGGGCCCGCGGCTCGCCGCCGAGCAGGGCGAGCCCGGACCGCAGGTCGGGGTGCTCGTCCACGTCGAACTTGTCCTCTGCCCCGATGTCCACCATGCCGTGGTCCGCGGTCACGCACATGCAGGTACCCGAGGGCAGCGCGCCGGCCAGCTGCTCGGCCAGCTTGTCCACGTGGGCCAGCTGGTTGTACCAGGCGTCCGAGCCGACCCCGAACGCGTGCCCGGTGCCGTCGAGGTCGCCGTGGTACACGGTCACGAACGCGCGGTCGTTCTCCCGCAGGGCCGTGGCCGCCTGCGCGGCCAGGGCGCCCATGCTGTCGGCGGGCCGGAAATCCGCGCCGCGCATGGTCGCCACGGTCAGGCCGGTGCCACGGAACGCACCCTGCGTCACGTGCACGGCCGCGATGCCGGCCGCGGCGGCCCTCTCGTAGACGGTGGGCAGCGGCTGCCACTGCCGGGGGTCAATCCGGGAATCCCAGCGCAGCCCGTTGAGCAGCCGGTTCTCGCCGGGGATCATGACCTGATAGCCGAGGATCCCGTGCTGGCCCGGCGGCTGCCCGGTGCAGATCGAGCCCAGGCTGGTGACCGTGGTGGACGGGAACCCGGCCGTGATGGGGCGGGAGTTGCGGGCGAGTTCGGACAGGAAGGGCGCGACGGCGGGATGGTCACGGAGCAGTTCCCAGCCCAGGCCGTCCACGATTAGCAGGCACGCGCGCCGGGTGGACGGGAGGCCGAGCACATTCTGTGATTCCGGCGCGTCCGGGTCGAGTGACGCGAGCATGGACGACGACAGGTCGGCGAGGGCAGCGGCCCCGTAGGACGGCACGATCGGCGGATGTCTCGGCTCGGGCGTCATGCGGGATCCTCACCTGCTACTCGTGGGTGCCACTCAGCATCTTGCCGGAACATGGTGCCACTGGACGGGCGGCAGCGGCAAAATGGAACGGACTACCAGCAACTGCCCAGCTGGGCTTCAGCTTCCGTGGATCGCGGTGGCGTCGGACAGCTCCCGCCCGAAGCTGAGCAGCTGCCGCACGGCGTCCTCGCCGTCGGCGGCCTGGCTGACCCGTAGCGAGAAGTCGTCGGCCGTGATCGTGCCCAGGTAGCCGTGATCAGCCTCACAGCTCTCGTCGCCGCAGTGGGCCGGCTCGATTTCCAGGTGGGAAAGGACGTTCCAGCCGATGGTCAGCATGACCTCTGACGGCATGGTGACGCCGGGCACGTAGGCCGCCGGATCGGGCACCACGCGGCTGAGGGCCACCGAGGAGATCTTGGCGAACCGGATCGCCTCCGTGCTGGTCTCGGCGCGCGGCCTGCTGTCGGGCTCCTCAGCCGGATGCTCGTCGGTGTGCGAGTACACCAGCCGGGTCGGGGTGAGCGCGAGCACGGTCATGTGCCGGCGCACCTCCATCCCCGGGTCGAAGATCGCGTCGTGGTGGACGACGTAGGCCGTGACTGGCTCTGACCCGAGTGCCGAGGCGACCGCGTCGGACACCAGGCCCGGGTAGTAGCCGCTGCGCTCGATCGCGGACCGCAGGCCGTCGGTCAGGACTCGCGTTTCCCTCATCCCCCCATCCTGCACCGTCCGGCTGGGTGCTTTACCCGCGGGAGGAAGTCTAACCTGCCCAGAGCTTCCTCGGGCCGCCCGGGCGGGGCCACGCCGGCCAGGTGCAGGACCTGCTCCTCGGCCGGCTCGGGCCGGGCCATGGCGCTCGCCCCCGGGGCGGGCTTGGGCTTGCGGGGCTTCCTGGGTCCCGATCCCCCGCCCCGGCCGCGGTAGACGATCAGGCCGTTCACCGGGTCGGGCACGCCGTCGAGGGCCGAACGGATCGCGGGCAGCGCGCGGAACGCTTCCCACTGTTCGTCGGAGTCGAAGAGCACCTCGAACACCACGCCGTAGCGATGCTCGTGCCAGGCCCACTCGATCGCGCCGTTCGTCAGCGCCGCCTCGGTAAGGTCGTCCTGGTAGGAGTCCTTCCACCGGCGGGCAGGCAGTTCGCTCGCGTCGAAGACCTCGATCGACCACCAGTCGGACACGCTTCTGCCACCGCCATCCCGTTTGCGCACGACCCCCGCCCTCAAGATAGTACGTCTTTCAGCTCGGGGCCGATAGGCTCCTTCGCTGTGAGAGGAACGGGGCTCAGGCTTTCGGTGACGCTGCTCACCGTGATCCCGTGGCGGGGAGCCGGGGACGACGCCGCGCCCGGGGGCGACGCAGCTGGCAGCCCAGATGGCGGCCCAGATGCCGGCACTGCGCCGCCGCGGGCCGCCGCAGGCGCG
>Ga0207678_10004459_pt1 | contig 12590 bp, 11 predicted proteins | sample KBSC63metaG_FD_184319 | JGI IMG/M metagenome (GOLD analysis project Ga0207678, IMG submission 184319) | Corn rhizosphere microbial communities from Kellogg Biological Station, Michigan, USA - KBS C6-3 metaG (SPAdes) (version 2) | ecosystem: Host-associated > Plants > Roots > Rhizosphere > Soil ... | reverse complement strand
GGCCACGCACCGCTGAGGTTCCGCACCGTCGCGGTGTTCACGGTCGGCGGAGTCGCCGTTGCCGTGATGACAGTCGTGCTCGTGATCGCGCAGACCTGACGGCGCTAGGACTCGATGCCGACGTTCAGGCTCGGGTACTTCCCCGTCAGCAGCAGCACGTAGGCGTAGGTCTGCGTCTCGAACCGCAGCGCGAGCGCGGCGAAGTTGCGCAGGCCTTCCGGCACGCGGCCCATCACGAGCGCGATGAACCAGCTGAAGACGGCGAGCAACTGGGAGAGGTTCGAGAGGATGTTCGTCAGCAGCAGCGCCGGGATCGCGAGGATGATCCGGAAGAAGACGGTCAGCCGGTTCTGCTCCTCGGGCGGGTCGATCTCGAGGTCGATCGGGTAGCTGCCCTCGCGCCCGGTGAAGCCCGGGTAGGGGTCGGCGATCAGGAGGACGTACGCGCGGACATGCGTCGTGAAGCGCAGGAACGTCGCGAGGAAGCCGTGCAGCCCGTCTGGCGAGCGACCGGTGGCAAGGGTCGCGAACCAGTTGACGATCAGCGCCAACGTCGCGATCACGGCCCACAAGGTGAACCACAGGAAGAGTGGGATCGCGAGGATCAGGCGGAAGAAGACGGTCAGCCTGGTCCGCTGGAGGTCGTCGTTGACGATCAGCCGAATCGGGTGGATCGCCGGCACGTGCGCAGCTGCTGCGGTCTCCATGTCGTGTCCTTCCATGTCAGCGGCCCTCGAAGCGCGGCTCCCGTTTCTCCAGGAACGCGTCCACTCCTTCGCGGAAGTCGTCCGTCTGAGTGGCCGCGGCCTGCAGCTGCGCCTCGCGCTCGAGCTGCTCCTCGAGCGTCGCCCAGTCGGCGCTGTCGAAGAGGCGCTTGCTCATGCCGATCCCGCGCGTCGGCATTGCGGCCAGCTGCGCGGCCCACTCCGCAGCGCGGGGGGCAAGGCGGTCGTCGGGCACGACCTCCGACACGAGGCCCCAGTCGAGCGCCTCCTGCGCGGTCAGGCGCCGCCCCGAGGTCATCCACTCGAACGCCCGCGGCGAGCCGAGCAGCCGCGTGACGAAGAACGTGCCGCCCATGTCCGGGACGAGGCCGATGTTGATGAACGCCGGCACGAAGGTCGCGCTCTCGGCAGCCAGGCGCAGGTCGCAGGCGCAGGCGAAGCTGAGCCCGGCACCGGCGGCGGGCCCGTTCACGGCCGCGATGACGGGCTTCTCCAGCTCGCGCACCGCGCGGATCGTCGGGTGGTAGTTCGTCCGCAGGCGGCCGGCGATGTCGCGCGCGGCTTCGCCGAACTCGTTCAGATCCTGCCCGACGCAGAAGCCTCGGCCGGCGCCGGTGATCACGACCGCCCGGACGTCCTCGCCCCGCGCATCCCTGAACGCGCCGACGAGCTGGCTGTGCATCTCGGCCGTGAACGCGTTCAGCACGTCCGGCCGGTTGAGCGTGATCGTGAGGACGGCGCCGTCGCGGCTGGTCTCGACCTCGGGCATCCGCCGCAGCCTATAACCGCGTTGCTAGCTTCGGCGCATGGCCGGGTTGACCTACATCTCGTCCGAGCAGGACGCCCTCGACGCCTACTCGAACGCCGTCATCTCCGTCGCCGAGCGGCTCGCGCCGTCCGTGGCGAACCTGCGCGTCTCGCGGGGCCGGCGCCTCGGCGGCGGTAGCGCCGTGGTGATCACCCCGGACGGCTTCCTCGTCACGTCGGCGCACGTCGTCGACGGCTCAACGCGCGGTGGCCGCGCGTCCTTCGTGGACGGGCGTGAGCTCGCCTTCTCGGTCGTCGGCTCCGACCCGCACTCCGACCTCGCCGTGCTACGCGCTGACGCGGACGAGCTGGTCGCGGCCGAGCTCGGCGACGCAGAAGGCCTTCGCGTCGGCCAGCTCGTGGTCGCGATCGGCAATCCGAACGGCTTCGCCGGCTCCGTGACCGCTGGCGTCGTCTCGGCGCTCGGGCGCTCGCTGCCCACGGCCGGCGGCCGGATCGTCGACAACGTGATCCAGACGGACGCCGCGCTGAACCCGGGCAACTCGGGCGGAGCGCTCGCCGACGGGCGTGGGCGCGTGGTGGGAATCAACACTGCCGTCGCCGGCGTCGGCCTAGGCCTCGCGGTGCCGGTGAACGCGGCCACTCGCGCGATCGTCGGCGCGCTGATGACCGAAGGCCGCTTCCGGCGCGCCTACCTCGGCATCGCCGGCGGCTCGCGGCCGCTCCCTCCCCGCGTCGCGCGGCGCCTCGGACGCGACTCTGGCGTCGAGGTCGTGCAGGTCGCAGGCGACTCGCCGGCCGCAGCGGCCGGCCTTCGCGCCGAGGATCTGATCGTCGAGCTCGACGGCGAGCCGGTCACCGACGTGGCCGACATCCAGCGGCTGATGGTCGTCGAGAAGATCGGCGAGCCGGTCGCGCTGCGTGTGCTGCGCGAAGGCCGCGAGCTCGAGCTCTCGCTCGTCCCGGCCGAGCTCGCGGGCTAGACCGGCCCGGTCACCGGGTGCGCGTGGCTTTCGTGGCCGGCGAGCTCGGCGAGCACCTGGGCGACGAGCACCGCAGCGAGGAGCCAGATGATCAGCACGGGGGAGAGCACGCTCGAGAGCCCGACCAGCACGAGCGAGAGGGCCGCCGTCACTAGGCGCAGCACGACGTCTACATCGAAGAGCATGGGCGGCACCGCCAGCTCGATCGCCGCCAGGCCGCCCATGCAGAGCGCGGCCCCGGCGGCCGCGACCCAGCCGATGTCTTCGTAGCTCGGCCCGGGCTGGACGGAGAAGATCGTCAGCTTCACGCCGACGCCGAGCGCGGCGATGCCGGCGGTCACGAAGTAGTGCGCGTAGGTGTAGGTGAGCCCGCTGAGCACGTTCCGGGTGACGATCACGGCGGCGTCGAGGAAGTCGAAGTAGAGCCACCAGATCGCCGCGCCCGTGATGAACCCGGCGAACGCAACCGTGCCGGAGCTGAACGTCCAGCTGACGTGGGCCGTGCCGAGCACGACGCCGATCACCCCCTCGCCGAGCACAATCAGGACGAGCAGGCCGAACCGCTCGGGCAGGTGGCGCGGATCGACGGGCATGGAGCCGAGCAGCCGCCAGACCCTGACCGGCCCGAAGTGCTCGAACACGAGCGCGGCGCCCCAGAGGACGTATTTCCACGGCGTCGGCACGACGACCGAGACCAACCAGACGCCGGCTGCGGTCCCGAAGACGAAGAGCAGCCACCCGGCGACCGGCTTCGCGACGGGGAGGTCGCGGTAGACGCGCACGTAGAGCGCGAGCAGCACCAGGCGAACGCAGACGTAGGCGACCGCGAAGGCGTTCTGACCGCCGTGGAGCGCATCCGGGACGGTGCTCGCGAGCGCGGCGACGGTGAACATGCCGAGCAGCGTCAGCAGCCGGTAGACGAGGTCGTCCGTGTCAAACCGCGTGGCGTAGAAGGCAAACCCCGACCAGGCCCAGGCGATTGGGAGGAAGAGGGCGAGAAAACGGCCGAAGCCCGCCGCCGTCGGGTCGGCGCTGAGCGTCGAGGCCACCTCCGCGATCGCGGCGACGAAGACGAGGTCGACGAACAGCTCGAGCCAGGTCGCCCGCCGCTCGCCGTCGGTCTCGAGGGTGCGCAGCCGCGGCGGGTCGAGGAAGCGCTCGAGCCTGCTCATGCGGTTCGGACGGCTAGCGCCGGCTGCGGGCCAGCGACCAGACCGCCAGCACCGTGAGCCCGGCGACGACCTGCCAGCCGGCCATCAGCCGCTGGACGTCGACCGCCGGCTTCCACTCGACCTTCTCGCCGGAGACGACGTAGGCGCCGACCGGACGCGCCATCAGGCCGAACCCGGCGCCACCGTTGTTCGTGTCGTCCCCGCCCCCGCCGCCTCCTCCGCGGACGGCCGCGGCCGGGATCACGGTCACCCCGTCGCGCTCGACCGGCTCGCCGTAGACCCGCTTGGCGGCGATCGCGTCCTGTGCTCCTCGCAGCAGCTCGTCGATGTCGGGCATGGCTACCTCCCTTTGAACTCGGGCTTGCGTTTCTCGGTGAATGCGGTCAGGCCCTCTCCCGCGTCTTCGCTCGCGAGCGACAGGTAGAGCGCGCGCCGCTCGGTCTCGATCCCGGCGGCGAGCGTCGTCTCGTAGGCGCGCTTGACTGACTCCTTCGCGAGCCGCGTCCCGACCGGGCCTTTCTCGGCAATGTCGTGGGCGACGCGCTTCGCCTCCGAGAGCCAGGCCTCTTTCGCGACCACGCGGGCGACGAGCCCGGCCTGCAGCGCCTCGCGCGCCGAGAGCCGGCGGCCGCTGAGGATCACGTCCATCGCGAGCGCCTTGCCGACCGCCCGCGTCAACAGCTGCGTGCCGCCCGCGCCGGGAATGATCCCGAGACCGGTCTCGGGCTGGCCGAACAGCGCCGTCTCCGACGCGACGATCAGGTCGCAGCTCATCGCCAGCTCGCAGCCGCCGCCGAGACAGAAGCCGGACACCGCCGCGACGAGCGGCTTCCAGATCGAGCGGATCGAGTCCCAGCGCTCGACGCGGCGCTGATAGAAGAGCTCGATCGCGGAGGACTGCGAGAGCTCGCCGATGTCGGCGCCGGCGGCGAAGGCGCGCTCGCTCCCGCCGAGGACGATCGCGCGCACGGAGTCGTCGCGGTCGAGCTCCTGCAGCGCGTCGACGAGCTCCTCCATCAGCGCGTCGGAGAGCGCGTTCAGCGCCTCCGGGCGGTTGAGCAGGACGACCGCGATCGCCCCTTCGCGCTCCGTCAGGACGAGCTCAGCCATGTCCCTTTTCGCAATGACCCAGGGACAGTCCCTGTCGGGCCACTGGCCGCGTCCGCGAAGAGACGTTCGTCCTGCATGCGCGCGTGGGCGATGGCCGCTTCGGCCACGGGCCGGGGACTGTCCCCAGGACCCGGCCGAAACGGACGTGGCTCACTTCTTCTCCAGGAACCGCTCGATCGCGGCCTTCGGCTCGTCGGTCGCCATCGAGAGCGCGAGCCAGTCGCGCGCGTGGTTGATCGTCTCGTGCCAGGCCAGGTCGCGCCAGAAGTTGAGGTGCTGCTTGGCGTAGCGCGTCGTCTGCGGCAGCTTGCGCTCGAGGTTTTCGACGACCGCGTCGACCTTCGCGTCGAGCTCCGCCGCCGGCACGGCCCAGTTCACGAGCCCCCACTCCTCGGCCTGCTTCGCAGGGATCTCGTTGCACATGAGCACGATCTCGCGCGCACGGCGGTCGCCGACCATGATCGTCAGCCATTGCGTCGCCCCGCCCGCCGGGACCGAGCCGTGCTCCGGCCCGACGTGCCGGATGAACGCGTCGTCCACCATCACGGCCAGGTCGCACGCCATCTGCAGCTCGTTGCCGCCGCCGACCGCGATCCCGTTGATCCGCGCCAGCGTCGGCTTGCCGATCTCCCGAAGCCGGTCGTGCATGTCCTTGAACGCGCCGAACCACTTCCAGTACTCGGTGGGCTTGCCGACGTAGTGGTCGGCCCACTCCCGCAGGTTGGCGCCGACGCAGAAAGCCCGCCCGGCACCCGTGACCACGACCACGCGGATCGAGTCGTCCCACGACGCGTCCTCGCACGCGCGCGCGATCTCGCGCAGCATCTGGAAGTCGAACGCGTTCAGGATCTCCGGCCGGTTGAGCGTGATCGTCGCGCGCGGCGGCGCCTTCTCGTAGACGATCCGCTCGAAGCCGAGCTCCTCGGGCGGAAGCGGCTTCGGCGCCTCGGGTTGCCTCTCGCTCACGAGACGTCCGCGAAGAGCACGTGGAAGCGCCCGCCCAGCTCCATCGCGTCCTTGCCGGTGGCCATGAACTCCTCGCTGCGCGCCGCCTCCTTGAACGCGTCCCGGTCGGGAAACTCCCACTCGGCGTAGTACGCGTAGGCCGGCTCGCCCATCGGCGCGCCGAAGACCTTGCCGTGCCGGAACGTCCCGCCGGGCACCTTGTGGCACAGCTCCGCGTGGCGCGCGTAGCGCTCTCCGTCCGGCTCGCTCTCGTACAGCACGAAGGCCCTGACCAATGAAACCTCCCTGTCGTGGAACGGAGCGGACCCTAGCTTCCGCGGCCCCGACAAGCGCGGTCTCGGTTTGGTATAGAACCGGATAGCAGCCGCTGACCTACTGCGGCGGCCGCGTGGCTGCGGACACGAAAAACAACCGCAAGGGGGGACGCATGAGACGCCTCAGCGTCATGCCTCGGCGAGCAGGAGCCCTTCGGCTGCTGGTCCTCGCGGGGCTGTCAGTGATTGCGTTGACGCTCACGTCGAGCGGCTTCGCAGTCGTCAACCTCGACAATCATTCCGCCGGCCTGCGCGACTTCGACTCGCGCGGGAAGGTCGCGCCCACCCGGGCACAACTCCGGTCGGCGCGGTCGATTCACGGCCGCGTTTCGTGGGGCCCGCTCGGAACGCCGGCCTCGGTCATCCACTACGGCGGCTATCTCGCTGCCGGGCTCAAGGCACCGTCCGCCGAGTCGGCCTCACTCGACTGGCTCGCCGCGCACAAGGCGGTCTTCGGGCTGCGCTCGATCAAGGGCCTGAGGGTGCTGACCGCGGCGCCGCTTCGAGGAAGCAAGGCCCACGCCGTCTCGTTCCGCCAGACCTTCGGAGGCGCGCTCTCGGCCGACGGCGTCGTGACCGTCACGGTCGTCCCGGCCAAGACCGGCTGGAAGGTCGTGTACGCGTCGTCGAGCCTCGCGCGCGACCAGGCGGTCGTGGGCAAGCGCTCGCTGTCGCCCGTCCACGCCTGGGTCAAGGCCGCCCAGGCCACGGGCATCCACGTCTCGTACGTAGCGGCCCTGGGGAAGACCGCCGACGGCACGACCGCCATCTCGGCGAGCGGCCTGAGCGGCTCGGAGACCGTGCGCCCGACCGTGTTCGGCACAGGGCGAAAGGGCGCGATCCGCGCCTACGACACGACCGTGACGCGGTCGATCCACGGCGCGCAGGACTCCTACCGCGTGATCGTCGACGCGGCGACCGGCAAGCTGCTCTACCGGCAGAACCTGGTCGACAACCTGGCTAACGACCCGGTGTGGTCGGCGTTCCCGATCGCACCGCCGTACAACCCGCTGAATGCGTTCCCGTGGAACTACGGGAGCACGGACACGCGGCAGGCCTACTGCTGGACGGCGACGGCCGGCTGCACCAACGTCGTCTCGGACGATCCGGGGACGACGGTGTACCCGCTGGGCGTCGCCTCGAAGTTCCAGTGGGACATCCCGCTGGACGTCTTGGGCAACCAGGGGACACCGCAGAGCACGGTCGGGAACAACGTCGACGAGGCGCTTCTGTGGAGCGGCGGAGGCCGGTCGTACAACAATCCGGCCAACCCGCGCCCGATCAGCCCGACCCGCGACTACACGGCGGCGAACTTCCCGTGGACGAACGAGTGGTTCAACACCGCGTGTAACCCGGCGCCGCTGCTCGCGACGGGACAGGCCGGGGCCCAGGCGAACCCGAACGTCGAGGACTGGTCGGCTGCCGCGATCAACCTCTTCGTCGGCCACAACCGGATGCACGACTACTCGTACTACCTCGGGTGGGACGAGGGTCACTGGAACGCCCAGCAGTACAACAACGGCATCTCGACGGTCGACCCGTCGCCGACGCCGGGCGGTCCCACGGCCACGCCGGTCGGCAACGACGCCATCCTCGGCCAGTCCCAGGACGGCGCAATCAGCGGCGGGCCGCCCACCTACGGAGCCCGCGACAACGCGAACATGGGCACCGGTGCCGACGGGCAGCATCCGTCGACCAACATGTTCCTCTGGCAGCCGCTGCCGGGTGCGTTCTACGCCCCGTGCGTCGACGGCGACTACGACGTCACCGTCTTCGCGCACGAGTTCGGCCATGCGATCGAGAACCGCATGATCGGCAAGGGTGTCGGGGCGCGGCAAGGCTTCCCCGCCGGCGCGATGGGCGAGGCCTTCGGCGACTTCGACGCGCTCGAGTTCGTGAACGAGGACCACATCGCACCGGTCCCGGGCTCGGACCGCTACACCGAGGGCGCGTACGTCACAGGCAACGGCTACAACGGCATCCGCGACTTCCTCGCGGGTCGGCCGATGGGCGGGCAGTTCCCGCAGCCGGGCCAGAACCCCGACACCGATCCGCTGAACTACAGCGACATCGGCTTCGACAACGTCGGCCCCGAGGTGCACGCGGACGGCGAGATCTGGATCGCCACGCAGATCGACCTGCGCGACCTGTTCCTCCAGCGGTACTCCTCGAGCGGGACCGCCGAGGATCTCGCGTGCCTCCGCGGGCAGAAGTCCTCGAACACCTGCCCGGGAGACCGGCGCTGGATCCAGCTCTACTACGACGCGATGGTGATGATGCCGCGGAACCCGACCATGCAGGACGCCCGCGACGCTCAGCTGGCGGCCGACATGGCGCGCTTCGGCGGTGCCAACCAGGACCTGCTCTGGCAGGGCTTCGCGCTGCGGGGCCTCGGCCAGTTCGCCCAGACGAACCCGAACGTCGGGACGGGCGGCAATGCCGCGAACGCCGACACCGATCCGACGCCGGACTTCTCGTCGCCGCTCGCGAACAACGCGACGTTGACGTTCTTCGCCGACAGCAAGGGGAACTCGTCGGTCCCGGTGAACGCGAAGATCTACGTGGGCGACTACCAGGCCCGCTCGGTACCGATCGCGGACACCGACCCGAGCACGAACCCCGACGGAACGCCGAGGACGGTCAACCTCGACGACACGGCGCAGTTCGTGCCGACCCTGAGCAACCCCCGGTGGAGCTCGTACAACTTCACGGCGGTCGCGCCTGGCTACGGCATGGTGCGGTTCAATGCGAGTGACCTCCGGCCCGGCGAGGACCGGAAGATCACGATCCACTTCGTCCCGAACTTCGCCTCGTCGTCGCAGGGCGCGACGATCACGGGTGACGCCCTCGGAACGAACACGAACCTCGCCAACGTCCAGGACGACAACGAGGCCACGAACGACGGCCAGACCGGAGCCAGCGCTCAGGGCCGCTGGTTCGTGATCGGCCTCGGCGGCGTCAACCCGAACGGCAACGTGATCAAGCGGCTGGGCGTCTCCGCCCTGCTCGTGCCGGGGAACAACCGCTTCACGGCACTCCGCTCGTTCGACGCGTACGCCTGCCGTGCCGGGAAGGACAAGGACAACCCGACCTGCGACGGGTCGATCGACGCGGGCTGGACGCAGATCGTCTCGTCCGCGTCCGACGCGTTCCCGTCGGTCAACCCGCGTCCGGTCACGCCGGACATGACCCTGCGCTACTTCGACGTCTCGCACCCCGAGGTCGCCACACACATCAAGTTCGTGGTCACGAACAACCAGTGCACGGGGCAGACGTCGTATCAGGGCGACCAGGACAACGACCCGAACATCAACTCCGACTGTCGGGCCACCCAGGGCCCGACTGCGGTGGGCTTCCCGCCGCGGGACACCGAGGTGCACGTCACGGAGGTCGAGGTGTTCGGCCAGAACCCGACCGTGTCCGGCAGCAAGGTCACGACCGGGTAGCGCGCACCAAGCAGCGACGGAAGAGGGCCGGCCCCCCGCGCCGGCCCTCTTCGTGTCCGAGGCCCCTGCGATGCTGGCGCGCCGTGAACGCGCTCGTCGTCGTCTTCGCCGTGATCGCCGGGGTTGCGGGCTCCGTGCAGGTTGCCGTGATGTCGAAGCTCGGCGACCGCGTCGGCGTCTTCGGCGCGCTCGCGTGGGCCACCTCGCTGGCGGCGCTGCTCGCGATCGCGCTGATGCTGGTCGCGCGCGGCAGCTTCGGTGAGCTCACGGCGGCTGCGCGCCAGCCCGTCTGGCTCTGGAGCGGCGCGCTGATGAGCATCATCATCGTGCTCGCGATCACGGTCGCCGGCTCGCGCATCGGCGTGATCGCGACCGTCTCGATCCTGCTTGCCGGCCAGTTCGCGGCGGGCGCGGCGATCGACCGCTATGGCTGGCTCGGCGCCGACAAGATCGGGGTCGGCTGGTGGCGCGTGGTCGGCATCGTCCTGCTGGGGATCGGCGCCGGCCTGACGCTCAAGCGCTAACCCGGACGTTTCGTGGGCACCTCTGCGTTGTGACAGGCGTGAGCCACCGCGCGCAGGTCTGGGTCGCCCTGTGGACCGTGTACATCGTCTGGGGCTCGACCTACCTCGGAATCGAGCTCGCCGGCGAGACGATTCCCGGAGTCTTCGGCGCAGGCGTCCGCTTCACGATCGTCGGGCTGATCATGTTCGGCATCGTCGTCTGGCGCCGCGGGAGCCAGGCGCTCCGGATCGGCCGCGCCGAGCTGGCGTCCGCGGCGCTAGTCGGGCTGCTGCTGCCCGGAGCGAACGCGATTCTCTTCGTGACCGAGCAGCACGTGCCGATCGGATTGACGTCTCTGATCATCGCCTCGGTACCGCTCTGGATGCTGATGCTGCGACTGGCCGCCGGCGAGCGACCGGACCGGGTCGCCACACTCGGCCTGCTCGTCGGCTTCGCCGGGATCGCCGTGCTCGTTCGGCCGGGCGGCGGCTCGGGGCCGCTCGGCTACCTGCTGTTGACCGTCCTCGCCGCGGTCGCGTGGGCGGTCGGGTCGTTTCTCTCGCCGCGGCTGGCGGTGCCGAAAGACGCGCTCGTTGCGAGCGGCTACGAGACCTTCATCGGCGGGCTGGTGCTCGCCGTGATCGGCCTGGCGACGACGTCGTCGTCCGACCTCGACCCGTCCGGCTGGTCCGAACGCTCGATCCTCGGCCTCGTCTACCTGATCCTCGTCGGCTCGGTCGTCGGCTACACGGCATACGCCTGGCTGCTCGGCAACGCGCCGCTGGGGCAGGTCGCCACCTACGCCTACGTCAACCCCGTCGTGGCGATCGCGCTCGGCGTGATCGTGCTCGACGAGAAGCTCACGCTGCGCGTCGTCCTCGGAGCCCTGCTGATCCTCGCCGCCGTCGCGATCGTGGTGAAGCGGGAGTCAGAGCCCGGCGAGCTCGTCGGGGCGGACGGGCACGCGACTGAGCTCGCGGCCGCTCGCCGCTCGTAGCGCCGAGACGACGGCGGCGGTCGAGACGACGGTCGGCGGCTCGCCAACGCCCTTGGCGCCGTAGGGCGCGTCGGGCTCGGGGTCCTCGACGAGGTCGGCGTCGACCGGCGGCATGTCGAGCGTCGTCGGGATCAGGTAGTCGGTGAAGCTCGCGTTCGTGATCAGGCCGTCGCGCGTCTGGATCTCCTCCATCAGCGCGAGCCCGAGGCCCTGCGCTGTGCCGCCCTCGATCTGGCCGTGGACGGCCTGCGGGTTGATCGCCTTGCCGATGTCCTGCGCCGTCCCGATCCAGACCACGCGCGAGAGCCCGAGCTCGACGTCGACCTCGGCGACGACCCGCATCGCCGCGGTCATGTAGGCGACGTGGACGCGGTCGCCCGTGACCTGGCCGGTCTCCGGGTCGAGCGGGAACGTGCGGGCGTGGTGATACGTACGCTCGAGGTCGACCTCGCTGCCGCCGTTCGACCGGAACTCTTCGAGTGCGTCCTGGCAGGCGAGCTTCACGGCGCCGGCCGTCATCCAGGTGAGGCGAGAGGCCGACGCGGACCCGGCGGAGTCGACGCCGTCGGTCGAGCCCGGCAGCAGCACGACGTTCTCGGTCCCGAGCTCGGTTCTCGCGACCTGGAGGATCACGTTCGTCACGCCCTGTCCGACCTCGGCAGCGGCGCAGCGCACCTCGGCCGCGAGCTGCTCGTCCGGCCCGAGCCATAGCCGGACGCGCGCCGCGCAGGCGTCGTCGAAGCCCTCCGAGTAGCAGACGTTCTTGAAGCCGACCGCGAAGCCGACCCCGCGCTTGACACCCTGGCCGTTGGTCGTGTTGCCGGCGCCGCCTGGCAGGCGGATCGGGTCGCGCGGCAGTTCCTCGGGATCGGGCGCGGCCAGCGCGGCGGCTCGGCGGATCACCTCCGCCACCGGCATCGACCCGGTGAGCTTCTGCCCGGTCGGCAGCGTGTCGCCGGGCTGGAGCGCGTTCAGCAGTCGCAGCTCGACCGGGTCGATCTCGAGCGCGGCTGCCAGCTTGTCCATCTGCGCCTCGTGCGCGAAGCAGCCCTGGACGGCGCCGAAGCCGCGCATCGCGCCGCAGGGCGGGTTGTTCGAGTAGACGCACGTCGCCTCGATCAGCGCGTTCTCGACCTGGTACGGCCCACACGCGAACGAGGCCGCGTTCGAGCAGACGGCAGCGGAGCTCGAGGCGTACGCGCCGCCGTCGAGCAGAACCTTCGCGCGGACGTTGACAATCCGCCCGTCGCGCGTCGCGCGGTGCTCCATCCAGATCTTCGCCGGGTGCCGGTGGACGTGGCCCACGAACGACTCTTCCCGCGAGTAGACGATCTTCACCGGCCGGTCGGTGTGCAGTGCGAGCAGCGCGCCGTGGAGCTGCATCGAGAGGTCCTCACGGCCGCCGAACGCGCCGCCGACGCCGGCGAGGTGGATCCGAACCTGCTCCTGCTCCAGCCCGAGGCACGGCGCGACCTGGTCGCGGTCGACGTGCAGCCACTGGGTGGCGACGTAGATGTCGACGCCGCCCTCGCCGTCGGGCACCGCGAGCCCGGATTCGGGGCCGAGGAACGCCTGGTCCTGGATCCCGACCTCGTAGACACCGTC
>Ga0207678_10004458_pt1 | contig 12590 bp, 12 predicted proteins | sample KBSC63metaG_FD_184319 | JGI IMG/M metagenome (GOLD analysis project Ga0207678, IMG submission 184319) | Corn rhizosphere microbial communities from Kellogg Biological Station, Michigan, USA - KBS C6-3 metaG (SPAdes) (version 2) | ecosystem: Host-associated > Plants > Roots > Rhizosphere > Soil ... | reverse complement strand
AATCATGGCAACCCGGACCATCGAAGATCCCAAGGACCGGCTGACGACGATCCTGATCGCGCCGCTGATGACCTGTTCGGCGCGCCTGCCGGTCTACACCTTGATCATCGCCGCCTTCATCCCGAACCGCGCGGTGGGACCCGGCATCGGCCTGCAGGGACTGGTCATGTTCGGGCTTTACATCGTCGGCATCGTCGGCGCCCTGGTCGCCGCGCTGGTGCTTCGCCGCGGCGTGCTCAAGGGCGGCGGCGGCGGCTTCATGATGGAGCTTCCCAAATATCAGTGGCCGCCGCTCAAGGATGTCGCGATCGGCCTCCTCACTCGCATCGAGATTTTTTTGAAGCGCGCCGGGACCATCATCCTCGGCACCACGATCATCCTCTGGGCGCTGGCCAGCGTGCCCCAGGCCAAGCCCGGCGAGAAGCAGAGCGAAGTCTCGATTGCCGGGCATATCGCCAGCGGCATCGAGACGGTCGTCCGGCCGATCGGCTTCAATCACGACATCAGCTTGGCGTTGCTCCCGGCGATGGCGGCGCGCGAGGTTGCCATCAGCGCGATCGCGACGGTTTATTCGCTCGACTCGACGGACGACGGGACAGCCAACAAGCCGCTCGTCGAGAAGCTGCGCCATCGCTGGCCGCTGCCGACCGCGCTCGCCTTCCTCGCCTGGTTCGTGTTCGCGCCGCAATGCATCTCGACCATCGCCGTCACCCGGCGCGAGACCAATGGCTGGAAATGGCCGCTGATCATGATCGGCTACTTATTTACGCTCGCCTATATCGCCGCTGGCCTCACCTACTGGACGGCGGTTGCGCTCGGTCTATAGCTGTCCTTCACGAAGAGGAGACGGACATGGCGGGCGTGAACAAGGTGATCCTGGTCGGCAATCTCGGCGCGGACCCGGAGGCGCGCTCGCTCAACAACGGCGGCGAGGTCGTCAACCTTCGAGTCGCCACCTCGGAGAGCTGGAAGGACCGCGAAGGCAACCGCCAGGAGCGGACCGAGTGGCACCGCGTCGTGATCTTCAACGAAAATCTCGGACGCGTCGCCAAGAATTACCTTCGCAAGGGCAGCAAGGTCTATCTCGAAGGCTCGTTGCAGACGCGCAAATGGAGCGATCAATCGGGCCAGGAAAAGTATTCGACCGAGGTCGTGCTCCAGCGCTTCAACGGTGAGCTGGTGCTGCTCGACAGCCGCGAGGGTGGCGGCGGCAGTCGGGGCGCGTTCAACGAGGACTTCGGCGGCGCGGACGATTTCGGCGGCGGGGCCCCTGCGCGCACCCAGTCTCGACCGCAGCCGGCGGCGTTCGACACCGACCTCGACGACGACGTTCCGTTTTAAGGGCCTTCGAACCCCTTTTTCAGTGCCGCCAGCGCCGCGAACGGGCTCGCTTGTTCCTCGCTCATCACTCCAGCGTCCTTGAGCGCCGCATCGGCTTCGGCACTGCGCGGATAGGGGTCGAGGCTCAACGCCAGCGAATCGGCGATCGCGCTGCCGAGGTCGATCGACCCGCCGTCGTAAAACACCGTGTCGCAATCCCCTCCGCCAAGCTCGAGCTCCTCGTCGGCCGCCGGTTCGGGCTCGGGACGGAAGAGCAGGGTGAAAGGCTCGTCGACATGCGCGGGCACCGGCTCGCCGGTCACCACGCAGCTTTGCTCCAGTGCGGCGACGAGTCGGCCTTCGGCGCGAACCAGCTCGCCATTCCGTTCGAGCGTGGCATGCGCCTCGAGCCGTTCGATCGAGCCGAGGCCGAGCCGTTTGGCAACCGCCCGCCGCTCAGCTTCGTCGGCCATCAGGTCGAGGCGGTCGCCGTCGCGGATCGAATCGATCCGCAAGTCATGGGCAAAGCCGTCCGTCATCCGAGCTTCCCTTCGCCGAGCGCCGTCAGCTCGGCCTTGTCGAGCTTCGACCACAAACGCCCGAGCTCCGCCGAGGCATGGCGTTCGCCCCCGGCGCCGCTGTCGCCGCCGTACAGGCTTTCGCGAACCGCATCCTCCCATCGGTGACCGCCGGAGATCGTCTCGCGCCACAGCGCGTTCCGGCTCGCAAGCCGCCCGACCAGCTTGCGGACGGTCTTGCCGAGCGTAGGGTCGCCGAGCCCGAGCTCCCGGTGCTCGCTTTCCATCACCGCAATGAACCGCTCGGTCAGTGCAACCGAAAGCGCGTTGCCCTTCTCCGCCTCCCGCTCCAGCCGGACGAGAATCAGGGCCAATATGGTCGAAAGCATTGCGAACCGGCCGTCCAGGGTGTCGGCGACTCCGCCCTCGCGATACCAGTGGGGCCGTCGCGCTTCTTCGGTGGCGGCGGAAAACAATTCCGCGCCGCCCGCATGGGCCGCCGTTAATCTCCGGAACAGGAAGTCGAGCATAGCGTCCTTTGCGCTCGTCAGGCTTGCGCCTCTGCCAGCCGCCAGCATATTGAGGCCCAAGGTCGGGCAGGCAAGCCCGCGCCAAGATTCGAAGCGCAAGCCTGGGCATCCGGAAGGGATATGAACACCGTCATGAAGATTGCGCTTTTGAGGGCCGCGCTTGCCGCTGTCGTGGCCGCCACACTGGCGGGCTGCGCCGCGGTCCATACCCATCGCGGCGCGGTGGTGGATGCGACGCTGGCGAGCTCGATCACTCCGGGAGTGGACAACAAGGCTTCCGTCGAGAAGCTCTTGGGGCGCCCGTCGTTCACCGGCGAGTTCACCCCCGATGAGTGGTATTATGTGTCGCGCGACACGGCCCAGTTCGCCTTCCGTAATCCGCGCACCGTCAAGCAGACTGTCCTGCTGGTGAAGTTCGATCCGGCCGGCAACGTCGCCTCGGTCGGCCGCACCGGCAAGGAGCTGGCGCTGAACGTCGAGCCTGCCGGCCGCAAGACGCCGACGCTGGGCCGCAAGCAAAGCTTCTTCGAGGAGCTGTTCAACAACATTGGGACGGTTGGCGCGCCGGGCCTCCCGGGCTCCAACAACGGCCCGGGTTACTAGGCCGCTCGGCGCTTCCTAGCGGCGCGCCTTTATCCTAAGCGCCCGTTCATGACCGCGACCCCCGCCGGCATGACCTATGCCGCTTACCTGAAGCTCGACCAGCTTCTCTCGGCCCAGCAGCCGCTGTCCGACCTGCACGACGAGATGTTGTTCATCGTCATCCATCAGACCAAAGAGCTGTGGATGAAGCAGATGCTTCACGAGCTCGAGCTGGCGATCCCGCTGATCGCCGGGGACCGCTTCGCCGAAGCCTATAAGGCGATGGCGCGGATCAGCCGCATCCAGGCGGTGATGACCTTGTCGTGGGATGTGCTGTCGACCCTGACCCCGGTCGATTACATGAAGTTCCGCGACGTGCTCGGCACCAGCTCGGGCTTCCAGTCGGCGCAATTTCGCGAGCTCGAATTTCGCTTCGGTCTCAAGAACCCCGCGTTCCTCGAACATCATGACGAGGGCACGACGGCGCGCACGCGGCTCCAGCGCGCGCTCGATGAGCCGAGCGTGCGCGATGCGGCGACCGACGCCCTTGCCCGCGCCGGCTTCGACCTGGGCGACAGGTCGACCGACGCGCTCGCCGCGGCCTGGGTGCAGGTCTATCGCGACTCCGAACGCTGGTTCGAGCTTTACGAGCTTGCCGAGAAATTGGTCGACATCGACGACGCGCTCGCGATGTGGCGGCACAAGCATGTGCTGACTGTCGAGCGGATCATCGGCAACAAGCGCGGCACCGGCGGCTCGGCCGGTGCCTCCTACCTGCGCTCGACCCTCGACAAGCGCGTCTTTCCGGAACTGTGGGCCCTGAGGACCGATCTTTGAGCTTCAAGGGACTGTTTTCGCGGAGCCTCGGCGCCGATCCCGCCCGGCTGCATTTCGCCGCGCATAGCCATCATCTGTGGCCCGACGCCAGCTTCGCCGGGCAGGTCGCCGCGTGGAACGATGCTGCGCGGCTGGCCGACCGCAAGTGGGACAAGGTGATGGGCGAAGTGTGGCCCGAGGCCCAGGCGCACGTCGCGCGGGAAATTGGCACCGACGATCCCACTGCGATCGTCTTCTCCTCGAACACGCACGACTTCCTCGTCCGGCTGATCACGGCCACGCCGGCGCGCGGGGACGGACCGCTGCGCGTGCTCACCACCGACGGCGAGTTCCACAGCGCGCGGCGCCAATTCGCGCGCTGGGCGGAAGCCGGCTGGATCGCGGTCGAGCAGGTTCCCGCGGAGCCGTTCGAAAGCTTGTCCGAGCGCTTCGTCGCCGCCGCCAGGGCCGGCGAGCACGATCTCGTGATGATCAGCCAGGTGCTGTTCAACAGCGGCCGCATTTTCGGCCTGGTCGAGGAGCTTTCGGCGCTCGGCCGGCCGGAAGGGCCGTGGGTGATGGTGGACGGCTATCACGCCTTCATGGCGCTGGAGCAGCCCTTCGGGTCGGCGGCCGCGAAGTCGGCCTTCTATCTCGGCGGCGGCTACAAATATGCGATGTCGGGGGAGGGCTGCGCCTTCCTTCACGCGCCCGCCGGCTTCGGCGACCGACCGCCGGTCACCGGCTGGTTCGCCGAGTTCGAGGACCTGACCCTGCCGCCGGGAAGCGTCGGCTATGCCAAGGACGCCAGCCGCTTCATGGGCGCGACCTTTGATCCATCGGCGCTTTACCGCTTCAACGCCGTCCAGCGGACCCTGGTCGAGCGCAGCCTGACGACCGCTCGGATCTCCGACCATGTCGCGGGATTGCAGCACGCTTTCCTCGGTGAGGTCGGCGGAACTGCACTCGGCGGCGCCGAACTGCTGAACCCGCTCGACGGCTCGGCCCATGCGCGCTTCCTCGCGTTCCGCAGTTCGGGCGCCCAGCGCTGGTACGCCGAGCTCAAGGCCCGGAACTGCATCACCGATGTGCGGGGCGACGTGCTGAGGATCGGCTTTGCAATCTATCAGGATTCCGAGGACGTCGAGCACCTGCTTGCACTGCTGGCGAATCTCGCTTGATCCGACCATCGAAGAACCCGGCCGGGCCGGCCGGCATCCTCGCCCTGCTGTTTGTCGCTTACACGCTCAACTTCCTCGACCGGCAGATCGTCAGCATCCTCAAGATCCCGATCAAGGCGGAGCTCCATCTCTCCGACACGCAGCTCGGCCTAATGGGCGGGATCGCCTTTGCTTCGGTGTATTCGACGCTGGCGATCCCGTTCGCGCGCTATGCCGATCGTCGCGGCCGCGTGCGGGTGATCGCCTTGGCGGTGGCCACCTGGAGCCTGTTCACCGCCCTCTGCGGGATGGTGACATCCTTCGGCCAGCTATTCGTCGCACGCATGGGGGTCGGGATTGGCGAGGCCGGCGGAGTCGCGCCGAGCTACGCGCTGATCGCTCAGCATATCCCGCCGCAGCGGCGGGCCCGGGCGATGGCGATCTTCTTCCTCGGCATCCCGATCGGCTCGTCGCTCGGCCTGTTCTTTGGAGGATGGATCGCGCAGACGATCGACTGGCGGACGGCATTCGTCGCGATCGGGATTGTCGGGCTTCCCGTCGCGGCGCTCATCGCACGGCGCATTCCGGAAGGCGTCGCGGAACCGGCGAAGGACGAAGCCTCGGTCTTCAAGGTCGCGTCGGACGTCGCCGCCAAGCCGACCTTCTGGCTGCTGTCCTTCGCCTCGGCTTCGGGATCGATCTGCGGCTATGGGTTCGCCTTCTGGCTGCCCTCCTATTTCAGCGAGACGCTCGGCTTCTCGCTGCTCGACATCGGCGCTTATTACGGCTCGATCGTGCTCATTGGGGGCGCCGCCGGGATCCTGCTCGGCGGCCTGGTCTCGGACCGGCTCGGGAGGACGCAGCCGCCAGCCTATGCGGCGACTCCGGCGGTCGCCTATCTGCTGTCCATACCGGCTTACCTCGCGGCCATGTCGGTCCAGTCGAAAGGCGCGGCCTGGCTCCTTTTTGCCATCGCTTATGCCCTTTCGCAGGCGTGGCTCGGCCCGATTATCGCCGCGGTCCAGACCCTGGTCCAGCCGGCCCGCCGGGCGACCGCGTCGGCCTGCTTCCTGCTGTTCGTCAATCTGATCGGAATCGGGTTCGGGACGTTCGTCTTCGGGTTCGCCGCGGACCAGCTTCGGCCGGCCTTCGCGGGCGAGGCCATGCGCTATGCGATTCTCGGCGGATTGGGCTTCTATCTGCTCGCGGCGGTGCTGTGCGTCGGCGCCGTCGCCACCATCAGGCGCGACGCGGAGTCGTCAAATATCTGAATATATTGGACATTCCGAGTTCATCGAAGAGCGGTAGGTTGCGTGGTTTCATCGCTGAACGCGGGAACGGCGGGCCTCGGTTGCCGTTTAGCCCGTTGATAAGGAGAAATTGTGATGACCAGGCTATTCCTCGCCGCCGGCGTCGCCGCGCTGGCGATCACCGCGCCGGCAGCCGCTCGACCAGGCGGCGGCCATGGCAATAACAACGACCCGCAAGCCTACGCTCCGCATGGCGGCGGCGGCGGCAAGCAGCGCGCGCAGACGGTCGAGCGTCGTGCTCCGCAGCGGCAGGCAGCGGCGCCGCAGCGGATGGAACGGCCGCAGCGCATGGAACGGCCGCAGCGCATGGCCATCGAGCGGCAGCAGCCGCGGATGGAGCGGCAACAAATGCGCGTCGAGCGCATGGCTCAGCGCCCCGAGCGTGTGAACCGCGCGCAGAGCCGGATGGCCGATCGGCAGCAGGTTCGCGCCAATCGCGCCCAGGCCCAGAACCGGATGGCCGAGCGTCAGCAGGTTCGCGCCAATCGCGCGCAGGCCCAGAACCGAATGGCCGAACGCCAGCAGGTCCGCGCCAACCGCGTCGAGCAGGCGCAGAACCGGATGGCGCAGCGCCAGCAGTTGCGCGCCAACCGGATGGATAATCGCGTCAACGGCCGGGAGCTTCGTGCCGGGCGGATGGCGGGCGTTAACCAAGGCAACGGCTACGGCGTCGGCGGCTGTCCTCCGGGTCTTGCCGGCAAGGGCTGCATGCCTCCGGGTCAGGCGGCCAAGCAGGGTTTGCTGACGGATCGCATGGCGCTTCGAGCGGACCGCATCGTCAACGCGGACGCCTTTCGCGAGAGTCGTCTCGCCGCACTTACGGACCGCTCGCGGGTGATCGCGCCGTTCCAGGCGACGCGGTTCATTGGCCAGCCGCTGTCGGCGGTATCTCCGCTGATTGCGCTGAACTCGCTGCCGGCCGGGGTTAGCTACCTCTATCCAGACACCCCCGACTATTATTATCAATATGGCGGTGGCTACCTGTACCAGGTCGACCGCGGCTCCAGCCTAATCTCGGCGCTGCTGCCGTTGCTGGCTGGTGGCTATATGCCAGGGACGTATCTGCCGAGCGGTTATATGAACAGCTACGCGCCGTCTTATTATGGCCTGAACAGCTTCTATCCGGCGAGTTACGGCGGAAGCTATGGCTACGGCGGCGGGTACGACAACCTCTGCAACCGCTACGCAAATGGCGTCGTCTATCGAGTGGACTGCATGAGCGGCATGATCGTCGATGCAATCCCGACCTATGCGGGTGGTTATGGCGTCGGCCAGATGCTGCCTTCCGCGTACAGCTACTACAACGTGCCCAGCCAGTACCGCAGTCTCTACTACGACACTCCCGACTATAATTACTGGTACGCCCCGGGCGCGATCTACCAGTACGATCGGGGCTCGAGCCTGATTACGTCGGTCGCGGCCTTGTTGTCGCCGGGCTTCTCGGTCGGCCAGCAGATGCCGTTGGGTTACAGCACCTACAACGTGCCCTACGCTTACCGCAGCACCTACTACGACACGCCGGACGCTTGGTACCGCTACAACAACGGCTACATCTACCAGGTCGACCCGACGACCCAGCTGGTTTCGGCCGTAGTTGCGTCGATCCTGACCTAGGCTCGATCCGACTAAAAAATTGAACCGGACTGGCCCGGCAGGCGTTGCCGGGCCATTTCGTAGCCAGAATAACAAAAGGAGATCAGGCATGAAATTCCGTGCGCTAATGCTCGGATTTGCCGCCGTCGCGTTCGTAGCCGTCGGGGCCTGCAGCAACAATGGCGACGCCAACAAGGGTGAGACCGCCCAGTCTCCGGCCGCGCAGAAAGCCGCCGGTAACAAGACGATCGGCTCCGGCCTCACTGCCAATGGCAAGTTCATGGCCGCCGCCAAGGCCGCCGGGCTCGACCAGACGCTCGCCGGGCCGGGCCCGTACACCGTCTTCGTCCCCGACGACGCGGCGATGGATGCGGCTCCCGCCGGGACGTTCGACACCAAGCCCGAGAATCGCGGGCAGCTGACCGGCGTCATCACCAACCTCATCCTGCCCGGCACCGTGATGGCCGCCGACATCGGCAAGGCGATCGATGCCGGCAAGGGCAAGGCGGTGCTGGCGACGATGGGCGGCGGGACGCTGACCGCGACCAGGGACGGCGACAAGATCGTCCTCGCCGATTCCGCCGGGCACAAGGCAACCGTCACCCAGGCCGACGATCAGTTCAGCAACGGCGTGGTCCACCATGTCGATGCGGTGCTGATGCCGGCCAAGGGCGAGGCCGCGAAGCCGGCTGTCGGAGATAAAGCGGGCTGACGAAATCATCGCCATCTCCCCACTTCCGCGCGCGGAACGGCTCGCTATAGTGCGGCCAGGACGCGTGCGGATGATGGGGTTGCCAGGCAATGAAAGCGACGATTGAGCGGGCGACACTCCTGAAGAGCCTCGGCCACGTCCAGTCGGTCGTGGAGCGCAGGAACACCATCCCGATCCTGTCCAACGTCCTGCTGGAGGCGCGCGACGACGGATCGATCCGGCTGATGGCGACCGATCTCGACCTTCAGGTCGACGAGAGCGTCCCGGCCAACGTCTCGCAGGCCGGCGCGACGACGGTTTCGGCGCACACCTTCTTCGACATCGTCCGCAAGCTGCCCGAAGGCAGCCAGGTCGAGATCTCGGCCTCCGAGGGCAAGATGCAGGTCAACGCCGGACGCGCCCGCTTCAACCTGTCGACCCTGCCGCGCGACGATTTCCCGGTCATTGCGGAGGGCGAGCTTCCGACCCGGTTCGAGCTTCCCGCGGCGACCCTGCGCCAGATCATCGAGAAGACGCGCTTCGCCATCTCCAGCGAGGAGACGCGTTACTATCTGATGGGGATCTTCCTCCACGTCATCGACGACCAGCTGCGCGCCGCCGCAACCGATGGCCACCGGCTCGCGCGCATCACGGTCGCCCGGCCCGACGGCGCCGACGGCATGCCCGACGTGATCGTGCCCCGCAAATGCGTCGCGGAGCTCTACCGCCTGCTCGAGGAGCTCGAGGGCACGGTCGAGGTCTCGCTGTCGCCGACCAAGGTCCGCTTCGGGCTCGGCAGCGCGGTGCTGACGAGCAAGCTCATCGACGGCACCTTCCCCGATTACAACCGCGTCATCCCAACCGGGAACGACAAGCTGCTGAAGCTCGACCCGAAGAGCTTCTCGGCCGGCGTTGACCGAGTCTCGACCATCGCCTCGGAAAAGACCCGCGCGGTGAAGATCAGCGTCGACCGCGACAAAGTGACGCTGTCGGTGACCTCGCCGGAGAACGGAGTCGCGACCGAGGAGCTCGCAGCCGACTATGGCGCCGACAACATCGAGATCGGGTTCAACGCCAAATATCTGATGGATATCCTGTCCGAGATCGACGGAGACACGGTCGAGGTGCACCTCGCCGACGCCGCGGCCCCGACATTGCTGCGCGAAAATGACAAGTCCAACGCGCTTTACGTCCTCATGCCGATGCGGGTGTGAATGATCTGCCGGCTCTGGCGCGGCTGGACCTCGCCGGACAATGCCGACGCGTATGAGCGGATCGTCCGCGGCGAGGTGATCCCCGGCATTGAGGCGCGGAAGATTCCCGGCTTTCGTCACATCGACTTGATGAAGCGCGATCTCGGGGAGGAAATCGAGTTCCAGACCATCATGTGGTTCGACAGCCTCGACTCAATCAAAGCGTTCATGGGGGAGGACTATAGCGTCAGCCACGTGCCGCTGGAGGCGCGGGCCGTCCTCAACAGCTTCGACGATCGCGCCGCCCATTACGAAGTCATCGACCGCCGCGAGCAATAGCGGCTAGGCCACCCGCCGTGCCCTTCAGCCGCCTCGCTTTGACCGATTTCCGCTCCTACGCCTCGGTGCAGATCGAGGCCGGGCCCGGCTTTGTACTGCTGTTCGGCGAGAACGGCGCGGGCAAGACCAACCTGCTCGAAGCGGTGTCACTTCTGACGCCTGGCCGCGGCCTGCGCGGCGCGGCGTTGTCCGAAATGGCGCGCCAGGGCGGCGATGGTTCGTTCGCGGTCGTCGCCAGGCTCGGCGAAACGGATATCGGCACGGGCACGCTGCCGGCCGCTCCCGAGCGACGCCAGGTGCGCATCAACGGCGCTCCCGCGGCGGTGAACAACCTCTCCGAATGGCTGTCGGTCTTGTGGCTGACCCCGGCGATGGACCGGTTGTTCAGCGGCAGCGCGGGCGACCGTCGGCGCTTCCTCGACCGGCTCGTGCTGGCGCTCGAGCCGAGCCACGCGCATCACTCCACGCGCTACGACGCGGCGACGCGGGCGCGGAACAAGCTGCTCGGCGACGAGCCCTGGGATGAGGGTTGGCTCACCTCGCTTGAGCTGGCGATGGCTGAGCACGGCAATGCTGTTGCCGAGGCGCGGACACGGGCCGCGATCGCCTTGGAAGAGCGGATTAGCCAGGCGCCCGACGACCAATTCGCCCGCGCCTCGATCGCGCTCGAAGGTTGGGAGCCCGGCGACCTCGCCCCTGCGCTGAGGGTCAATCGGGCGCGCGATGCCGCGGCGGGACGGGCGACCGAGGGCCCGCACCGCCAGGATATCGCCGTCACGCATCGCGGCAAGGGCGTTCCTGCCGCCCGCTGCTCGACCGGCGAGCAGAAGGCGCTTCTCCTCGGTCTCGTGCTCGCCCATGCCGATCTGGTCGCCGAGCGGCGCGGCGAGCCGCCGATCCTGCTTCTCGACGAGGTCGCGGCCCATCTCGACCCAGTCCGCCGCGCTGCGCTCTTCACGCGCCTCGAAGGCCGCGGCCAAGTGTGGATGACCGCGACCGAGGCCGCGCTGTTCGACGGCATCGCGAACGCTTCCCGCTTCCGCATCGAGCCTGGAATCGCCCATCCCGAGTGACGCGCTGGACTTTTAACGATTTCGCTCTATATTGCACCGCAGCACGAGGCGCTTTTCCAAGCGGCGTGAACGGTTCAACGCTTCGGCGGTAACCGGCCCGCGTCTCGATTGACTTGCTCTCCTATTCACGCGGGGCGCTCATTTGACCCCGCTCGCGGCTGCGCATCCAATGCGCCGGCCGCGCGCACCATATTGGAATTATCTCAATGTCATTCATGTCCCTGGGGCTCTCGAAGCCCCTGCTCGATGCGCTCGCCGCGAAAGACTATGCGCAGGCGACGCCGATCCAGCTTCAAGCCATTCCGACGGTCCTCACCGGCCGCGATCTCCTCGGCATCGCCCAGACCGGCACCGGCAAAACCGCGGCGTTCATGCTGCCGTCGCTCGACCGGCTGGCCGCGGCGCGCAACATCCCCAGGCCCGGCCATGTCCGCATGCTCGTGCTCGCGCCGACGCGTGAGCTTGCGGCGCAGATCGCCGCCAGCGCCCAGGCCTATGGCAAGTTCATGCGCCTGTCCGTCGGCGTCATTTTCGGCGGCGTTCCCAATTCGAAGAGCGTGCGCACCGTATCGCGCGGCCTCGACGTGCTGGTCGCGACTCCTGGCCGCCTGCTCGACCTCATCGACCAGCGCGCGCTGACCCTGCGCGAGCTCGAGATCCTCGTCCTCGACGAGGCCGACCAGATGCTCGACCTCGGCTTCATCCACGCGCTGAAGCGGATCGTCGCGCTGGTGCCGCCGAAGCGCCAGACCCTGTTCTTCTCGGCCACCATGCCGCGGGCGATCAAGGAACTCGCCGACAAATATCTGACCAACCCGGCCGAAGTCTCCGTCGCGCCTACCGCGACCACCGTCGAGCGGATCGAGCAGAGCGTGACCATGGTCAATCAGGCCGAGAAGCCGGCGCTGCTCGCCATGATCCTGCGCGACCCGTCGGTCGAGCGCGCGCTGGTGTTCAGCCGCACCAAGCATGGCGCCGACAAGGTCGTCCGCCTGCTCGAGGCAGCGGGAATCCCGGCCGGAGCGATCCACGGCAACAAGAGCCAGGCGCAGCGCGAGCGCGCCATCGCGGCCTTCAAGTCGGGCCAAATGCCGGTGCTGATCGCGACCGACATCGCGGCGCGCGGGATCGATATTCCCGGCGTCAGCCACGTCGTCAACTTCGACCTGCCCGACGTTCCGGAGCAATATGTCCACCGCATCGGCCGCACCGCGCGTGCCGGAGCCGCCGGAATCGCCGTTGCATTCTGCAGCTCCGAGGAGCGCGGCAACTTGCGCGACATCGAGCGCACCACGCGGCAGAAGATCGCGGTCACTCCATTGCCCGCCGATTTCATGGCCTCGGCGGAAGCGTTCAAGCGGCTGAAGCCCGCGCCCAAGGCGGCGCCGGAGCGGGGCGAGCGCTCGCACACCAGGGCGGATCGTCGTCATGATGGCGAGCAGCGCCGCAACCGCAACAATGGCCA
>Ga0207678_10004456_pt1 | contig 12592 bp, 11 predicted proteins | sample KBSC63metaG_FD_184319 | JGI IMG/M metagenome (GOLD analysis project Ga0207678, IMG submission 184319) | Corn rhizosphere microbial communities from Kellogg Biological Station, Michigan, USA - KBS C6-3 metaG (SPAdes) (version 2) | ecosystem: Host-associated > Plants > Roots > Rhizosphere > Soil ... | reverse complement strand
AGCCTTATTGCCCATGATGACGGTGTCGATGACACGGTAGGCGTCGAAGGCGTACTGATCCTGGCGGAGGACGCCGATCTTTTTGGGGCGGACGACGGTTCCCTTCTGGGCGTCGATCTCGCCGGTGAGCACCTTCATGAAGGTGGATTTGCCGGCGCCGTTGGGGCCGGTGAGGCCGTAGCGGCGGCCAGTGGTAAAGGTGACGGAGACGTCCTCGAAGAGCAGCTTCGAGCCGTAGCGCATGGTGACATTGGAGACTGAGATCATGGGATTCTTTCTATTTTATCGAGCTTTGCAACGTGGCGCGATGAAAGGCGCGAGTTCGTCAGGATCAGCCGATGAGCACTCCTGCGGCAAAACGCGGCTCCGCTCTGCGGCTGGTTAGCAGGCAGAGCGGAGCGCGATTGGAGTCTCGTTATTGGCCGCGACGGGCGGGGCCGGAGCGGCTGCCGCCGGAACGGCTGCTGGAACGGCCATTTGAGCCGGGACCGCGTCCGCCGGAGCTGCGTCCGCCGGAGAACCCACCGGCGCTTCTGCCGCGTCCGCGGAATCCACTGCCGTTGCCTTTTGCCTTGTAAGGGCTGGGGTTGGGCGCCATCGGAGCTACAGGATCGTTGCCGCGCCATGTGCGGGTTTCGAGCTGCAACAGGTTCTGTCCCTGAGCGGTTGTGTCGAGGGGCTGGTTGCGCAGTTCCTTCTCCAGATTCTTATCGGCTTCGCGCCACTCGAACTTGATCTTCAGTTCGCGCTCCAGTTTGCGGGCGTCGTGCTTCTCCTGCGGCATGACGAAGGTGGTAGCTACGCCTTTTTTGCCGGCGCGTCCAGTGCGGCCGATGCGGTGGACAAAGTCTTCCGAGGCATTGGGCAGGTCGTAGTTGACGACGTGCGCGATGTCGTTGACGTCGATGCCTCGTGCCGCTACGTCGGTCGCGACGAGAACGCGGTGCTTGCCGTTCTGGAAGCCCTTGAGCGCGGCGGTACGCTGCGATTGGCTGCGGTCGCCGTGGATGACATCGGCATCGTGGCCGAGCCTTTCAAGCTTTTTCGAGATGCGGTCGGCGCCGTGCTTGGTGCGTGAGAAGACGAGGAAGGTTCCCTCCTCTTCGCGCAGCATCTGATCGAGCAGGCCAAGCTTCTGGTCCTGCATGACGGTGTAGACGCGGAGCTCTACGCGGTCGGACGGCTTGGAAGTCTGTCCAATCTCGACGCGAACGGGCTTGTTGACGTAGTCGCGGACGATCTCGCGGATGTTGGCGTCGAGGGTCGCCGAGTAGCACATGGTCTGGCGGGTCTTCGGCACCGCGCCGACGATGCGGCGGATGGCGGGCAGGAAGCCCATGTCCAGCATACGGTCGACTTCGTCGAGCACGAGCATCTCGACCGAGTTGATGTTGATCTCGCGGCGGCGAAGGAAGTCTTCGAGCCGGCCAGGCGTGGCCACGACGAGGCGCGGACCGCGGTCGAGCTGATCGAGTTGGTTGTTCTCAGAGAGGCCGCCGCAGACGAGTACGGCATCGTTTTTCGAGCCCGGGACGAGCTTCCAGTAGGCCTCGAGCACCTGCATGGCGAGCTCGCGGGTAGGCAGCAGGATCAGAGCGCGAATGGGACCGCGCTTGCCGCGGGTGCTGGGGACGGAGTTGGCATCCATGCGCTCGATCATCGGGATGAGGAAGCTGAGCGTCTTGCCGGTGCCGGTCGAGGCGGTGGCGAGAATATCCGAACCCTCGAGCGCGGGCGGAATGGCCTTGGCCTGAACCGGCGTGGGGGTCGTGAACCCGGCATTCGTCAGGCGGTTTTTGAGGGAATCGGAGATGTCGAAATCGGTGAAACGGACATCATTTACGAGGGGGAGGCTGGTCGAATTTGCGATCACGTTGTTATCAGCCTGGGTAATTGGTTGCTGCTCAAGAGTTGCGGTAGTCAAGACGTGTCCTTTGGGGAGTTCGGGAGATCGGCGAATGAATGCAGGGGTGCCGAGGCACCATGAAATTCAGATATCAGCATTGCTGTCGATTATCGAAGCGCTGCTGCTGCGCGGCGAGACCTGTCCTGTGACGGGCCTTCCAGCCAGAGCAACCAGCGCGCCATCTTCCTTGTTCCAATCGTTTGGGAAGACGAATACGGCGGGTGAGGGATACTGCTGCGGTCTCTGGCCGGGATCTGAATCACTTCAGAGCCTTGCCCGCAGCTCCCACGCTTTCGCGCACTTACATCATAGCATGGTTCGTGAATGTATGTGTCTGCGAGTTCGATGGGGATAGACTACGGGTGGAGAACCGGCGATGAAGAACACAAAACGCATACTCGCCGTGGTCGTGCTTTATAAGATGACGTTCGAGCAAAGTCGCGGGTTGAGATCGCTACTCAAAATCATCTCTGAGAATAAAGATGCGGCAGATGCTATCGATCTGATGGTGTGCGACAACACACCATACGAACAAGCCATGCCGGACTGGTTCACCGGTCATTTCTATAGAGAAGTGACAAATCCCGGGCTGGCTCATTGGTACAACATCACCCTGCAAAACGCGGCCGCAAACGGCATCGGCTGGATTCTAGTGCTCGATCAGGATACGGAAGCGACAACCGAGTACATTGCAGAAATAATCGAGCGAACAAGTTCGATGGAAGAAGATCGCGAGATAGTAGCGATGTTTCCGAAACTCGTGCAGAATGGCGTTGTCTGCTCTCCTTTGACGCCGCCTACATACCATCATCCACTTCCTTTCGATAGGAATTTTACCGGGGTTGCGCCGTCGAGGCTTCACGTGTTCAACTCCGGTTCGGTCTTTCGCGTTTCTGCCGTGCAGGATGCGGGCGGATTTCCTGAAGAGTTTCCTCTGGATTTTCTTGACCATGCAACGTATGCTGCGTTGCAGTCCAGGGGCGGCAGATTATTTGTGCTGCAATCCATACTTGAACATGAACTCTCATCAAACGACATCCACCGAACAGATCCAGCCGCTGTTGCCCGGCATTGCAGCGCCCTTCAGGCAGAGCGGAAGTTCTATCAACTGAATGGCTCGACGCAGGACCGCATCTTTCGCCGGGTACGTCTCTTACGCGGCGGTCTGGCGGCTCTAGTCAAACATGGCGCAGTCGGCTGGTCGCTTCGAATGATGAAGGCGGCCCTGCACTAATGCGACAACAGACCGAAAAAGCCGCTTCTTCCGCCTTGAATGGCCAGCAAGAATCCACGGGCCGGAAGATGGCTGATGACGAAAGAATAGCTGTCTCGATTGGAGCCCCTCCCGTTGTTGAGGTCTTGCTGGCAACCTACAACGGTGGGCGATTTTTACGCGAGCAAATCGACTCAATCCTGTCACAGGATTACAAAAACCTGCGCATACTTGCCCGGGATGACGGATCGAGCGATAACACGACAACGATTCTGAACGAATATGAACGGGGTTTCCCCAATCGTTTTCGTGTCATACCCACAGACGCCCCCACTGGAAGCGCAAAGAATAACTTCCTCAAATTGATGACAGCCTCTTCTGCAGGATATGTCTGTTTTTCCGACCAGGATGATGTCTGGGTGTCCAATAAAATAAGCAGATCGATGCAGGCGATGGCCAGACTCGAAGCGCATCGCGGAGCGGCTGTGCCGCTCCTGGTTTTCACCGACCTCCGAGTTGTCGATGACCAGCTGAAGACGCTCCATGAATCTTTCTGGACGCAGGCAGGGATTGATCCCTCGCGCCTTCGCAAACTGGCAACGGTATTAGTGCAAAATCCGGTCACTGGATGTACCACGCTCATCAATCGGCCGCTGCTCAATCTGGCCTTGCATATGCCTGAAGAAGCGACCATGCATGATGCATGGATCGGACTCCTGGCGTCCGCCTGCGGAAGTTTCGGGGCTCTCCGGGAGAGGATGGTGCTTTACCGGCAACACGATCGAAATGTTGTGGGGGTCGAAGCCCGCCGTAGATCTCCACGAGAACTGCTGGCGGTATTTTTGAGCCGACGGCCGCGAGTTTTACAATGGAAGAGCAATGAGAGGGTGGTTGAGGCATTGCTCCGCGTACATGGGCAGGAACTCTCGATCGAAAATCGCAAGCTGCTTATGGCCTATCTTCGTTGTGGCCGCCACGACAACCGCGCTGCCCGCCTTGCAATGATGGTTCGATATAGTTTTTTTCGCAAAGGGCTTCTTCGTAATCTGATCACCTTCATCGACCTCTGGAGAGGAAAGATGAGTTGCTAGAGAAGTTCCAAGAGATTCGACTGAAGCGATGAAAACGATGCAAAGCAGGAAAGTCACGATGCCAACTTCAATCCATGCCTCTGCAGATGCAAAGGCTCAGATGGAATACGAATATAGGCGACAAGTCGTTTCGACGGCAGAGGATAAAATGACCGAAGCACCTGGAGCTTTATGTACTTGATACAGCGCGTTCGTCACAGGCTGAGCAAAGATCCTCGACTTTCGCGCATTTTCAAAGGAGGGCTCACCGGAGTAGCAGGCAAAGGTATGGGGATGGTGGTAAGCGCAATCACATTGCCCTTGACCGTTCGATATCTTGGATCGCTGGAATATGGAATATGGGTGACGATCAGCACGACGGTGGTCATGCTGTCGGTTCTGGACTTGGGAATCGCGAACAGCTTAACTAACTTCATATCCAAGGCATATGCCATGGAAGACGAAGAGATGGCGCGAAATTATTTCGCCACTGCATTCTGGGTAACCATTGGGATTTCGTTCCTTTTGGGAATTGCAGCGTGGTCTATCTGGAGAGTGATTAACTGGCAAACTCTCTTTCATCTCCAGGATCCTTATCTCGCGCATCAGGCGCGGCTGTGCGTAGCCATTTCGCTGGGTTTTTTCCTTTTCAGCTTGCCTTTGAATCTTGCCAACAGGGTTCTCAGCGGCTATCAACAGGTGCATGTTGCGAACTATTTTGCGATAGTCAACAGCCTGCTTGGCCTGGTGGCAATCGTAAGCGTGATTCTGGCCAAGGGAGACATCGTCGATCTGATGGCGATCTACTGTATTGCCATGCTGACCGGCAGCGTATTTTTGAATTTCTGGTTATGTATATGGCACAAGCCATGGCTGCGGCCCCGTTTTATGGCAGTAAGGAAGGAAGTGGCGCGCGAGCTTTTTGGCGAGGGGGTGCTGTTTTTTGTACTTCAGCTCTCTGGCCTGGTCGTGTTCAACTCCGACAACCTCGTGATTACGCACTATCTGGGCGCGAGCGATGTAACTCCTTACAGCGTTGCATGGAGGCTGACCGGTTATGCCTCCATGATGCAATCTCTTCTGATTCCAGCTTTGTGGCCCGCGTTCGCGGAAGCTTATCACCAACGGGATATCACCTGGATACGGACGAATTATCGCCGGGTCATGAACAGCACGATTCTCGCCGTAGGTGCCGCAGCAATCGGTATAGGACTCTTTGGCAGGACAATCATTCGCATATGGGCGGGGGCAGTCGCCGTTCCAGACGCGACTCTCTTATGGAGTATGTGCTTCTGGGCAGTGCTGGTATCGGTCACCATCAACCAGGCACTTCTTATGGCAGCAACGCAACGTATCCAATTGCAGGCTGTAACAGCAACGCTCGCGGCCATTGCAAATTTAATTTGTTCGATTCTTCTCGTTCAGCGAGTTGGCGCAATCGGGGTGCTGATTGCAACGATCGGGTCTTATCTTGTCTTCATCCTCGCTCCCCAGGAATGGGAGGTGCGCAGAATCCTGCAAGGGAGATACCTCGGAGTCTCAGGTTCAGGGAGCGGGAGAAGCATGCCCGCAATTGAGGAGAGGCAGATTTGAATGGAGCGCAATCAATATCTTTGCGAGATCTCCTCGTAAGGCAAGTGCAAAAGCTGGCAGGTCTTGCGGTGCATGGAAGAGTATTCCGGCTGTATGCGAGGCCCTCGCCCCCGTCCGTCTCCGACGCCGGACGATTGCGGATCGCTGTGTCGTATCTCATCCCAAGCCTGGGCGACAATGTAATGGTATTTCCGCTGATCGATGCCATTCGGCGTGAACATCCAACAGCAGAGATCTCCTGTTTTATCTCTTCGAATAACCGGATTCTAAGCCTGCATCCGGGAATCGATCACTTCTACCAGCTACCAGACTCCAGGAGTCTGCTGCAAAAGCTTGGGCCTGCAGGTCACATTCTGAAGGTATGGAAGTGGCATCGAAATCAGTTGAGAAATTTGCGTTTCGATGTATGCCTCGTACTTCGGGGCGGCGTTGACCCATTTCACTCGGCACATCTCGCGTGGCTTCTGGGTGGCAGGGAGCGAATCGGTTATTCAAGCCAGGTCGAACCGGAACGCGATGGAATCGACCTCGGCGCAGACCTGTTGCTGACAAAGCAGATAAAGAAGATCGGCGCAGTTCATGAGGTGCAACGCGGAGGCGAAGTCTTAAAGCTCGCGGGATTGATTCAGGAGACCGTCGAGATAAATCAAACGGTGCAGAGCATGTTGGCGGTGGCACACAGCTCTGCAGCCTGTGAATACATCTCGCGCTTTCAGGTGCTTCAACGGCCTTATGGAATTGTGGCCCCGGGAGCCTCTTTTCCGAGGAGGCGATGGGCAAGTGAACGGTTCGCCATTCTGGCAAAAGAAGAGATCGTCGCCCGCGGGTGGACTCCGGTATTCGTGGGAGGTCCTGAAGACAATGCAGCCTGCGATGCAATGGCTGAAGCGCTTGATGTTCCGTGTCTTAATCTTGCGGGCAAGACAAACTTTGCACAACTCGCAGGGATATGTTCCAACGCACAATGCTTCATTGGAAATGATTCAGGGCCCGCACATGTAGCTGGCGCATGTGGAGTGCCAACACTCATTGTCACTGCATTCGCAAAGACAAGTCTCGAAACTCACCATGCTTCGCCAGTCAGGTCGCGTCCCATAGGACCGTATTGTGCTGTCGTACAACCACCGAAACAACTCTCACCCTGTACGGAGGAGTGTCTCGCCCAGGAGCCGCACTGCATCTTACAGGTTCAGGTGGATGAGGTAAGGGACGCGTTTGCTCAACTGATGGAAAGGCGCCAATCAGAAATAGCCGGGAACAGAACGTCTGCCCCAAGAGTCATTTTGTAAATAGCGGACGTGTCCAGACGCTGAGCGTCAGAGATCATCTCTTGACGCTCAGGTTCAGCTTTATTTAAATGTGACAGCTCACCATTCCGCGTTTTTCTAAATAGCGTTGGTGGTATTCCTCGGCCTTCCAGAACGTCCTGGAGGGCTCGACCTTCGTGGCGATCGGTTGGCGGAAGGTACCGGAGGCGTTCAGTTCGGCAATCTTCGCTCGCGCCTCGGTTGCCTGCTCGTCGGAATGAGTGAAGATGACGCTGCGGTATTGCGTTCCCCAGTCTGGGCCCTGGCGGTTAACCTGGGTCGGATCGTGCAGGGAAAAGAACGCATCGAGGAGCGCCTCGTAGGAGAGGCGGGATGGATCAAAGGTGACTTGAACGACTTCCGCGTGGCCGGTGCGGTCGGTACAAACTTCCTGATAGGTCGGGTGTTCGAGGTCTCCGCCTTCGTATCCTACTGCTGTGTCGATGACTCCTGAAAGCTCATTGAATCGGGCTTCGACGCCCCAAAAACATCCTGCGCCAAATGTTGCCTTTTCGATTGCCACGTAATACTCCTTTGCTACTTTGTTGGATGCGCGCCGCGCGAGTTTGTCATCGCGCCTCCTGTGAATAGCTCGTGTATTTTGTGCCTTCGAATAGACGGGCGTCAAGTACTGAGAAGTTTGCTTAATGTCAGCTAAACGACAGACGCCACAGGACAACTCTGACATTCTCAAAAGATGAAAAACCGCTCCTCTATCCCGCACATTGTTGAAGCGGAGAGATTGGCAGACGGCGTAATCATCACGTTCGACGATGGCAAGCACGCTATCTATCCAGCATCTCTTCTGTATGCCACGTTACCCCGAACCGAAGCAACGAACGATTCCGAAGACAGCTATGATTTGTCGAATGAGTGAAATTCAACATTCGCGTGACACTTAAAACCGTAGTGATCGGTATCTTAACTTGATCGTCGCTGCGCCGGAGCGAAATTGGACCTGAGAGCGCGGCGGGGTTTACTGGATTTTGGTTTGGCTGGCGTCTTGAGTTGCGCAAATTCAGGCGCCTTTCTCTTTGGAACCACCTTCTGGCCCTTGGCGGCACGTCCCAGCGCCGTTACCTCGCCGGGAGTTAACTCGCGGAATTCGCCCGGCGGCACATCGAGACGAAGCGCGCCGTAGCCAATGCGACGAATTTTTTCGACATGATGCCCGATCTCCTCGAACATCTTGCGAATTTGCCGGTTACGGCCTTCAGTCAACGTCAGTTCGTACCAGGGATTGTCGCCTCCGCGGACCGGCTCGACCTTTGCCGGAGCGGTGATGATGCGGTCACGGCGTCCGCTGCGGACCTCGTTGAGGCGGCCACGGTCGATCATGATGCCGCGGCGAATCTGTTCCAGGCCGCTGGCCGGAGGTTGACCGCTGATCTTTACCAGATACGTCTTCTCGACCCCGGCGGCAGCTTTGGAGAGCGAGTTGGCCAACTCGCCGTCATTGGTCATCAGCAGCAGGCCCTCGGAGAGGTAATCGAGACGGCCCACGGGGTAGAGCCGAACGTGGTCGCCGTGAGGCCCCTTCTGCTTGCTCATCAACTGCATGACGGTAGGCCGGTGCTCCGGGTCATCGAGCGTGGTGACATAGCCTCGCGGCTTATTGAGCATGTAGTAGCGCTGCTGTTCGCGGCCATGCAGCAGTTTTCCGTCGACGCGGATGTGATCTTTTGTGATGTCATGACGGGTGCCGAGCTCTTTGATGACGACGCCGTTGACCTGGACGCGTCCGTCGAGAATGATCTGCTCGGCCTTGCGGCGGCTGGCGATACCGGCCTGAGCAAGTATCTTCTGGAGGCGGTCACCTTGAGGAGCTTCCTCGGCGTTGTTAACGGAATTCTTTGTCATGTTCCTGGCTTTCTGACTGCGGAGTTGCTCGTCGCGGTCGTGGGACTTCCCTTCTATTGTAGCTGCTCAAGAATCGAGGCTTGAGAACATGCCGCTGTGGAAGCCGCGGCGGCTGACTTATTTATGGTCCTGCTTGTAGTCCTGAATCTCGCCATGAGTGCTTCCGGGCGAGATCTGGAGGCCTTCGGGAGCGGGTTTCGGCGGCTGATTCGGACGAGTCTCGTTATCGCCTTCCGGACTGGCTACCGTGTCAGGATCGTGATCTTCGGGAGAGTCTGGGCTGTCCCGCGAATCTCTTTTGGGATCGAGATTGGACATGGGTTACTCCTGTAAATCGTCGGAATCCTCAGAATCTTTCTGCTGGTCGCTCTGGATCTTTGCATCCATAGCAGGCGAGTCGATGGCCTCATCGGTCTCGTTATAGGAGGGCGGCGGCCCGGAGATGCGCCCGTCTACTGGAACAGTATCGAGACTGCTGCTATCGCCATCGGCCTGCGGCTCAACCGCATCGCGTTCTTCTTCCAGATTGGCGTGGGTGATGGATTCGGGAGCTTCGATGCCTTCGTTCCGTCGCCCTGCCTCGGAATCGTGTTCTTCAGACGTCATGGGAATCTCCTCCTGCTCGGCCAGTTCGCCGGCCATCTTCTCAAACTCTTCGATGCTGGGAAGCTCGTTGACGTCTTTGAGCCCGAAGCGGAGAAGGAAATCCCGAGTGGTCTTATAAAGAATTGGACGGCCGATCACCTGTTTACGGCCTGCGGTCGTGACCAGCTTGCGTGCCATCAGGCTGCCCAGCACGCCGCCTGAATCCACGCCGCGGATTTCCGAGATCTCGGGCGCGGTCACCGGCTGTTTATAGGCCACCACGGCCAGCGTCTCCAGCGCCTGTAACGAGAGCTTCAGCGGCGGCTTCAACGATTTCACGAATCCACGCACCGCATCGTGGTACTCCGGCTTGGTGGCCATGCGATAGCCGCTGGCGACCTCGCGAATCTCAAGGCCCCGGTCGCCCATGGCGTAGTCGTTAATAAGCTGATCGAGAATGCTGCGGAAGTAATCCCGCAGCTTGCGTTCCCTCTCTTTGGTCTCGCGGGCGGCCTTCTTTTCGTCGGGAACGGCTTCGACCGGGGCATCAGTTCCCTGCTCCGCCGCCGCCGCTATCTCGTCCGGCGCTGTTTCTGCTTCCAACTCGGCTTCCGCGCCTGCTTCGGCCTCCCCCGGAGCAGCTTCGCTCGGGGACGGCTCAACTTCATCTTCCGGGGTCTCTTCGTCGAGGACCTCGCGATTCAGCGTCTCGGGATCGGCGGGCGCCTCGTCGAGATCGAGCGATTGCTGCGCAGCATGGATATGGTCGAGTTCGGCCTGGGCCTCATGGCCAAGCAGGCCAACAAGCTGTGCCAGCGTGACTGGCTCTTCCGAGGCATAGATGACGGCTTCGATCTTTGCTTTAAGACTCATAATTTATCCACTAAGCATACCAACGCCGCGGCCGCTTCCAGCGATCTCATGGAGTATTCCAGTCCGGAGGCCCAGAATGCCCCATCTCGAAGCGGTTCGCGGAGACATCACCCGGCTTGAGGTTGACGCCATCGTAAACGCAGCCAACACCTCACTGCTGGGTGGGGGCGGGGTCGACGGGGCGATCCACCGGGCGGCAGGCAAGGAGCTCTTGCGCGCCTGTGAGAAGCTTGGGGGCTGCCCGACGGGATCGGCCAAGGCGACTCCCGGCTTTAGCCTTCCTGCCAAATGGGTATTTCATGCCGTGGGCCCGGTGTGGAGCGGCGGAAAACGCCACGAAGACGATCTGCTGGCGGGCTGCTATCGCCGTTGCATGGAACTAGCCCGGGAACATGAGGTGAAATCTATCGCCTTTCCCGCTATTTCGACTGGAATTTACCGGTTTCCGCGGCAACGGGCGGCGGAAATCGCTGTCCGCACCGTGCGCGAGGCTGGCGACGCGAGCGGCGTAGAGCGGGTACTGTTCTGCTGTTTCGACGAAGAAACGGCAGCGATTTACAAGGGAATCCTGGGATCTTAACCGGCATCCTGTGCTGGCTGGAATACTGCGCCGCAAGATCAAGGCTGCGTAGCGGCACAACCCGCAACACAAACAAAAGATGCCCTGATCAACTCAGGGCATCTTTGTCGCTTGAGGTTATGCCTGTCGGCGGAGATGCAGTTTATTCCGGACCACGCCACAGGCTCCGAGGATTCCTGTACCGAGCAATAGCAGACTGGAAGGCTCAGGTACCGGCGAAGTGGGGCTGGAGATCGTAACGGGGAAGTCCCCGACGGTGAAGCTCCCGGACAGGAAGGTGGGGCTTGAGGTCGGTCCGCTGAAGAGTTGATCGCCCATAACGCGGGCTCCGCCACCTCCGCCGCCTCCACCTGCCGCGGAGGTATAGAAGGTGATGTCCTCGGTCGCCGGATCGCCATCGACGATCAGGGAAACAGAGGTGAGTACGAATGAATCCGCCGTGAACGAACTCGGCGTTGGGGATGTGGGGAGCGTCAGGGAAATATTTCCATAGGGTGTGCCAGTGGCGCTGAAGTCAGACATGGTAGCGGCATGGGCCATGGCGCACATAAGGGGAATAACCAGTGAAACGGAAACTATACGTGCAAGGGTGCGCATATACGGGTCCTTTCAACAGGGAAATTGGTTCGCAGACAGGCCGCAAAACCTGTCCAGGTGAACTCAACCGAATGGCAGGAAAGACGAGCATTCCGGGAACTTGCCGGATGAGAGGAACTTAATACCTGAGCTTTCACTCTCCTTTGGAGCAGTACCGCAAAGGATGCGGAGTCCTTCAGAAGGGTTGCCAGCAGATGCTCAAAAAGCTGGGGACTTCGGCGCGAATTTCTTCTTTTGAGGCAAAAGAAAGAGGTTTTAGCGACTTTAAGCAGGCCTTGAAATTGTTCTAGCGCCAGTCGTCCCGAGGCTGGGTCTGATCGGCGAACACGGCGTCGAAGTTTTCGGTTTTCTTGATGAGAATGTCGCCCTGCAATACCGGCTGATGCAGCAGGACTGCCTGTAAACGGACCAGTTCCAGCATGGCAAGAAACATGCAGATCAGAGCGCGTTCCGTGTGGGTGTTGTGCAGCAGGCGCCGCAGACTGACCGGCGCATCCTCCATCATCAGACGACGTTTTACATATTCGATCATCTGGGCGACCGTGACCGACTCCTCATCCACATTGAGAATGGGGCGCGCGCGCAGCCGGCTCAGAATATCCTGAAAGACGCGAACCAGATCGACCGTATCCGCGGCAATCTCGCGCTCGGCTCCGGCGTCCTCCTTGAACTCGCGAACGCCGGGGTTCGACCAGGTCGCTTCTTCGATCTGCTGTTTCTGCATCAGCATCTGCGCGGCTGCCTTGAAGCGTTCGTGCTCCAGCAGGCGTTCCACCAATTCGCGCCGCGGGTCTTCCGGATCAGAGCCGAGTACGTCGTTCGGCTCGCGGGGCAACAGCATCTTGGATTTGATATGGATCAGCAGCGAGGCCATGTAGATGAACTCCCCGGCGGAGTCCACATCGGTCTGTTTCAGCTGATGGGTGTAGTCGAGAAACTGGCTGGTGATGCGCGCGATGGGAATGTCGTAGATATCGATGTTCTGTTTGCGGATGAGGTCGAGCAGCA
>Ga0207678_10004454_pt1 | contig 12595 bp, 12 predicted proteins | sample KBSC63metaG_FD_184319 | JGI IMG/M metagenome (GOLD analysis project Ga0207678, IMG submission 184319) | Corn rhizosphere microbial communities from Kellogg Biological Station, Michigan, USA - KBS C6-3 metaG (SPAdes) (version 2) | ecosystem: Host-associated > Plants > Roots > Rhizosphere > Soil ... | reverse complement strand
TTCCAGGGCGTCGCGCAGGACACCAAGGACATCACCACGCTGGGCCGCGGCGGCTCGGACACCACCGCCGTCGCGCTGGCCGCCGCGCTGAACGCCGACGTCTGCGAGATCTACTCCGATGTGGACGGTGTGTACACGGCCGACCCGCGGGTGGTGCCGGACGCGAAGAAGCTCGACACCGTCACCTACGAGGAGATGCTCGAGCTCGCCGCCAGCGGGTCGAAGATCCTGATGTTGCGGTGCGTCGAGTACGCGCGCCGCTACGGCGTCCCGATCCGAGTCCGTTCTTCCTACAGCGACAAGCCGGGCACGACGGTGACCGGTTCTATCGAGGAGATCCCCGTGGAACAAGCCCTGATCACCGGTGTGGCGCACGACCGCTCCGAAGCCAAGATCACGGTGACCGGGGTGCCGGACCACACCGGTGCCGCGGCCCGGATCTTCCGCGTGATCGCCGACGCCGAGATCGACATCGACATGGTGCTGCAGAACGTGTCCAGCACCGTCTCCGGCCGCACCGACATCACGTTCACCCTCTCGAAGGCCAACGGCGCCAAGGCCGTCAAGGAACTCGAGAAGGTCAAGGCGGAGATCGGCTTCGAGTCGGTCCTCTACGACGACCACGTCGGCAAGGTGTCGCTCGTCGGCGCCGGGATGCGCTCGCACCCGGGTGTCACGGCGACGTTCTGCGAAGCGCTGGCCGAGGCCGGCGTCAACATCGAAATCATCAACACCTCGGAGATCCGCATCTCGGTGCTGATCCGGGACGCGCAGCTCGACGACGCCGTGCGCGCGATCCACGAGGCGTTCGAACTCGGCGGCGACGAAGAAGCCGTCGTCTACGCGGGGAGTGGTCGCTGATGGCGGACGGGCTGCGGGTCGGGGTGGTCGGCGCGACCGGCCAGGTCGGCGCGGTGATGCGCAAGCTGCTGGCGGAGCGGGAGTTCCCGATCGCCGAGCTGCGCTACTTCGCTTCGGCGCGCTCGGCGGGGTCGAAGCTTCCCTGGCGCGACACCGAAATCACGATCGAGGACGCCTCGACGGCAGATCCGTCCGGTTTGGACATCGCGCTGTTCTCCGCGGGCGGCTCGACGTCGAAGGCGCAGGCCCCGCGGTTCGCCGCGGCCGGCGTCACGGTGATCGACAACTCCTCGGCGTTCCGGATGGACCCGGACGTGCCGCTGGTCGTCAGCGAGGTCAACCCGGAGGCCATCAAGGAGGCGCGCAAGGGGATCATCGCGAACCCCAACTGCACCACCATGGCCGCGATGCCGGTGCTGAAGCCGCTGCACGACGAGGCGGGGCTGGTCCGGCTGGTCGCGTCGACGTACCAGGCGGTGTCCGGCAGCGGCCTGGCCGGCGTCGACGAGCTGGCGGGCCAGGTCCGCGCGGCGGCCGAGCACGCTTCGCTGCTGACCCACGACGGCGCGGCGATCGAGTTCCCGAAGCCGGAGAAGTACGTCCGCCCGATCGCGTTCAACGTCCTCCCGATGGCCGGGTCCATTGTGGACGACGGTGAGCTGGAGACGGACGAGGAGAAGAAGTTCCGCAACGAGAGCCGCAAGATCCTGAGCATCCCGGGTCTGGGCGTCTCGTGCACCTGCGTCCGCGTGCCGGTGTTCTCGGGGCACTCGATCTCGGTGAACGCGCAGTTCGAGCGGCCGCTGTCGGTCGAGCGCGCGACGGAACTGCTGGCGCACGCGCCGGGCGTCGAGCTCTCGGAGGTCCCGACCCCGCTGCAGGCGGCGGGCAACGACCCGAGCTACGTCGGCCGCATCCGCGTGGACCAGGGCGTCGAGGGTGGCCGCGGGCTGGCGCTGTTCATCTCGAACGACAACCTGCGCAAGGGCGCGGCACTCAACGCCGTGCAGATCGCGGAGCTGATCGCTCAGCAGCTCTGAACGGCGGGTGAAACCCGCCCGGTCCGGGCGGGTTTCACTTCTTCTGCCGGGGCCGGATCGGAGGTAAGCCGAACGCCATCCGGAACGCCGGCTTCTGCACCGGCCGCAGCACGGCCAGCATCAGCCCGCCCCACACGAACAGCCCGACCGGCGCGCTCTGGGGGCCACCGGCTGCCGAAGTCATCGCGAGGCTCACGACCAGGCTGACGAGCAGGATCGCGATGAACGCGCTTTCCAGCCAGAGGATCGCGAAGAGAACCCTGCGTTCGCGCCGGCTCAGCAGCACGCCGAGCACCACCAGCGCGACCAGTATCGCCGAGTTCACCACCATGACCGCCGGCGCCCAGGCGGCGACGCCGGGGGCGCCCACGTTCGCCAGAGACCAGACGAAGCCGGTGACGGTCAGATACAGGACGGCCTGCGCGACGATTGCCAGGCGGATCGACCTGATCCCGCGCCGCACCTCCCGTTCGGTGCTCTTGTCGGACGTGGGCAGCGGCTGGTAAGCGCTCGGCTCGGTCACCGGACCAGCGGACCACGGGTGCCCTGGGACCGGTCCCGCGCCATCCACAATGGACGTCCGGAAATCGTCTTGTCCGATCAGTCGGCAGCGGTCATCCTTGGCCCGTAGCAAGTCAAGGGGAGGAAACATGTACACCGCTGTCGAAGGGGCCCGCGTCCCGATCCGGATGTGGGCGGACCCCGCGTCGGTCGAAGACCAGGCCATGCGGCAGCTGCACAACGTCGCGAACCTGCCGTGGGTGCACGGCGTCGCCGTGATGCCCGACGTCCACTACGGCAAGGGCGCCACCGTGGGCAGCGTCATCGCCATGCGCGACGCCGTCTCGCCGGCCGCGGTCGGGGTCGACATCGGGTGCGGGATGAGCGCCGTCCGGACGTCGCTCACCGCGAGCGACCTGCCCGACGACCTCGGGAAGCTGCGCCGGCGCATCGAAAGTGCCGTCCCGGTGGGCTTCGGGCTGCACAAGACGCCGGTGAACCCGGCCAAGGTGCACGGCGTCGGTGGCTGGGACGCGTTCTGGAAGCAGTTCGGCGAGCTGCACACCGGCGTCCAGGAGCTGCACGACCGGGCCGCGCGGCAGATCGGGAGCCTCGGTGGCGGGAACCACTTCATCGAGGTCTGCCTCGAGCAGGGCGGTGCCGACGAGGGCCGGGTCTGGCTGATGCTGCACTCGGGTTCGCGCAACATCGGCAAGGAGCTGGCGGAACGGCACATGGCGGTCGCGCGCAAGCTGCCGCACAACGCCGACCTGCCCGACCCCGACCTCGCGGTGTTCGTCGCCGGCACGCCGGAGATGCAGGCCTACCGGCGCGACCTGTTCTGGGCGCAGGACTACGCGGCGCGCAACCGCGCCACGATGGTCGCGCTGGTGAAGCTGGCGCTCGCGGACGTCGTGCCGGGCACGACCTTCGACGACGCGATCTCGTGCCACCACAACTACGTCGCCGAGGAGACCTACGACGGTGTCGAGCTGCTCGTCACCCGGAAGGGTGCGATCCGCGCCGGATCGGGTGACCTCGGGATCATCCCGGGCAGCATGGGGACCGGTTCGTACATCGTCCGCGGGCTGGGCAACACCTCGTCGTTCCAGTCGGCTTCGCACGGCGCGGGCCGCCGGATGTCGCGGAACAAGGCGAAGAAGCTGTTCACCGCCGAAGACCTCGCGGCGCAGACGGCCGGCGTCGAATGCCGCAAGGACTCCGGCGTGGTCGACGAGATCCCGGCGGCGTACAAGGACATCGAAACGGTGATTCGTGCGCAGACGGACCTGGTCGAGGTCGTGGCGCACCTCAAGCAGGTGGTCTGCGTCAAGGGCTGACGGTACCTTGGGCCCCATGACGAGGGGTGGAACGACGGCCGCGCTGCTGGCCGCGAGCGCACTGCTGCTGGGCGGGTGCGCCGAGGTCGGCAACGCGGTCGACCAGGGCAACCGGACGGCGGACAAGGTCGCGGCGTGCACCGAGGCACTCGGGCTCGCCGACCTGAACCCGCTGGTCGACCCGGCCAAGCTCAAGGCGCGTGCCGAGGACAAGGAGAAGCGGCTGCGCGAGCTCGCGGGCGACGTCGGAGACCAGGACGTCAAGAACGCGCTGCTCGGCATGGCCGACTCCTACGTCGAGGTGCAGAAGGAACGCATCGAGGACGCCGGCGTGGTCGCCAAGTGGGTGCAGCGCAACGTCAAGAAGCTCGACGCCCTCCGCGCCGCCTGCGGCTGACCCCGGCTACGACCGGTCGCCGCGGGTGGTGGCGGCCAGGACCGGTTCCGGCGCGGGGGCCGGTGCCCGGCGGCGTATCAGCCCGCCCGAGGCGATCACCAGGCCGCCGAGGCCGGCCGCCACGAAACCCCACTCCGGGGTCGAGTGGTCGATCGCGAAGCCGACCACCGGCCCGCCGAGCGCCAGGCCGAGCCGGGTGAACGCGTCCTGCAGGCCCATCGCCTCGCCGCGGACCTGCGCGGGGGCGAGGCGCGTGACCGTCTCGGTCGTGGCCGTCAGCGTCGGCGCGCACAGCAGGTTGGTCGGGATCAGGGCCAGCATCAGCAGCCACCACGGGTGGTCCGCCAGGCCGACCGGCACCACCAGCAGCGCGAGCAGCAGCATCAGCACGCCCTGCGGCAGCGACCGCTTCACCACGCCGTGCACGACGCCGCCGAGGATCGACGCCACGCACATCACCGCGATGACCAGGCCGGTCACGCCGAGCTGGCCGTTCTCGCGCAGGGCCGCCAGCGTCGCCAGTTCGGTGCCGACGAGCACGAACAACGCGCCGCCCGCGATCAGCAGCGTCCCGACCAGCGGGCCGGTGATCCAGCTCCGCAGCGGCGGCCGCGGGCCGAGCTCCTCCGCCTTGCCCGCGCCCTCGCGGATCGGCGGGTTCACCAGCCAGATCAGGAACGACGTGCCGCCGAACAGCACGCCGAGCGCGGTCAGCGTCCACGTCGGGGCGAACGCCGTGATCGCCGCGATGCCGGCCGCCGGGCCGATCATGAACGTCGCTTCGATCGAGATGGTGTCGAGCGAGTAGGCCGCGCGGCGCTCCTCGGGCGGCACCAGCGTGGCCAGTGCCTGCCGGGCCAGCGAGCCCGCCGGCACCGAGAGCATCCCGGCCGGCACCGCGACCACGGCGAGCGCTTCGAACGGCAGGTGCGGTGCGGCGATCCAGAACACCGTCGTGCCGATCCCGCAGACCGCGACGACCGGGCGCAGCCCGTACCGGTCGAAGCAGCGGCCGAGCAGCGGTGCGCCGACCGCCATCCCGAGCGTGACACCGCCGCCGACCAGCCCGGCGGCGCCGTAGCCGCGGCCGAGGCCGGTGACGATGTACAGCGTCATCAGCACGCCGTTCATGGTCATCGGGAGACGCGCCAGGAACATCATGGCCATCGTCGAGGGGACGCGGGGGATGGCGAGCACCCGGCGGTAGGGCTGCAGAGGCACGTCCCCGATGAGAACCCAAGGTGGTACGCGCGTGCAACTTATTTCCGGTCACCAGCCCCTGGCGCCGGAAAATTATGAGAGTTACTATCATTTGATAGTTGCTACCAATTGGGGGTCGCTATGACTCAGTCACATCCACGCAGGTGGTGGGCGCTCGGCGCGCTCGCGGTGAGCCTGCTGACCATCGGCCTCGACCTGACGGTGCTCAACGTCGCCGTGCCGACGCTGGCCGTCGACCTGGGCGCCACGACCACGCAGCTGCAGTGGTTCGGCAACGCCTACACGCTGGCGCTGGCCGCGCTGCTGCTGCCCGCGGGCCTGCTCGGCGACCGGTTCGGGCCGAAGAAACTGCTGCTCGGCGCGCTCGCCGTGTTCGGGCTGGCCTCGCTGTGGTGCGCCTACGCCGGCTCGCCGGGCGAGCTGATCGCCGCCCGGGTGGTGCTCGGCGTCGGCGCCGCGTTCCTCATCCCGCTCTCGCTCTCGCTGCTGAACATCCTGTTCCCGCCGGAAGAGCGGGCGAAGGCGCTGACGACGTGGGTGATGGCGATGTTCGCCGGCATCCCGCTCGGGCCGCTGCTCGGCGGCTGGCTGCTCGACCACTTCGCGTGGGGCTCGGTGTTCCTCATCAACGTCCCGTTGACCGTGGTCGGCGTCGTCGCGGTGCTGTTCCTCGTGCCGCTCACGCCGGGCTCCGGCGGCGGCCGGATCGACTTCGCGGGCATCGCGCTCTCGACGGCCGGGCTGGTCGCGCTCACCTACGGCTTCGTCCACGCCGGCGAGCACGGCTGGGCCGATCCGGTGACGTACGGCCTGATCGCGCTGGGTGCCGCGCTGGTCGCGGTGTTCTGCTGGGCGCAGCCGCGGGTGGCCGCGCCCCTGACCGACCTCGCGTTGTTCCGCGAGCCGCGGTTCGTCTGGGGTGCGGTGCTGGCCACCGTGGCGTCCTTCGCGCTGATGGGCCTGCTGTTCGTGCTCCCGCAGCTGTTCCAGGCGGTGCAGGGGGCCGACGCGCTGCAGACCGGGGTGCGGCTGCTGCCGCTGATCGGCGGGATGCTGGTCTCGGCGAAGGCCGCCGAGCGGCTGGTCGCCGTGCTGGGGGTACGCGCGGTCGTCACGGGTGGGTTCGTGCTGCTCGCGGCCGGGCTCGGGTGGGGGTCGACGACGTCGCCGTCGGGCGGCTACGGCGCCACCGTGGGCTGGGAGCTCGTGATCGGCCTGGGCACCGGCGCCACGCTGCCGCCGCTGATGACGATGGCGATGGGCGCGCTCACCGAAGGCCGCTCGGGCGCCGGTTCGGCCTTGATCCAGGTGCTGCGCCAGGTCGGCGGCACCATCGGGGTCGCGGTGCTGGGCACGGTGCTCAACGGCGTCTACCGCGACGGCGTCGACGTGGCGAGCTTGCCGGCCCCGGTCGCCGACGCGGTGCGCGGCAGCGCGTCCGGTGCGGTCGCGGTGGCCGGGCAGCTCCACCTGCCCGCGCTCGCCGAGTCCGCGCGGGCCGCGTTCACCGACGGCATGGCCGCGACGCTGTGGGTGTGCGCCGGTCTCGGCGTCGCCGGAGCGCTGCTCGCGCTGGTGTTCCTGCCCGGCCGGTCTGAGGCGGGAGCGGCGCAGCCGCCAGAATCGGCGCATGACGTCGTCGCCATCTGAGCCCACGGGACTGCGGGAACGGAAGAAGGCCAGGACGCGCGCCGCGATCCAGCGGCACGCGTTGCGGCTGTTCCACGAGCAGGGCTACAGCGCCACGACGGTGGACCAGATCGCGGCCGCGGCGGAGATCTCGCCCAGCACGTTCTTCCGGTACTTCCCGACGAAGGAAGCGACCGTGCTCTACGACCCGTTCGACCCGGTGCTCATCGAAGCCGCGCTCGCGCAGCCGGCCGAGCTGAGTCCGGGCGCCGCGCTGCGGGCCACCGCGGACACCATCCGCGCGCACATCCCGGCCGAGGACTGGGAGCGGGAACGTGAGCGGCAGCTGCTCGTGTTCCGTGAGCCCGAGCTCCGCACCGCGGTGATGGACAAGTTCGCGGAGGGGATCGACCTGCTGGCCGGGATGGCCGCGCGCCGCACCGGCCGCGCCGCGGACGACTTCGAGGTCCGCAACTGGGCGGGTGCGGTGGTCGGGGTGGTCATGGCCGCGTTCGCCGGTGCCGCGGCGGACCCGGGTGCCGACACCCTGGTGATCCTCGACAAGGCGCTCGCTCACCTGGAGGCGGGACTGCCGCTTTGAGCCGGCGCCGATTCCGGAATTGATTTCGCATTTCCGCATCCACCTCGGGGGGAAACCGTGTGGGTGGCGGTGCGAACGTGGGGGACGCCCCATCTGGAGCAGTCTTGACACGCGGTCCGACGGAGTGATGAAGCTAAATGATCACGGTTTACACTCGTGTGGGTTACCCAAACGTTCCATAGTGGACGGATGCTACCAGCGGTGATGCTCGGAATCGGTCATGATGATCTTCAGGGGGACGGGCAAGGTTTTGCGGTTAATCCAATGCGGGCCAGTTCTCTTCATTCAGATCCGGCACGTAAGGGTGTTAAACCTCCCGAACCGGTGATCGGGTGGCTTATCTCCGACACGGGGGGTATCGATTTAACCCGTCAGGTCTCCCGAGGCCAGGAGGTAAGGAATGAAAGCCAAGTTCGGGCGAGTCATCGCCCTGGTAGCCGCCGGCAGCTTGCTGGCGGTCTCGACGGCGGGGATCGCGTCGGCGAGCCCCGAGGGGGGCAAGGGTTCCTCCAGCACCCAGGCCCTCGCCGCGCAGGTGCTCCAGATGCGTGACGACCTCACCAAGGTGGCCTACGCGGGCAACGTCGGCGCGACGCGCGGCGATCTCGGGCAGCTCAGCCCGGTGCTCGCGGACATCGCCGCCGGCAAGCGGTACACGATCCAGACCGAGACCGGGCAGCTGGCGGGCCTGGCCAAGGGCCGCGCCGACGAGTCCACCCGGCTCCTGGCCGACCCGACGGCGAAGCCGCGGCAGCTGCCGCCGTTGCCGCTGCCGCCGATCCCGGACCTGCCCGGCCCGCTGAAGATCGTCAGCGACCTCCTCAAGGCCCTGCTCGGTGCCCTCACCGGCATCCTGGGCGGCCTGCTCGGCGCCTTGCCGGTGCCGCCGCTGCCGCTGCCACCGCTGCCGGTTCCAGGGTCGTAGCCACCGCAGGAAAACGGGGGGACCCGGAGCCCGGCCAGCGGACATTTCTCCGCGCCGGGCTCCGGGTCGTTTCGCGCGGCGGCGCCGCGAATGACTCATTCGCGAAGTTCGCTCGCGTGCGCGGCCGGAGCGCCCTCAGTTCACTTGGACAGTCCCAGCCGCAGCGCACCCGCCATCTCCGCCAGTGCTTCCCGGAACCGCGTGCCGACCCCGGTGAAGTTGATGAAGCCGTGGATCAGGTCCTCGTGCCGCCGCAGCGCCACCTCGACCCCGGCCTCGCGCAGCTTCTCCGCGTACGCCTCACCCTCGTCGCGCAACGGGTCGAACCCCGCCGTGACCACCAGGGCCGGCGGCAGGCCACTCAAATCGTCCGCGTGCAGCGGCGACAACCGCGGATCGCTCAGGTCCGCACCCTCCGGCACGTAGTGCCCCTCGAACCACTTCATGTGCACGTCGGTCAGGAACAGGTCCTCGGCGAACAGGTCCTGCGAGCGATACCGCTTCGCGAAGTCCGTCGCCGGGTAGATCAGCAGCTGGAACGCCGGTACCGGACCGCCGCGGCGCACCGCCTGCTGGGCCGTCACCGCCGCGAGGTTGCCGCCCGCGCTGTCGCCGCCCACCGCGATCCGCGCCGGGTCCGCGCCGAGGTCGCCCGCCTTCGCCACGGCGTACTCGAACGCCGCCAGTGCGTCCTCCGTCGCCGCCGGGAACGGGAACTCCGGGGCCAGCCGGTACTCGATCGACAGCACCCGGACCCCGGCGTGCTTGGCCAGGAAGCGGACGGCGTTGTCGTGGCTCGCGCGGGTGCCGATCACCCAGCCGCCGCCGTGGAAGAACACCAGCAGCGGCGACTTCTCCGGCAGCCCGACCGGCGTGTACAGCGTGGCCGGCAATCCATCCATGCCCCCACCGCCACCCTCAACGGAGGAGCTTCGCTCCGCTGATCGATTCCCGTCCGGGGTGGGTACGGCGATTTCGCGCACCGAAACCGGCTCGATCGGCTTGCCGCTGACCAGGTGCCGCCCGGCGTCGAGCAGGGCCCGCGACTGCTCGACCGAACCCTGCACCAGCTCGGCTCGAGCGATCTTCTGGAGCCGGAGGAGAAGCTGGGCGTCGAGCGCGAGTTCCTGGCCGTCGATGCGGACGGTCCGGCCCGCGACCGCCCGCCGCACCGGGGCGGGCAGCCAGAACGCGAGCTGGGACGCGGCCGCCTGGGCGCGGACGGGGAGCGGGATCGCCATGGTGCCTCCACGGGCCTCGGGTCTGCCCTGGAGGTTACTTGCCAGTAGGTTTCCGGTCCAGTTGTGACCAGGACCTCGGTCCCAGAGTCTGGTCCTCCAGTTAACTGGAGGGGTTAGCCTGAAAACGTGACTTCAGCCAGGACGATCAACGTGCTCGGGATCGGCGGCTCTCTGCGCGAGGGCTCCCAGTCCGAACGCGCGCTGCAGATCGCGCTCGACGGCGCGGCCGAGGTGGGCGTCCGGACCAGGCTGCTCACCGGGCCGGAGCTCGTGCTGCCGTTCTACGACGCCGGCGTCCCGGAGCGCGACGAGCGGGCCACCCGGCTGGTGGAGGCCATCCGGGAGGCGGACGGCCTCATCGTCGTCTCGCCCGGTTACCACGGTGCGCTGTCCGGCCTGGTCAAGAACGCCCTGGACTACGTTGAAGACCTGCGCGAGGACCGCCGCCCCTACCTCGACGGCCGCGCGGTCGGCCTTGCCGCCGTCGCTTACGGCTGGCAGGCCGCGGTGACCACGCTCGAGCAGCTCCGCACGATCACGCACGCCCTGCGCGGCTGGGCCACCCCGCTGGGCGGCTCGATCAACTCGGCCGAGACCAAGTTCGACGAGGCCGGCGGCGCCTCGGACGAGAAGAGCGTCCGCACCCTTCGCCTGATCGGACGACAGGTCGCCGAATTCGCGGTGACGCGCGCCGCATGACGTTTCGCCCGGTGGCCGCCGGGTAAGCAATCGACGTGATGCCTGCCATGTGGGGGCACTGTTCCGCGGGTGCGGGATGTTGTGCTCAGTGAGACGTCCGCTGTGGGACGTCCGGGACAGAAGGCAGGCTGAACATGGGTCAGGCGCTCTACACCGCAGTGGCGACGGCTCGCGGCGACGGCCGCAACGGCGAAGTGACGTCTTCGGACGGCGTCATCGACGAGTCGCTGGCCATCCCGAAGGAGATGGGCGGCCCGGGCGGGGACAAGACCAACCCCGAGCAGCTGTTCGCCGCCGGCTACTCGGCCTGCTTCCACAGTGCCCTGCAGCTGGTCGCCCGCCAGGCGAAGGTGCCGCTCAACGGCTCGACCGTGACCGCCGAGGTCAGCGTGCTCAAGCAGGAGGTCGGGTTCGGGCTCGGCGTCGCGCTGAACGTGTCGCTGCCGGGGCTCGACCAGGCCCAGGCCGACCAGCTGGTCGAGCAGGCGCACCAGGTGTGCCCGTACTCCAACGCGACCCGCGGAAACATCGAGGTCGCGCTCTCCGCCACCGTCTGACCCACCGATCCGGGGCCGAACCAGCAAGAGGAAAGGATCACACCAGATGAGCAAGTCTCCGATCAAGAGCCCGCTTTCCGAGGCCGACAAGGAGATCACCGGCAACGCCCTCCAGGCCACGCTGGTCGACCTGGTCGACCTGTCCCTCATCGCCAAGCAGGCGCACTGGAACGTCGTCGGATCGAACTTCCGCAGCGCGCACCTGCAGCTCGACGAGCTCGTGAACACCGCGCGCCAGTACGTCGACGAGGTCGCCGAGCGCGCCAACGCGATCGGCGTCTCGCCGAACGGCAAGGCGAAGACCGTCGTCGAGAGCTCGGGCGTGCCCGAGTACCCCGACAACTGGCAGTCGGTCGAGGCCACGGTCGCCGCGATCGTCGACATCCTCTCGGCGCTGATCGAGCGGCTGCGCCGGCGCATCGACGAGACCGACAAGAGCGACCTCGTCACGCAGGACCTGCTGATCGAGATCACCCGGGCGCTGGAAGAGGCGCACTGGATGTGGCAGGCGCAGCAGGCCTGATTTTCGCCACGAAAGGGCCGTTCCGGGAGGGACGGCCCTTTTTCGTCGGTGCCGTTCAGTACGTTCGGTGGCATGGTCTTGCATCAGGGGAACGCCGATCGCCCGGACCGCGCGGCCGGCACGAATCCGTTCTACGCCGGGACGAACCCGGCGCTGGCGGCGGGTTTCGTCATGCCGCACGACAAGCTGCGCGACGACCCGCTGCCGCCGGACACCGCGCTGCAGCTCGTGCGCGACGAGCTGATGCTGGACGGCAACGCGCGGCTCAACCTCGCCACCTTCGTCACGACGTGGATGGAGCCGCAGGCCCGCGAGCTGATGGCCGAGTGCGTCGACAAGAACATGATCGACAAGGACGAGTACCCGCAGACGGCCGAGCTCGAGCGGCGCTGCGTGAACCTTCTCGCCGACCTGTGGCACGCGCCGGATCCCACGGACATCATGGGCTGCTCGACGACCGGTTCGTCGGAGGCGTGCATGCTCGCCGGGATGGCGCTGAAGCGGCGCTGGGCACGCCTCGGCCGCGGCGGGAAGCCGAACCTGGTGATGGGTGCGAACGTCCAGGTGTGCTGGGAGAAGTTCTGCGAGTACTGGGAAGTCGAGCCGCGCCTGGTGCCGATGGACGGCGACCGCTACCACCTCACGGCCGAGGAGGCCGTGGCCCGCTGCGACGAGAACACGATCGGCGTGGTCGCGATCCTCGGCTCGACGTTCGACGGCAGCTACGAGCCGGTCGCGGAGATAGCCGCGGCCCTGGACTCGCTCCAGTCTCGTTCCGGCTGGGACATCCCGGTGCACGTCGACGGCGCTTCCGGCGCGATGATCGCGCCGTTCCTCGACCCGGACCTGGAGTGGGACTTCCGGCTGCCGCGCGTGGCGTCGATCAACACGTCCGGCCACAAGTACGGGCTGGTGTACCCGGGCGTGGGCTGGGTGATCTGGCGCGACAAGGCCGCGCTGCCGGCCGAGCTGGTGTTCAACGTGAACTACCTCGGTGGCGACATGCCGACGTTCGCGTTGAACTTCTCCCGCCCGGGCGCCGAGGTCGCGGCCCAGTACT
>Ga0207678_10004453_pt1 | contig 12595 bp, 9 predicted proteins | sample KBSC63metaG_FD_184319 | JGI IMG/M metagenome (GOLD analysis project Ga0207678, IMG submission 184319) | Corn rhizosphere microbial communities from Kellogg Biological Station, Michigan, USA - KBS C6-3 metaG (SPAdes) (version 2) | ecosystem: Host-associated > Plants > Roots > Rhizosphere > Soil ... | reverse complement strand
ATGGAAGGGACTTCCCCGTCCCGAGCTAGCCGCTTTGCGGCGAACGGCAACGAGTGCCACGATGGGGTTGCGAATCTCATCAACTCACTCGGAAGGGGAAGTCCATGGCCATTTTGTTCGTTGGGATCGATCTCGCCAAGAGCGTGTTCGCCGTGCATGGGGTGGACGAGCTCGGCAAGCCGGCGCTTGTGCGGCCGAGCGTGCCAAGAGCGAAGTTGCATGAGTTGATCGCGACGCTGCCGGCGTGCACGGTCGCGATGGAGGCATGTTCCGGCGCGCACCACTGGGCGAGGCTCTTCGCGGCGCACGGTCACACGGTGCGGCTCATCGCAGCCAAGTTCGTCTCGCCATACCGGCTGAGCGGCAAGCGGGGCAAGAACGACGCGGCAGACGCGGCAGCGATTTGCGAGGCTGTGCAGCGACCTTCGATGCGATTCGTGCCCGTCAAGAGCGAGGACGAGCAGGCGCGGCTTTGCGTGCACCGAGTGCGGCAAGGGTTGGTCGAGCAGCGTACATCGATCATCAACCGCATCCGCGGCCTGCTTGCAGAGTTCGGCGTCGTGCTGCCTCAGACGGCAAGCGTCATTCGCCGCGAGGCTGCGGCACGTCTCGAGGATCTCCCGGGTTGGGTCAACATCGCAGTCGGCGACTCGCTGAGCGAGCTGCACCGGCTCGACGAGCGGCTTGCCGAGTACGACCGGCACGTGAGCCGCATGGCGGCCGAGGACTCGAGGAGCAAGCGGCTCATGGCACTGCCGGGCATCGGCTGCACGACCGCTAGTGCGCTGGTCTCGACGATCGGCAGCGGCAGAGACTTCAAGAACGGCCGGCAGCTTGCCGCCTGGCTCGGTCTTGTGCCTGGGCAGCACAGCTCCGGCGGCAAGCCCCGGCTCGGCTCGATCACGAAGGCGGGAGACAGTTACCTCCGCACGCTTCTCGTGATGGGCGCCAAGGCCGTGCTGCAGGCGGCCAAAGGCAAGACCGATCGAATGAGCCGCTGGGCCATTGCACTCGAAGCAAGGCGTGGCTACTGGAAGGCCGTCATTGCAATCGCCGCGAAGAACGCTCGCATGACCTGGGCGGTGCTTGCCAAAGGCGAACTCTTCAAGCCGCTCGATGCTTGAGCCTACACATCGAGCGCAATCGATCACCGCGTGATGGCAAAGCGTTGATGAGTCGAGGTTGGACCCGCGCTGGGAGTGCTCGGCTATATCGGAGAGGCACATCAAGTGGCCTCGACTAACGTGGGGAGCCCCAGGGCGCGTCTTCCATCAGGGTCCGCAGCCGATCACCGCTGCAACATGACCGGTTGTAGTGACGCAGTCCGCACTCGCCTTCTCATCCACCACACCGCCGTCGCACCACTCAAGAAAGCAATCGATGACTTGACTCCCTGGGAAGCCCTTGTAGTGATGTGGTGCGCACCTGCGCCGACACAGCGGTGATTCTGCGCCGTAACACGACTACTACGCCCTAACAAATCGCCTTGTCGCTCGGGAAATGCATAGACGCGACCCAAAGCAGCCGGTCGCGACCGGCCGCTTGTGGCCGAACTGAGACGGTCCGACCGTCAGCTATGCGGCAATTCACTCGCAAGGGAAGCGTTGCTAGCAGTCGTCCCGAAAGCGGAGCGTGGCGATGGTCTCAGTTCAGCCAAATGCTGTCTTTTGCGATAGTCCGCTTTATGGCCGCAAATCCGACCCTCGGCCTGCGCGTGAGGTGTCGATAGTCAAGCGGCACATGCCTAGTAAGTGTGTGGGTTACTGCTGCGAATGCCGGTCAGGAGCTCGCTCGCTTGTGCTGGCCGCGAGACTTCATCCTCCAGACGCGAAAAGCGATCTTGTCGACATACGCAGCCCAACTCGCGCTTCTGTGAACAAGCGCTGCTTGCGACAGCGCGATGCCTGATCGGTGCGGGTCTGGGCGCAGCCGGCCAACCACCTGCGCGGCAACCGGTAACGCGCTGGTAACACGCTCCGGGATACCTTGCGACGCCGCATGCGAAGCCTGTGATCCATCCGCGGCTCGCAAGCGGTCGAGAGGAGTCTTCGATGAACACACTTCGCTCTTCAGTCCTGACCGCCGTCGTCGCCGCTGCCGCAGTCGGTGGCTTCGCACTTGGCCGCGAAACCGAAGGCAGCAAGGTCGTGCGCTTCGTCGCGTCCGTGCCAGCTGCTACCGTCATTGCCAGCCCAGCCGCCCACGCGAGGCACGACGACTCGGTCCCCGACAGCGCGGATACCTTCAGCCATCAACACCTCCGCGACGAGGACGCAGCGCCAACGTTCTGATTGCGCCGAAGCAACGGGCCGCCAAGAGTCCCACGGAGCCGCTGGCTAACGAATCGTTGTGGCTCACGAACGCGCGCCTCGCTGCAGCCGCATTCACGTACCCAGCATCGCGCGTTCGCGGCTGCATTCCGGCGTTGACCCAACGACAGCTTTTCAAGCGCCTGACGCGCGAGTTGGGACTTCGGCTGCCGGTCGACCGTCGGCCTTTCCGATGCTGATTGCGGCGTCGAGGACGGTCGTTGGACCTCGCTAGCCGACCAGCTGACGCCCACATGTGCCGTGATCCGGCCAGAAGCAGCCGCACGCCAACGACGGCTTTGGGGAACCGCATGGTCCGCCGATGGGATCGTGACGGGAACCAGCGCAGACCCGGGACCTACGAAAGCAGCCCCGCAAACCCGGTTGCGACCAGGAGGTGCCGTCGCGAGCTTCTGCTGATCTGCTTCGCCGTCGGTTTCCGCTAGAAGCAGACTTCGCGGCTAGACACCGTCCTGGGAACACGCGCTGGCTAAGCCCTTCTCGAGTCGTGTTGTAGCGCTCGCGCGGTTCGCGCAGGACACGGCAGCGGCGCGCGTGCCTTATGGGCCCGAGGTTGGGACTCTCGACCCGCGCCGGACCTTGGGACAGAATTCCAAGCGGCTGCCATCGCGCGGGACGCGGCCGCTCGGGTCGGTGATGGCAGTCGTGCTAGCACGGAGATTCACTCGACGGGAGGACTGCATGTGCGCCTGGATCCACCGCCTGATCGCGAGCGCGCTGCTCGCCTCGTTCGCGTCATGGGCCGCGGCGCAACCGTATCCGAGCAAGCCGATTCGGCTGATCGTGCCGTTCCCGCCCGGCGGCACTGCGGACATCACTGCGCGCACCGTCGCGCAGGCGCTCTCTCAGGGGCTTGGACAGCAGGTCGTGATCGACAATCGCGCGGGCGCCGATGGTGCGATCGCCGGCATCGCCGTGATCGCGGCGCCCCCCGATGGCTACACGCTGTTCTTCGCGACTACCACCGCATTGAACGCCGCGCCTACCCTGCACAAGAAGCCGCCCTACGACCCGATCACGGCTTTCACGCCGATTTCGCTAGTGGGCAAGTTCGGCTTCTTTCTGATGGTGCACGAGAGCGTGCCCGCAAAGACCGTCGCGGAACTGATGGCGCATATCCGCGTGAATCCGGGCAAGGTGAACTACGGCACCGGCAACGGCACCAGCATTCTGACCACCGCGCAGTGGGCGGCGGTCGAGAAGCTCGATATGGTGCACGTGCCGTATAAGGGAGATGCCCCGGCCTCGGTAGATCTGATAGCGGGCCGCGTCCAGCTCTCGATCGGCACGCTTTCGGCGGGACTGCTGCCTCAGATCAAGGAAGGCCGCGTCCGGGTGCTCGCGACCCTGCTGCCCAACCGCAGCCCACTCCTGCCTGACGTACCTACCGCAGCCGAAGCGGGCCTGCGCCTCGCGATCTCGCCATGGGGCGGCCTGTTCGGCCCGCCCGGGCTCTCGCGCGAGCTCGTCGATCGGATCGCGGCCGAGATGCGCAGCGCCGCGGCACGAAGCGATGTGAGAGAAGGGCTCGACAAGATCGCGTTTGAAGTGCAGGCTTCCACGCCGACGGAGATGGCGGGCCTGCTTGCCGACCAGCTGCAAATCTGGCAGCGCGCGGTGCAGGAGCTCGGGATCGAGCGCAACTGATTGCGCCACGCACGTGTCGGCACGCGCGGCGGACCGCCGGCGTGCCTGTACCGTCGCGCAAACAGGTGCGACCTCAGGATTGCGGCAGCGAAGCGCGCTGTCGGCCCAGTTGCGGACGGCCACAAGCGACCTCTCTTGGACGCTTCAACTTTCACCACGTGTCCCCCACGAGCGGCGGCGTTGTTCGGACGCCGCGGACCTGTCACGGGCGCAGAGTGAGTCTGAGTTGTCGCATGTGTAGTCGTCGTCCACGTAGCGCATCAGCAGCCGTCAGCCACCCATGTTCTCGTCGGCCAGCAGTCGCTGGGCGCCCTCGATCGCCTGACCGATCTCCGACGCCGCGCCGGCATGCGCCTCGGCCGCTAGCGATCGGGCCTCGTCGAGCGCGGCGCGTGCACGCGCGCTCTCGCCTGCGCGCGCCAGCGCCTCCGCACGGGCGCACAGCAGCACACCGAGGCTGATCCCGTCGTCGAGCGCGCGCAGCAAGCGCTCACCGGCATCGAAGCTCGCGAAAGCCTCCGCGAGGGCCGACGACCGCGCGTGCAGCGCGCCGAGGTAGCCGCGGAACTGGCCCTCGAACCGGCGCTCGTCGATCCGCGCCGCGAGCTCGATCGCGCTCTCGAGGCGCTGCCGCGCCTCCTCAGGCTCGCCGAGCATCTCCTCGGCGAGCCCGAGGTTGCCGAGCGCGACGCACTCGAGCCGCGCGTGGCCGATGTCGCGCGCGATCTGTAGCGCGCTCTGCAGCCGCGCGCGCGCCGGCGCCGCCTCGCCGCGGAGGAGATACAAAAAGCCGAGGTTGCACACCATGTTGCCTTCCCAGGGGCGGTGCGCATGCTCGCGGGCGACCGCGATCGCAGCGACGTAGCAGCGCTCGGCTTCGTCGAGACGGCCCTGCTCGAGGTGCACGCCGGCGACGTTGCCGAGGATGCCGCCTTCCCAGCGCCGATCACCCAGACGCTGCGCCAGCGTCAGCGCCGCAGCGTAGTGCGCGTGCGCCACCTGCGGTTCGCCAGCATCGATGGCGAGCGAGCCGAGCGCGTTGCGGCATTCGCTTTCCATCCGCGCGTCCTCGCTGGCGACCGAGAGCCGCAACGCCGTCTCGAGGTGGTCGTGGGCGGTGTCGAATTCGCCGGCGCCGCGTTCGACGTCGGCGAGGTTGACGAGCGCACGCGCCTCGCAACGCGCGTCGCCCGCCGCGCGGGCGAGCAGCACGGACTCCTCGAGGACGTCGCGCGACTCGTCGGTGCGGCCGAGCGCGCCGAGCGCCGTGCCGCGGACACGTGCGGCGCGGGCCCGCTCGGCGCCGGCGAGCGACGGCATCGCCAACACCGACTCGGCGAGCTCGAGCGCCGCGGAATACGGCCCGTGCATCCAGCGCACCGCGTGCGCGCCGACGAGCGCCGCGGCGGAAGTGACGGCGTCGCCGCGCGCGATCGCGCGCCGGCAGGCGGCGACGAGGTTGTCGAGTTCGGCGCCGCGCTGCTCGGCCCCGCGCTCGTCGCCGAGCGCCGCGTACCAGGCGCCGTGTCGCTCCTCCGCCGCGCGTAGCGCGTCGGGACCGCTGCCCGCGAAGCGGCCCGGCGAGCGCAGGTGTTCGTCGGCGTATTCGCGCACGCTCGTGAAAAGCTCGAAGCGATCGTCCGCGAGCACGCGCACGAGCGACTTCTCGACCAGCGCCTGCAGCGCATCGACCGCCCACGGCGCGGTCTCGAAGCTCTGGAGGTCGACGACGGCCTCGACGGCCTCGAGCGCGAAGCTCCCCGCAAACACCGAGAGCTGCGCGAGCGCCGACCTCTCCCAGTCGGCGAGCTGCTCCCACGACCAGTCGAGCGTGGCGCGCAGCGTCGCGTGGCGGCCGCGGCCTGCGCCGCTCGACGCGAGCAGGCGGAAGCGATCGCCCATCCGCGCGAGCACCGCGTCGGGCGCCATCACGCGTGCGCGCGCGGCGGCGAGCTCGATCGCGAGCGGAAGACCGTCGAGAAGGCGTACCAGCGGCGCGATCGTCGCGTGCTCGTCGCCGGCGTCGAAGTCGGCGCGCGCCGCGCGCGCGCGTTGCACGAACAGCTTCACGGCTTCGGGCACCGGCAACGGCGCGAGCGCGAGCGTCTGCTCGCCCGGGACGCCGAGCAGTTCGCGCGTCGTGACAAGGAAGCGCGCCGCGGGCGCGGTGTCGAGCCACCGCGAGAGCGTCTCGCTTGCGGGGCGCAGCACCTGCTCGACGTTGTCGAGGATCACGAGACAAGCGCCGCGCGCCGCGATCGCCTTGCCGAGGCGGCGCACCGGATCCGGGTCGGATCCGAGCGGCACGTCGAGCGCCCGCGCGACCGCGGCGACGATCGACGGCAGGTCGCGTGCTTGCGAGAGGTCGCAGAACCACGCGCCGCCTGGAAAGTCGCCGAGCGCGGTCCATGCAAAACGCGTCGCGAGGCGCGTCTTGCCGGCGCCGCCCATCCCGAGCACTGAGACCAGCCGCGCGCCTTCGTCGAAGCGGCATGCCAGCGTCTGCAGCAACTCGACGCGCCCGACGAAGGCGTCGCGCTCGGCCGGTAGCTGGTGCCGCACGTCTGCGACCGGCAGCCAGTGGCCCTCGCGGAACACGACGCGATGCGCCTTCGCATGCCCGGCCGGCGGCGTAAACGGCGCGTCGTCGCCGCCGGCCTCGAACAGCTCGAGCGGCTCGGGCACGCCCTTCAGGCGCCAATAGCCGTGCGACTGCGTGCGCCACCGCGTCTCTCCGAGTGTGGCGCGCGCCGCCGCGGTGAGCAGTGTCTGCCCGCCTTCGGCCAGCGCCGCGACGCGCGCAGCGGTCGGCTTGGCAAGGCCCTCGACTTCGATCGGCTTGGCTCCGCGCGCCACATCGGCGGCGCTATTTGCGCGCAGCAGCACCGGCGCCGTATGCAGACCGGCGCGCGCCTTCAACGGCACGTCGAGCGTGGCGAGCGCGCGGTGGTAGTCGACCGCGTAGCCGAGCGCGTCGGCAACGCGGTCGAACAGCAGCAGCAGCCCGTCGCTCTTGTCGATCTCGCGACCCGACCAGCGCTCGAGCAGATCACGGGCGACGCGGTCGTGCGCGGTCCACAGCGCCGCCATGCCGGCGTCGCCGAGCGCAGCTCCCAACTCGGTGCTGCCAACGACGTCGGTGAGCAACAGCGTGCGCGACTCGCCCATAAAGAAGCAGCTTAGCAAGGCTCGACTTGGCACCGCCGAGCTGCTCTCGCCAAAGCGATGACGGGAGCGGGCATGAGCGCCGCTCCAGACCCTGACCGCGGAACCGTGGGGCCGTACCAACCAGGCATCGTGCTATGACACCCATTGACGCGATCGACGGTGGGTCACGCAATGTCGGCCGCTTCGTCTCGACGAACCGGAACGTCGTCCGAAGAGGAGTCCCATGCGTCGCACACCAAGCTACCTGGCTGTTCTCGTCGCCGCCCTCGTGGCCGCCGCCTTCGCGACCGCCGCGGATTCGGGCACCGCGAGGTCGGACATCCGCCCGCCCACGAGCGACTTGTCGCACTGATCGAAGGAAGCGACATGTCTGCCTCCCTGCGCATCGATGCCACCTCGCGCCCGGTCGACTCTGCCACGTCCCCGCTCGCGCCCTGGGCGCCGCTCCTCCTTCGCGCGGTCGTCGGCTTCGGTCTCGTGATGCACGGCTACGCAAAGCTCGCGCGCGGCCCGGACACGTTCGCGGTCGTGCTCCACACGCTCGGCGTGCCGTTGCCCGGTGTCCTGGCGTGGCTCACGACCTGCGTCGAGCTGATCGGCGGGCTTGCCGTGCTCGCGGGCGCCTTTCTGCCGATCGTCAGCATCCCGCTCGCGATCGTGCTGCTGACGGCGATGTTCACGGTCCATCGACCCTACGGCTTCTTCTCGGTCAAGCTGCTCGCGGTGACGAGCACCGGGACGACGTTCGGACCGGTCGGCTACGAGATCATCCTGCTGTACCTGGCCGGTTTGGGTGCCTTGGCGCTCGGTGGGGCGGGCCCGCTGTCGGTCGACCGCTGGCGCGCGCGCGCCCTGGCGCGTCGACGAACCGGCTCCGACACCCTCGCGCGAGCCACGGAATCGATCGAGGTCCATTGCGACGAGTCAGGCGAGATCGATCGATTTCTCGGCGATCGCATCTACGAGTTCAACGCCGGCGCCACGGCGCGCGACGATGGCGAGTTGTTCGCGGTGACACGGCGCGACGCCGCGGGTGCGATCGTCGCCGGCGCCTCGGGCTACACCTGGGGCGGCTGCTGCTACGTTGGGCATCTCTGGGTCTCCCGACCGATGCGGGCACGAGGCCTGGGCGCGGCGATCTTGCTGGCGGTGGAGGACCACGCGATGGTCAAGGGCTGCGCGATCGTGCTGCTGGCCTCGCACAGCTTTCAGGCGCCGGCCTTCTACGAGAAGATGGGCTACGTGCGCCAGGCCGAGATCGCGGACCATCCGGTCGGACACAGCAGCATCTTCTTTGCCAAGCGCCTCCGTCTTGCGGCGGAGAATGGCCTCGTCTAGCACTCGCGGCTGCGCCCCGTACGCCACTTCGCTCGCAACGCGTGCCCCAGCACCTGAGAGTCGCCCGCCCGGTGACCGACCTCGCGAGGTCCGTTCGCATGTACTGCGACGGGCTCGGCTGGAACGTGCTGGGCGAGTTCGCGGACCACGACGGGTTCGATGGCGCGATGGTCGGCGACGCAGGTGCGCCGTACCACTTCGAATTCACCGTCAAGCGTGTCGATGGCGTTGCTCCCGCACCGACCACCGAGGATCTCGTCGTTCTCTACCTGCCGATCCTGCAGCAGTGGCAGCGGACCTGCGCATCCCTCGTCGCCGCCGGCTTCGTCGAGGTCGCGTCGGCAAACCCGTACTGGTCGGCGCGCGGCAAGACGTTCGAAGACCCGGACGGCTACCGCATCGTCTTGGAGAACGCGACTTGGTCTTCGGGCAGAGGATGATGGCCGCGGGTGCAAGCATCGTCGAGCCGGACGCGTCCTAACATCCATGCCATGTCGTCGCCGCCCCTCGCCGCACTCGAACGCAGACGCCTCGAGTTCGGCGCCGCCGCGGCAGAAGCGAAGCTGGCGTCGCTGAAGCACCTCGCGCACACCCGGCTCGGCAGCGCGCGTGCAGTGATGCGCCTGCACGAAGTCCTTTGCTTCATCCGCGCCTATCCCGACAACGCGGCGGTGCTGGCGCAGGTGCAAGCCATGCTTGCCGCGTTCGACCGGCGCACCGACCTGCGCGCGCATCGCGACGCGCTGGCCGACAGCGGCATCGCAGGGACGGCGACCCACTACCGCTTCTTCGCGGGCCAGGCACAGTGGCTCGCACGGCGCTGGCCGGAACAGCTGCGACTGGATCGCAGCGAGCCGGGCGCCGACCAGCGCATCGCGAACGGCCTCCCGCCGTTGGTCACGCCGGTCGAGGCAAGCGCGTTGACCGAGCTGAAGTTGCCGGGCTACGCTGCACTCGACCGGCTGCGTGGAACGGACGAGACGGACGCCGTGTTCCTGCTGCGGCGCATTGCCGCCATGCCGGCCGACGGCTTCACGCGCGAGGCCTACTCGGACATCCTCGATGCGGGCTACGTGCTCGCCCCCGGGCCCGACACGCCGTCGCGAACTGCCGCCCATTTCGCGGCAGCGCCGTCGGCGTTCCGTCGCCAGGCGCCGTCGCAGGCTCGGCCGGACCTGGGCGCCGAGACCGCACGGCCGCCGCGGTCGCTGCGGCGGATGTCGGTGCGCGACGGCACGGCGATCGTCGAGCTGGCGCGCGCCGCGATGGTGGTGCGGCACCGTTCGCTCGAGGCCTTCACCTTCGCGGACCCGCGCGACGCGTGGCTCGCCGACCACGGCGATGGGCTGGCGATGGCTCTCGTCGGCGTGATCCCGGAACGGCGTCACGCGGTGGCGTCGTACTACGGAGGCCTGACGCTGCGCAACGGCGTGCCGATCGGTTACCACCAGGCCGACATCGTCGGCCGCAGTGCGGCGCTGTCGTTCAACACCTTCGATACCTTTCGCGGTGGCGAAGCGGCGTACACGTTCGCGCGCTGGCTGGCCACGCTGCGACATGCATTCGGCACCGCGTCCTTCACGCTCGATCCGTATCAGCTCGGCAACGACGAGGCGCTCGCATCCGGCGCCTGGTGGTTCTACGCCAAGCTCGGCTTTCGCCCGCGCGATGCGGCCACGTCGCGGTTGGCGCGCGACGAGCTCTCGCGCCTGGCGCGCCGTCCGCGCCATCGCACCAGCGTGGCCACGTTGCGCCGGCTGGCGGCAAGGCACCTGTTCTTCGATCTCGAGCCGGCGCGTGCGCTGCCGCTGTTTGCGCTCGCCGCACTAGGCCTGCGCGCGGGGGCCGCTCTCTCGGCTCGGGCGGGATCGGACCGGGAACGCGCCGTCGACGAAGACAGCAGCGCGCTGTTCCGCCACTGCGGGCTGGCGTCGTCGCGGGGCTTCACGCCGGATCAGCGCGAGGCCTGGCGGCGCCTTGCGCCGATCCTCGCGCTGCTCGACCTCGGTGCGTGGCAGGACGATGAGCGCCGCGCGCTGGTGGAACTGATTCGTGCCAAGGGCGGGCGGAGCGAGCGGGACTACGTGGCCCGCTACATGGCGCATCCGAAGCTCGATGCGGCCTTGCGGGGGCAGCGGCGGAAGGAGTCAGCGAAGTGAGCGTCGCGGCCGAGGAAGGCTGCCTGCGTCTCGACAAGTGACCGGGCCGATATCGCGTCGTCCAGCAGAACGCGAGCTGCTCTTAGGGCTGGCGATCGCTCAAGGCGTTGCCGCCGCCGCGAATGCCGCGTCGAAGAACGCCGGCACATCGCGCTGCAGCTCGCGAAGAAATGCCGGGCGATCGAAGCCGGGCGGGTCGTCGCGCAGGTCGCCGTCCTCGGAAGGGATCGGCACGCTCGGCGGGTCGACGAATGCGAAGTGCCAGGCGTTCGGCACGACGTGCAGCGTGGCGCCCGGAACGTGCGCGGCCACCCATTCGGCATGGAAGCGCGGCAGCAGCCAGCGATCGTCTGCCGCGCTCCAGATTGCCATCGGCACGGCGATGCGCTCGAGCGAGTCGGCATCGAACACGACGCCGAGCGGCGCGAGCGCGACGACGGCACGGACGCGTAGGTCGCGCAACGGCGTTGCGTCGGTCGTGTTCGCGCTTGCCGCGATGGGCGGCGCATTCGGGTCGCTCTTCCTGCAGAAGATGGGATCGTCGGCGCGATGCGAGTTGCAGTGCGCGGCGAGACGCCCGATCTCGACGCGCCCGCCCGCCAGGGCAAGCACGGTGTAGCCACCCGCCGAGTGCCCGAGCGCGCCGACGCGAGGGCCGCGCGCATCCTTCGCGATGCGATCGCTCCATTGCGGATCGCTGAGGATGGCGTCGAGGACACGCGAGACCTGTCGGGGCCGCTCGTCGAGATACGCAGCGGACCCTCGTTCGAAGAGGCTGTGGTCCTGCCAGTTGTCACCAGGGTGGCGCAGCGCGGCGACGAGATAGCCCGCGCGCGCGAGCGCCTCCTGGAGGCTCTCGTGATTCAGCTCGGCGCCGCCCTTGCCATGGCTGACCACGATGAGACCCTTGAACGTCGCGGCGGGCTCGCCCTGCGGCGCCACATGCGCGAGATACGGACCCATCGCGATGGAACGTTCCGCGGCCTGCGTCGGGTAGTACAGGTTGACGGGAATCGGCGCCGCGGCGCTCGCCGACGCGGGGATCGTGATGGGGCGCCAGCCCGCCTGCGCGGCGCGGGCTGGCGTCGTGGCTGCCAGAAGACCGGCGAGGCCGGCAATGGCGATCGAGCGAATCGCGTGCGACATGAACGGCTCCATCGGCGTGTGGCGTGTCGCCGTGGAATCACTCTAGGAGCTCTTTGTCGGCAGTTCACGGTCGCTGCGACGAACTGCGAGATGGCGGCGCGAGTCGCAGAACGCGACGACCAGGATGCATGGGCGAGCGTCGCGGAGGTGGGCTCTCGGCCCAATTGCGGTGCGAACGGGAACTACCGACCCACCGGCGACATTCCGAGGAAGCAGCTTACTTCCGTAAAGCAGCGGTTCGGTGTCAACACGCCATCGGGTTTTCGGTCGGCACCGGGTATCGCGCGTCGTCCAGCTCGCTGACGCCCGGCTGATGCCGATCGGGGCACGAACCGGACGGATTGAGAGAGCCCAAGCTCGGTCAAGTCGGGCTGCGGAGCCGGCGAATGCGTCTCTTTGATCGGTGATGTCCGGTTTGGCGTCGAATCCGCGTCCGATAACGGTGGGGCAGGTGCGGGTTCGACCCGACACCCTGAGCCCCGCGCGATCAACCTGACGGAGCACGCCATGCCCATCGACTCCCGTTCCTCGAAGCAACCCGTGCCGCCGCGCGGTCTCGGTGCAAGTCTCCTTCGACCCGTGGAGGCAACCACGAAGATCGGACGATTGGCTTGCGCTCTCGTCGCTATCGTGCTGTCGGGCGTCGCCGCCGACGCGGCCCACGCCGCACGCAAAGCAACCGCGAACCCCAACAGCCATCCGGTCACGTTCACGATCACCTCGTCGCAGTGCTCGAGCGTGCCGGTGGGGGCGGACGTGCAGGGCAACGGGTTCCAGACCGACATCGCAAGGGTGCAGGTCACGGGA
>Ga0207678_10004452_pt1 | contig 12598 bp, 13 predicted proteins | sample KBSC63metaG_FD_184319 | JGI IMG/M metagenome (GOLD analysis project Ga0207678, IMG submission 184319) | Corn rhizosphere microbial communities from Kellogg Biological Station, Michigan, USA - KBS C6-3 metaG (SPAdes) (version 2) | ecosystem: Host-associated > Plants > Roots > Rhizosphere > Soil ... | reverse complement strand
TTCTCCTTCAAGGGCTTGGGAGCGCCATCGACCAGGTCCTTGGCTTCCTTCAGCCCAAGAGCGGTGACTTCGCGTACAGCCTTGATGGTGTTGATCTTATTCGCGCCGGCATCCTTCAGGATAACGGTGAACTCGGTCTTCTCTTCGACCGGTGCTGCCGCTGCCGCACCGCCGCCAGCCGGGGCCGCTGCAACTGCTGCCGCTGCCGAAACGCCGAGACGCTCTTCGAGCTTCTTGACCAGGGCCGATGCCTCGAGAAGGCTGAGGCTAACGATTGAATCTTCCAACTGCTGGATGTCTGCCATGTTATTTCTCCAATTAATTCTGAACTTTGATGATACTGTTGCCGATTACTTCTCCGAAACCCGATTGCGCTCCGGTTGCCCATGCCTCTCCAGGTTTCCGTTGCGCCCAGACCAGCGCACCCGGGGAGACCGTGCGAATCTTTACCTTACCCTTCGACAGGGTCCGTGGATGCCGCTTCTCCACCCTGCGATGCCGTGGAGTTCTCCGGCTGCTCTGCCCCGGAAGGCTGCTCGCCCGCTTCCGACTCGACAGCATGCGCCTCCGACACCTTCTCCGCTTCAGCAGCTGCTGGCTGCTCTGCAGGACTTTCCGTCTTCGGTTCCTTTTCTGCCGAAGCCTCGGCTGCTGGTGCAGCAGCGGACTGTGCAGAGCCGGCGAACTTCTCTTTCTCGACTCCCTGATTAATTACAACAGCGAGATCGCGGCCTGTAGCATTGATAACCGTCGCCAAGCGCTGCGCGGGAGACTGAATCAGGAAGAGGAGCTTCGAGAAGAGTTCTTCCTTGCCCGGCATGGTCGCCAATTCGCCGATCTCGCGAACGTCGATGACCTTGCCGTCAATAATGCCGAGCTTGAACGTGAACTCTGCGTTGTCCTTGACCCAGGTGGAAAGCGCCTTTGCCAGCGCCACCGGATCGCCGGAGGTGTAAGCAACCGACGACACGCCCTTGAGGCCCTTCAGCGCGGCCTCAATCTTCGTGCCCTCACCTGCTCGCGCAGCAAGCTTGTTCTTGACAACATGATAGCTTCCGCCCGCGCCGCGAACTGCCTTACGCAACTCGAAATCCTTTGACGCGGTGAGGCCGGAAAATGTGCCGATAATTGCAGAACTGGAGCTTTCGAGGTCGCTCGCCAGCTTTTTAACCTTGTCCGTCTTTGCTGCTCTGGTCAATGCCATAACAAACCTAGCCTTTAGCTGCTAGCTTTTAGCTGCTAGCTGTAAAATTGCGCCGCTATCGCGGACTTGAATCCTGAGACCAGCTAATAGCCAGAAGCTAATAGCTAGGGGCTCTTACGCCTTGCCTGCTGCCTCAGCAGCGGCATAGTCGAGCTGAATGCCGGGGCCCATGGTCGAGCTAAGCGTGACAGCCTTGATGTACTTGCCCTTGGCCGCCGAAGGCTTTGCCTTGACCACGCTGGAGATGACGGTCATGGCATTGTCGACCAGCTTCTGAGGCTCGAACGAAAGCTTGCCTACAGGAACGTGAACCAACGCCGTCTTATCGGTGCGGAACTCGACCTTACCAGCCTTGATTTCTTTCACTGCAGCCGCAACATCGGTCGTGACAGTTCCGGTCTTCGGATTGGGCATCAGGCCCTTCGGTCCGAGCACCTTACCCAGACGGCCGACAGACTTCATCATATCCGGCGTAGCGATCAGTGCATCGAAGGCTGTCCAGCCTTCCTTTTGAATCTTTTCGACCAACTCTTCGCCGCCAAAGAACTCCGCGCCGGCAGCTTCAGCATCGCGAACCTTGTCGCCCGAAGCGATGACCGCGACGATCTTCGATTTGCCCAGGCCGTGCGGCAGGACAACCGTGCCGCGGACCATCTGGTCGGCGTGCTTGGGGTCAACGCCCAGACGCATCGTCAGATCGACAGTTTCGTCGAACTTCACATATTTTGCTTTTTGCAGGAGCGGAACCGCGTCCGCCAGAACGTAAGGACGGGGCTCAACGAGCGCACGCGCCTTCGCTAGATTCTTGGAGATCTTCCTTGCCATTTTCCCTCGTCTCCCACCCCTCTGGAGCTGTTCCTCCGGGCGTGGTTATCGACTGGCCTCAACGGGGCGCTGAGACACTCTTATCAGTATGCCGGAACCGGGGATATTCTGCAACCCCGGTACATTGTGCGGACAGCAGATCAAACTTGAAAATCGGGTACGCAATCTGCCCAGATCACTCGCCTGATTCACTTACGGGCATGATGAGAGACACTTACCTGAGGGATGGCTGACATGAGAAATCGCATGGGAATTGGCGTGGCCATTGGCATTGCGATCGGGGCCGCAGTTGGCGCGGCTACACACCATATGGCTCAATGGGTTGGAATTGGTGGCGCAATTGGGATAGCCCTCGGCCTCGCAATGAACGGGGCTAAACGGTAATTGGAGCTGGCATGCCTTCTCCGATACGAACCATCCTCAGATCTTTGCCGCACTTTAGTAGGACGGGCACTCACCAAGCTGACAGAAAGGCCGGTGAGCACCCGCCCGGTGCCTCATTGCGCCTCCACCCGCTGCACAAACAATCCCGCAAACGCCCCGCGCATTCCGCTGAATACCACCAGCCACAAGACCGTTGTCACCAGCGCCAGCGGCAGTCCGGCAGGCGCCAGCAGCGAATGAAACAGCACAATATTCACAATCACCGGCCCCAGCAAAACCAGCGCCAAGGGCACAAAGCGGTTTGCCAGCAGCAGTGCGCCACCAATGACCTGCACGAAAAACACAAACGCCAGATAATGCGACACAAACAGGGCTCCCATGTACTGCCCCGCCAGACCGGTCGGTGGAGGCATGGGAATAAAATGGAGAAATCCATTCAACCCAAAGACCAGAAACACCAATCCCAACAAAACACGTGCAATCGACACTGCAATTTTCATCGTTTCTCCTCTCCGGCTTACGCCGCCACCGTTCTTACCTGTTCGAGTGCCGGTTTCAGGAAGGTCGCACGGTCCATCCCTCCCCGCAGTTGCGCCGCTCCGCCCGCAGTAACGAACTTCACCTCCGTCACGCCGATAAAGCTCAGAATGTTCCTGAGATATGGCTCGACGAAGTTCCAGGTACCCGCCGGAGTCCCCAGTTCGTACACCCCGCCGCTGGCAATCAGAATCGTGGCCTTTTTGCCCTCCAATAGTCCCTTTGGGCCGCCCTCGCCATAGCTGAAGGTGCGTCCAACTCGCACCACCTGATCGATCCACAGCTTCAGCACCGAGGGAATGCTGAAGTTATGCATCGCCACCCCGATCACATACTCATCTGCCTTCTCCAGCTCCGTTATCAGCTCCTCCGAGAGTGCCAGCGCCTCTTTCTGCTGCAGAGTGCGTGCCCCCTCCGGTGTATAGGCAGCGCCTATCCATGTGGCGTCGATCGGTTGTGGCGGACGCGCCGCAAGATCACGGTCGATGACCTCACCCTCTCGATGCGTAGTCTTCCAGACCTTGACGAACTCGCGCGTCAACTCGCGGCTGATAGAGCTTTCCAGCGGACTTGAATCCAGATGAAGTAAAACCGGCAATTTCGGACTAACGGAAGTAGCCATAACGCGAATCTCCTTGGGCGACATACGCCGCCTAAACAACATATGTCGTAATAGACGACAAGTGTTGCTTAGAAGATTCTTTTTTCGCTTTGATACCCTCTAATCGTTAGACCTATGCCGATTTCAGACTGCGAAGTTCGAGACCCTCGCATCCGCCGCACCCGCCAACTCCTCCAGGCGGCGTTGCAGTCCCTGATGCAAACCCGGTCCTTCGACGAGATCTCGGTGCAGGACATCACCGAAGCCGCAACCGTAAACCGGGCCACGTTTTACGACCACTACACCGACAAGTTCGCCCTCTTCGACGCCATGGTTGCCGGAGGATTTCACAAGCTTCTCAATGAGCGCAACGTCGGGTTCGACGGTACCTGCCCCTCCGCCGCCGCATCCATCATCCTCGCCGCCTGTGACTACCTCACCCAGACACACGCCGACGGGACGGAGTGCAATCGGCAGCACGCCTTCGAGCCGCTCATGGAGTCGGCGATGACCACCGCCATCTATCGTGTTCTGATGAACGGTATGAAGCAGCTCGCCGACAGCAATTCTGCCCTCTCACCCGAGATGATTGCGTCCGCCGCAAGCTGGGCCATCTTCGGCGCGGTCAAGCAGTGGTTCTACACTCCCGCCCGCCCACCGGCCGCAGAGATCGTCCATCCCATCCTTCAGCTCGTGCTTCCCATTCTTCAGGCCGCCGGTTCCCCTCGGCCGCAATCAATCGCGGCAGCACACCGCTGATCAGGCGCCGTTTCCAGCCGTCATCGTCTCCAGCAGAGCTATCGCCATCTGGTTGCAGGGTGTAGCAATCCCATGCCTCTTCCCCAGCCGCACGATTACGCCGTTCCGCGCATCGATCTCCATCGGCCGCCCCGCCAGCCGGTCGGCGTGCAACGAATTCACCCCATCCACAGGCGCTGCTCGATAGGCACGCAACACCGCTTCGGCAATATCGTCATCCAGCTTCGCGCCCTCCGCCCTGCCCACCTCTATGCACTCTCGAACAATCTGTAATGCAGTCTCGCCGACGGTCTCTCCGCGAAACACACCCGAAGGCTGCAACAGTAGTGCAGGCAGCACCCCTGCAGCGTTATGGCACAGCTTCCTCCATGCAACCGTCGCGAAATCGGACACCGTCCCCGCATCCGCCGGTGTCCCTGCAAACAGCTCGACAAAACCTCTCCCCAGCTCGCTCTCGGAACACTTCAGATACATCACGCCGCGCTGGCGAACCCTGTTCGCAGACGGCCGCTCCACCGGGCAATCCACGATCACAGGCAGAATCAATTCCATCGGCACATAGGGCGCGAACCGCTCACAATGTTCCACTCCATTCTGCAACACTGCGACCGGCGCACCCTGCGCACAAAGCGTTTTCAACCATCTCCCCGCGGAATCTGCATTGTAAGTCTTGGTTGCCACCACGACCCAATCGACCGCAGGAGCGTCTGCAGGATTGAGAACAACCGTCGCGCGCACCTCCACCGGCCCATCCGGCGTTTCCACAATGAGTTCTGCCAGCGGACGCCGCACGCATAACACCACTTCGTGTCGCCCCGTCTGCTGCAACAGCGCAGCGACGACACTGCCTATTGCTCCAACTCCGACGATTGCTATCCGAGCCACTTGACACCCTCAATTGCGATCTTAGATCAGAAGCGATATCCCGGCCGAAGCTCGCACCGGTAGACAGTCGTCTTGTCCTCATCCGCATTGGTACGAGCAGTACAGGTAGCCCAACTCAAATATAGATTCGGCCCTAGCGGAAACACCATCGGCGCCCCATCGATCTCGGCTTCAAGACTCACGCCCTCCTGTGTTGGCGGCAGTGTGAAGTTGAGCGTCCGGCCAAAGACCACAGGGTATGATTCGCGCACATTCGAGCTGATTGCGGTATGGAAGACCTCAGCTTCCAGCAAAAAGGTTGCCGTATCCGACCAGTCCAATGCGGTGATGGTGATGTGGCGTCCGCCATGTTCAAAGCCGCTCGAATCGATCTTCGTAAACGGGCATGGCCCCGCAATGCACGAGGCGCGTACGTTGCCGAAAGCATTGTCCTGCCCGGCGTCCAGCGATGCCGATCCCTTTGCCGCTTTCCACTTCCCATCCGGGGAACACGGCAGGTGCTTTTCGCACGGAACGTTCCCTCTATTGAACACCTGAAACGTCTTCACCGCGCTGCCCACATTCGACTCCGTCCGCGAATTGATCGTATATCTCACCCGAATATTCGAGACCACCGACTCTTTGATGGTCGGCTTGGACGTAACCGGCTCTGGAGAAGGCACCGGCTCCATCGCTACCACATGCAGCTTGTCGTCCACCAAGATTCTTCCCGCTATCAGGTTAAGGGTAGCCGGCTGATATTCCGGATGCTGAAACGTTACTACGATCGGCTGTCCCGACCACACCTGTCGCTCCAGCACGACTTTGAAATATCCGGATGCATCCGATTGGGTCGCTGCGCTCACAACGCCATCGGATGCCGTAATCATGACGTCTTCGATCGGCAGTTCCTTCCTGCTGTCGGGGTCTTGTCGAATCACTGCGCCTTCGATTGGTATCGATCGTCGCAGCGCTGTCGGCTTATGCACATAAAGCCGCACCAGGACAACAGCAGTTGCCGCTGCTGCAATTGCGATGATCGTCCAGACAAGCGCTTTACGCTTCATTCCGCACCGGCACTCCAATTTGGACGCGCGATTTGCGCTATCCGCTGCTCAACGATCATTATTGCCCATGGCCTGCATCTAAACTGATACAAAGTTTCACCGGGGACGAAATCACCCGGCGGGACGCTGAAGAGATCGATGCCTGTGGATGATAACGACGGAAAAGAAGGAAGCGAAAAAATCAATACGTTGATGCGCCGCTTTACCGAGCCACACTCAGCCCGCAGTTCACGGCGAAAGCTGCTCCGTCAAATGGCTGGTGCTTCTTTAGGCCTGCCACTCGCTCGATGGAGCACCCTTCCTCTTCTGGCCCAGGCGACTACCCCGCAGCAGCCAGGAAAACCGCATACCGCCCCAGCATCGCCGCCTTTGCCCAGCGCTCTTTCTCCACAAGATGACCAGCTTCTCGATGAGATCGAGCGCGCCAGCTTTCTCTTTTTCTGGGAACAGGTCAATCCGCAGACCGGATTAATTAAAGACCGCTGCAATACCCGCACAAAAGACACCAGCACCGTCGGCAGTATCGCGTCTACTGGTTTCGGCCTTACTGCAATTTGTATAGCGGAGAAGCGCGGCTTCATTCCGCATAACGAGGCGCGCTTGCGCGTTGTCAACACCCTGCTATTTATCTGGAAAAAGCTCCCTACCCATCGCGGCTTCTTCTATCACTTCGCTGATATTAATACCGGCGAACGCATCTGGGACTCCGAGGTGTCTTCCGTAGACACCGCAATCCTGCTCTGCGGGATCCTCACCTGTCGCCAGCATTTCCAGGACCGCGGTATCACCGGCCTTTCGACAGCTATCTTCAACCGCGTTGACTGGACCTGGCTCTCGGAAGACACAACCCTTCTGCCTATGGGCTGGACGCCAGAATTCGGCTTCCTGTCCTCCAAGTGGGGCGACTACAGCGAATTGATGATGATTTATCTGCTCGGGATGGGCTCATCCTCGCACCCCTTGAACCCCGAAGCATGGACCGCCTGGAAGCGCACCACCTTCGAGTACGACGGACTCCGATATATCGGATCCTTCGCTCCTCTCTTTGTGCACCAATATTCTCAGGCGTGGTTCGACTTCCGGCGCAAGAAAGACAAATACGCGGACTACTTCCAGAACTCGGCCATTGCCACCGACGTTCATCGCCGTTTTTGTATCGAACTCAGCAAGAGCTTTCCCGATTATTCCAATGATCTCTGGGGCATTACCGCCTCCGACTCCGACAAGGGGTATGTTATTTGGGGCGGTCCGCCGGCCATGGGACCGATCGACGGAACTGTCGTGCCCGCGGCTCCCGGAGGCTCCCTGCCCTTTCTGCCCGACGCCACCATGCGCGTCCTAAGAAACATTCGGAAAAATTATCCCCAGGCCTGGTGCCGTTACGGCTTCGTCGACGCCTTCAATCCCTTGACCAAGTGGTACGACACGGACGTTGTCGGTATCGACACCGGTATCATCATGCTGATGGCCGAAAACGCCCGCACCGCCTTTATCTGGGAAACTTTCATGAAGAATCCCGAGGCCCAGCGCGGCATGAATGTCGCAGGCTTCAAACCGTACCAGCCCACCGTCCGCTGATTCCTGTTCTTCGCATACAAAGGCGCCGAGTGTTCAATCTTCTCAGTCTCATGCGACGGGGAAAAGAGATCGCTTAAAACTTCAGTCATGCTCTGAAGTAAGTCGGTTAACGAGGCTATTTCCGCCACTCTAAAAATTCGGTTGACACCGCGAGCAGACAAGCATAGTTTCATCACAGAAAGGCGAAGAAATGGCGAATACACATCCAGTTCAAAATTCCGATCTCTTCCCTATCCTGCCCCAGCCCACTGGCATTGCCCGCCTTGCCTCTCAAGCCGCGCACGCCGATGACGGCCACCTCGTCGAGTTCAAAAGTCTCGCCGTCCGCAGCATCCTTAACAAATCAACCTCAAAGCGCATGCGCTGGCTCGCCTGGAGCATCAATCCCTACCGCGGCTGCGAGTTTGGCTGCAAATACTGCTATGCCCGCTATACTCACGAGTTTATGGAGCTGCGCGACCCTCTCGCCTTCGAGCGCATCATCTTTCTCAAGCAGAACGCCGCCTGGCTGCTCGAGCAGGAGCTACGCCATATCGACCCAGCCGACGAGATAGCCCTGGGCACCGCCACCGATCCTTACCAGCCCATCGAGCGCCGCGCAAAGATCACCCGCAGTCTGCTTGAGGTCTTTGCCCGCCGGCAGGGCTATCATCTCGGCATCGTGACCAAGTCCCGGCTAATCGAGCGCGACATCGATCTCCTGGTCGAGATTGCGAAACGCAACACTCTTGTGGTCCATATCACCATCACCACACCTGACGCCAAGCTGGCGCGGCTGCTCGAACCCCGCGCACCCCGGCCCGACCTTCGCTTCCAGACCGTCCTACGGCTGCGGGAAGCAGGCATTACCGCTGGAATCCTCTGTTGCCCCTTGCTGCCCGGAATTACTGACTCCGAGGCAGCGATCGACGGAATGGCGCAGCGTGCAGCCGCAGTCAAGGCGAGCTTCTTCGCTGCGAATCCCCTCTTTCTGAAGCCGTGCTCACGTCCAACTTATCTGAGCTTCGTTCGTCAGCACTTTCCCGCCCTCGAGCGGGACTACGCGACAAGGTTCGCCCATGCGGACTTTGCCGCGCCGCCCTACCGGCAGAAGCTGGCATCCATTGTCGAGCAGGCGCGCCGCCGCCACGGCCTCTCTTGCCGCCCATTCGATGGGCTCTTCTCCCAGTCCGGCCAGCCCGTTCGTCAGCCGCCATCAAGCGTTGCCGCCATGCAGCAGCAGAAGCTTTTCGCCTGAAAAGATGATCGGCTAACGCGGATTTGGGACCTTTGCTTTTAGCCTTTCCATCACCAGGGGAGGAACCAGCGCAGTCACATCTCCACCCAATTGAAAGACACCCTTGATCAACCGTGAGCTGACATAGGTATATTTCTCCGCCGGCATCATGAACAACGTCTCAAGCTCCGGGTCGAGCTTGCGGTTCATCATCGCCATCTGGAACTCATATTCGTAGTCGCTGATTGCCCGGATGCCGCGCAGCACCGCCTTTGCTCCCTGTGAGCGAGCGAAATCGACGAGCAAGCCATCGAAGGTCTTCACCGAGACGTTCCCGAAGCCGCGTGTCGCCTCAAGAATCATCTCTTCGCGTTCCGGCACGGTGAAGAGCGGTATGCCCTTCTCCGTATTGCGCAGAATCGCCACCACGAGGTGGTCGACGATTTTGGCCCCGCGGGCGATCAGGTCAAGGTGCCCGTTCGTGAGCGGATCAAACGTTCCCGGATAGATCGCTGTGATGGTATGCATTATCAGCAGCATACCGCTTCGTCAGAGATCGATAAATCCCCGGCCGCATCATCGGGCTGCACGGCCCGCAAAATCAGCCTCGTTTACCGCGCACAACCTCGGTAGCCTGAGCGGCGCCATTCGCCGGAACTGCGGGAACCTCCGCCTCTGCACTCGAAGCTGCGATGTTGAGTTTCTTTCTCAACTCCGCATCAATGCGTCCGAAGACGTCCTTATTTTCTTTGAGGAAATTACGCACATTCTCGCGGCCCTGGCCGATGCGCTCGCCCTGGTAGCTGTACCATGCGCCGCTCTTGTCGACGATATTGTGCAGCACCGCCAGATCGAGCACGTCTCCTTCGCGCGAAATGCCTTCGCCGTAAAGGATGTCGAACTCGGCATCGCGGAACGGCGCCGCTACCTTGTTCTTCACGATCTTGACCTTTGTTCGCGAGCCGGTGACGACATCGCCTTCCTTCACCGCGCCGATGCGGCGGATATCGATGCGCACGGAGGAGTAAAACTTCAACGCGCGGCCTCCGGTGGTCGTCTCCGGATTGCCGAACATGACCCCAATTTTGTCGCGAATCTGGTTGATGAAGATCAGGCAGGTGCGCGACTTGGCTACCGTTCCTGTCAGCTTCCGCAAGGCCTGGCTCATCAATCGAGCCTGCAGGCCCATGTGCGAGTCGCCCATCTCGCCGTCGAGTTCAGCCTTTGGCACCAGCGCCGCTACCGAGTCGACAACCAGCACGTCAATGGCATTCGATCTCACCAGCGCTTCAACGATCTCCAGCGCCTGCTCGCCGTAGTCTGGCTGACTGATCAGAAGGTTGTCCACATCAACGCCCAGCTTCTTCGCATACGCAGGATCGAGCGCGTGCTCTGCGTCGACGAAAGCGGCGAGCCCGCCATTCTTCTGCGCCTCTGCAACAATTTGCAACGTGATCGTCGTCTTACCTGAGGACTCCGGCCCGAAGATCTCAACGACGCGGCCACGCGGAACCCCGCCTACGCCAAGAGCGGCGTCGAACGAGATCGACCCGGTAGAGATCACAGAGATGGGGACAATGGCCTCTTTCGCGCCGAGCCGCATGACCGAACCCTTGCCAAACTGCTTCTCCAACTGTGAAAGCGCTGTCTCTATTGCCCTGCTGCGGTCGTCGGCCACGTATATCTCTCCTCGGTAAAAGCTCAAAGCGGATTCTAGCATCTAAATTAGAAAAAGCAAATAAAAGGCGAATGCGAAAGCAACCCAGGTGAGGAACTCCCTCTACCGATTTCCCCGAACTTGTCTTCGGAAGATCGGCAATCGCTAATTCTCAGAGGGCATGGCAGCATGATCGACCACCAAAGTCTCCACCGGCCCCTTTGCCGGCTTGAGTTTGAGCCCGAGTTGCTCCTGCAGGGCCGTAAAGATGGAAGGGCCTAATTCAACTCCTGCATTCACCGCGTTATCCGAGGACCATTTCATGGCAACATCGTAATTGCCTGTGAGGCCCGTCTTGTCGATCACCGTGCGATGCACCTGACCCGTCAGCGTACTCGCCAGAGATGTCATGGAGATGCCATATGCGGTGAGCTGGAAGTTAAGATCGCGGCCCTGAACGCTCGTGCCGGAAGTGTGCTTTGAGCCATCGGCCGTCTGGTTGAACTTCGGCCCATTGTCGATGACGACCAGCTCATACACAGGAAGGATTTTGATCTCGGTGTGTGCTTCCAACTGAAAGCGCTCGGCAAGAATGGGCAGCAGCATCGATTGCCGCTGTCGATTGGTAAGTTTCCTGATCACTTTGGGATCGGGATCAATAATCTTGGCTACAACATCAAATCTTGCAGAGTCAATCGGGCCGCTGACCCCCGAAATCAGCTCTTTTTTGATGCCGTAGGCGTCCTCGAGTAGACCCTTAAAAGAGATGTTCGTAGCGGCGTAGCGGTCGATATTGCTCTCAACATCCACCGACCCGCTGCCGGACTTGTTCGGCCTGATTGAAACGACATCATATTCCGGAAGCTTTGTAACGACGTCGGCTACCTGTGCCGAAGAACTCCGTATTGCACCTGTCTGGCCATCCAGCTTGGGCACAGCAACGAATATCGCAAGCACGAGCAGCAGAAACTTTCTACCGTCACCTGATCCGCCGATATTTTTCTTAGTCATGATCTGTGCCCTATTTTCCAGATCAAACTATCGCTTCAACAAATCCACCGGCTCGTTTACATCCTCGATGCGGAAATGACCGGCAAGCGCAGGATGCCGCTTTTCTACTGCCTTGTACATGTCCCACGCGATACGGCGATAGCTGAAGTGGCCCGCGATCCCTGAGCGCAGCTCGGCAATATAGAGCACCTCCGCGAAATCCATCTTGAACATGGAGCGGCAGCGGGTGCCCAGGGGCAGGCAATACTGGGCAGATTGAGCCGCCTCGGGAACGCCTGAGTCGCGAAGCTGGCGATAGGCTGCGAAGGCGGCATCCATGGCAGCACGGTATGGAGCTTCGAGCCCGGCTTCGGCAAGAGTGGGCTGGCCGGGGCAGGTCGGTTCCTCGTAGCCGTGGAGATCTGTGAAGCCCTGGAGCAGTTGAACGCAGCGGCGGTGGCGGTGCATGTCGCGGAAGCCGCCGATGTCCATCAGAATGTCGAAGCGGAAGCCCTGTCCGGCGCTGAACGCACGAAGAAGCTCGTCGTGGCGGCCGCGATGCCTGGTGCCGAGGTCGATCAGTTCGGTACGTCGTGCTTCGGGCAGTGCAGCTACCTGGCTACGAAGCTGGCGATAAGAGTAGTGGCAGTGAGGGTAGAGGAGCGATGTTGCCAACTCCACCTCCAGCGGCTCGGTATCGTCGAGCAGGTCGACCACAGGCGCTGGGTCGATTGCTTGACCAGCCATCAACTCGGCTGCGGCGTGCGTCAATTCCGTACGACTGGCGGCGAGGTACTCATTTACGGTGGCATATTTAACCAGCGTGGGAGCAGTTTTGATCGGGCGCAAAAGAGCCTCAGTGACTCGACCTCCGCAGGTCGCATCGACAGAACTTACCTCCTCGCAGAGCACTCTT
>Ga0207678_10004450_pt1 | contig 12602 bp, 10 predicted proteins | sample KBSC63metaG_FD_184319 | JGI IMG/M metagenome (GOLD analysis project Ga0207678, IMG submission 184319) | Corn rhizosphere microbial communities from Kellogg Biological Station, Michigan, USA - KBS C6-3 metaG (SPAdes) (version 2) | ecosystem: Host-associated > Plants > Roots > Rhizosphere > Soil ... | reverse complement strand
GGCGGCGCCCACCATGCCGCCGCCGACCACGGCCACATCCAGCGCGGGGCCGCGGCGCGGCGCACGGGTGTAGTGCGAGACGCTCATGGCAGGCGCTCCAGCACCGCGCGCGGCGGCTCGCCGCGGAAACCCATGCCGTGCCGGGCCAGGCGATCCTGCAGCGGCGCCAGACGATCATGCGCCAGCAGCGCCAGCGAGCGCAGCGGCGCGAGCGCGGGCTGTTCGAGGCAAGCGAGGCGCACCAGACCGTGGCTCATCGCCATGGTGCCTTCGCGATCGGGCACGCGGCGCGCGGCATGGCGTTCCAGCAATTCCGGCGCACCGGGATCGTCCGCGGCAGCCACCAGTTCGGCCAGCGTCAGTGCATCGCGCAGGCCGAGGTTGAAGCCTTGCGCGCCGATCGGGTGCACGGTCTGCGCCGCATTGCCCACCAGCACCGCGCGCGGACCGGTAAGCCGCTGCGCGGCCACGCGATGGATCGCGTAGGGATGGCGCTTGCCGGGCCGCGACAGTCGTCCGAGTCGCCAGCCGAAGCGCTGCTGCGCCAGCGCGAGGAAGCCGGCATCGTCCAGCGCGGCGACTTCGTCGGCCGCTTCCGCGGGCACGGTGAGCACCAGGCCGCAGCGCCCTTCGGCCAGCGGCAGCAAGGCCACCGGACCCTCGTCGGAAAAACGCTCGAAAGCGCGATTCGCATGCGCCCGCTCGGGCGTGACGGTAGCCACGAACAAGGTCTGCTCGTAGTCGTATCGAACGGCTTCGATGCCGAGTTGGCTGCGCACGAAGGATTCGGTGCCGTCGGCCCCCACCAACAGCGCGGCATCGATGACACACTCGCCATCCGCCGTGCGGATGCGGGCGCGCCAGCCCTGCGGCTGTGCCTCCAGTGATTCCAGCTTCGCGGGCGCGAGCCGGGTCAGCCGCGAGCAGGTATCCAGCCGACGCAGCAGGGCCGCACCCAGTTCGCGTGCAGGCAGGGTCCAGCCCAGCGCGTCGACGCCGTGCTTCGCCGCATCGATGCGCGCGCTGCCGAACTCGCCGGCGCGACTGACGTGGATGTGGCGGATAGCCGTGGCCTGCGCTGCGGCATGCGGCCACACGCCGATCGCGGCAAGGCCGTTGACGGTGGCGCGGGCCAGCGCGAGGTTGCGCTCGTCGTAGCTGGGCTGGGCGTCTATGCGCGGGGCGGCGGCCTCGACCAGGGTGGCCTTGATGCCGGCGGCGTCCAGCGCAATGGCGAGGCTGGCGCCGACCAGGCCACCGCCGACGATCAGCACGCCATCACCGGCGGGAGATGTGGGGGGATTCATGCGCCGGATGATACGCGCCGGCGAGCCGCCGACGCATCGGGCCGGCCACATTGGGATAAACTGCGCGCCTGAATCCCGCCGAGCTGCACGGAGTACACATGGCAACCTCAACGACCCGACGCCTGGCCATCCTCCTGGGCTTGGCCCTGGTGATGGGCGTCACCCGCTTCCATCCCTCGCTGCTGCACCACGCGCTGTGGGATGCCTCGTGGGGTGTGTTCTTCCTCGCCGGTTTCTGGCTGCGCGGCCAGGGTCGCTGGGCCTTCCCGCTGCTGCTGGCCGAGGCCGTGCTGGTGGACTACCTGGTGATCTCCGGCCAGGGCATCGATTTCTGGAGCCACTACTGCGTGTCGCCGGCCTACTGGTTCCTGGCACCGTCCTACGGCGCGCTGTGGCTGGGCGGCAGCTGGCTGGCCAAGCGCCAGTCGGGTCTGAACCTGCGCACGCTCGGCCTCGCCGTTGCCGCGCTGCTGGTCGCCGAGGGCGCCTGCTACCTGATCTCCAACGGCAGCTTCTACTGGATCAGCGCCAGCGTGCCGGCGCCGCGCAGCTTCGGCGCGTGGTTCGGCAATCTCGGCGACTGGTACCTGCCGTTCCTCACCGGCACCGCCCTCTACGTGGGGCTGGGCGCGGTGGTGCATGCGCTGGTGATGCAGCTGTCGCGCCTGTCGCAGCGCGGTGCTCACGCCAAGCACTGACGTGGGCAACCGCCTCTCCAGGATCTACACCCGCACCGGTGACGACGGCAGCACCGGCCTCGGCGACGGTTCGCGCGTGGCCAAGGACTCGCCGCGCGTGATCGCCTACGGCACGGTGGACGAGCTCAACAGCACGATCGGCATGGTGCTGGCCTGCGAGGGTGTGGACGCGGCGGTGCGCGAGGCGCTGACCCAGATCCAGCATGAGCTGTTCGACTTGGGCGGGGAGCTGTGCATCCCCGGCATGGCGATGATCGAGGATGCCGACATCGCGCGACTGGAAACCGTGCTGGACGCGTTCAACGAACCGTTGCCGCCGCTGAAGGAATTCATCCTGCCCGGCGGCGGCATGGCGGCGGCCTGCTGCCATCTCGCGCGCACCGTGTGCCGTCGCGCCGAGCGCGAAGTCATCACGCTGCGCCACGCGGAACCCGAGGTGCGGCCACAGGCGCAGCACTACCTCAACCGCCTGTCCGACCTGCTGTTCGTGCTCTGCCGCGTGCTTGCCCGCGCCGGCGGCCACGGCGAGGTGCTGTGGCAGCACGAGCGGCGGCGCAAGCCCGCCGCCGGCTGAAGCCGCCGCATGCTGCGGCTGTACACCCACCCGGCCTGTCTGCAGCACGACAACGGCCCCGGTCACCCCGAATCGCCGGCGCGGCTCGCCGCCGTGCTGCGCGTACTCGACCACGACCGCTACGCCGCGCTGGATCGCGTCGAGGCGCCACGCGCCAGCCGCGAGCAGCTGTTGCGCGTGCACGACGTCAACCACGTCGATCGCATCCTCACCGCCATACCGGTGGGTCAGGTGCAGCGGCTGGACGAGGACACCGTGCTCTCGCCCGGCTCCGCCGAGGCTGCGCTGCGTGCCGCCGGCGCCGCGGTGGCGGCGGTCGACACCGTGCTCGACGGCGGCCACGTGCGCCGCGCCTTCTGCGCGGTACGCCCGCCCGGCCACCACGCCACGCGCGAGCAGGCGATGGGCTTCTGTCTGTTCAACAATGTGGCGGTGGCCGCTGCACACGCGCTGGCGGCACACGGCCTGCAGCGCGTGGCGATCGCCGACTTCGATGTGCACCACGGCAACGGCACGCAGGACATCTTCTGGCGTGAGCCCCGCGTGCTGTTCGCCTCCAGCCACCAGATGCCGCTGTACCCGGGCAGCGGCGGCCCGGATGAACGCGGCGCGGGCAACATCCTCAACCGGCCGTTGTCGGCCGGCGACGGCCCCTACCTGTTCCGCGAACTGTGGGAGGGCGACCTGCTGCCGCGGCTACACGCGTTCAAACCGCAACTGGTGCTGGTCTCGGCCGGCTTCGACGCGCACCAGCGCGACCCGCTGGCCGATCTGTGCCTGGGCAGCGAGGACTACGCCTGGATCACCGCCAAGCTGGTCGAGCTGGCGAACCGGCACGCCGACGGCCGACTGGTCTCCACGCTGGAAGGCGGCTACGACCTCGCCGCGCTGGCGGCCAGCACGGCGGCGCATGTCGAGGCGATGCTGGATTGAAGAGTGCGGCCACGGATGGCCGCCCGTTCGATTCTCGCGATCACGGACGATCGCAAAAGTAAAGGTTGAGGCGTGCGGCCGTCGCGCCCGGCCTGCCATTCCGCCTCGCACCGACCCGCCCGGGCTCGTTCATCACTGAATCCTCGCCTGCACCGCGCAGGCCCCATGCCTGCCTGATCCAGGGTGTTTCTGCTAGTTTTACGAGCCTCACGACCGCAGGGCTCCCATTGTGATGCGCAAGCTCCCCCCACGACGCCTGCTGGCGGTCGCCGCCGCGCTTGCCCTGGTCGGCGTCCCGGTCGAAGCCATGGGCAGCAGCCTGGGGCAGCACCGCAAGAGTTCGCTGGACGGCAGCGAGCAGGTCTGCCCGCTGGGTTCCTTCCACTGCGCGCCGCGCCCGTACAACTACGCGATGTGCCGTCCCAACGCGATGCTGGAGTTCTACGACCCCGCGTTGAGCCGCGACAGCAGCCTGCGCGACACCAGCAACACCTACGTGACTGCGCAGCACGTGGACAGCTCCAACCAGACCGTGTACCACCTCGCCGGCGACGTGCGCATGGAACGCGCCGATCAACGGCTGCAGGCGGACACGGCCGACTACAACGACGACACCACCGACTACGACGCGCGCGGCAACGTGCGCTACCAGGATGCCGGCCAGCTGCTGGCCGCCAGCCGCGCCCGCGGCAACAACGACGCCAGCACCGGCATCGCCGACGACGTGCGCTACCAGATGCTGGATTCGCGCGGCAACGGCACGGCCAGCAAGGCGCAGATGTTCGACGCCGACCGCACGCGCTACTCGCAGGCCACCTATTCCACCTGCGACGTGGGCCACCACCTGTGGGAGTTCCGCGGCAAATCGATCAGCGTCGACAAGGAAACCGGCCGCGGCGTGGCGCGCAACGCCACCTTCCGCGTCGGCAGCGTGCCGCTGATCTACCTGCCCTGGTTCAGTTTCCCGGTGGACAACCGGCGCATGACCGGCTTCCTGTATCCGACCTTCGGCCACAGCAGCCGCTCGGGCTATTTCCTCAGCACGCCGTACTACCTGAACCTGGCGCCGAACTACGACGCCACGCTGGACCCGCGCGTCTACAGCACCCGCGGCTTCATGCTGGACACCGAATTCCGCTACCTGCTGCCGGGCAGCAGCGGCACGCTGGACGTGCAGTACCTGCCGAACGATCACGGCCCCACCGATCCCGGCACCACCGCCAATACCGCGGGCACGAACCGCTACCGCTACACCATCAACGACACCACGCACCTGTGGGGAAGCTGGAACTTCAGCACCTCGATCGACCGCAGCTCGGACAACAACTTCTATTACGACTTCGGCAACCAGTTCGGTGGCGCGCCGGTCTACAGCCTCGCGTCCACCGCCAATGTCGCCGGCGGCGGCAAGTGGGGCGATGCGCTGTGGAACGCCTCGGTGGGCGGCACCGCCTACCAGAACATGAACCCGTTCCTCACCGACGCGTCGCTGCCCTACCGGCAGTTGCCGAACGCCAATTTCAACGTGGATCTGCCGCTGAACCGCTGGCTGGAATTCGGCATGACCAACCAGTTCGTGGCGTTCCGCAAGCCGGGGGCCGTGGAAGGCAGCCGCGAGGACATCGAACCGTTCGCCGCCGCGGATTTCGGCGCACCGGGCTGGTTCGTGCGCCCCCGCGTGGCCTGGCGCTACACCGATTACCAGCTCAGCAACGGCTACCAGAACTACGGCTACTACGGCCTGCTGGGCAGCGGCACGACGACGCCGTTCACGCAGAAGTCGCCGAGCCGCTCGCTGCCGATCGTCAGCCTGGACAGCGGGCTGGTGTTCGATCGCGATACGTCGCTGTTCGGCCACGACTACACGCAGACGCTGGAGCCGCGGCTGTACTACCTGTACGTGCCGTACCGCGACCAGAACAACCTGCCGCTGTTCGACACCAGCCTGATGTCGTTCGACTACTGGCAGCTGTTCTCGACCAACCAGTTCTCCGGCGCCGATCGCCAGATGAACGCGAACAACCTCACCGCGGCGGTCACCACGCGACTGCTGGACGACGGCGGCGTGGAGCGCTTGTCGGCCAGCTTCGGCCAGATCCGCTACTTCACCCCGCAGCGGGTGCAGATGCCGAACGGCGCGAACACGTCTTCGCCGGCCACCGACTGGTCCGGCTCCTCCTACGTGGCCCAGCTGGACCTGCAGCTCAGCGACCGCTGGCGCGCCAGCAGCTCCTACCAGTGGAGCCCGAACACCCGCCGCACCGACATGGCGATGCTGCAGCTGCAGGGGCGGCTGGGCCTGGACGGGGTGGTCAACTTCGCCTACCGCTACCGCCGCGGACTGATGGAACAATACAGCGTCTCGGCGGTCTACCCGCTGTCCGAGCGCTGGCGCCTGATCGGCGCGTGGACGTATGCGGAACCGGTCAAGGGCGTGGTCAACCCGCTGAAGGGCACGATCGAAGCGCTGGCCGGCATCGAATACGACAGTTGTTGCGTCACCCTGCGGCTGGTCGACCGCAGCTACGTGAACCAGGGTTACTACGGCGTCGCGCCGCCCACGACGCCGGGCCAGACCAACCTGCGCGACAACGCCATCATGTTCGAAGTCGTCTTCAAGGGCCTCGGCTCGACCGGCGGCCAGATCGACCCACTGCTGCACCGTGATATTCTCGGCTATCAATAAACCGCTGTATCCATCCTCCGGCTGCTCCCTGATGAAGCGATTCCTCGCCCTGCTCCTGCCCGCCCTCGTGCTCGCGCTGCCCGCGCAGGCCCAGCTGTTGCCCAACGCCGGCACCAACGCCGCACCGGCCGGCCAGACCCAGTCGCTGGACCGCATCGTCGCGGTGGTGAACGAGGACGTGATCCTGCAAAGCGAGCTCGACAACGCCGTGCGCTCGATCCAGCAGCAGTACGCCAGCCAGCCCGGCCAGTTGCCGCCGATGAACGTGCTGCAGCAGCAGGTGCTCGACCGGTTGATCCTGATGAAGCTGCAGCTGCAGAAGGCCGACGACCAGGGCGTGCATGTCTCCGACGCCCAGGTCGACCAGGCGGTGGCCGAGGTGGCGCAGCAGAACAAGATGAGCCCTGACCAGTTGCGCGCCGAGGTGCAGCGCAGCGGCGAGGATTTCGGCGCGTTCCGCCAGCAGTTGGCCGACCAGCTCACCGTGCAGCAACTTCACCAGAGCGTGGTGCACGACCAGGTCTCGGTCACCGACAGCGAGATCGACAACCTGCTTGCCAGCCCAAGCTACAAGGCCGGCGAGGTGCACTTGGCGCACATCCAGATCAGCATCCCCTCCGGCGCCGACGCCGCCGCGATCCAGGCCGCCGCGACCAAGGCCGAGCAGGCGATCAACGCGATCAAGGGCGGCATGGACTTCAATGCCGCAGCGATCCGCTACTCCGACGCATCCGACGCGCTGGACGGTGGCGACCTCGGCTGGCGCCGCATGGACGAGATCCCGCCGGCCTTTGCCGACACGGTGGCCAACATGAAGCCCGGCGACGTCAGCCCCGCGCTGCGCGGCCCCACCGGCTTCCACATCATCAAGCTGATCGGCCAGCGCGAGCCGTCCAAGCAGATCGTCACCGAGTACCACGCACGGCAGATCCTGCTCAAGCCGAGCGAACTGATGACGCCCGAGCAGGCGCAGCAGAAGGCGCAGGAGCTGTACGAGCAGCTCACCACCAAGCACGCGGACTTCGCCAAGCTGGCGAAGGACAATTCCAAGGACGACACCACCGCGAACCTCGGCGGCGACATGGGCTGGTTCGCCAAGGACGCCTGGGGCAGCGCGATCGCGCAGCAGCTCGCCCAGCTGAAGGAGAACCAGGTCTCGCAGCCGTTCCAGACCGGCAACGGCTGGGACATCCTGCAGCTCCTGGGCACCCGCCAGAGCGACCTCACCACCCAGATGGAACGCGACCAGGCACGCCAGGCGATCGGCAACCGCAAGGCCGAGCAGGCCTACGACGACTTCCTGCGCGACCTGCGCGCGAACGCCTTCATCAACGTGCTGGTGCCCGCCCTGCGCGACGACACCAATACGCCGGCAGCCTCCTGACCGGGAGCCGCCGGCATGGCGCTGCCACGGCTCGCCGTCACCGCCGGTGAGCCGGCCGGGATCGGTCCGGAACTGATCGCGCGACTGGCCGCCACCGAGCTGGCGGCCGACCTGGTGGCGATCACCGACCGCGCTCTGCTCGCCCGCGCCGCCGCACGCTGCGGGCTTTCCATCACCCTCGACGACGACGACGGCACGCCGCGCGAGCACCGCGAAGCCGGCAGCCTGCGCGTGCACCACATCCCGCTGGCTGCCACGGAAATCCCCGGCCAACCCGACCCGCGCAACGCACGGCACGTGCTCACCACCCTCGCCGAGGCCGCCGACGGCTGTCTGGCCCGCCGCTACGCCGCGGTGGTCACCGCGCCGCTGCAGAAGGCCTCGATCAACGAGGCCGGCGTCCGCTTCAGCGGCCACACCGAATATTTCGCGGAACGCACCCGCACCGACGTGGTGATGATGCTGGCCAGCCCCGAGCTGCGCGTGGCGCTGGCCACCACGCACCTGCCCTTGAGCGCGGTGCCCGCCGCGATCACCCGCACCGCACTGGAGCGCACGCTGCGCATCGTGCACGCCGAACTGCAGGCAAAGTTCGGCATCGCCGCGCCGCGCATCGCCGTACTGGGCCTCAACCCGCATGCCGGCGAAGGCGGCCACCTGGGCCGCGAGGAACTGGACACGATCATCCCGCTGCTGGACACACTGCGCGCCGAAGGCATGCAGTTGCTCGGCCCACTGCCCGCCGACACCGCCTTCGTGCCCGCGCAGCGTGCGCGCTACGACGCGGTGCTGGCGATGTACCACGACCAGGCGCTGCCGGTGCTGAAGAGCGAAGCCTTCGACCGCACCATCAACCTCACGCTCGGCCTACCCTTCATCCGCACCTCGGTCGACCACGGCACCGCGCTGGATCTGGCCGGCACGGGGCGCGCCGATCCCGCCAGCCTGATCGCTGCCGCCAAGCTGGCCTTGACGCTGGCAGCACGCCGGCGAAAAGAGAGTGAAGAGGCGTGAGAAGTGAGTAAAACCTGCAAGACTGCCGCTCTCACTCCTCACTTCTCTCCACTCACTGCTGCCCCATGAACGCCCGCCCCAAGAAAAGCTTCGGCCAGCACTTCCTGCACGACCGGCGCTACATCGACGACATCGTGCGCGCGATCGCACCGCGCGCCGGCGACTTCCTGGTCGAGATCGGCCCCGGCGAGGGTGCGCTCACCCTGCCGCTGCTGGCCGCGGCCGGCTCGCTCACCGCGATCGAGCTGGACACCGACCTGATCCCTGCGCTGAAGGCGCGCGCGGCGGAGGTGGGCGAACTGGCCGTGATCCAGGCCGACGTGCTGAAGGTGGATCTGGCCGCGCTGGCACACCGCCATGGCGTGGAACGCCTGCGCATCGCCGGCAACCTGCCGTACTACATCTCCAGCCCGATCCTGTTCCATTGCGTCGAGCACGCCGCGGCGATCGAGGACATGCACTTCATGCTGCAGAAGGAGGTGGTGGACCGCATGGCCGCGGAACCCGGCAGCAAGGTGTACGGCCGGCTGTCGGTGATGCTGCAGCTGGCCTGCCGCGTGGTGCCGCTGTTCGAGGTGCCGCCGGAAGCGTTCCGGCCGCCGCCCAAGGTGGACTCGGCGGTGGTGCGGCTGGTGCCGCTCGCGTCGCACGAACGCCACGACGCCGATCCCGAGCTGCTGCACGCGGTGGTGAAGGCCGCCTTCGGCCAGCGGCGCAAGACGCTCTCCAACGCGCTGCGGCAGCTGCTGGACGCCGAGGCGATCCGCAGCGCCGACGTCGATCCCCGCGCACGCGCCGAGACGCTGGCGCCCGGGGATTTCGTGCGTCTCGCCAAGCGCCTCGCCGCGCGCTGAATCCCGCCGGCGCACGGGCGACGCGCGACGCCGCAAGCCTTACAATCGGCACATGAGCGAAAACCATCCCTACACGATCGATGTGCAGGTGCGGACGCGTTTCGTCCCCGACCAGTCCCGCCCCGACGACAACCGCTACGTGTTCGCCTACACCATCACGCTGCACAACGCGGGCAGCGTGCCCGCGCAACTGCTGACCCGGCACTGGGTGATCACCGACGCCAACGGCAAGGTGGAGGAAGTGCGCGGCGACGGCGTGGTGGGCGAGCAGCCGTGGATGCGCCCGGGCGACAACTTCGAATACACCTCCGGCGCGGTGCTGGAGACTCCGGTGGGCACCATGGGCGGCAGCTACCTGATGCTGGCCGACGACGGTACCCGCTTCGAGGCGCCGATCCCGCGCTTCACGCTCGCCATCCCGCGCACCTTGCACTGACGGACGGCACACGGATGGCCACCTATGCAATCGGCGACGTGCAGGGCTGCTACCCGGAACTGCAACGCCTGCTGGACAAGCTGCGCTTCGATCCGGCGACCGACCGGCTGTGGTTCTGCGGCGATCTGGTCAACCGCGGCGGCGAGTCGCTGGCCACGCTGCGGCTGATCCACGGCCTGCGCGAGCAGAGCGTCGTCACTCTGGGCAACCACGACCTCAGCCTGCTGGCGATTGCGCTGCGCAAGCCGGAGGCCCAGGCCAAGGTGAACCCCGAATTGCGCGAGGTGCTGTTCGCCGACGACGCGCCGGTGCTGTTCGAATGGCTGCGTTCGCAAAGGCTGCTGCACCACGACGAGCAGCTCGGCTGGACCATGATCCACGCCGGACTCGCGCCGCAGTGGACGCTGCGCCAGGCGCAGAAGGCCGCGCAGGAGGTGGAGCGCGAGCTTTCCAGCCCGCGCCATCCGCGCATCCTCCGCAACCTGTTCGGCAACCGTCCCGCCGGCTGGTCCAGCCGCCTGCAGGGGCTGGACCGCCACCGCGCCACGATCAACCTGCTCACCCGCATGCGCTACTGCGACGTCAACGGCCGTATCGACTTCGAGGGCAAGGGCGAGCCCGGCACCCAGCGACCGGGCCTGTATCCCTGGTTCGAGGTACCCGGCATGCGCCGGCGCGAGACGCGCATCGTCTGCGGCCACTGGTCGGCGCTGGGTCGTTTCGCCGGCTTGGGCGTCTACGCGATCGACACCGGCTGCGTGTGGGGTGGCCAGCTCACCGCGCTGCGGCTGGACAGCGAAGAGCCGCAGTACATCACCGTGGACGCCGAGCCGCACCGCAAGCGGCCGCCCGGCGGCGGCGACTGAAAGCCGCCGCCGGCGATCCATGGATGGATCGCACGCCCCGCGAACGCGGGGCGGAGCCCAGGCAAGGCCTGGGCGAGTCAGGGAAAGCGCAGGAAGCGCTTTCCCTGACACCAACAAGATGAGCTTTTGACTGCCGTTTCAGTCCAAAGCCCGCACCTGCAAAAACGCGCTGACGCGCAACGGATGCCTTTCGCAAAAGGCTCCATCGCGCGCCAGCGCGCTCCTACGGTTTCACGACCCGTGGTCTCAGGCCAGCTGCCCGTGGCAGTGCTTGTACTTCTTGCCCGAGCCGCAGGGACAGGGTTCATTGCGGCCCACGCGCGGCGTGTCGGGCTGCTGCAGGTGCATGGCGCCGGCGGCCACGCTGGCGGGATCGGCATCCAGCGCCGCATCGGGCGCGCCGCCGCCACTGGCCAGCATCTGCCGCTGCAGGCGTTCGGCGAGGCGCTGCTGCTCGGCCTCCATCGCGGCGACTTCCTCCTCGCTGCGGATGCGGATGCGCGCCAGCATCTGCACCACCTCGGCCTTGATGCGGTCGAGCATGTCGGAGAACAGCCGGAACGACTCGCGCTTGAACGCCTGCTTGGGATCCTGCTGCGCATAGCCCACCAGATAGATGCCCTGGCGCAGGTAGTCCATGTTCGCCAGGTGTTCCTTCCAGGCGTTGTCGACCACGGTCAGCATGATGTGCTTCTCGAGCGCCCGCATGGTCTCGGCGCCGATCTGCGCCTCCTTGGCCTGGAACAGCTCGTCCACGCCGCCGCGCACGTGTTCGAGGATCATCGTCGCGTCGATCTCGCTCTGCTGTTCGAGCCAGCGCGGCAGGTCCTGCGCCAGGCCGAACTTGCCTTCCAGCTCGCGGTCGAGTCCGGGGACGTCCCACTGCTCGTCGATGCTGTCCGGTGGCACATGCTCGCGCACGATGCTCTCGACCACGTCGTGGCGGATGTCGGCCACGGTGGCGGAGACGTCCTCGCCTTCCAGCAACTCGTCGCGCTGGCGGTAGATCACCTTGCGCTGGTCGTTGGCGACGTCGTCGAATTCGAGCAGGTGCTTGCGGATGTCGAAGTTGTGCTGCTCGACCTTGCGCTGCGCCTTCTCGATCTGGCGGCTGATCATGCGGTCTTCGAGCGCGTCGTTTTCCTTCATGCCGAAGCGCTTCATCCAGCGGATCAGGCCCTCGCCGCCGAAGATGCGCAGCAGGTTGTCCTCCAGCGACAGGTAGAAGCGCGAGGAACCCGGGTCGCCCTGGCGGCCGGAGCGGCCACGCAGCTGGTTGTCGATGCGGCGCGACTCGTGGCGCTCGGTGCCGATGATGTGCAGGCCGCCGGCGGCCAGCACCTGCTCGTGCAGCTTCTTCCAGTCGGCCTTGACGCGGGCGCGGTCGACCTCGGTGGCTTCCGCCGGCAGCGCGGACAGCGCCGCCTCCAGGCTGCCGCCGAGCACGATGTCGGTGCCGCGGCCGGCCATGTTGGTGGCGATCGTGATGACGCCCGGCCGCCCGGCCTGCGCGATGATCTCGGCCTCTTTCTGGTGCTGCTTCGCATTGAGCACCTGGTGCGGCAGCTTCGCCTTCTGCAGCAGGCCCGAGATGAGTTCGGAGTTCTCGATCGAGGTGGTGCCCACCAGCACCGGCTGCCCACGCTCATGGCAGCTGCGGATGTCCTCGATCACCGCGTTGTACTTCTCGCGGTCGGTTTTGTAGACGAGGTCGAGCTCGTCCTTGCGCGCCGTCGGCTTGTTCGGCGGCACGATCACCGTTTCGAGGTTGTAGATCTGCTGGAACTCGTAGGCTTCGGTGTCGGCGGTGCCCGTCATGCCGCCGAGCTTGCCGTACATGCGGAAGTAGT
>Ga0207678_10004445_pt1 | contig 12611 bp, 11 predicted proteins | sample KBSC63metaG_FD_184319 | JGI IMG/M metagenome (GOLD analysis project Ga0207678, IMG submission 184319) | Corn rhizosphere microbial communities from Kellogg Biological Station, Michigan, USA - KBS C6-3 metaG (SPAdes) (version 2) | ecosystem: Host-associated > Plants > Roots > Rhizosphere > Soil ... | reverse complement strand
GCTGCACTTCCTGACCGCCGGCGACGACCCGCACGCGATCGTCCGCGCCCTCGCCGGCCCCCTGGTGCCCGGCAGCGCGATCGCCGTCTCGCACATCACGGCGGACGCTACCGACCCGGCGCGCAGCCAGGCCGCGCAGCAGGTTTACCAGGGCGCGTCAGCCCCGGCGGTGCCCCGCCCGCTCGCCGAGATCGAGCGGTTCTTCACCGGGCTCACCCTGCTCCCGCCGGGCGTGGCCGACATCCGCGCATGGGGACTCCGGAAACCGGGGCCCGGCGCGGCGCTCACCTTCTACGGTGGCGTTGCGCTCGTGCCGGGCGAGGAAAGGCAGCGTCTGTGAGCGAACAGGAACCGCGGCCAGTCCGGGTCCGGGCGCTCAGATTCGCGCTGCTGGGGAACGGGCGGCAGGCCCGGTGACCACGGGCCTGACCTGTTAGACGTCCGGGGGCGGGCGGCGGATGCCGCCCCGGACACCGCCCCAACTGGAGGGCAGACCTGTTGGCGTGGGCACGGAGGGCCGGGCATTGCCCGGCCCTCCTTTTTGTTTTAGCCCCTCTGCACGCGGACGTAGAACTCGGTTCCGTCCGCCGTCGTGACGACGAGGCCCTCATCCATGGTCATCACGCCCCTGTCGTCGTACAACGCGACCCGGTTGATCTGGCCGGGGTTCTCCTCCTCGTACTACGGCAGGTCGTACCTCAAAGGGGTCCGGCTGACCATCACAGACGGGCAGGTCCGCATCGAGGCTGTCCCCGACGGCGCGACAGCAGCGCACCGCGTCATCCCGGCGCTGCTGACCGGCGACGAGATGACCGTCTGGTTCAACGCCGGCTACCTGGCGCAGATGGCCTCCGTTCACAAGGGCAGCATCCGCCTATCGCTGATCAGCCCGCTTAAGCCAGCCCTGATCACGCCCGCCGCTGGCATCGGGTACCGGGCGATCCTCGTGCCGCTCCGCGAACCCGAAGAAGCCACGCCGAAGCCCGACCCCAAAGTCCGAGCCCGCGGGCGACGAGACCGCGAAGGACGCAGCATGAGCGAGAACGCCGAGGTGCTCGTCCCAGGGCGAGGCTTCGTTCACCTGTCTGAGCGCGATGTGACCTGATGTGTTCTGTGCGTTTGCCAGGGTATGAAGATGCGCCAAGCGGCGGTCGGCGGGGGCTGACCGAAGCGCCGGTATCGCGGCGCAGTTGGGGGGTCTGAACATGAGCACGATGCCAGAGGGGGACGGGGCTGGCCGGCAGGGCCAGCACGGCACTCATCCCGGAGCGCCGGCGCAGGCCGGCGTTCCCAGCCAGGAGCGGTACAGCGGCACGTCCCACGGGCCTCTCCCCGCGCAGCCGCGCGACTCGGAGCCGAGCGGTTATCCGGGACGGGCGACTCCGCTAGGAAGGCCCGAGGTCCACGTGACGGGGCGCCGGGTCGTGCAGTACCTGATCGACGCGTTCCTCGTGAGCCTCATCCCTGGACTTGTATCGATACCATTCGATCGCAGCGACAGCACGTTCATCCACGTTCTCGGCGGGATCATCACCTTCGCCATCTTCGTGCTGATCGGGTTCCTGTACTGGGTCATGTTCGCGCACAGCAGGCACGGACAGACACTGGGCATGATGCTGCTCCACCTGCGTGTCATCAGCAAGGGAGGCGGCCCGGCGAACATGGCGCAGCTGACCATCCGCTGGGTCTGCCTGATCTTCGACGCCATTCCGTACACATGGCCGTTCACGGGATTGCTCGGCTTCATCGTCATCCTGTGCTCGCGAGACCGGCAGCGGATCGGTGACCACCTAGCCAGGACTTTGGTGATCGCTACCGACAAGACGGCGGGCAGCCCTCGGTATGCGGATGCAGGGACTCGGTACTCGGGAACCGCGCAGCAGCCGCCACCGCAGTACGGCCAGCCTGGCACGCAGCAGGGCGAACCAGGGGCAGGGTCCAGTTAGCTCCACCCCTCCTTGGCGACCGTGGCCAGCACGTCGTAGGTGGCGACCACGGTGCCGTCCTGGTTGGCGATCTCCGCGTCCCGCGTCCAGGTCCGCGACTACAACCGTCCGCAACGTCCGCTAGCCACCCGTTGAGGCCCCGGCGAAACGCTAAGGCCCGCCGCTCTCGATGGAGGGCGGCGGGCCTCTTTGCGTTCCAGCTGAAAACCTCGAGGTTTTCGGCTGGATGCGTAGGGTTCGGTTGTCTCTACAGTGCCGGGCGCGGGTCGGCTGGAGGGACACACCGAGGACACACAGGCACAGTAGGGTCGCGAGATATGCGGCATCAGACAGTAGAGTCCAGTTCTGCGCAGTGTAGAAAAGTGCAGGAAGAGACCGAACGGGCCGCCGCGTTCCGCGAAAGGCTAGGTCTGCCGGGTCTCATCGACGTCCACACTCACTTCATGCCGGAGCGGCTGCTCGCAGCGGTCCAGGCGTACTTCGACGCCGCCGGGCCGCTGATCGGCCGGCCGTGGCCGATCGTCTACCGGGAGGACGAGCAGGCGCGGGTGGCGGCGCTGCGCGCCTTCGGGGTCAGCGCGTTCACGGCCATGCTGTACCCGCACAAGCCCGGCATGGCCAGGTCGCTCAACGACTGGGCGGCGGGCTTCGCTGCCCGGACCCCGGAGTGCCTGCACACCGCGACGTTCTTCGCCGAGCCCGCTGCCGCCGATGACGTGCGCCGCGCCCTTGAGCAGGGCGCGCGCGTCTTCAAGTGCCACCTGCAGGTCGGCGACTTCGACCCGAACGACCCGCTGCTCGACGAGGCATGGGGCCTGCTCGCGGAGGCCGGCGTCCCGGTCGTGACGCACTGCGGCTCTGGCCCGGTGCCCGGCAGGTACACAGGGCCTGGCCCGGTCACCGCGCTCCTGGCCCGTCACCCCCGGCTGCGGCTCGTCGTCGCGCACCTGGGCATGCCGGAGTACGCGGAGTTCCTCGGCCTCGCCGAGCGCCACGGCAGCGTCCTGCTCGACACGACGCTCGCGTTCACCCCGTTCGTCGAGGGCGGCTTGGCCCCGTTCCCCGCGGCCGAACTGCCGCGGCTGCGCGATCTCGGCGACCGCGTCCTCTTCGGCACCGACTTTCCCAACATCCCGCATCCGTACCCGGACGCCCTCGAGTCGCTGGAACGGGCCGGGCTTGGCGCGGCCTGGCTGCGCGCCGTCTGCCACGACAACGCCGCGCGCCTCTTCGGCCGCTAGCCGCCGGGTGCCGCCGCTCGCGGCGCCGCCGCTCCGGGTGCAGCCGCCGCGGACACGCAGCGTGACCGGCGCGGCGAGGTAGCGGCGGGGCCGGCCCAGTGCCAGGCCCGCCTGCCCGGTGCCGGGCAGCGGCCGGGGTGACGCCGCGCCGTTATGTCAGGAGTTGTCCGCATATAGCGATGCGAGCACTCGCCCCCGCAGCCGCACACCATATAGGTAACCAGTGTAGGTAGTGTTACCGATGTGCGACAGAGAGTCACCAGTGACTCTAGGACAGGAGTGATTCGGGGGTCTGCGCAATGGTTGTTACCCAGCTGCCAGCCCAGCGTGCCGCACTAAAGGCAGAACGGCGCGACTGGTGGCGATCAGCCGCCTGCCGGGAGGCTGATCCGGAGCTGTTCTTTCCCGTCGCCCCGCAAGGGCCGGGGGCCGGCGAGATAGCCAGGGCAAAGGCGGTCTGCGCCGGCTGCCAGGTGCGTCGCGAGTGCCTGCAGTACGCGCTGGCGACGCGCCAGCTGCACGGGGTGTGGGGCGGGACAACCGAGGACGAGCGCCGGCTCCACGTGCGCCGGGAGAACGAGCGGACGGGAGGAAGGGGAGCCAGCATCCATTCCGTCCGGCCCTGATCTCACAGGGGCCTCCCCGGCGGCGGCGCGGAGGACGCAGCCGCCGGGGAGGGAGCGAACCTTTCACCGGGCGAAGACGCCAGAACGGGGAAGGTTCGCCAACGCGGCGGCTGATGTGGGGGCACAGCCGCCGCAAGGGGGAGGAGCCCTTTTCGTCCTATGTGCCTGGTTCCCTGGACCGCGGGAACCGCAGGGGCGGGACGAGGAAGGCTCGCGCGGGCAGCAGACCGGGGGACCGCTGCCCGGACCGGTCGCGGCCGCGACGGTGGGGGACCGTCGCGGCCGACGGCCACGGCACAGGGGCACAGCGGCGGTGGCAGCACACGGGCCGTCGGCAGTGGTTTGGGGGCCACTGCTGACGGCCCGCTGGCGTCTCCTGGCCAGGGCACCGTCCCGGCGCCCTGGCCAGGCGCTTTCCGGCGGCGCGCACGGGACTGAGGGCCGCGCGCCCGACGGCCGGGTTCCCGGCCTGACCCGCCTGCCTTACAGGTCTAAATCGCGACGATACAGACGGCCGTCAGCTACCAGCCGGCAACCCTCCGTTCACCCTTCCTGGCGAAGATGACGACTTGTCTAGCCAAGATGACGTTCGCCTCGAGTTACCCGGGGGCGGCATGGGAGGGTTTACTTTGCGCGCATCAAAGGCGATCGTGGCCTTCGCCGCCGCGATCGGGTCGATTTTGCTCGCTGCCGGCTGCGGCAGCTCAGGTTCCCCGAGCAGCACCCCGGCCGCCGCGGCCAGCTCCTCGTCCGCCGCCGCGGGCAGTAGCAGCTCCGCCGCCGCGACAGACTGGTCCACCGCCACCTCCGCCGCCCAGGGCGGCGGCATGGACGCGCTCATCGCCGCGGCCAAGCAAGAAGGCCAGCTCAACGTGATCACGCTGCCCGACGACTGGGCGAACTACGGCACGATCATGAAGGACTTCACGGCCAGGTACGGGATCAAGATCACCGACGAGAACCCGGACGGCACCAGCCAGGACGAGCTGAACGCCATCAACCAGACCAAGGGCCAGGGCCGCGCGCCCGACGTCGTGGACGCGGGCACGGCCTTCGCGGCCAAGGGCCAGGCCGAAGGCGTCTGGGCGCCGTACGAGGTGGCGACCTGGAACGACATCCCCGCCAGCTCGAAGGACCCGAACGGCCTCTACTACGCCGACTACGGCGGCTACGTGGCCATCGGCTACGACTCCTCCAAGGTGAAGACGCCGCCGACCTCGTTCAAGAGCCTGCTCAGCCCCGCGTACAAGAACATGGTCGCGCTGAACGGCAGCCCGGCCCAGGCCGGCGCCGCGTTCGCGGGCGTCTACGCCGCGGCCCTGGCGAACGGCGGGTCGTTCGGCAACATAGCCCCGGGCATCTCCTACTTCAGGCAGCTGAAGCAGGCCGGGAACTTCGTCCCGGTCACCGGCAGCGCCTCGACGATGGAAAGCGGCCAGACGCCGGTCCTCATCTGGTGGGACTACCTGCTGGCCTCCGAGGTCGGCGCCAAGTACAAGAACCTCAAGATCGTCATCCCGTCGGACGCGAACTACGCGGCCTACTACGACCAGGCGCTCAGCAAGTACGCGCCGCACCCCGCCGCCGCCCGGCTGTGGGAGGAGTACCTGTACTCCACCGAGGGCCAGAACCTGTTCCTCGAGGGCGGCACCCGGCCGATCGAGCTGCCTTCCCTGGTGAGCGCGGGCACGGAGGACAAGGCGGCGTACGCCGCGCTGCCCCCGGCGCCGGCCGGGGGGATCACCTTCCCGAGCATCGCCCAGCAGAACACGGCGGAGAACGTCGTCGCGCAGCAGTGGCCGAGCGTCTCGGGCTGACCAGTGCCGCAACCGTCCGAAACGGTCACGGCCCCGGGGTCCCTCGCGGACCCAGGGGCTGGCCGCATTCCGTCCCGGCGCGGGAACAGCCCCGCCCGGGCGGCCGTCAAGGCGGCCGCCCGGTACGCCGGCATCCTGCCGTTCACCGCCTACGTGGTGCTCGGCCTCATCATCCCCATGATCGCGGTCGCGGTCGGCGCGTTCCAGGACCCGGGCACCGGCGCCTGGACGACGAAGAACATCGGCCTCGCCACGCACGGCGCCTACCTGACCGGCTTCAGGGAATCCATCGTCTTGTCGGTGCTCGCCGCGGTGCTCCCCGCCGTCTTCGGGCTGCTGATCGCCTACGCGATCTACACCGCGCCGGGCCGCGGCGGCGCGGCGCTGCGCCAGGTGACGATCACCGCCTCCGGCGTGTTCGCCAACTTCGGCGGGGTCCCGCTCGCGTTCCTGTTCATCACCACCCTCGGGTCGAGCGGCATCGAGACCCAGTGGCTGAAGAACCTCGGGTGGGACATCTACGGCAGCGGGTTCAACCTCTACAGCGTCACCGGCATCGTCGTGGTGTACATGTACTTCCAGATCCCGCTCATGGTGCTGGTCATCTTGCCGGCGCTGGAGGGGCTCAAGCCCGCGTGGCGGGAGGCGGCCGAGAGCCTCGGCGCCCGGTCGGCGAGCTACTGGCGGCACGTCGGCGGCCCGGTGCTGCTGCCCGCGGTGCTCGGCGCCGCGCTGCTGCTGTTCGGCTTCGGGCTGTCGGCCTACGCGACCGCGCAGGCGCTGACGAGCGGGACCATCCCGCTCACGCCGATCCAGATCGGCAGTTTCCTGTCCGGCAACGTGATCGCCGGGCAGGGCAACGTGGGCAAGGCGCTCGGCCTCGGGATGGTCGTGATCATCGCGGTGGTCATGGTGTTCTACATCCTGCTGCAGCGGAGGGCGGCGAAATGGCTGCGCTAACCCGGGCCGTCGGGCCGGAGGCCAAGGCGCCGCCGCAGCCGAAGCGCCCCGGCCGCCCGCGGCCCGGGTGGCGGTGGGTGATCCTGCTGGTCACCGCCGTGTACTTCCTGCTCCCGCTGTGGGGCGCGCTGCGGTTCAGCGGCATCTCCGCGTTCGGCAGCGTGATCAGCGAGGACGGCTTCGGCTCCTCGCTGTGGCTGTCGGTGCGGCTCGCGATCGTCACCACGGCGATCACCCTGATGCTCATGGTGCCGACCACGGTCTACGTTCACCTGCGGCTCCCGAAGCTCCGCCGGGTGCTCGACAGCATCACGATCCTCCCGGTCGTAATCCCGCCGGTCGTGCTGATCATCGGCGTGCTGCAGATCACGAAGCCGGCACCGGCCTCCAGGAGAGCCCGTACCTGCTCTCCCTGGAGTACGTCATCCTGGCGATGCCGTTCGCCTACCGGTCGGTCGACGCCGGCCTGCGGGCCCTCGACCTGAAGACGCTGACCGAGGCGTCCAGCTCGCTCGGGGCCGGCCGGGTGGTCACGCTGTGGCGGATCATCCTGCCGAACCTGACGACGGCCCTGCTGTCGGCGACCGTGCTGACGGTGGCGCTCGTGCTCGGCGAGTACACCATGGCGACCCTCGACCTGACCCAGACGTTCCCCGTCTGGATCGTCGTCAACGACCAGGTGAGCGCGCAGGTGTCGGTCGCGTCCTCGCTGCTCGCCCTGTTCGTGACGTGGCTCGTCCTGATGCTGATCACCCTGCTCGGCACCCGCCAGGCCCGCCGCCGCGGCGGCGGCGAGGTGGCGCTGTTCACTGCGGCCGCACCCCAGACGATAGGAAACTGATGGCCGCTAACGAGATCGCGGGCAAGGAAACAGCGCCCGCCGTGACCGGCGCCAGCGAGACCGCGGCGACGGCCGTCATCGGCGTGGCCGGGGCCGGCCCGGCGGACGCCCGCGGCGGGACCAGCGTGTCGCTGCGCGGCCTCACCCGCGTATTCGGCCAGGCCAGGGCGCTGGACCAGATGTCCCTGGAGATCGCGGCGGGGGAGCTCGTCGCCCTGCTCGGCCCGTCCGGCTGCGGCAAGACGACCGCGCTGCGGATCGTCGCCGGCTTCGAGTACGCCGACGCCGGCGAGGTGCTGATCGACGGCAAGGACATCTCTGGCGTGCCAGCGGCAAAGCGGGACATGGGGATGGTCTTCCAGTCCTACTCCCTGTTCCCGAACATGAACGCCCTGGACAACGTCGCTTTCGGGCTGCGGATGCGCAAGGTCGGCGGCAGCGCCCGCCGCAAGCGCGCCGGCGAGCTGCTGGAGATGGTCGGCCTGTCCGCCCAGGCCGGGCAGTACCCGCACCAGCTGTCCGGCGGCCAGCAGCAGCGCGTCGCCCTCGCCCGCGCCCTGGCGATCGAGCCGCGCGTGCTGCTGCTCGACGAGCCGCTGTCGGCCCTCGACGCGAAGGTCAGGCAGCAGCTCCGCGAGCAGATCCGCAGCCTGCAGCAGCGGCTCGGCACCACCACCCTGTTCGTCACCCACGACCAGGAGGAGGCGCTGTCCATGTCCGACCGGGTCGGCGTCATGCGCGCCGGCCGCCTTGAGCAGGTCGCCGAGCCCGCCCGGCTGTACGCCCGGCCGGCGACCGCGTTCGTCGCCGAGTTCGTCGGCACGATGAACCGCCTGCCCGCAGAACTCGGCGGCGGCGGCACGGCCGTGACCGCCCTCGGCGTCACCGTCCCCGTGCAGGAAGGCGGCCCGTCCTCCGGCCCGGTCGACGCGCTCGTCCGCCCGGAGAACCTCACGGTCGCCGCCGCCGAGGGGGGCAACGGCATCGTCAGCGGCCGCGCCTTCCTCGGCGCGGTCACCCGCGTCGCGGTCCTGCTGTCCGGGGACACGGAGGTGTCCGTCGACGTCCCGTCGCCAGCGGCCCCCGCCATGTCACCCGGCACCGCCGTCCAGGTGGGCCTGCCCGGCACCCCGGTCCTAGTCGCCCCCCGCAAGGCCTGAGCCCAGTTGGTCCGGCCCGGCGGGACGCACCGCTTCCCGCCGGGCCGGACCAGTTCCCTGCTGCCTGTCCTAACCCCCGACCCCGCATCCCGCGCCGCGACATGCCGGAAATTTCATGATTTCGCCTGCGTCGCTTAACGTGTGAGTTTTTCGCAGCCTGAAGATTTTTATTCCGATGAAGAGAAAACGCGTGTAGCGCGCACTTTGTTTACATCCGAACAAAAATCTTCACTCTGATCCCGGCGCGGGGACAGACGCCAAAGATAACAGCAACAAGCGCCCCGCGCCTGCCCGTGGCGCGCCCCCGGGCGCTGCCTCTGCGCGCCCGCGCCTTGGGCCCTGTGCTCGCTGCGTTGGCCTGGTCGGCTAACTGGCGTCGTCGAGGTTCCACCAGGTGCCTGGTTGCCACTCCAAGCCGGACCACATCTCGCGGGCGGGGGCGAACGGGTCCTTTTCCAGGCGCGGGCCGTCTTCCGCGAAGATCATTGCGGCGCGCCCGGCTGGCTCGTAGCGTGGCCAGCCGGGGTCGCCGGCCGTCGCGAACGCGCCCCAGGCGTCGTGCAGGGCGGCGGACAGGCCCGCGCCGCCCTGCCAGATGCCCCCGCCGTCCGCGCCGTGCGCGCCGTGGAGCAGGGGAGCGTACTGGGCGAAGTCAGGGTCGGGGTCGTCTTCCATGCCGGTGTAGGGGCCGTCGTACCGGGAGCGCCAGACCGGGCCGTGCGCGGCGTGGGCGTCGGCGAGCCGCTCGGTGCGGACCACGTACCGCTCGTCGGTCATCACCGTCACCCCGCGCAGCGTGGTCGCGTCCAGTTCCGGGTGGGCGGCCGCGTAGCCGGCCAGCATCGCTGCCGCCCGCTCCTGGCCGAAGTACCTAGCCAGGACCCGGTCCGCCTGCGCCGCGGCCCTGGGGTCCATCAGCTGGTACAGCGCGGTCTCCCGCGCGCAGGTCTGCAGCAGCAGCGGGATCCCGGCTGCCGCGCCGCCGGCGATCGCGTCCAGCGGGGGCTGGGTGAGCGCGGTCCCGTCGACGGACGCCCGCCAGATCCAGGTGGACAGCGGCGGCGCCGCCGTGGCGCGCTGCGCGGCGAGGATGTCGGCCGCGGGCACGGCCCTGATCCGTTCCGCTGTGGTGCCGAGCGCGCGCAGGAACCGTTCTGTGAGGTCGCTGGCCTGCGCCGCGTCCTTGACGTGGTCTCCGCCGCTCGACTGCGCTGCCCGCCTGATCATGCCTTTGGTGAGCGGCGAGGCGAGCAGGTTGGTGACCGACTTGCCGCCTGCCGACAGCCCGTAGACGGTGACCTGGTCCGGGTCGCCGCCGAACGCCGCGATGTTCTCTCTGGTCCAGCGCAGCGCCGCGACCTGGTCGTGCAGGCCGAGTGCCCCGGTCGGCCGCTCCCCGGGGACGTCGAGGAAGCCGAGCGCCCCGAGCCGGTAGTTGAACGTCACGATGACCAGGCCGTGGCTCTTCGCGAACGCAGCGCCGTCGCCCGCCGCGTCGGGCCCGTGCCCCATCTCGAAACCGCCGCCGTGGATCCACAGCAGCACCGGCCGGCCCACGGCACCCGCCGGGGCGGTCACGTTCAGGTACAGGCAGTCCTCGGCCATCAGGGGCAGCGGCACCTGGGGCGCCTCGACCAGGTCCGGCTGGAGCGACCGGTTCCCGTACTCCAGGGCGTCCCTGACACCAGCCCAGGAAGCCGGCGGCTGCGGCGGGCGGAGCCGCAGGTCGCCGACGGGCGGCGCCGCGTAGGGGAGGCCCCGCCACGCGAGCACGCCGTCGGCGATCTCCGCGCCCCGCACCTTTCCGTAGGCGGTCTCGATGATGGGCATACATCCTCCAGGGCGGTCACTGTCTCCGGCATGGCCATGAAACCTCCGCCAGCCGGGCGTGTCCAGCGTGATCACGACGCCCGAGCTATCCCGGTGCGGCCGCGCGGCTGGGCGCGGCACGGGACGCGCGACAGCCGGCGCCCTCCCGCCTGGGGATTCCCGGGCCCCGGGGTGGAATCACCCCGGGGCCGCCGTACACCGGATAACAGCAAGTGACGGCGCAGCCGTCAGCCCCGCGGCGCGCGCTGCCTGCCGCTTCGCGGTAGCCGGGCGGGAGTCACTGTCCGTTTACCTGTGGCCCGTACCATCGGGGCGGAGACGGATGCTTCACAACCCGGGAGCGGGCATGTCCACGATCGTGTCGCCGGCGGGCCGGCTGGCCGAGCTGTTCGCGTCCGAAGGCGCCGGGGAGTACCTCGGGGGACCGGTCACGGTCGCGCAGCACCTGCTGCAGGCGGGGGCACTGGCCGCCGCCGGGGGTGCGCCGCCCGCCCTCGTCGCCGCCGCGCTGCTGCTGTCCCCGGCTTCGACGCATACCGGCCCCTGCTGGAGGGCCTCCTGCTGGCCGGGTGACGCGAGCACGCTCCTGGCCTCCCAATGGCGGCCCGCCACTAGGCTCGGCTGCAGTGGGAAGGGACACGGCGGGTGCGGCCGTGCGGGATAGGCGGCCGTGCGGGAAGACCGGGCATGCGGGAAGACCGGGCGTTCAGGGGGACTGGGATCGTCTCAGGGCACCCTGGGACTATCCGGGTGCTGCCGCCTGATAGCGTGCATGTTCCGACACAATGACCCGCTTTCGCGCGTCGACTGCGGGGGGCCTCCGGCCGTGCTTACGGTGCTGGCCAGCCGAACCAGGACTAGACGGAAAACGGCGGAAACCACACATTATGCGGGCGCACTGGCGGCGGTGGCTGGCGGGGATCCTCGGCCTGCTCGCGGTACTCCTCTGCTGCACGGTGATCGCGGCGCCGCGGGCGGGCGGCGGCACGCCCGACGAGCCCGCCCAGCTCACGGTCAACCTGGGCAGCGACCCCATGGCCGTGCCGGCCGGGCAGGGCATCTGGTTCTCCTGGGCGGCGCACGACGCGCGCCAGGGGGAGACCCAGCACGGCTACCAGCTGCGGGTGGCCGACAGCCCGGCGCATTTGCATGACGGCAAGGCGGTCTGGGACACGGGCACGGTGGCGACCAGTTCTCCCGGCGCCGCCTACACCGGGCCGGCGCTCGCCGCGGGCACCCGCTACTGGTGGACGGTGCGCACCTTCGACGACCAGGGCCGCACGAGCGCGTGGGCCGCGGCGGCGCAGTTCGGCACGGCGCTCGGCCCGGCCTGGGACGTCCTGCCGGTCTGGGCGGGCCGCGCCCCCGGCACGCAGCCCAGCGGCTGGGCGTTCCTGCGCGGCAGCGTGCAGATCAAGCACAAGCCGGTCATCGCTGCGACCGTCTACGCGGCCGCAGGGTCCACCGAGCCCGCCCGCCAGTACGTGTTCCGCCTGTCGCTCAACGGCACGGTCCTCGGCGTCGGCCCGGTCCGCCCGCCCAACCCGCAGACGCAGAACGAGTACAGCGCCTGGGACGTGACGAAAGCGATCAAGGGAGGCACGGACACGTTCGGCGCGCTCGCCTACACGCCCTCTAACCGGCGCTTCCAGCTTGAGCTTGTCGTCGAGTACGCCGACGGGCAGCGCCAGGTGTGGGGAACGGGGAAAGACTGGCAGGCCATGGACGGCGGCGCCGCCTACCCGGCGGCGGGCAGCATCAGCCAGCTGTACTACAACGCGCCCGTCGAGAACCTCGATGCCGAGCACTACCCGTTCGGCTTCGACACCCCTGGCTTCCGGCCGACCGCGGCGGCCGGCTGGCGCACGGTCGTGCGGGCCGCGCCACTGCCCGGCCTGACCCCCACCCCGGCGGCCAACCTGCAGCTGACGGCGCACAAGCCGGTGAAGGTCACCGCGCTCGGGTCCGGCAGGTACCTGCTCGACTTCGGCGTCACCCAGGTGGGCGGGCTCCGCCTGACCCTCGACGGCACCGCCGGGCAGCGGGTCCGCATCCAGTCCGGCGAGGTCCTGTCCGGCCCGGGCAGCGTCCAGTACAAGCTGAGCGCCGGCCCCGTCTACGACGACACGTGGACGCTGCGCGCCGGGCGGCAGACCCTGCAGTACTGGGGGTACCGGGTCTTCCGCTACG
>Ga0207678_10004444_pt1 | contig 12612 bp, 14 predicted proteins | sample KBSC63metaG_FD_184319 | JGI IMG/M metagenome (GOLD analysis project Ga0207678, IMG submission 184319) | Corn rhizosphere microbial communities from Kellogg Biological Station, Michigan, USA - KBS C6-3 metaG (SPAdes) (version 2) | ecosystem: Host-associated > Plants > Roots > Rhizosphere > Soil ... | reverse complement strand
GACTTGCCCCCCGCCGATCCGGGGCGGGAGGAGCGCCAGATTGCCCGCCTGCGCCAGTTGGCCACCGATGCCAATCTGGATCCCGACTTTACCGAGAAATTCCTGCGCTTCATCATCGATGAGGTGATCCGGCATCATGAAAGGCTGCGGGAAGCCCAGGGCTGAATGCCCTCCCTACGGGCAGCGTCGTGACGGCGGCTGTCAATCCCGCTTAAATATGGTCATCGCCAGCACGGTCATGGCCTCGCTCGCGGTGGCGATGACCTTGTCAGCCTGGGGCGCCCAATAGGGGCTGTGCAGCGAGGGCAGGCTGATCGCGCCGGTCCTGGCCTTCTCCATCTGCTCGGCCGGCACGCCGCCGACCCAGAAGATGAAGCTCTCGATGCTCTTGTCCGCGCGGTAATAGCGGCCAAAGTCCTCGCCAGCCATGGAGGCTTTGGTCTCGCCGACCGTTCCCGCGGGAAAATGGGCCTTCAGCACATCCGCCATGCGGTTGGCGAAAGCGGGGGGATTGTAGGTGGAAGGGGTGAATTCGTCCTTCACGGAGATGACCGGCATCCTGTCGTCCGGCACGCCGGCCGCGATCGCTTCCCCCTTCGCGATGCGTTCTATGCCCCGGATCAGCTTTTCCCGCGTTTCGTCCGAATAGCTGCGCACGGTGAGCAGCATCTTCGCCTCGTCGGGGATGATATTATGCTTGGTGCCGCCCATGAAGCTGCCGACGGTGACGACGGCCGGGTCGAACGGGTCCTGCTCCCGGCTGACCAGCGTTTGCAGGGAGGTAACGATCCGCGCGCCCAGCACGATCGGATCGCGCGTCGTCTGCGGATAGGCGCCATGGCCCCCCGAACCCCGCACCAGCAGGTCGATGCTGTCCACATTGGCGAGCGCAAAGCCCGGCGTATAGCCGATCTTCCCTGCCTCCAGATTGGCCGCGTCATGAAAGGCGATGGCATGGGTCGGGCGCGGGAAACGGGTGTAGAGACCATCCTCCAGCATCAGCCGGGCGCCGCGTCCCACTTCTTCGGCAGGCTGGAGGATCATCACCAACGTGCCCTTCCACTCCTCCTTCATGGAGGAGAGCAGCCGGGCGGTTTCGATGAAGGCGGTCATGTGCGTGTCATGGCCGCAGGCGTGCATCACGCCGGTCTCGGTCCCGTCGCCGGTCTTGGCCCTGACCTTGGAGGCGAACTCCAGACCCGTCTGTTCGGTAACGGGCAGGGCGTCCATGTCGGCGCGGATCAGCAGCACGGGGCCGGATCCGTTCTTCAGCACGGCGACAACCCCCGTGCCGCCAACTTTTTCGGTGACGGCGAACTTCATCGCTTTCAGCCGCCGGGCGAGCTTGGCGGCGGTGGCGCTTTCTTGTTCCGACAGTTCGGGATTGGCGTGCAGGTCATGATAGAGCGTCATCAGCCCGTCCATGTCCTTCGCGATGGTCGCGGCGATGACATTGGGCGGCGTTGCCACCTCGGCGGGTGCGCCGGGAGGCTGGGCATGGGCAATGGAAATAAGGCTGGCGGCGGCCATGATGGCCGTCAACGCATGACGCATTGATGGGTCTCCCTGATGGTGGGGGGACCATAGGGGCAATTTGTCGGTGTTTTAAGAGCGATTATCTCGTCGGTCGACTCTGCAGCCAGAAAAGACTGGAGCCGCCCTCAGTGCTCATCGTCGCTGGAGTGCAGCGTCATGGGGGCTGGTCCTTCGAGCTGCCGCTCGTCTTCCCTGGCCGATGCGATCCTGTGCCAGCCTTGCGCATCCGCTCCGGAAAGTGCGGCCTGAGGGGGAATATCGGCAGGGCAGAATTCGCGGAAGGCGCCCAGCATGGCCGATGCGGGCGTCACGATGGTGGATGCCGTCAACGCGATGGACAGCAACAGCATGACGCCCCTTCCTTTCGCGTAGAGCACGCTGCGTTAAATCGGACGCAGGACGCATGCTCCAGTTTTTTGTTTTCGCATCGTTTCAAGCGTAAAACCGGTTCCCACTTTTGCGCACGGTGCTCTAGCCCTACTGCGCGGTCCAGCCGCCGTCGATGCTCATATTGGCGCCGGTGATATTGGCGGCGGCATCGCTGCACAGATAGAGCGCCATGGACGCCACCTGATCGACCGTGACGAACTGCTTCGTCGGCTGCCCCGCCAGCAGCACGTCGTTCATCACCTGCTCCCGCGTCATGTTGCGCGCCTTCATCGTGTCGGGAATCTGGTTCTCCACCAGCGGCGTCCATACATAGCCGGGCGAAATGCAGTTCGCCGTGATGCCGAAGGTCGCCAGTTCCAGGGCCAGCGTCTTGGTGAAGCCCGCCAATCCGTGCTTCGCCGTCACATAGGCGCTCTTGAAGGGGGAGGCGGTGAGTGAATGCGCCGAGGCCGTCTGGATGATCCGCCCCCACTTCTTTTCCTTCATATAGGGAATGGCGAGGCGGGAGGTGTGGAATGCGCTGTTGAGATTGAGCGCGATGATGAGGTTCCATTTGTCGACCGGGAAATCCTCGACCGGCGCGACATGCTGCATCCCGGCATTGTTGATGAGGATATCGACGCCGCCGAAAGTGTCGGCGGCTTCCTTCATCATCGCCTCGATCTGCCCGGTGTCGGTGAGGTCATGGCCGCTGTAGAGCGCCTTTGCTCCGCTCAACGCCTCCAGCCCGACGCGTTCCTTCTCGATGGCGTCCGCGTCTCCGAAACCGTTGATGACGACATTCGCGCCTTGGCCGGCAAGCAGCTTGGCATAAGCGAGACCGATGCCGGAGGTCGACCCGGTGATGAGGGCAGTCTTGCCCGACAGGAACTGGCCGGATTGGGAATTGCTCATGCCTGCTTCTCCTTGAGATGGTCGGGTGCGTCGAGGTCGAAGCTGGAGCTCTTCCCATTGACGATGTTGCGGGCGATGAGGTCGCCCTTGTGCATCACTTCCTCCACCGCGTCGCGGCCCTGGGACCAGTGATCGAGCATGGTGGCGCGGGAAAATTCGAAGTCGCGCGCGCCGCTTTCCCAGGCGCGACTGCGATAGATGAGATGGACGATGTTGACCGATCCGGTGTCCAGCAACTGCCGCAACCTTTGGGCATCGGTATCGTCCTGCAATTCGGGCGGCAGCTTTTCGAGCAGCGCGCGGATCGCCTTATGCTCCTTGCGCAACCGCAGATACTGGTCGGTCACCTGACGGGTACGGCTGGAATATTGAATGTCCTTGGTGCGGGAATAGACGTCGGTCATCTGGCGCGGCATCGGCCCTTCGGCAGGGAAGAGATCGACCTGGAACACCAGCATGTCCTCGCTCTGGTGGTCCAGCACATGGGCAAGCGGGGTGTTGGACACGATGCCGCCGTCCCAATACCAGCGGCCGTCGATCTCGATCGGCGGCAGGCCGGGGGGCAGCGCGCCCGACGCCATGATGTGGCGCGCGTCGATGCGGGTGTTGCCGCCCCGGCCGCGCGTGTCCCAATAGGCGAAATTGCCGCTTTCCACGTCCACCGCGCCCACCGACAGCCTGACCGGCCCGTCGTTCAGCAGGTCCCAGTCGACGCACGCGTCCAGCGTGTCCTTCAGCGGCGCGCTGTCGTAGAAGCTGATCGCGCCCGGCGTACCCTCCGGCATCAGCGGCGCGGGCCACAGGCGCGGGCGGAACATGCCCGGCACGCCGAAGGTCGCGACCGACCCGGCCGCCATCAGATGGGCGGCCTCCCGGATATGGTCGATCTCCGGCAGGACGACATTGGGCATCCCGCCTGAGACGGTCAGCCAGAATTTCTTGAGTCGGCCAAGGCGTTTATGCGGCGGATTGCCGGCGATGATGGCGGCGTTGACGGCGCCGATCGAAATGCCCGCAACCCAGCTGATGTCGATGCCCAGCTCGTCCAGCCGCTGATAAACCCCGGCCTGGAAGGATCCGAGCGCTCCGCCGCCCTGCAGCAGAAGGGCGACTTCGCGGGGAAGGGGCAGGGGCGTGTTAGCGCGCCGGCGCGGCTGGGATTCGGTATCGGCCATGTCGCAGCGCAATATAGAATAGTCGCTCGGCATTCCAACTGAATGTCTCGTTACAATCTCTTCATGGGGCGTCATGGCCCGCGCAACCCGCGCCGCATCGGGGGCGTTCCCACGCGTGACGGAATGGAATAGGCAGGCGAGGGAAAGAGAGGGACGAGATGCGGCTCGACGACGAACGGGAAAGCACCAATTTCGAGATCCAGGACGGGCGTGGCGGCCTGGGCGGTGGGCTGGGCGGCGGCCTGGGGCTGCTGCTGCCGCTGATCGGCAGCCGGTTCGGCTGCGGCGGAATCGTCGTGGTGCTGATCATAATGGCGGTCATGGGCGTCAATCCCCTGAGCCTGATGGGGGGCGGCGGCCAGATGCCGCAGGGTGGCGAGGTCTCTCGCGATTCCTCCAGGCTCAGCGACGTGCAGCACTGGTCCCTCAAGGTGCTGGGATCGACGGAGCGCGTTTGGGGATCGCTGTTCCAGCAGGCGGGTCAGCAATATCAGCCCACGGTCCTTTCCTTCTATTCCCAGAACGGTTCGTCGGGATGCGGCGCGGCGCAGAGCGCCATGGGCCCCTTCTACTGCCCCAATGACCGGAAAGTGTATCTCGACACCGACTTCTTCACCGAATTGCGGCAGCGCTTCGGCGCGCCCGGCGATTTCGCCCAGGCCTATGTGATCGCGCATGAGGTGGGTCATCATGTGCAGGATCTGGAAGGAACGCTGGGCGAGGTGAACCAGAAGCAGCGCGCCGTCAGCGAGGCACAGGGCAACGCGCTGCAGGTGCGGGTCGAATTGCAGGCCGACTGCTATGCGGGCGTGTGGGCCAAGCGCACTGGCCTGATGGAACCGGGCGATCTGGAAGAAGGGATGAAGGCGGCCCAGGCGATCGGCGACGACACGCTGCAAAAGGCGGCTGGCCGCCGTCCCGTTCCGGAGAGCTTCACCCATGGGACCAGCGAGCAGCGGATGACCTGGCTCCGCAAGGGATTGGATAGCGGTGACCCCGCGCAGTGCGACACATTCAAAGGCGCCTGAGGTCCGGAGATCTGAGTCCCGTCCTTATTTCGGCTATTTCGGCGCCTCACCCGACGACTGTACGCTTTGGATCGGCGCGGAGTTTGATGCGGGTGCGGCCGGCAGTCCGGCTCCGGGGGCGAGAAGGGGCCTGCCCGCTTCTGGCATGGGCTGGCCGAAGGAGAGATTTCCCGCGTCCGGCGCGGGCGGTGGCGGCGGAGACGGCATGGCTGCGGCCGGCGTCACGACTGGAGCCGGCGTCGGCATCATCACCGGAGCCGGGGTTGGCGCCATGGGTGACGGAACTGCTGTCTGCGGGGCTGACGGCACGATGCTCTGCACCGTCAGTACGACGATCGGGGCGGCGATCAGCGTCACCGCGGCAAAGGCCTTGTAGATCATGAGCGCGCGTCCTGCATTGTGCGCGCTACCCTAAACCGCCGAAGTAAATAAAATGCTAGAGCGATTTCCAGGCGACCGGAACCGATCGCTGGTCAAGAAATCGCGGAAAACAAGGAATCCAGAGCGGCGATCTGAATCAATCAGATCGAGACCCTAGTGCTGGTCCAGCTTCGCCAGCAGGTCGAGCATGTCGTCCGGCACCGTCCCACTGCTGGCGCGGAAGGTCGATCGCAACGCATTGCCCACCCCCTCATAGGGCTGCGGCACGCCGACGTTCAGGACGCGGCGGATCGCGCCTTCCTGAATCCGGGCTGACCGGCCGAAGGGTTTGCGTTGCATTTCCATGATCAAATAACTGCCAAGTCGTGCAAAAGTTTCTGGCGTTCGTCGCAGCGGCAAGCAATATCGGCTCCATTATGGGAGATTCATGGTGACGGACCGTTTGGCGGTCGCGACGAGGATCAGGGCGCATTCGCCCTTCCTCGCTCGGCAATGGGATCGTTTTCCGGATATTGCCGATCTGGTGGAGCGCGGGAATTTCGACGGCGCCTGGGCGGCCGCGCAGCAGGTGGCGGCGCCGGAGGATGGTATCGCCCGGTCGTTGAGGCGCAGGCGCGGGGCGGTGGCCCTGGTGACCGCCGCCGCGGATCTGGCGGGCGCCTGGGGACTGGACCGGGTGACGCGTACCCTGTCGGATTTTGCCGACCAGGCACTGGAGGAGGCCCTGGCCGCCGCCATGACTGAGCGCTATCCGGATGCGGAAAAGCGGGGTTTCGTGGTGCTGGCGCTCGGCAAGCATGGCAGCCGGGAACTCAACTATTCCTCCGATATCGACCCGATCCTGCTCTACGATCCCAGGACGTTGCCCCATGGCGAGCGGGAAGACCCGGCCGACGCGGCCGTGCGCATCGGCCGGCGGGTCAGCGAGCTGCTGAATGCCCGCGACGGCGACGGCTATGTGTTCCGCGTCGACCTGCGCCTGCGCCCTTCCCCGGAGGCGACCCCGATCGCCCTGCCGGTGGAGGCAGCGATCGGCTATTATGAATCGACCGCGCTCGGCTGGGAGCAGGCGGCGTTCATCCGGGCGCGACCGGCGGCGGGCGACATCGCGCTCGGCGATTATTTCATGCAGGCGATCCGTCCCTTCGTCTGGCGCCGCAGTCTGGATTTCGGCGCTATCGATGCGATCACGGACATTTCGCGCCGGATTCGCGACCATTATTCGCAGGGCCAGGCCTTCGGGCCGGGCTATGACCTGAAGCGCGGGCGTGGCGGCATAAGGGAGGTCGAATTCTTCGCCCAGGTGCACCAGCTCATCCATGGGGGCCGCGATCCGTCCCTGCGATCGGGCAACACGCGGGAGGCGCTGCGCGCTCTGGCGGGTGCCGGCGTATTCGAGGGCGATGTGGCCGCCAAGCTGGACGAAGCCTATGTGCTTTTCCGCACCGTCGAGCACCGATTGCAGATGGTGGAGGACCGCCAGACCCATGAATTGCCCAAATCGGCCGAGGCGATGGACAATGTCGCGCGGCTGCACGGGCTGGAGGATGGCGCCGCGCTGCTCGATCTGCTGCGTCCGCATGTGCAGTGGGTGGGCAGCAATTACGACCGGCTGACCCCCGCGACGCCCAGCGAGTCGCTGTCGGTGGACGAGGACCGGCTGAAGGCGCAGCTTGTCGACCTGGGCTTTGACGATCCGGAAACACCGCTGGCACGGATCGCGCGCTGGCGTTCGGGCACAGTCCGCGCGCTGCGCAGCGGTGCGTCGCGGGACGCGCTGGAGGAGTTGCTGCCGGGATTGATGCGGACGCTGGCGGCGGCGCCCGATCCGGCGAGGGCGCTCAATCGGCTGGACGACCTGATCGGCCGTTTGCCGAGCGCGATCAACTTCTTCAAGCTGCTGGCGGCCCGGCCCGGCCTTGTCGAACTGCTGGCCGAACTGCTGAGTCATGCGCCGACGCTGGCTGATGCGCTGGGGCGGCGGGCGGAACTGCTGGACGGGCTGATCGACACATCCGCCTTCGACCCGCCGCCCGCCGTGGGGATATTGGCTGACCAGTTTGCCCGGCTGGAGGAGGGGGAGGATTATCAGGCGCTGCTTGACCGGGTGCGCCAGCGGGTGAACGACCGGCGCTTCGCGCTGGGCGCGCAGATCATCCGTGGCGGCGATCCGCTGGAGGCAGGACGGGGCTATTCCCGCGTTGCCGAAGCCGCGATCGAGGCGCTGAGCGCCGCCACGGTCGCTGAGTTCGAGCGCGCCCATGGGAAGGTGCCCGGCGGCGAGATGGTGATATTGGCGCTCGGGCGGCTGGGCGGCGGGGTGCTGACCCATGCCTCCGACCTCGACCTCGTCTATCTCTTCACGGGCAGCTTTGAAACCGAATCCGATGGCGCGAAGCCGCTGGGCGCAACGCAATATTTCAATCGCCTGGGCCAGCGCATCACCAATGCCCTGTCGGTGCAAACGGCGGCGGGGCCGCTCTATGAGGTCGACACCCGCCTTCGCCCCTCCGGCGCGCAGGGCCTGCTGGCGGTGAGCCTCGACAGCTTCGCCCGCTACCAGCGCGAGGAGGCCTGGACCTGGGAGCATCTGGCGCTCACCCGTGCCCGCCCGGTCTTCGGTTCCGGTGCGGCGCGGGCGGCGCTGGGGGCGATCCTCACCGAAACGCTGGAGCGGCCGCGTGACTTCGAGGAGCTGGCGCGCCAGGCGGTGAAGATGCGCGGCGACATCGCCCGGCATAAGCCGCCTGCGGGTGACCTGGACGTGAAGCTGGTGCCGGGCGGGCTGGTCGACCTGGAATTCCTGATCCATATCACCCAGTTCCGCCACAATATGGCGTTCGACCCTGATTTGCGCGCCGCGCTGGAGCAGCTTGTCGCGGCCGGCCACCTGCCGGCCGAACTGGTCGGGGCGCATGACCTCATCACCCGTTTCCTGATCGTTTCCCGCCTGGTTTCGCCCAGATCGACCGAACCTCCGCAAGCCACCCGTCCTCTGGTGGCGCGGGCCTGCGGCGTCGAAAGCTGGGACGCACTGCTTGAAAGCTACGCACAGGCCCGGCAAAGGGTGGCTGACGCGTGGGCGGCGCTGGCCGCGCCCTTCAAGGAGGAATGACGATGCTGGACGTGGGCGATGCCGTGCCGGAAGTGACGCTGAAGGATGCCGACGGCGCGGATTTCACGCTGGCGCGCTACAGGGGCAAGCCGCTGGTCGTCTATTTCTATCCCAAGGCGGACACGCCCGGCTGTACCAGCGAAGCGAAGGATTTCACGGCGCTGGCCGCTGATTTCGCTGCATTGGGCATGCCGGTGGTCGGGATATCCAGGGACAAGCCGGCCAGGCTCAAGAAATTTGCGGAGAAATATGGGCTGACCGTCACGCTTGCCTCCGACGAGCCGGGCGAGATGTGCGAGGCTTTCGGCACCTGGGTGGAAAAATCGCTCTATGGCCGCAAATATATGGGGATCGAGCGGGCAAGCTTTCTGGTTGGCGCTGACGGGAAGATCCAGCGCATCTGGCCGAAGGTGAAGGTCAAGGGCCACGCCGCCGAAGTGCTGGAGGCAGCGAAGGGCCTTTGACGCTCCCTATCGCCATCGACAGCGTGGGCGCGGCCTGCGCGCATGTGCTGCTGACCCCTGATCCGCTGGCCAAGCTGATGGCGGCGCGAGCGGTTGCGCGCGGCTGGCGGATGGGGCGGCTGGCGCATCGCTTCGACGCGGACATGCCCGATCGTCCGGCGCGCCCGGACCAGCCCGAACTGCTGCCGCCCAACCAGATGCCCAAGCGCGGCAAGATCGGTTCGGATCGGGCGCGGGTCGCGATGCTTCATGCGCTCGCCCATATCGAATTCGTGGCCATCGATCTTGCCTTTGACCTGATCGGACGGTTCGGGGCGGAATTCCCGCGCGACTTCACCGATGACTGGATGCGCGTGGGCGCCGACGAAGCCATGCATTTCGCGCTGCTAGACCGGCGGTTGCGGCAACTTGGCAGCCATTATGGCGCTCTGGCGGCGCATGACGGGCTGTGGCAGGCGGCCAGCGAGACGGCGCATGATGCGCTCGCCCGCCTTGCCATCGTTCCGATGGTGCTGGAGGCGCGGGCGCTCGACATTACCCCCGCCACCATCCTTCGCTTCCAGGGAGCGGGGGATGAAATGTCGGCGCGCATTTTGCAGAGGATCATGACGGATGAGATTCGCCATGTCTTTGCCGGGACGAAATGGTTCGACCATGCGACGAAGCGGCTGGGCGTGAACCCCGCAAATCATTACCAAATCCTTGTGAAACGCCACTTTCGGGGCGCGTTGAAGCCGCCGTTCAACGACTCGGCGCGTCGACAAGCCGGTTTAACGCGGGAATTTTACACTCCGCTTGCACAATGAGCCGGGACATGTCCTCTTCGCTCCAGCGGGTGGCGGCATCAGTCGCATTTTGGTTAACGTGGGGATAGCCGAGAGGCACAAGCCTCCGGTTGATAGTCGGGGTCGGCATGTTGGTTCTTCAGATTGAAAATGCGCGCGCTGCGCGATGGTTCCGTTCTGCGCTCAAGATGGTTGGAGCAATGGGTATGGCGGGAGCGCTATGCGCCGCCGTCCCGGCCCAGGCCAAGGCCGACGAAGACGATCCCTATGGCGATGCGTCGGAAATCAACACCAGCGCGCTTGGCCCTGCCGATGTCGGTTTCTCCAATCTCTTCTCCAGCCTCCAGCGGCTGGACGGCCAGATCAAGTCGGCCAACTACATCCCCTCGGGACGTCCGGTCGAGAAACTCTCCCTGACCTCCAATTTCGGTGTCCGCTCCGACCCCTTCAACGGCGGCGCCCGCATGCACAAGGGCATCGACATCCCTGGCCCGTTGGGCACCAAGATCTACGCGACAGCCGACGGCATCGTCAGCCGCGCCGGCTGGGCCAGCGGTTATGGCAATCTGGTGCAGATTTCGCATGGCGGCGGCATGGAAACGCGCTACGGCCATATGTCGAAGCTGCTGGTTGCCGCGAACAGCTATGTCCATCGCGGCCAGTTGATCGGCCTCATGGGTTCGACCGGCCGTTCCACCGGCAGCCACCTGCATTATGAGGTGCGTGTCGATGGCCAGGCGATCAACCCCATACCCTTCGTGGCTGGACCCGATTATCTGGTGGCGATGAACACCAAGCCGCCGGTCGCCATGGGCGGCCCGACCAGGGCCCAGGAAAAGGCGGCCGACTGAAGCCCCGCCAATCTTTCTTTCCCAAGGCCCGGCAGGCGAGAGCTTGTCGGGCCTTTTGCTTGATCCTATCTAGGCGCCATGACCGACATTGACCTTACATCCTCGGCCGCTGCCCGTGTCGCCGCCATCGCGGCCAAGCAGGGCAAGCCCGCCATCCTGCGCCTGGCGGTGGAAGGCGGGGGTTGTTCGGGCTTCCAATATCGCTTCGGTCTGGCCGATGCGGTGGAGGCAGACGATATCGCGGTCGAACGGGACGGCGTCACGCTGGTGGTCGACGATGTCAGCATCGACCTCGTTCGCGGATCGGCGGTGGATTTCGTGTCCGACCTTGGCGGAAAGGCGTTCAAGGTGACGAACCCCAACGCCACCGCTGGTTGCGGCTGCGGCACCAGCTTTTCGATTTAATCGCCGCACCGCTCTTGTAGAGGGGCGGATGAAGTCTTTAGGGATGCGCGCAAGGAGATTTGGGCCATGCGCATCGCCACCTTCAACATCAACGGGATCAAGGCGCGCCTGCCGCGCCTGCTGGAATGGCTCGACGAGACGCGGCCCGACATCGCCTGCCTTCAGGAAATCAAGACGTCCGACGAGACCTTTCCGGTGAAGGATATCGAGGATGTCGGCTATGGCGCGATCTGGCACGGGCAAAAGGGGTTCAACGGAGTCGCGATACTGGCCCGTGGAGAGACGCCGGTCGAGGTGCGGCGCGGGCTGGAGGGCGAGGTCGAAGACGAACATAGCCGCTATCTCGAAGCCGATGTGAAGGGGCTGCGCGTCGCCAGCATCTATCTGCCCAATGGCAATCCCCAACCGGGACCGAAATTCGACTATAAGCTGCGCTGGATGAAGCGTCTGCGCCTCCGCGCCGCGGAGATCTGGGCAGAGGAAGTGCCGGCGGTCCTGGCGGGCGATTACAATGTCATTCCCCGCGACAGGGACGTTTATTCGGTCAAGGCCATGGCCGACGACGCACTGATGCAGCCTGAAAGCCGCGCCGCCTATCGCCGCCTGCTGGGCGATGGCTGGACCGACGCCATCGCTTCCCGGCATCCGGCGGGTGGGGTGTGGACCTATTGGGATTACCAGATGAACGCGTGGCCGCGTGACGCGGGGTTCCGGATCGATCATCTGTTGCTGAGCCCGGCCGCCGCCGACCGGCTGATCGACGCGCAGGTCGACAAGGATTTTCGCGGGCGGGAAAAGGCGAGCGACCATGCTCCGACCTGGGTAGAACTGACGGAATAATTTTACCCGGAATTTATTTGACTTTATTTTATCCGGATAATAAATCGCGTGCCGAAGGAGATTTCGGCATGACACGCACTTTGACGGCCTTTGCAGGCGACCTCTGGATTGCGACGGGCGATGAGGAAGAGGTGCGCGCGACGCTCCATGCCATGGGGACGGAGGCTCAGTCTCTGCTGCTGTTCGATGACAGCACGGGCCGGCAGGTGGATATCGACCTGCGCGGTCCCGTGCCGCAGCTTCCCCGTGGCCGCGGGCGTCCCCGGCTCGGCGTCCAGGCGCGTGAAGTGACGCTGCTCCCCCGGCATTGGGATTGGCTGGCGGCGCAACCCGGCGGCGCTTCCGTAACGCTGCGGCGATTGGTCGAGGCGGCGCGCAAGGACGCCGGGGCAAAGCCTTCGCCCCGCACGGCAATGGACGCGGCCTATCATTTCCTGACCGTGATGGCGGGCGACCGGGCCGGCTATGAGGAGGCGATCCGCGCGCTTTATGCGAAGGACAGGGCCGGGTTCGAAAGCGCCTCCGCCGATTGGCCTCGCGCCATCCGGGATCATGGCGCGGCCCTGGCCGAGGCAGCATTCGGCTAGGCCGGATCGACATTCAGCCCTGACGGCCTGCAAATGTCGGCCTTTCGTGCTTCCGGTGCTCACGTACCGGAAGTACGCTGCGCGCCGGGTCACGAAAAACCACCATTTTCGGCTCGTCATCATCTGAATGTCGATCCGTCCTCGCGCGCGGACATATCCCG
>Ga0207678_10004432_pt1 | contig 12631 bp, 8 predicted proteins | sample KBSC63metaG_FD_184319 | JGI IMG/M metagenome (GOLD analysis project Ga0207678, IMG submission 184319) | Corn rhizosphere microbial communities from Kellogg Biological Station, Michigan, USA - KBS C6-3 metaG (SPAdes) (version 2) | ecosystem: Host-associated > Plants > Roots > Rhizosphere > Soil ... | reverse complement strand
AACAGCTACCGCCGACACCAATCCCAATCCCACGCCACTTCCCCAGGTTCCTTTCACTCTCGCTCCCGGAGCCGGCGAAACCTTTACCGTGGCCCCCGGCCAGGACCTCTACATGGATAATCCCGAGGCAACTATCGCCTCAGTAATCCCCGAACTGAACGGACTCACCGGAATCCGTGTCTCAACTCATCAAAAGGAGCCGCTGCACTTCACCCTCGCGCAACCGGCGCAGATCCTTGTAGGCTTCTTCAAATCAAACTCCAGAAAGGCCCACAACGTCTCTCCCGCGACCGAGCAGTGGAACATCCTGCTCCCGAATGCCATCATTCCCACCGGGAAAAACATTCCTATTACCGTCTGGAGCAAGCCCCTCGCTGCAGGGCGCAACGATCTCGATCTTGGCGAAGGCGCTTACATCGTCCTCGGCTTTATACCCGAATCCACCCACGTCACCCCGCATATCGCATCCACGACAGCCGATAAAGATGGCCAACCACCTAACCTCGACTGGCTCTTTGAAGATTAATGAGTTCGTCATCTCCATTGCGCAGCGAACCGGTTCATCGTCCGTTGAGCAGTGGAGAAATACCCTCACACTGATTGACCAGCTAACTCTCTCCAACTGTGAAAATGCTCTGTATCGGATGGTTTTTGCGTCGGCAATGGCCCAAGCAGGTTCCTGCGCTTCGCTGCGGAATGGAAATGCAAACAGATTAGCTTCATTGCCCATGGTCGGCTTGATGGCGTTAGACAGTTGCTAGAAAGGGCCGCGCTCCAATGTGGAGCGCGGCCCTTTTTTCCGAACCTTACGACCTACTTTGACGTCCCATCATGCCGAGAAAGCAGCCGTTGAGCTTCCGCCTCACTCACGCGGAAGAAGCTTCCATGCTTCGCGTGATCAGGAAAGCTCATCCGGTCATTCACACTTTCCCAATGCACCCAGTCTTTGGTCTGAACGCCTTCATAGCGAGCCCGCGGAGCGCGATAATGGTCGTAGTACACCACAAACTCATCCCCCACTTTCACCACCGAAGGTCCTTCCGACCAGCTCTCCGTAATTGGCCCTGACATCTTGCCCCACGGTCCTTCTACGGAAGGGCCAGCCATCCAGCGCACCTGGTAACGCAATGGATCTATGTTCTGGTCCTTAAGCACCATGGCCCACTGTTGTCGTCCTGCCACCAGCCCGTGGAACATCGTTGCGTCGATTACCACGAATCCCGGATCGAAAAACACCCCCGGTTTCGTAAACGTCACGAAGTCCTTTGTGCGTGAAGCCCAGATGCGGTTTCCCTTATCCGAATCGTTGAAGGCCGAAGACCAGATCACCAGCCACTCCTTCGCCTTTGCATCCCAGTAGGTCTCAGGTGCCCATACATTCCGCACCTCAGGAAAATCCTTCATGATCTCGACCTTCTTCTGCGGCGACCACGTCATCAGATCCGGTGAATCTACATAGCCCAGCGAATTTCCTCGCCAGTTCCAGGTCCATACCATTCGGAAGCCCTGGCCCGAGGGATTACGCGTGATAAAGACATCACGCATAATCTCTCCCGGTTGGTCCGGCTTTAGCCAGGGCTGTCCGTCGTTCAGCGGCTCGAATTTATAGCCGTCCCTGCTGAGAGCCAGATAAATCCCTTGCGAGCCCGGCTCCTTGAAGTAAGCAAAGACATACGCGCCTTCTGCAAATGCTGCGCTCGTGGCAAACCCAAGCAGCAGCATCAGCGATAGCAACCGCTTCATAGTCCCTCCGGCTTCTGTGCTGCCGGAGCATCTGGGACGTCGCTGCTCAGCAGGGCCTTGCCCTTCCACTTCGATGTGGCGATTTTCTTGTCAGCCTTGTCGAAGTTCACCCAGGTCCACTGTCCATTCGGGCCATAGGCCTTCGTCCACACGTGGGTGCCATCAGCGCGGAAATAGTTTTCTTCGCCAATCTTCTCTCCCAGATGGAACTTCATCGACCACATAACTTTTCCGTTTGGATAGTAGAAAGTCTCCGGCCCTTCCAGCAGCACGCGCCCGTCCGCAGCCCGGCCCGCGCTCCACTCGGCCTTTGTCTTTCCATTCGGAAATTTCTCGGTAAACTTCTTCACGCCTGAGATCTTCTCCGCGCCCGCACCAGCATCGGCGCCGGCATCAGTAGACAATACCCAGGCCTCATTCAGTTCGATCTCGAAGTTTGGTTCGTTCTTCGAGGTCACCACATGAATCACGCCATCTTCTGTTTGTGTGGCGGTGGTGTATCCGACCGTCAGAATGTTCGCAGGCAGCCGCTTCATCTTCCATGTCGCGCCATCATCATCGCTCAACGCGACATAAGCGCCGTCTTTATGCAGATGCTTCTGGTGCGTCGGGTTATAGTCGGCAACGAAGAACAGCCGACCGCTCTTCAGCCGAATGACGCTCGGCCGCTCGCCGCTCATCAACTCGTCGAAGACAGTCTTGCTCTTCACCCAGGTCTTACCGCCATCCTTGCTCGTCGCCAGCGGCATCTTGCCACCAATCTCCGAATTCTTGCCGCCAAACCCCAATATTGTCTGGCCATCCTTTGCTATGACGATGGTCGTATGCCGCCCCGCCGTTCTGCCTCCGGTGTCGTACCAGGTCTTGCCGTCATTGTTGGTCGCCCATACGGCGCTGACGCTTCCATTTCCATCTGAATCACGTCCGGTGGAATCGGTGGGCATATAAATCGTTCCCGCATTCGGCCCAGCCGTAGCCCGCACCGCGCTATTAATTGGCTGCGAAACATACCTGCCGACTTTCGCCGTAAACGTCGGGAAGTCCACCGGCGACCAGCTCGCGCCGCTGTCAGTCGAAGTCATATAGGCAAATGGCGGAGCGCCGATCAGCCGCGGAAATCCCCAGAAAAACCACACCTTTGCAGGCTGCGTTAATTTGTAACCAGGATCGTTCCATATCACAGGAGCGGCATTCGCGGCATCTGCGAAGTAGGGCCACGGCTCGGGCATGTCCCAGTCCTCCGCACCCGCGCGCCGCCGCATCACCAGTACCGTCTGGTCAGGATCGTCTTCCTTATTCGGCGAGTTGTAGTAAGCCGCTAGCATATCGCCGTTCGGCATCTCCTGGATCGCGCTATTGTGGTACGTGATTCCCAACCCAGGCGTCAGCCCAAGCTTCCAGCCAACCTCCGGCATCGACTTGCCTTGGAGATTCGGGAATATTTCATGCACGTGATACCAGGGCTTCGCCGCACTCGGCCCATCTGTGAGCCGGTCTGCTGTCTGCTTAACCGCCGTTTCAAAGAACATCTTCTGTGCCGGTATCGGCTTGGTCACGGGCATGGGCGCCTGCACCACGCGAAATCCAATATTTCCATCCACCTCGGCATAGCTCGGAGCCATGCTGGCCCGGTTCGCCGCTCTCAAAAAGTAAGGAGACCGCGCCGGCACAAGCTGTCCGGGCTTGGCATGGCGGAAGTCCAGCCCGCCGCCACGCACAACCTTTGTATATCCGCTCGTTGGGCCTACCGGATCGACCTGCGCTCCCGCTTCATAGGGTCCATACCAGTCCAGCACCCACTCCGGACGCCCTACACCCATGTTCTTTACGCCGAACGCATTCGCCTGGTCCACCGCTGGCGATGGCACATAGCCTTCTTTGCCCGCACGCGCAACATACTCCCACTCTGCCTCCGTCGGCAGCCGATACGATTTCCCTGTCTTCTTCGACAACCAAGCGCAGTACGCCATCGCCTGCTTCCAACTCACGCCCGCCGCATAATCATTGAAGACAGCAGGAACATCATTTCCACTCTTTCCCTTCGGCTCCGCCTTCGGAGAACGCGAAGCCGGATTCACTCCAGCCCGGTACGATGGATCGAATTGCTTGTATTCTGCCTCTGTCACTTCGGTCACGCCGATTGCAAAACCATGCGAGATCGTTACCTTATGCGCCGGAACTTCGTCGAAGTCTCCATGCGCCGGTCTGCTCGACATGACGCCAAATCCCTGTGTCACTGCATCAGGCAAGGCGGCCGTATCCGCTCCCATCGTAAAACTGCCGGGCTTCACCTGCACCACAGGAGGCACATCCTGCGCCACCACAGCCGCCGTCATCATCGTCGTCAAAACCAGTGCACTCAATCCGGCAAATTTCATCAACTCATCTCTCCCATCGCTATCTCAAACTCTGCTGTTGTTCGTTTCGTCTCTATCTGTCGTTCGCTTGTTACAATCGCCCGGCCAACTCGCCCAGATCTTTCCGCGAGGCAATCGTCTTCCCATCCACCATCAACTGCATTCCCTGCCCTCGCCCATATCTCTTCCCATCCGCGTCCCACAAGATCGTCAGCTGATGCCCGTGATAGGGCAACCCATCCACGGCAAAGTACTTCCACGCTCCCGCAGGCAGCAGCGGATTCACTACCACGCGGTCATCCGCGCGAGGCCGCAACCCAATCAGTCCCGTAATTAAAGGATCGGCAAATCCAGAGTGGTTGTAATAATTTCCGCGCCCCACCTGCTTATGCTTGGCTATCAGCATGTTCTTAGCGATCCACTCATCCGTGTCCGCATCCAGGTCTTCGTCAATCCAATCGATCACATGCCCATTCGCCAGCTTCAAATGCTGCGCCAGAACATACTGTGAAAACAGCCTGTAATAATCCGCCTTCGACATCACATCCTGTTTCGGCCCATTCTCAAACTCGGCCAGCGCCAGCAGCGTCTCCGTATCCGCATAAGGCCAGCTTGGACCATTCCACGTGCATTGATCGCTGCTCTTGAACCGGAACCTCGGACTGCGCCGCTCCGCCGTCGTCGGTCCGTACTTCCCTTCAAATCCCTTCGGATCGAATAACTGCTTCCAAGCCGCACCATGCGAAACCGGAGGAATCCCGAACATCCACGGGATATACCCGATCAACTCCCGCACCCCCGAAAACTGCATCACCGTTCCCGGATCCTTAAACTTCTTTTCTTTCCGAATACCGGAATCCGCCGCCGGAGAGATCACTTCATAAAATTGGTCCTTTGGATTCCACAGCTTCGTCTCAATCAGCTCCTGCAGCTTGTCCGCCTTGGCTGTAAACTCCGACTTCGCCGCCGTATCTCCGGCGACTCCGGCCATCGCTGCAATCGCCCGGGCGTCGCCATACATATAGCTGTTCAGCGTCGGCCTGTACCCATCGCCGCTGATCGATTTCTCCATCGCATCCCGGGTATCGATCTGCCAGAAAAGGCCATTCGCATCCTGGTGAGTCTTCTCCCATTCCGCATAGTTCGCCTTGAGCGCTGGCAACAGTTCCGTCCCCAGAGTCGTATCGCCGTTGGCCAGCGTCAGACCATGCACCGTAGAAGCCACCCAGAAGCTGTACTTCATTGGGTCTGCATCGGGCGACATCCAGAACCGCGCATCATCCTCCCCGATCTTCTTCTCCCTCAGCCAGCGTGCCTCTCCAATATGGAACGGCGCCGCATCCGGCAGCGCTCCGTAGAAGCCGTCCTTCGCCTCGGGCTTCGGCAGCCACTCGGTGATTACATATCCGCGCTTGGTCTCCACCAGATGCTTCTGCCACGCATACCAACGGAAGTAGTACATCTCCTCAAACTGCTTGTCGGAGGAGTCGAACCACGGAATCTCTTTCTCCATCCAGCCCCAGGAGTCCGCACCCAGCTTCCCGGTAGCGTCCTTCTCCTGTTGCCGAAACATCTCCACATAATGCCGATAGCTCTTAGGCTGCAACACTGCAGCCCCAGTCCCTGCTTTATTCTGTTGCCCCATCAACGAGGCTGGTAGAAGCAGAGATACCACTGCCCCAGCAATCCAGCTTCGCTTACCTGCCAGCCTTCGACTCATCGACCCCTCACGTAACGCCAGCCACTATACCGATCCACAAATATGAAAGTAAATAGCATTTTTCGAAAACATTACTGCGTTTACAGTGCACCTTCGTCTCGACATGGAAGCACCCTATCTCGACTAAAGGCGAGATCAGCGCACGTCGGGCAGCAGAGCCCGAGCTTCCTCAAGGGCCAATGCTGCTCCCCGCTTTAGGCACCAGATATCGTTGGCACAGAACAGCAGGTCGATCTTCTGCTCGATCCAGAAGCGAAAATCTGCTGGCCCGCAAGCCGAAGCGATGCACTTCCCTTGTGCGCGTGCGGCCTTAACAATCTTGGCCGAGGCCTCCAGTACCTTGGGGTGCGATGTCTCGCCCGGATGACCAAGGCTCGCCGCCAGATCCGCCGGCCCCACAAAAAGGTCCACTCCCGGAACTGCAGCCAAATCCTCCAGACGCTCCATCGCCTCGATCGTCTCAACCTGCCCCATCAGGCAAAGATCGTGATTCAGTTGCTGCTGCTTATCCTTGACTTCTTCTCGAATGCCAAAATTCACCGCGCGTGAGACGCTGAAGTAACCCCGCCCACCATCGGGCGCGAATCGCGCGTACTTTCGCATCTCCATCATCTGTTCCGGCGTATCCACCATCGGGACATCGATAATGTCCGGCCCACACTCCGCCGCCTTCAGCACGTTTTCACGCCGCGAGTCCGGAATTCGGATCATCGTCAGCATCCCGGTGCCTGCGGCCATACGGCAAAGGTCCGCGGCTTCGGCAAATGTGATCCCCGCATGTTCCATCTCGATCCATATCGCCTGGTAGCCCAGGTGCGCCGCCACCTCCAGAAAGATCGGGTCATAAAAATAGACTGCCGCTCCCAGCAGCGTCCGCCCGCCATTTGCCTCAACCGCCTTCTGTAACCGATTCATCGAACTTCTCCTATTTCCGTCTCAACTGGTCGTTTTCTCATCGTTAGCCAATCCCACAAAGTAGGCCCACTCCCAACGTCCGCGGGCGCCACCAGAGTCACTGCATAACCGACAACAAACAAAATCACATTCCCTACTGCTCCAATCGTGTCCTGGTGCCACGAGTAGTTCCACGCCCCCAGATCCAAGGTCTTTCCGCCATGCGTCAAAGTGGCCCAGGCCGTAAACACCAGGTTCGCCACAACTCCGGCAATCGCCGCCGCCCGTCCCGCTCGCCTTGATAGAAACGCCAGCAGAAACAGTCCCGCAAGCCCGCCTGCCACAATTGCCGTAACGGTGTAATAAAGCGCCAGCGCAGACCCATGACTCTCCGCAAGCCGCAGCGCAACGATGATTGCCAACGCGCCGCTTCCCACCACCGCAGTTTTTCCTACACGCAGCCGCTTCCGGTCCGTCTGACCTGGACGAAAGTAACCATAAAAATCCTCAACCACGATCACAGCAAGACAATTCAGGTCGGAGGCCAACATCGACATCGCCGCCCCAAACAATGCCGCCAGAAACAGGCCCGCAACCCCCATCGGCATCTCCGTCACCATAAAGTGCGGAAAAATCTGGTCAGGCCTGGTGATCGTCGCCGGCAGATGCTCTCCGGTCAGCTTGTAAAACGCCCATAGAAGGCTGCCGATAAACATGAACGCCGTCCAAACCGGCAGGCAAAGCATCGCGCCCATGCCAATGCCACGCAGCGCCGCCCTGTCCGTCTTCGCCGCCAGATACCGCTGCACCACCGTCTGGTCCGCCGTGTACTTCTGCAGATAGAAAAACAAGCCATAGATGGCCATCGTCCAGAACGTCGACCCGCGAAGATCGAAGTGCATACTTCCAAGGCTCGTCTTGTGGTTTGCCGCGATCACATGCAGCATCGCGCCCGGATGAACTTTATGCGAGAACAACAGTAGCCCTATCGAAACCACCACGCCCGCCCACAAGACAAAGCCCTGCAGCACGTCCGTCCAGATCACGGCTTCCATGCCGCCGATCAGCGTATAGAAGATCGTGATGACACCCAGCACAACGATCACATAAGTAAGATTCCAGTTCGTAATACTGCCAACCGTAAGCGCCAGCAGATAGAACACGAACCCCATCTTCGCGAAGTGGCCGGCGGCAAAGGCCAGCGACGAGTAAAGCCGAATCAGGTTGCCGAAGCGCTTTCCAAAATACTCATACACGCTCATCGTGACCACATGCCGGAAAAATGGCACCACAATCACGCCGATCGCCGCAATCACTCCGACAAACATGATTCCCGGAACCAGCATGTTCCAGTTGCCGGAATAAGCCGCGCCCGGATAAGCGATGAAGGTGACACTGGTAATGATCGTGGCCATCAGCGACATGCCGATTGCCCAGCCCGGTATCGAGCGCTCAGCCAGAAAATACCGGTCTGTCGTGTTCTGGCGACGTGCGGCCCGCAGCCCAACGCAGACCAGCGCGGCCATATAGATAACGATCACGATTAAATCGACAAGATGCATTTACCGGCCCTCGGATGCTCTCTGCTGCCGCCGGCCCTGGGCCATGCGCAGCGCCAACAGCATCGCAGCCTGCATGTTGCGGGCGTCCGCCTTGTTCTGCCCCGCTATGTCGAAGGCGGTCCCATGATCCACCGACGTGCGAATAATCGGAATCCCCAGCGACACATTCACCGTCTTCTCAAAATCAATCAGCTTCATCGGAATGTGTCCCTGGTCGTGATACATCGCCACGATCAGGTCGAAGTCGCCACGCACTCCACGAATAAACACCGCATCCGGAGAATGCGGCCCCGTGCAGTCGATCCCCAGCCCGCGCGCCTCCGCAACTGCCGGAGCGATAATCTCCGAATCCTGCGTGCCGAAGAGATTGTGCTCGCCCGCATGAGGATTCAGCCCGCAAACAGCGATGCGCGGCTCGCGCTGCAGCATCAGCCGCATCGCTTGCGCTCCCAGCTCAATTGTTCGGACGATCCGCCGCTGCTCCAGCTTGCAGGCCTGCTCCAGCGGAATATGGGTCGAAACATGGATGGTCGCCAACCTATCGCTCACCAGCAGCATTCGCGATTCGGTCGCTCCGCAAAGCTCCGCAATGTACTCCGTATGGCCGGAAAAATGACGGCCGGAGAGCGATACCGCCTCCTTATTCAGAGGAGCTGTCACCATCGCCTCCGCTTCACCTGCGAGGCACATCTCCACCGCAATCCGAACGTATTCAACGGCGGCGCGGCCATACTCCGCACGCAACTGGCCCGGCCGAAAGTTCGCCGCCGCGTCCAGAACACCCGCCTCAATATGAGTAAATTTCAGCGCGGATAAATCGATCGAACTCGCGGCAGCAGCGCTTTCAAGCGCGACCTTGTCGCCAACGACAATCCACTCAGCCAGTCCGCTCATCTCCGGCGCAGCCAGCGCCTTCAACGTAATCTCCGGGCCGACGCCCGCAGGGTCTCCCACCGTAATCGCAATCTTCGGCAAACTCATGCAGTCACTCCACGGCAAAAATGAAGAGCGTCCACCAGCACATGCTCGCCACCAAAGCCTCCCGATTTAGTAACAACAACGCAACCATCCGCGAGTCCGCCGCGCAGTATTCCCCAGGGAACGCCCGGCTCCATCTCACCCGCTACATCTATCCACTCTGCTTCAAACGCCTTCAGCACCATCGCTGCAGTATCGCCTCCGGTCAGCACCAGCGAGCCCACCGGCTCCGCATCACGGAACATCTTCCGCAAGCTATCGTCAGTAGTACTGCCACAGCGTACCCTCGCAACAACACTATCTACAGATTCATTCCCCAGCCGGTCCATCTGAATCTGCGTAAGAGGATGCGGTGTGCCGCAAAGAATCAGGGTCCTCCCGCTCCGCCGAACCTCCGTCGCCGCGCTCTCATATCTCCCTGCACCCAAGGTCGGCGCCAGTGCCATACTCAGCCCCGCCGAACCCGCCCACAGTGGCCGTTGAGGAAGCTTCTGCGCAACCCGGACGATGCGCTGGAGATCGGCAGCGGACTCTGCATCGCAGAGCAACACCTGCTTGCCTGATTGCACCGCCTCCGTCACGCTATTCTTTACTTCGACATCCGTCCCGACGGGAATCAGCGCGATTTGCTCCTGCATATTCGATGGAAAGAGCTCGCGCAAATCCATCTTCATGTCCGTTCCACTCGCATCCCGCACTTGAAGTTCGCCGTGCAAAACACAACGCCCCGCGGCTGGAAACGCGGGAGCGCATATCGTCAGGTCCGACCCGCTCGCGACTCTGGCCGCCTCTATCTCTTCACCAAAATGGCCGCGCCCGGCTGAATCCACCTTTTTGAAAAAGATGGCCGAGGGAAGCAGCCGCCGCAGGTCTTCAGATAACCGCCCTACGCGTTCTTCCGCTGCGGCAACCGTCTCGTTCCGCGACTCTGTAGAAAACGACCAAACATCCGCGTCGCAGGCAGCATCACAACCGCTATTCTTTAACCAGACCCGCGCCCGTCTGCCCTGGCCTAGAAAAGCAGCCGCGCTGTCACAGGCTCCGGTAAGGTCGTCCGCGAGAATAACGATCTGAGGACATGCAGATTCGGCGCCATCGCCTCGAAGAGTGGCTTTCTGCGAGCCTTCGTCCATCATTGAGTTAAACATTTGCATGGCGAACCAATTCAGTCTAATTGCAGACCGTGCCTTTGTTGCCGATTCTTTTACATTATTTTCAAAAAAATTGTTCAAGACGCAAAATATATTCCAAACTGTTGTTACACTCCTCCCATGAGTTCGTTGACCCGCCGTGACATGCTCAAAATCACCTCCGCCGGCTCGCTTGCGGCCATTGCCTCCACCTCTTCTGCCACCGCTGAAACCACTCATGCGTCCGTGCCGCGCTGGGAGGTCTTTGAGCTGTCATTACCCGGTCCTTCCAACGGAAATCCCTTCACCGATGTCCATCTCTCGGCAGTCTTCTCACTCGGCCACCGCACCGTTAATATAGATGGCTTCTACGACGGCTCGGGCACGTACAAAATCCGCTTCATGCCCGATACCACCGGTTCGTGGAGCTACGTCACCGCAAGCAATGCTCCTGCTCTCGATAAACGCAGCGGATTCTTCTCCTGCACAGCCGCTCTCCCCAACGTCCATGGTCCTGTGTCCGTCCGCAACTATTATCACTTCGCCTATGCGGACGGCGCGCCGTTCTTTCCCTTCGGCACCACCTCGTATGCCTGGATTCATCAGTCCGAAGCCATTCAGCAGGAGACGCTCGCCTCTCTGCGCACCGCGCCCTTCAACAAGATTCGCATGTGCGTCTTCCCCAAAAGCTACGAGTACAACCACAACGAGCCGCCGTTCTATCCTTTTGAACGTTCAGCCGCCGGCGTAAACGACTTCACCCGTCCTAATCCGGCCTTCTTCGCGCACCTGGAAAAGCGCATCGGCGATCTCCGCGCCCTCAATATAGAAGCCGACCTCATCCTCTTCCATCCCTACGACCGTTGGGGATACGCAACGATGCCGGCAGAGGCCGACGACCGCTATCTGCGCTACGTCCTCGCCCGCCTCTCCGCATATAGAAATATCTGGTGGTCGCTGGCCAACGAATACGACTTTATGAAGGCGAAGACGGTTCAGGACTTCGATCGCTTCTTCCATATCGTCCAGGAGCATGACCCCGTTCCGCATCTTCGCTCTGTCCACCACGGCCACGTCATGTACGACTACTCGAAGCCTTGGGTCACCCATGCCAGCCTACAGGTCTACGACTTCGAGAAATCCGCCGAACGCCGCGCCGCATGGCGCAAGCCCATCGTCTATGACGAAATCCAGTACGAAGGAAATCTCAACAGCCGTTGGGGCAATATCTCCGGCGAAGAGATGACTCGCCGGTTCTGGCTGGGGGTAATCGAAGGATGCTACGTCACCCACGGTGAAACCTTCATCGATCCCGACCACCTTCCCGATATTACCGACACCCCCACCATCTGGTGGGCGCATGGCGGCAAACTGCATGGAAGCAGCCCGCAGCGCATCGGCTTCCTTCGCAAGCTGCTTGAAGCAACCGTGCCTTCAGACAGCGGCCCCGGCCACTACTTCCCCCGCACCGGACTCACTGCCGTCCCGGAACCCTACTACCTCAACGCCTCCACCTTCGACGGCACAGGCAAGCTCAATGAGATCATCCTTTACTACTTCGACTTCCACCAGCCCATCTGGTACGACTTTCCCTTACCGCCAGGAACCTACAGCGTGGAGATGATCGATCCCTGGGCCATGACCGTCCAAAGCCTGCCGAATAAGGTCTCTGGCAAGACCAAACTCAAACTCAGCGGCAAGCCGTATCAGGCAATCCGATTCACCAGAATCTATTAAATTTTGAAAACCCCAATGCCGGGTGCCCCATCCTTCGCAGCCTTACCGCGAAGGGTGGGAATCGACACCTCAACCCGTCGTTGTGGTTCCTGAACCGCCCACGAAAGCTGTCAAGTCCCTTTTCTTCTAAGAACCACAAATCAAAGAAGATAAAAATGCAAAAGAGTTTCACTCGCTTTGGTAAAATAGAACCAGGTGAGAAAAAGATAAGGCCCCGCCAGAGCGTCTGGGCCTAAGTCTTTTTGATTGAATAATTTACTAATAAAGCTTGTGGAATGAATATTTTGCAGACAAAATACCCCCCTTGGGGGGTACTTTGTCTCCCCGCATAGCGCCTGTTTTAAAACGTCAGTTTGAGAGAAAGCTGACCAATTCGGGGGTCGTTCGCCGTCGTGATTCTGCCAAATGACGAGCTGCTTACCGTCGTTCCCGGATTACCGAAGTTCGTATGGTTCAGCAGATTGAAGTATTCAGCACGGAACTGGAGAGCTGCCCTCTCGTGGAAGTTGA
>Ga0207678_10004427_pt1 | contig 12638 bp, 10 predicted proteins | sample KBSC63metaG_FD_184319 | JGI IMG/M metagenome (GOLD analysis project Ga0207678, IMG submission 184319) | Corn rhizosphere microbial communities from Kellogg Biological Station, Michigan, USA - KBS C6-3 metaG (SPAdes) (version 2) | ecosystem: Host-associated > Plants > Roots > Rhizosphere > Soil ... | reverse complement strand
CAGCCGTTCCGGTATCCCGCACAGCCCAAATCCGCCCGCGCACAAATGCATCCCGTCAAAGAGAAGCCCCTCCAACGCGCGCGCAGCATCGGGGTAAAGTTTCTTGACCATGAGCAAGCCTCTCCTTCGTGGCCTGTTCTGGCGCAGGTGAATTATCATTTCTAATGATTTGTTTTTTGGAATAATAATAAGTGATGGCTATCAATCGCATCGGTCTGTTTCATCTGGAAACCCTGTTGTGGATCGACCGGCTCGGCACCTTTGCGGCGGCGGCGGAGCGGCTCAACACCACGCAGCCGGCCATTTCCGCGCGGGTGCGGGAATTGGAAGCGCATCTGGGCGCGCGCCTCTTTCGCCGGGAGGGCCGGACCATGTCCTTCACCCCGGCCGGGCGCCAGTTGGTGCGCGATTGCGCGCCGCTCTGGAGCGATCTGCAGAGCGTGCTGCTGCGTTGCGGCGGATTGGCCGAGGCGAGCGGCGTGGTCCGCATCGGTACGGGCGAGATTGCGGCGGCAAGCTGCCTTCCGGACTTTGTGGCGCGACTGAAGGCGCAGATGCCGCATGTCAGCCTGGAGCTGGACATCGACCTGACCGCCAATCTGATCCAGCAATTGCTGGTCGGGCGCGCCGACATCGCCTTCGCGGCCGGGCCGGTGGCGCATCCTGCGCTGCAGTCGAGTCCCATTGGCGGCGTACGGCTCGTCTGGCTTGCCAGTCCGGCGATCGCCGCGTCATTTCGCAACGGCGGAGGGGACCGCACCATTCCGATCTGGTCGCTGGCCAGCCATTCCCCGATCTATGGGCGGATGCGGGACGCGATCGCCGCCTCCCGGATCGCCCACAAATCGCTCAACCTGTGCAACAATGCCCGGATGATGATCGACATCGCCAAGGCGGGTGGCGGCATCGGCATCTTTCCGGAACCCATGGCGCGCGCCGACATGATGAACGGGGCTCTGGTGGAACTGGGCGACATGCCGGACCTGGCGCCGATCGAATTCCATGTCGCCAGACGGGTGTCCGACAATGATCCGGTGGTCGCCGCGATTTTCGAGCAGGCCAGCGCCCTGAGACTGGGGCAGGGTGGGGCAGAGGCGGGCGCGCCGCCGCCCTGGGGCGGGTTTCGATCTGACTGAATCAGATCGCCGCTCTGGATTCCTTGTTTTCCACGATTTCTTGACCAGCGATCGGTTCCGATCGCTTGGAAATCGCTCTAGGAACCGAGCGCCTGATTGGGATCGACGGTTCTGATGGCCCCGGACGTCGCCCCGGTTTCGGGCGGGACGGCGATCGCGGGTTGGGCCGGCGCCGTGCCAGTACCCAGAGACAGCTCCTTGTCCACATAGACCTCGAACTTCGTGCCGGCCGGTAGCTTGACATCCTTGCCGTGCACGAGGACCGCGAGCGGGAGGAAGACGATGCCCGCGCCGACGGCGCCCAGGGTGCCGGACTTGCCCTGCGCATTGCGCTGGCCACGCACGGGCACATCCGTTCCGCCCGCCTTGACGGTGCTGACCTTGATGTCGAGCTTGCCGGAGCGGCCGAGCAGGCCATTGTCCCTGACCCGGCTGACTTCCCCGACTGCCGGGCTGCCCGCAGGGATGAGCGTGACGCCGCCGATGGTCACGGGCCTGGCCACCGCCAGCTCGACCCGGTCCCCGACGCGGGCGGATTTGGAGGATATTTCCTGACGCGTCTCCAGTTGGATCGCCATGCCTTCGGGAAGGATCATCGACTGGGCCAGGGCTGGGCCGGGGGCGGCAGCCAGCAGCAGGGCGGCGGCGCTCCATGAGCCGCTCCAGCGCGTCGGCGACAGGCCAGTCATCGGGTCATCCTCTCCGCTTCGGGCACGGGCTATGCAGTCCATGGCAATTTACGCCTGCCGGGCCGCGGCTTCAAGGAATGAGTCCGGTCCGTCGTGCCCAGACCCCGGAGCGCGACCTGCCTCTGATCTATCGCAGCGCGCTCTGGCCGGCAGCGGATGCGCCTTGTTCGGACGGCCCGAACGCCTGCGCCAGCGGGCCTGCCATGGCGAGGACGGCCAGTTCGCCGTCCATCAGCATCTGGCCTGCCTGCTTGCGCTGCACCTTGCCGCTGGTCGTCCGGGGGATCGTGCTGGCGGACACCAGCACCAGATCGGTGACGGCCAGTTCCAGCCGTTCCATGGCCATGGCGCGCAGCCGGCCAGCCATCTCCTGCACCTTCTCGTCGGACAGGGCGCGGGCGTCGTCGCGCTTCATTTCCGCGATCAGGACGATGTGCTGGGTATCGCCCATCTCGATCTCCACGGCGGCGGCGCTCGCCTGGCCTACCGTTCCGGAGAGTTCCGACCAGATCTGCTCGACGTCGCTGGGCGCATGGTTGCGGCCGCGGACGATGATCAGGTCCTTGAGACGGCTGACGATGAAGAATCCCTCGGCCGTGGCAAAGCCGAGATCGCCGGTGCGCAGGAACGGGTCGCCTTGGTCCAGCCGACCGAAGCTTGCCTCCGTCGCGGCGGGGTTGTCGATATAGCCGGCGGTGATGTGCGGTCCGCGCAGCCAGATTTCGCCCACCGCGCCGTCGGGGAGCGCTGCGCCGGTCGCAGGATCGACGATCCGCGCCTCCGCCCCCGCCATGGCGGGGCCGCAGCAGGCGAGCTCCAGCACGCCTTCCCCGTCCTTGCTTTCCTCCACCCGTCCCGCCGCCAGAGCGCGGCTGTCATAGCTTTTGACGATCGGGTCGCTTTGCGGCGGGACCGCGATGGTCACGAGGGTGGATTCGGCCAGGCCGTAGCAGGGCAGGAAGGCGCGTCTGTCGAATCCCGCATCGGCAAAGCATTCGGCAAAGCGGTCGAGCGTGCCGGGCCGGACCCGTTCCGCGCCGTTGAATGCGACGCGCCAGCCCGACAGGTCGAGATCGTCCGGCATGCCCCGGCGCGTGGCGAAATCGACGCAGAGGTCGTAGCCGAAATTCGGGCCGCCGCTGGTATGCGCGCCGTAGCGGGTGATGAGCTGAAGCCAGAACATCGGCCGGTTGATGAACGCGGCGGGCGAGGTGATCACGCAGGTGGAGCCCAGGAACAGCGGCTGCAGGATATTACCGAACAGGCCCTGGTCGTGATAATGCGGCACCCAGCCGACGAAATGGGAATCCTGGTCATGGCCGAAGGCGATCTGGATCATCGCCTCATTGGCGATGATGTTGCCATGGCTGATCATCACCCCCTTGGGATTGGACGTGGTGCCGGAGGTGAACTGCAGCACGGCAAGCTGGTCGGGCCGGAGCGTCAGTGCCGCAAAGGGGTGCGGTTCGGCCGCGAGCGCGGCAAATTCCAGATAGCGCACCGGGCCGACGGCGAGGGCGGCGGACAGTTCGTCCCCGAACAGCGCGGCCATGCTGTCGTCCAGCAGGATGCAGTCGGGCCGGATGTCGCCCAGCATGTTCAGGATATTCTGGAGCCTTGCCTTGCGCCGGCCGACCGGGGCGAGCGGAATGGCGACGCCGCCGGCCGCAAGGCAGGCGAGCAGCGCGAGTGCGAAATCAGTACCCGCCGAGAAGAGGAGGGCGATCCGCCGACCCGCCAGCCCCCGGGCCGACAGGGCGCCGGCAAGCTGCGTGATCCGCGTCGCCAACTCGGCATAGGTCAGGCTGCTCTGCGCGCCGTCACCCTGGTCGAATATCAGCGCCGTCCGATCCGGAACGCTGTTGCCATGATCGAGGACGATGTCGACGATCGACCGGCTGAAGTCTATCTGCATTTCTTTATGCGAACCCGATATTCTGGTCATTCCGCGGCGAAGGCTATCCGAAGCAGGCCGATCTTGCGCATGCGGAAACCGGCTGCCGACATGCGCAGATAGCGGGAATATTTCTCGACCGGATGGACCGCGGGATCGACCACGCCGCCGCGCACCGCGCCGCGCAGCCGGTTGCTCCACATCTCGCAGGTGCGCGCATAGTCCAGCCCATCGTCGCGCAGCCTTTCCATGCGGAACAGCCCCTTGGATGCGACGACGATATCCTCCAGCGTCGGCAGTTCCGCGGCCGGGAAGATCTCGTTCGAAATGAAGGGATTGGCATCCTCCGGCGACATCCTGCCATAGGCGATGGTCTGGAGCGAGAGGCGGCCCTTGCCCTCCATCCAGTCGCGGCAGGCCTGGAAGAATTCACGGTACACGCCGCGACGCTCCTCCACGCTCTGCTGCGGATGGGCGAAATGTTCGAACGCGCCGACGGAGATGATCGCGTCGAACGGCCGGTCGGGGCAATAGTCGTGCCAGTTGGAAAGGACCGCGCTGATGCCGGGATCGCCCAATTGCTCGATATAGGCGAGTTGTTCCTCGCTCAGCGTCAGGCCGACGCATTCGCTGACGCCATGGGTGCTGCGCAGGTTGCGCATCATGCCGCCCCAGCCACAGCCGACGTCCAATATGCGCATGCCTTCGCCCGCGCCGACCGATTCCGCATGATAGTCGAGCTTGCGCTGCTGCGCCTCCTCCAGCGGGGCGTCCTTTGGCAGGCCGTGCCACATCGCGCTGGAATAGGTCATGCTGGGGTCGAGCCACGCCGAATAGAAATCGTTGCCGACATCATAATGGTGGCGGATGGCGGCGGCCGAGCCGCCATATTCGATCTGTTCGTCCTGGATCATTGCGGGGCGCCGCCCTGCTGCATCGCCATGTCGCCGACCGCCGCGGCGATGCCCGTCGCCGCGTCGCGGATCGATTCCGCCTCGAACAGCAGTTCCAGCGGCAGTTCGTCGGGCAGGTTCAGCCAGTTTTCCAGCTCCACCATCAGCGAGATCGCCTTGGCGGAATCAATCCCGAAACTGTCGAAAGGCGCATCGGGCGAGATGGCGGCCGGCGCCACATTCACGATTTCGGCGATGTGCGCGACGATCCAGCTTTCGATTTCCTCTGCCGATGCCTGTCGAATAAGGTCGGAATTCATCAATGTCCCCTTGAAGCCGAACGGGATGCCCCGAACCTGCCATAATAGACGTCCGCCCCGGTCGTGGCGGACGGATGTGTGCCGGACTCGATCTCCGGCTGGGCGGCGATCTTCTGCAGTTCCGGATGCTCGCGCGTCAGCCGGGCCGCCGCGACATGCACATTGTCTTCACCTGGAAGCAGCTTGTCGATCAAGATGTGCGAGGGCCGGGGCAGGCCCCACATCTGGCGCATCTCATCGAGCGCCGCCTGCGACACTTCCACCTCATAGGCGACGGCCTCCCCCTGGCCATAGTCCGTGGCGGAGCCGAGCAGGGTCAGTTTCCAGCCGACGCCATAGCAGAAGCTGAGCATGCGCACGTCGGTGAAGCCCACGCAGCGGTCGATCCCGGCCTCATAGGCAAGCTCCAGCGGCGCGATCATGCAGGCGGCCTTGCGCCGCAGATTGTGACGGCGCATGCCCCGCTCGACGCAGAACCCGCGGCTCAATTCCCAGGTGCGCCCATCGTCGATCGGACGGATGCCGGCCGGCAGGACATGCGAAAAATGGTCGAGCAGCATGGAACAGTCGTCCGTGGGGCGGAAGCGCAGCCCCATGACGACCTGGTTTTCCGCCGAAAACCCTATGATGTTGCTCGCGCGCGCATCATCATATTCGTCATATTCCAATCCGTCCTTGACCGTGAGATCCCAGCCAAGCTGGTTAACGAACACCTCCGCGCGGGCCTGGTGCAAATCTCTGATCTCTTCCTGGTAAAGGGCGGAATTGTCCTTCGAAATCAGATGAATCAAATCCGTTGGTCCCCCGCAAGCAGCGGCAGCGCCTCTAGCATATTATACGCGGCAGGTCATCGGAAAGTTGCGCTGTGCAATCCATCCGAGCGCAAGGAATTCGGATGCTTTCAGGCGCCCTGCTTCTGCCGGGCGCGCTGCACATGGACCTTTATCGCCTGCACGGAGCGGTCGAGCGCTTCTGCAATGTCGAGGTCGCACCATCCGGCCTGCCGCCGGTCGAGGCAGAAAATTTCCGTCTCCGTCAAGTCTGTGGCGGCCGGATCATCCCGCGCGTCGAGCAGGGCGATGCCCCTGCACAGATAGAGCGTCGCCATGGCGTGCAGGTTCGCATGCTCCTGCGGGCTTTCGAGCATGCTGAGCAGGCGGATCTCCACCTCATAGGGCCGCTCGTCCCATCCGGTGATCGGGAAACAGAGCCGGGGAAGGGCATCGGGCTGCGCGATGGGGCCGCGCCAGCCGGCCTCCCCGAACAGGCCGGTTTCCCCGAACAGGAAGCGCCGGCCGCCGTCGCTGACGTCGTAGCAGGCATGGCTGGCGGCCTGAAGGCCCAGCGCCTGGCTGAAGCGGGTCACGAGGCTGTCGATGCTGAGCATGCCGTCGACCCCGGCGATGAAATCGGCGGCGGTCGTCGAGCTTCCGGCGCGAAGCTGGGTGCTGGGGATATATTCGCTCATGGTTCCTCGCGCAGGCTATGCCTGTCGTCATGCAGCGCCAGGTCTTAAAGGCGGGTTAAGCCTGCTCCCCCGCGCCGTGCTTCTTCTTTGCGGCAGGGCGAGCCCTGGGCGGGATGTCGGTCGACCGGCGCTTGACATGGCGACGGAAAGGCAAAAGGTCGGCCACAGACCGGACATCAACGATGGGGACAACATGCTGCCGACATACCGAACCGAACCTTCCGCGGATGATGCGGTCGATGCATGGCTGGCGTCGCATGGACAGGATGAGGGCGCGCCGGCCATCGCGGGCGACACGAGTCGTCCGGAACTCTATTCCCAGGCGCGTTGGGAACCGCTGTTCCGGCAAATGCGCGAGGCGGCACCACTGAATCGGGTGGAGGGCACGGCCTATGGCGATTATTGGAACGTTTGTTCCCACTCGCTGATCATGGAGGTGGAAGGGAAGCCGGACCTGTTTTCCTCCTCCTGGAAATATGGCGGCATCACCATTGCCGACCCCGCGCCGGGCGAGGAATTCCAGCTTCCGATGTTCATCGCCATGGATGAACCGGAACACAGCGCGCAGCGGAAGACCGTGGCGCCCGCCTTTACGCCCGCGCATATCGCCGAACTGGCGGTGAAGCTGCGCGCGCATACCGCAACGGTGCTGGACAGCCTGCCCGTGGGCAGTCGTTTCGATTGGGTGGAGAAGGTTTCGATCGAGCTTGCCACCAGCATGCTGGCGACGATCCTGGGCTTTCCGTGGGAAGACCGCCATCTGTTGACGTTCTGGTCCGACTGGGCTGGGCATATGGAAGCGGCCCGCATAGCCGAACTGTTCCAGGTGCGGCGCGAGATGCTGACGGAGATGGCGACCTATTTCCACCTGTTGTGGGAACAGCGCCGGGCCAGTCCGGAGGGGACCGACCTGCTGGGCATGATGATCCGCAGCGACAGCATGTCGGAAATGGGGCCCATGGAATTCATCGGCAATCTGGCCCTGCTGATCGTCGGCGGCAATGACACCAGCCGGACCAGCATGTCGGCCGCCATATTGGGGCTGGACCGCTTTCCCGATGAGCGGGCGAAGCTGATCGCGGACGAGAGCCTGTTGCCCAACGCCGTCCAGGAGATCATCCGCTGGCACACGCCCATCGCGCATATGCGGCGGACGGCGACGGCGGATTGCGAACTGGCGGGGCAGAGGATCGCCGCGGGCGACAAGCTGGCGCTGTGGTATATTTCCGCCAATCGCGACGAAGCCGTCTTTCCGGACGCTGATCGGCTGGACCTGTCGCGCGCCAATGCCAGGCGCCATCTTTCCTTCGGGCATGGCATTCATCGTTGCGTGGGCGCCCGCCTGGCGGAATTGCAGCTTCGGATCCTTCTGGAGGAATTGATGAAGCGGCGACTGCAAGTGAATGTGGTTGGCGAGCTGCGCCGCGTTCACGCCAATTTCGTGAATGGTTTCCGGCAGATGGAGGTCGAACTGACGTCCTATTGAACACTGCTCGAACATTGCCGCGCGCGTCCGATCCGGAGAAGGATGGGGATGGCGTTTAACCTGCAATTTACCAAGCCCGGTTACAGGAAAGGATCATCAAGAATATAACGGATCGTGGGCCATGCATATTTGGGGTTATAAGGGGTGTTGGAAGCGGCTGCTTCTCACGTCGGCTGTGTTTGCGATGGCGCCGCCCGGCGCTGCATGGGCGCAGGCCGTTCCTGACGCCGACCTATTGGTGACAGCGCGCAAGGTGCCTGAACCGCTGCTCAAGGCGCCCCTCTCCGTCACCAGCGTTTCGGGCGACACGATCGTCGCCGCGGGCCTGCAAAGCATTACCGACCTGACCCGCTTCGCGCCCAATGTCGATATCAGCGGCGGCATTGCGGGCCAGTTGCAGGGGCAGATTTCCATTCGCGGCATTTCCACGCTCGTCCGCAATATCGGGCTGGAAACCGGCGTGGGCATCTATGTCGACGGGGTCTATGTCGGCCGGCCGGAAAATTTCGTCCAGCATCTGCTGGACATCGACCGGGTCGAGATCGCCCGCGGGCCGCAGGCCACGGAATATGGCAAGAACACCATAGCCGGCGTGATCAATGTCCAGACCATCCAGCCGGACGCCGATCCGGGCCTGTCCGTCCGGTTGGACGCGGGCAATTACGACTATCGCCGCGGCGAAGCCGTGCTGGGCGCGCGCCTTGACGACCGCTTTTCGGTGCGCGGGGCGGTCGCCTATGCGCGGCAGGACGGTTTCTACCGGCATCTGTCGGGCGGTCAGGATGCCGGGTCGACCGACCTGTTGACCTGGCGCCTTTCGGCCAAATTCGCGCCGACTGACCAGTTGTCTTTCATTGCGCGCTGGGACGGCCTGCGCGACCGGGGCGTGCCGGCCTTTTTCCAGGCGGATGCGCTGGCGGGCTATCCCGCCGACTTTCCCTCGCGGCAGCCGCTGCATATCAACAACAACCGACCCAACCGGCTGCATCGCGACAGCCAGGGACTTTCGTTGACGGCCGAATGGACGTCCGACACGATGTCGCTGACGTCGATCACGGCCTATCGCGATTCTTCCTATGAAGCGTCGCTGGACGACGATCAGGAACAGGTGGACTTCGTCTCGGCCGACAATTTCAGCGATGATTCGCATTTCTTCAGCCAGGAATTGCGGCTGGCCGGCGGGACGGGAAAGCTACACTATCTGGTCGGCGCCTATTATTTCGACCAGATGGTGCGGACCGACCGGGGACTGGGACTGGGCGCCGACACCGGCGTTCCCGGCAACCCCGTGCTGACCACCATGGGCAGCGTGAAGACGGAGAGCGGTGCGCTGTTCGGGAGGCTCGATTATGCGCTGACCGATCGTCTCTCCCTGTCGGCGGGCCTGCGTTATACGCGGGAGAAGAAGCGCGCCCATTTCGTGCAGGATGACGTTTCCGGCATATTCCCGCTGCTGGGATTCCCGGCGCTGACCTTTGACGGGCATTCGACCGACAATGATCTGTCGCCGAGCGCAACCCTGTCCTATGAGATTGCCCCGGACGCCAATCTTTACGGCCGCTTTTCCAGGGGCTTCAAGAGTGCGGCCTATAATGTCGACATCGCTTCGTCGTTGAGCGGCCTGACCGCCACCCCGGAAAAGGCGACCAGCTATGAGGTCGGCTTCAAGGCGCTGACCTTTGGCAAGCGGTTGCGGCTGAACCTGGCGGCGTTCGTGACGGATTATGAACGGCTGCAGGTCTCGCAGGTGCTGGGCACCGGGCTGGCGCTGACCAATGCCGGACGAGCCCAGATCCAGGGGGTGGAGGGAGAGATGGCCCTTCAAATCTCCTCCCGCCTGCGGATCGAGGGAAATGCGGCGGTGCTCGATGCGCATTACAAGCGGTTCGACAATTGCGGCGTGCCTGCGTCGGTCGGTGGCGGCAGCATGGACTGTTCGGGCAAGGACCTGGTGCTGGCGCCGCATTTTTCGGCATATGGCGCGGTCACCTATGAGGTGCCGGTCGCGTTCGGGACGATCTTCACCCGCGCCGACATGGATTACCGCTCGACCGTCTATTTCGAACCGACCAATTCCGACAGCTTCAAGTCCGGTCCGCGTACCCTGGCCAATCTTCGTCTCGGGCTTCGCCACGACAATTGGGAGGTCGCTGCCTGGGTCAAGAACCTGACCGACAAGATCTACAAGACCTATGCCGACGATCGATCCGGTTTGGGCGTTTTTCGCACGGCCGCCTATGGTGCGCCCCGCACCTACGGCATCAGCCTTTCTTCGACATTTTGAGCATGCTGGCCGCCGGTGCATGAGGGCCGGTCATTAATCAAATCTTAGCCAGCAGATGGTGAATCATTTGCAACGCCCCTGGCGTCGGAACAGCAGGAGTATAATGGCGGACCACATTTCATCGCGGTCACCTGACGAATGGAAAGGCAGGCAAGACCCGATGGATGGCGACCAGAAAATTCTGGCGTCGGCTGGCGTTCTGCGGTGCGTGGTGGACGGCGATGGCCGGCTTCACCCTGATCCCGCCGCTGCGCATCATTTTGGCCTGGCGCCATCGCAACCCCTTTTTAACTGGCTTCGTGGGGTTCGGGGCGCCCTCCGCAAGCCGATCTTTGAGATTATCCGCGTCGTTCGCCAGGAGCAGCAAGCCGAAGCGACTCTTACGCTGCACGGCGGTGCCGGCGACCTCAGGCATATCCGCGTTCTTGCGCAGGCCCGGCATCGGGGGCCGGATCGGCCAGTCGTCGATCTGGTGGCGGTCGACGTGACGTCGGAGCATGCGGAAATCGACCTGCTCCGGCGCAGCATGGAAAATCTGCGGCTGATCGTCGAATATAATCCGCAACTGCCCTGGATAGCCGATGCGGAGGGGCGGATCATCGATTTCACCGATCGGTGGCTGGAGAATACCGGACTTGAGCGGGATGAGGCGGCAGGTTCCGGTTGGCTTGCCGCCACCCATCCCGACGATGTCGAGCCGGTGACGCAACGCGTCGCCCATTCCCATGCGACCGGCGAGCCGTTCGACGTGCGTGTCCGCCTGATGGTCAACGACCAGTATCGCTGGATGCGGGCCCAGGCCTATCCCCGGCGGGACGATGAAGGCCGGATCATCCGCTGGTATGGCTATACCGAGGATATCCACGAAAGCGTGCTGATCGAGGAGCAGATACGCTGGAATGCCGACCATGATTCGCTGACGGAGCTGCCCAACCGTGCGATGTTCAACGCCTGCCTGGACAAGGCGCTGGGAAGGGCGCTGACCGATTTCAAGAAGGTCGGCGTATTCCTGCTGGACATCGACAATTTCAAGGACGTCAACGACCTGATGGGCCATCATGCCGGTGATGACCTGCTGAAGAGCTTTGCCGCGCGCCTGAAGGCGATCTTCGCCGGCGAGGGAGTGGTGGCGCGTCTGGGTGGCGACGAATTCGCCATATTGATCGAGAATGCCGACAACCGGCAGCAACTGGCAGATCTTGCCGATCGCGCGCTCACCATCCGCGAGACGCTGTTCGCGGCGGGACGTTCGCTGGAATGCCGGGTCAGCGTCGGCGTCGCCGCATTCCCGGAGGACGGGCGCGTGGCGACCGAATTGCTGCGTCATGCCGACCTGGCGCTGTACCGCGCCAAGTCGCTGGGGCGCGGGCGGGTGCAGATGTTCGAGCAGTCGTTGCTGGAGGACATGCAGGAACGGGTGGCGATGATCAACCGGGCCAGGACCGCGGTGCGCGACGGCACTATCATAAGCTATTATCAGCCCAAGGTGTCGTTGCAGACCGGCGAGCTGGTCGGATTTGAAGCGCTGCTGCGGTGGCGCGACAGTTGCGGCACCATCCGGTCGCCGGCCGAGATCTACGCGGCGTTCGACGATCATGACGTGGCCGACATGATCGGCCAGACGATGACCAGCCAGGTCTTTTCCGACATGGCCGCCTGGCGCGCGCGCGGCCTGGCCGTGGGGCATGTCGCCATCAATGTCTCGTCCGCTGAATTGCGGCGGGAGCGTTTTGCCGGACGGTTGATCGAGACGATGGAGCGTTTTTCGATCGCGCCCGATTCGATCGAGATCGAGATCACGGAGGGCGTGTTCCTGGGCGCCGGATCGGACGCGGTCCGCCGTTCCATCGACGAACTGCACATGTGCAACATCCCGCTGGCGCTCGACGATTTCGGGACCGGCTTCGCTTCGCTCACCCATTTGCGGTCCCTGCCGGTCAGCACGCTGAAGATCGACCGATCTTTCGTCAGCGGGGTCACCGCGCGCGAGAGCGACGGCGCCATCGTATCCGCGCTGATCACGCTGGGCCGGGCGCTCAACATGAAGGTGGTGGCCGAAGGCGTGGAAGAGGCGGACCAGTCGATCAGGCTGCGCGAGATGGGCTGCGATTATGCCCAGGGTTTCTATTTCAGCCGCCCCGCCCCTTCGGAGACCATTCCCGCGCTGATCCAGTCATGGAGCGAAAACAGCGCCGTCATCAGCCTGAACAGGCGGGCGGTCCCCCGGTCTTCACTGGGAAGAGGGGGCGAAGGCTGGGCGGGATCGCGGATCGCCTGAGAGACGGCGCGGCAACCTCCGATCATGTCGGCTAGAGCGATTTCCAAGCGATCGGAACCGATCGCTGGTCAAGAAATCGCGGAAAACAAGGAATTCAGAGCGGCGATCTGAATGAGCAGAAACGCTCCGGTCTTTTGATGCCGCATTTTCCGAGCCGCCGACCGTAAACGGTCAACTTGAAAATGCTCTA